>Ga0302267_10003109_pt1 | contig 19347 bp, 13 predicted proteins | sample III_Bog_E1_3_FD_194555 | JGI IMG/M metagenome (GOLD analysis project Ga0302267, IMG submission 194555) | Peat permafrost microbial communities from Stordalen Mire near Abisko, Sweden - III_Bog_E1_3 | ecosystem: Environmental > Terrestrial > Soil > Wetlands > Peat | place: Sweden: Abisko... | reverse complement strand
CTGACAAAGTTAGATTATATGGGAGCGATGGCGCTCGGCGCGAGTTTATCTCTAATCGTTGCCGCTCGGTCACTCCATGGACAACTGGGTCCAACGCAAATGTGGGCGATTATGCGATGAAACCGCAAAATAGCCGCTCCTGCGCAGACGGGATTGCTCTGCCTGCGATTGTATCGCTTCCACGCAAAGCTGTTGGGGCGATGGCCGGTCGCAAGCTGCCTGCGATAGACTGAAGCCCATGACGCGTGGAATGTTTATCACCTTTGAAGGGTTGGATGGATCGGGAAAGACGACGCAGATGCAGCGTCTGGCGGCGTGGCTGACCGGTACCGGGCGCTGCGTGGTCAGCCTGCGCCAGCCTGGTTCGACCGCGCTGGGCGACCGGCTGCGCGCCGTTCTGCTGGACTCGCGCTCGGAGGCCGCGCTGGGGCCGATCAGCCCGCTGGCCGAGATGGCGTTGATGTTCGCCGATCGCGCTCAGGCCATCGCCGAGGTGATCGAGCCTGCGCTGGCCGCCGGCTCCATCGTTCTCTGCGACCGCTTCACCGACTCCACCGAGGCATATCAGGGAGCGGGGCGGCAGCTTGGAAGCCAGCGCGTTCTCGACCTGCATGCTGCGGTTTGCAATAATCTTCAGCCAGACCTGACTCTGCTGCTTCTGCCCCCGCTGGAGGAGGCTCTGACCCGCGCGCGTCGGCGCAACCATCGCCAGGCGCAGGCGCACAGTTCCAGACAGACCAAGCCCGCAGACGAGAACCGATTTGAGCGCGAGTCGGACGAGTTCTACGCGCGTATCCATGAGGCCTATCGACAGATCGCAGCGCGCGATCCCCAGCGCGTTTTGACCGTCGCCAACGATGAGGCGGGAGATAACTCTATCGACGCGATTGAGAGGCGCATTCGCGCTCTGGTTGCGCCGAAGCTTTTTGGGGATGAGCAGCACGTCTGAGAATTATGGGTCGGGCCTTCAGCCCTTTTTGGATTTTTGCGGGCCTGTACCCAGGGCTTCGCTCTGGGCTGGTATAGGACGCGCCTTTGGCGCTTTACAGGCAAAGGCAACGGCAAGAGCAAGTGGTGCGAACTGTGTTCATCCCATCCATCGCGATGTTGCTGCGATGAATGGCGCACCCGGTAGGATGCGGGGATCCTTCGCTTCGCTCAGAATGACAAGCGTAGAAGTAGCAAGGTCAAACGAATCGCAAGGTCAAACAAAGACAACGGAAAAAGCAGATTCCTCCGCTTTGCTGCGGAATGACAAACAAATCTGGTTTATAGCAAACGCTGAAACACGGCTGGTCACTGGGCTGGGCTAGTAGCTGCGCTGGTAGGTGGAGCTGATGCGGTCGTGCCAGGAGAGGCGGTCTTCGTCGAGCGCGGCCCAGAGCAGGCCGAGGCCGAACGGGCAGGCCGAGAGCAGAACCGCGAAGATGCGGCGGTGACGTGCGCGACGGGTGGGGTTCTCGTCGTCGAAGGTGCAGAGGGCGATGCGCACAAGACGCATTCCCGGAGTCGCGTCGGAGAGGGAGTAGAAGAGCGTCTGGTAGGCGAGAAAGAGCGCGGCAAAGATGAGCGCGGATGCTCCCAGAATTGCGCTGAGCTGTAGTCCGGTCTGGCTGGCGATCTGGCTGACGAACTGCGCCGCGTGGCTGAAACTGAGAGAAAACGATGCGCTCTGCTGTGCCGGGGCTGCGGGGAGAAAGCGGCTGGCTACGGCGACGCTGGTTGCGGCGAAGGCCAGAAACCCGGCTGCGAGCAGGGAGGCGTCGATCGACGCGGCCATGAGTCGCCGCTGGATGGAGGCGATTCCGGGAAGCGGAGGCGCGACGCTGGCCTGCTGGGGGACGAAGAGGTCGTTCTGTAGGTCGTCTTCGCGCAGGGAGAGGGCGGAGTCCTCGGGCTGGAATGCGCTGTCGTCAACGGGCGCGGTGGTGTGGTCTGCGTCGAGCCAGATCGAGGTCCACTGCTGAGTTGCGAGTTCGAAGGCGCTATCGGCGACGACCGGCGTGGTGGAGATCTGCCGGGGATCGACCTCGAAGATGCGCAGTTGACTCTCGCCGGGGCCGGAAACCTCTTCGTCGCGCAGCGGTCCTTCGGCGTAGCGCGGACGGGCCTTGCGCGGGGCGACGAGCTGGCGGGGGAACTCGATGAGATTGGCCGGAAGCAGCATGGCCGGGCCGACCGACTCCTCGAAGACGGGCGACTGACGGAAGGCGATCTCTTCGTCCAGCGCGCGAGCCTCGGCATCGCTCCGGTCTACAGGTTGATTGCGCTGGCTGATGCTGGGCGGGCGCAGCGGTGTAGTCAGATCCACATGAGCCGCGCTGGCCTCGTCTTCGTAGAGGCGAACGGTGACAGCAGGGGCTGCGGCGCTGGGGGGCTGGAACTTTGTGTGCGCTGGGGCGGTCTGCAGCGCAGGCCGGAAGGCCTCTGTGGGCTGGAAGCGAGAGCGCGCGGGCAGCGACGAGGCTGCGGAAGGCTGCGCTTCGGGACTGAGGGTAAGTTCTTGCGGAAGTGAGTTTTGGGAGCCGATCTGCGCGGGGCTTTGCTGAGCGCGCAGGGATTGTTCGCGAATCTCCTGCTGCTGATAGTGGGCTTGCTCGGCAATCTCCTGATCTCGGACTGCTTGTATGTGAGCCTGCTGCGCGAGGGCTTCCTGCTGGAGCGAGACGAGCAGTTCCTGCTGGGCGCGGGCGACGGCCTGTGCGTTGCGTTCCGCAATCTCGGCTGCGGCGCGGGCCTGCTGGGTGGCTCGCTCGGCCTCGGCGGCGAGAAAGGCGTGATAGCTGGGGGTGTTGGCGTAGCGCTGGGCGACGGCTGCGGCGATGCGCGAAGAGCGGGAGGGCGCGGCCAGAGAGCGCAACGGTGCAGAAGAATGCGCGGGCGCGGCTTGCGTCTGGCTGCGACGGTTGCGATGCGCGGCGAGGCGTTCGGCGGCCTGGCGGCGCATCGCTTCGCCAGTGGCAGCAGGCGCGAAGGCAGTGTTTGCGACGTAGGATCGGCTGGTCGCGGCGGTGGCTCTGCTGGTCTCTTCGGCGAAGGCTGGATCCAGCGCGGTTGTGTCTAGAAGGGCGGAGCCCATTTTTCCTAAACTCACTTCCGTAAAATCGTCTAACCTCAAAGAGTGCTGCTTGGGACAACTATCAACGACCGATTCTGCTCGGCAACGCTGCTGAGGTGTGTTTGCTTATTCATAAGTATCACGGTGAGCGCTACAAGTTTTGCTCAACTTTCTGCGCAAGAGGTAACGAGTATGGCACCTCCGGCGAAAACCGGCTCTGCCAGCGGCGTTTTCAGCGTTGACGGCGCGGCGGAGAGTTCGTCCGTGCAGCCGGTGCCAGATGAGCCAGACGCGGATCTTCCGGATTCTCCCGACGCGGTGCGCTACCCGACGGCTGAGGTGATCGCGCCGAAGGACGAAGGAATGCTCGTCCACATTGAGTCGGATACGCAGTCGAATCGGGGCAGCGTCTATCTTCTGGACGGCCACGCGGTGGTGGTCTATGGCAACCGTACGCTACAGGCGGATCGCATTGAATACGACAGCAAGACAGGCGACGTGAGCTTGAACGGCCATTTGCGGGTGACCGGAGGAGAGAACGACGAACTGATTCAGGCGAGCCATGGAACGATCAATGTAAAGACGCAGACGGGGCGTTTCTACGATGTATCGGGTTCGGTGGGGATCCGGCAGGATGCGAAGTCGGGCGGCAAGGCTGCGGACGCGCATGGAGTCTATGTCAACAGCAATCCCTTCCTGTTCAGCGGTCGGATGGTGGTCAAGAGCGGGCCGCGGCAGTACCAGATCTACGATGGCATGGTGACGTCGTGCCAGTTGCAGCATCCAGACTGGTTGCTCTCGGCTGGCGAGTTTCGTTTGGATGGGGAGAAGGCGAGCGCGAGCAACAGCATATTTCGTGTAATGAATCTTCCTGTGCTGTGGCTGCCCTATGTGACTCATCCGACCGATGCCAACGATCGGCAGAGCGGGATTCTGATTCCCGTGCTGGGTGATTCGTCGAGCAAGGGATTCACGGTCGGCGAGCAGGTGTACTGGTCGATCAATCGCAGCACGGACCTAACTGCTGGCGCGATCTTCTATTCGGATCGTGGATGGGAACAGAGCGCCAGTTTTCACTATCGCGGGCTGGGGCAGGATTTTGTGCAGGCCCATTACAGCGGACTGCAGGATCGCGGGTATACGCCATCGGGAGGAATCTATACCAATCAGAGCGGCGAGGACGCGGTCATCTCGGCACGGCGCGATTTTATTGGCGATTCGCCCGAGTCTTCCTTGGCCGGGGCGAACGCGGTGCAGAGCAGAGTGACAGCCGATGTCGAATACCTCAGCTCGTTTCCGTATCGCGAGGCCTTTTCGTCCAACTTCAATCAGGCTGTCTCGAGTGACGTGGTCTCGACCGTCTATGGGACGCGCGAGTGGGACGGAATGGCGCTCTCGGCGGAGGGGGATCGTTATCAGGGTGAGAAGCGGGTGGCGACGGCGCTTCTGCCCGAACAGCAGGTGCATATCTTTCATGCTCCCGCACTGGAGTTCACAACCACGGATCATCGGCTGGAATCGTCCGGGCTGGAGTGGAACGTGGATAGCTCGGTGGCGATGCTGAAGCGAGTTCAGCCGAATTTTGTAACTGGAGGAATGATCGAACGGCTGGATCTGCGTCCGGAGATTGCGTATCCGTTTGGCGCTATGGGGTGGAGAATTCGCCCATTGCTGGCGACGCGCGAGACCTTCTACAGTCGAAGCCATTCTCTGTCTGGTTCGGGTACGACGAATCCTGAGAGTCTGGCCACGCTGAACCGCGCCGACCTGGATCTGCAAGTGGATCTGCGCGCTCCGGTTGTGGAGCGAACCTTCGACTCGGGATTTGTGACTCGCCTGCTGCGCCACGATGTGCGGCACACCATCGAGCCGGAGTTTACCTATCGCTACATCAACGGTGTAGACAACTTTCAACAGGTTCTGCGCTTTGATGACGTGGATGTTGCCAGCAACACCAACGAACTGGAGTATGGAACGACGCAACGTCTGTTTCTGCGCCGGATGGACAAAAATCCCTGTCGCGCGTCGGGCTCCGGGGCCGATGCGACCGAGATTCTGAAGCAGGCAGGAAGCGAGGCCGAGGGAGTCGCCGAGCCCGGTCAGGCTACGGGCAGGACGGATACCATCGAGCAGAGTTGCGGTAATCGCGAGTGGATCAGTTGGCGCGTGGCGCAGAAGTACTTCTTCGATCCGAACTTTGGCGGAGCGGTGGTAAATGGGAAGAGAAATATTCTGGCGACGACGCTGGACTTCTCCGGCATTGCGTTTCTGACCGAGCCGCGTAACATCTCTCCGCTTCTCTCGCGATTGCGGGTGCGCACCTCGGAGAAGACCGACGTGGAGTGGGACATCGACTACGACACGGGGGCCAAGAAGTTTACCGCGGACAACATCTACGCGGACGTGCATCAGGGCGAATTCTTCGCCGGGGTGAGCTATGCGCGGCTGAACGCTCCGGGCCGCTCGTATGTGGCGGGCGTCGCCTCCAGCGTGGCGGAGTTCCAGCAGATGCGGTACACGGTTGGCTTTGGCAAGCCAACCAAGGGAGGCTTTAGCGCCGCAACCAATGCTGGGATCGATCTGGATCTGAAGACGGTTCAGTATGGCGCGATCCAAAGCTCGTATAACTGGAACTGCTGCGGTGTCAGTGTGGAGTATCGCAAGTACGAACTGGGAACGGCACGCAACGAGAACGTCTACCGCTTCAACTTCACTCTGGCCAATATCGGCAGCGCTGGGAATATTCGCCGCTCCGATCAGCTTTTTTAGGCTTTGCCCTGAACGCTGGGTTGTATCTCCCAGGAGGAAAAACTTAACACGGATGACGCGGATAGAAGCACGGATCAAGGCGGATAAGACATTCGCGCTTCTGAGTCAGTAGCTACATACAACATCTCCCAAATCGCTGTATGTCAAACGGTATTATTGTCATTCTGAGCGGAGCGAAGAATCCCCGCATTTTGTTCGTACAGCCATGGGCTACAGCATTGCGAGAACTGCTTAAGGTGTGTAGACCATTGCTCAGCGAGCAAAAGCAGATTCCTCCGCTTCGCTACGGAATGACAGACAAAAGAAGTATGGACTGACAAACAAAGCGGTCTACAGTAACTCAGAAACTGCTTTGGATCTGCTGGAAATCAGGCGAAGACCTGCTGGTCTGCGTGAGATAATCATTATTGTGCTAACTGGAGTCAGACCGTTGCGTTATCTCGCGTTGATCGTATTGTTGGCGACGATGGGTTGCCATGCCCAGAGCAATCTTCCGGCGGGCATTTCTGCTGCCGGTTCTCAACCGGTTCAGATTGGCGTGAGTCTGTCTCCCGATCTGGCGCGTCGGGTTGACGTGATGATTCGCAGTCGCTCGCATGTTCCCTCTGAGTACAGGCTCACTATTGGCATTCCGACCAAGAGCGAGATTGCTGGCTACGACCAGATTCAGGTGACCTACACGAAAGAGGGCGAGCCGAATCAGTCCGCTCCGTTCTTGCTCTCGACCGATGGCAAGACGCTGGCGCAGTTCAACAAGATTGACGTTAGTCAGGATCCGAAGAATCTGGTCTCTGCGGTGGGACGTCCGGCGCGGGGCGGGCCGGAGAATGCTCCGGTGCTGATTGTGGGCTTCGACGACCTCGAGTGTCCCTACTGCGCCAAGATGAATGCGGAGATCTTTCCGGCTCTGCTCGATCGTTACAAGAATCAGATTCGCGTGGTCTATCGCGACTTTCCTCTCGATGAGATTCATCCCTGGTCGATGCATGCGGCGGTGGATTCGAACTGTCTCGGCGCGCTCAGCACGACGGGATACTGGAACTATATCGACTACGTTCACGCTCATGCCGACGAGGTTCCCGGAAAGGATCAGAAGTCGGTCCTTTTCGCCTATCAGACGCTCGACAAACTGGCCATGGACGAGGGCGCGCGGCAGAAGGTGAACGCTACGCAGCTAATGGCCTGCATCCAGAAGCAGGACAATGCGAAGGTGAAGGAGTCGATGCAGGACGCGATCGGAGATCCGCTGCGCATCAACTCCACGCCGATACTCTACGTCAATGGCGAGAAGGTAGAGGGCGTAGTCTCGCTGGAGATACTGGATCGGGTGATTGACGACGCTTTGAGAGCGGCTGGACAGACGCCGCCGCCCGCGCCAGTTCGGCCTGCGTCCCCTCTAGCGACTCCGTCCGCACCACCCGCTCCGGTTGCGGGCAAGCCGAAGAGTTAGCATAAGGATGTGGATGTTGCAGCGGTACGTTTGAGCGAATTATTTGGGGCGGAGAATAATGCATAGGATTGCGAGAATGGCTGTGACGGAGCAGTTGGGTACAGAGGGTGGAGTGATGCGAGTGGTTCGCCGGACGACTGCGGGGCTACTTTCGTTGGCTATGATTCTGGCGGCGGGATGCAATCGTCCCCACGGAGCCGATGTGGTGGCGACGGTCAATGGCCATGCGATCATGCGCGCCGACGTGGACAAGCTCTACGAGGCGCAGTTGGGCCAGACGCCGGGGCAGACGCCCTCTCCCGAGCAGGCCGATTCGCTGCGCCTGAACATCGTTCGCGAACTGATCGACGAGGAGATTGTGGAGCAGCGCGCGGCCAAGATGAATCTGACTGCAACCGCCGAAGATGTCGATGCCAAGCTGGCCGAGATGAAGGCTCCGTATACCGAGGAGCAGTTCGCCGATCGGTTGAAGGCTTCCAACCACACGCTGGACGACGTGAAGCACGACCTGCGCCGCTCGCTGACCATCGACAAGCTGCTGAACAAGGAGATCAACTCCAAGGTTGCTGTCTCCGACGGAGACATTGGCAGCTACTTCAGCCAGCACAAGGCCGAGTTCAACCTGATCGAGACACAGTATCATCTGGCCGAGATTCGCGTGACCAGCCTTCCTGCGGCGCAGCCCGGAAATCTACAGGGCAGCAAGGCGACGACCGACGCCGAGGCCAAGAAGAAAATTCAGTCTTTGAAGAACCAACTGGACGCGGGAATGGACTTTGGCGCGTTGGCCATGAACTTCTCCGAGGATCCGGAGACCGCCTCCAACGGCGGCGACATGGGCTTCCACTACGAGTCGGAGATGCGCGCCGACCCCCTGATCTATGCGGCTGTGACCAAGCTGAAGCCGGGACAGATCACGGATATTCTTCCCCTGCTTGATGGCCAGACCAAGAAGCCGGCGGGCTATGCGATCTACAAACTGCTCTCGCGCGAGCCCGCTGGACAACGCGATGTCAACGATCCGCGGGTGCAGCAGGCGATCCGCCAGCAACTGCGCGATGGACGCTCACAACTGCTGAAGAGCGCCTACTTCGAGATGCTGCGCGATCAGGCCAAGGTGGAGAACTTCTTCGCCGAAGAGATCTTCAAGAACGGCGCAAAGTAGGCTGTCTGCTCGTCATGAAGTAGATTGAGTCAGATCTTTTACTGCTGATGTAGAGTGTCGCAGCACGAGCAAAATGCGGGGATTCTTCGCGTTGCTCAGAATGACAAGCATAGGACAGGCAAAGGCTAAAGCAGATTCCTCCGCTTCGCTGCGGAATGACAAACAAAGTTGCTGCGGAATGACAAGCGCATTGGCTTTGGAATGACAAGCAAATTGGTCTGCGGTAATTCGGGAAGCGATCTAGTCTGTGCGTGAGCTACGCAGCTTCCACAGCGTTTGGCGCAGAATCCCCATCCAGATTGGAGCGTCGCTGGCATCTACCGTCATGCGGCGGACCAGACGGCGAATCTGCGCCGGATCGCTGTTGGCCGGATGGCGGCGCGTGTACTCGGTGGCTTCGAGAACCTCGCCGAGCAGGGCGGTGAGGCGTTCCTGCTCGGCGGCTGTGATGCGGGAGTCAATCGAATTGGGCGTGGCCGTCGGGATCGTGTTGCTGGGTGGAGTTGCGTCGAGGGAGGATGCGGAGGAATCGCGTAATAGCTCGTAGAGGCAGACGGCCACGGCTTGACCAAGATTCATCGATGGGTGGCGAAGATCTTCATACTGCTGCATGGGGACGGTGAGCAGAAAGTTGCAGTGGCTCAACTCCTCGTTGCTGAGGCCGGTCTTCTCAGAGCCAAAGAGCAGAGCGACTCGGCCTGCGTTGGCTGGCTGGTCTGAGGCGATGGCGCGATGCAACTCGGCGCGCAGGCGTGGCGCGGCCTCGGGCAGAGGCAGCAGCGCGTGTTGCAGGTCGCGCTCGCCGACGGCGGTGGTACCGACGACCAGCGTACAGTCGGCGACGGCCTCGGCGACGCTGGCGCAGACCAGGGCGTTGGCGAGAACCTCGGAGGCGTCTATGGCCGAGCGCGCACTCTCAAACGGCACGGCGTAGTCGTTGACCACGCGCAGATGGCGCAGACCGAAGTCGTGCATGGCGCGAGCAGCCGCACCGATATTGTTCGGATTCCGCGCACGCACCAGCACCACGCACACGCGGTCGAGTTCTTCAGAGGTCAGCATCGCTCTATTGTAGAGAATGCGGCAGATGGGATACTGAGTTCCAGCGCGTTAGGGTAATTCAGGCAATGGAGGCCGTAGCAGTGCGAATAAAATGCGGGGATTCTTCGCTTCGCTCAGAATGACAATTTTTTGAATGACAGTCGCTTTCGTTAGCAAGGTTGAAGTGGGGGCGATCTCTATCTTCGCTTTTGTTTTGCTAATAGAAGTTTGGGTGGATTGCAAGGGGTGTTCCGGGAGGAATCGTTTCGGTAAACACTAGATGTTGGGGCGGTGGAATAAACACCTCAAGGCGTGGAGTTTTCCACAGGTGGGGCCTAAATGTCATTCAACTTTCCCAATTTAGGTCTTGCCAACGGTAATCTGTTGCGGCAGGATTGCGATGTGGAGCAAAGTGGTAGAAAATGGAGTGCGAGGGAATTAACGGCTCACGCTTGAGCTAGTTTATCTCTCCGAATGGATTTCTCGGGCTGGCTAGTCTGGTTCCGGGGCTGTCAAGAACAACAGAAACGGTCGAGGTCGAGATGTTTCGTGGCAATCACCCAACCCGAGTGGACGAAAAAGGTCGGCTGAAGCTGCCGTCTGAGTTCAAGCGTCGGGTGGATGAGGTCTACGGGCCGCTCTTCTACATCACCAGCATGGATGGCAAGCGGGCGCAGATCTACCCATTGAAAGAGTGGGAAGAGATTGAGGCTTCGCTGAAGAAGATGTCTCCGATGGACCCGGTACGGCGGAAGTTTCAGGATGTAACGAACTTTTACGGGCAGACGGCGGAGATGGATGCGCAGGGACGGTTGCTGATTCCGCAGAAGTTGCGGGAGATGGCCAAGGTAACCGGAGACGTCGAGGTGTTGGGATCGCAGACGCTGCTGGAGGTAGTCAACAGCGAGGTCTTCCACGCCACGATGACGCAGGCGACCGGAGCGGTCGAACTGACGGATGAGGATCTGAGCGCGTTTGCGACAAAGACAAACGCTCTGTAGTTGGAAACGGTTGAGTTTGACGAGAGATTGCAATGGCCCTCAGGGGCAGCACAGGGGCGGACAAGATGAATAGACCGCAGCATGTGCCGGTTCTTTTAGACGAAGTTTTGCAGTACCTCAATGTGCGGCCGGGCGGCGTGATGGTGGATGCGACGCTTGGGCTGGGCGGCCACTCGGCGGAGATTGCCAAGAGGCTGGGCGCGACCGGCAAGTTGATCTGCTTCGATCGCGATCCGCAGGCGATGGAGCTGGCCAAGGCCCGCTTCAACGAGCTTGGCGAAGAGTTGGGCGAGGCGATGCCGCAGGTGACGTTCGAGCCACGAGCCTTCTCCGAGGCAGCGGGAGTGATCACGCCGGGGAGTCTGGATGGCCTGCTTGCCGACTTTGGCGTAAGCAGCCTGCAGTTGGACGAGGCACAGAGAGGATTTAGTTTTCGGCTGGATGCACCGCTCGATATGCGCATGGATACGCGCAGCGGAGAGACGGCCGAGCAAGTGGTAAATCAGGAAGACGAAAACGAACTCGCCGACCTGATTTACGAATTCGGAGAGGAAAGGAGGTCGCGGAGAATCGCCAGAGCCATTGTTAGGGCCCGGCCGATACGGACGACAGCGGAATTGGCTTCGATCATATCGGCTGCGGCCCCATCAATGAAAGGCGACAAGATTCATCCCGCGACACGAACCTTTCAGGCGCTACGAATTCGAGTGAATGATGAGTTGGGAGAGATCCGATCGCTGCTGGAATGCGCGCCATCTCTGCTGAAACCGGGAGGAAGGCTGGTGTTGATCAGCTTCCACTCGTTGGAAGACCGGCTGGTGAAAGACGCGTTTCGCGAGGCCGGTCGCAACAAGATTTTAGAAGTGTTGACCAAGAAGCCGGTGGTTGCGGAAGAGCAGGAGCAGTTGCGTAATCCGCGATCGAGAAGCGCGAAGATGCGAGCGGCGGAGCGGTTGGAAGCAGAGACGAAGCAACAGGGATCGGGACGGAAGTACAAGGAATCGCGAAAGTAAAATTACATAGGAGGGGCGATGGCGACCAGTGCGATGGTAGATCCGGGAACGATGTTTGCAACAGGAAGCGGCAACAATGCGGCACAGGATCGTGCGCTCCGCAACCGTGAGTTGTTTGAGCTGCAACGACGCGCTCGTCGTGGCCCGACTCCAGAGGTCTTCTTCGCCAAACACATCGACAACAGTCGTTTGGTGAAGGCCGACGACCCAGAGCGCAGGCGCGAGATGCGCATCTTCACCACGACCATGAGCCTGCTGTTTTTGCTGGTGATGGTCTATGTGTGGCAACATTTTTCCGCCATTGAGGTGGGATACAAGGTGGAGGCGCAGAAACAGCAGGTGGAGCAGATGCGCGAGCAGAATCGCGAGCTACGGCTGACCGAAGCGCAGTTGAGCGATCCCGGACGCATTGACCAGATTGCCAAGCAGCTTGGACTGGACGTTCCGCAGCCGGGCCAGGTGGTGCGCCCCGATGGAGCCGTTGTATCGAACGCTCCGGTATTGGCGCAGGCGACTGCACCATCGCTGCCTCAGGATTAGTGGCCGGAGGATAGGGGTTCGAGACTCGGGTTCGGAGTAAGCTTAAGTCAGGGGTGAGGTCTCTTCATTCCTCCTCTATTCCCTAGCCCCTATTGATCCGCCATGAATAAAGCTCCACGTCAGAACACGCGCAGGACACTGACCGCCCCGATTCGCAAGGTTCGCTTTGCGTGGGTGGCGATCTTTTTCTGCGCGTGGGTGGCGATCATCGCGCTGCGGTTGGTGTGGCTACAGGTGATTTGTCATTCGCAGTGGGTGGACAAGGCCGAGCGACAGCAGCACAGCGCCTTTGCGTTGGCTCCGCAGCGAGGCGTTCTGTACGACCGCAATCTGCGCGAACTGGCGATGACGGTGTCGGTGGATTCGGTCTTCGCGGTGCCGTCGGAGTTGGGCGAGAATCGCGCCAATGCAGCCGAGATGCTGGCTCAGGTGGTGCATACCGATTCGACCGACAACTTTACTTCCGAGTCGCAGATGCTGGCGCGCTTCAACGATTCGCGCAACTTTGCGTGGGTGGCGCGCAGGCTCGACGCAGACACGGCGAACCGCGTGCGCGAGCTGAACCTGCATGGCGTCTATTTTCTGAAAGAGTTCAAGCGCTTCTATCCGAATAACGATCTGGCTGCGCAGGTGTTGGGCTATGTAGGCTCGGACGATACCGGCCTGGGCGGACTGGAGCAGGAGTTCGACAACGAGATGCACGGCGAGCCGGGGCACATGCTGACGGCGGTCGATGCCAAGCGGCATGTAATGGGCAGCGTGGAGAACGAGGCAATGCCGGGTGAGAATCTGGTGTTGTCCATCGACTCGAATATCCAGTACATGGCCGAGCGCGCGCTGGATGCGCAGATGGAAAAGGTGAAGGCTGCGCACGGTACCGTGGTTGTACAAGACCCGCATACCGGGCAGATTCTGGCGCTGGCCATCTCGCCGCGATTTAATCCCAACGACTCGCGACACATGCAGCCGGGAGCGCTGACCAATCTTGCTGTGAGCGATGTCTATGAGCCGGGCTCGACCTTCAAGCTGGTGACCTACTCGGCGGCGATTGATGCGGCGGGGGTGCAGCCGGACGACATTGTCGACTGTCAGGGTGGCTCGATGACGATGTATGGACGCACTCTGCACGACGACAAGGATGACCACTTCGGGCGCGTGACGGTGCAGTTTGCGCTGGAGCATTCGAGCGACGTGGGCGCGGCCAAGATGGCTCTAAAGATGGGGCAGGATACGTTCTACAAGTACATCAAGGCCTACGGCTTCGGCGACCGCACAGGGATTGAGCTGCCCAGCGAGACGCGTGGTCTGTTGCAGCCGCCGCGCAAGTGGGGAGCAACCAGTATTCTGTCGATCTCGATTGGGCAAGAGGTGGGCGTGACTCCAGTGCAGTTGGTGACGATGGTCAGCGCGATTGCCAATGGCGGAGTGTACATGCCTCCGCACATCTTGTTGCAATCGACCGACCAGTTGAAGGGCGATGCGCGCTTGCAGCCTGCGGCCTTTCGTCCCACCAATCAGCTTCCGGCCAAGCTGCCCGATGGAGCGCATCGCGTGATTCAGGAGCTGACGGCGGCCAAGATGCGCAGCATGATGTGGGGAACCGTGACCGAAGGCACGGGCAAGGCTGCGCAGTTGAATGGATACAGCTCGGGAGGCAAAACGGGGACGGCGCAGAAGATCGATCCGGCGACGCACACCTACTCGCACACCAAGCTGGTGGCGAGCTTCGCGGGCTTCGCTCCGGTCAGTTCGCCGGCGGTGTCGATTGCGGTGATTATCGATACTCCGACGGTGGGAAGTTTGTACGGTGCGGCGGTTTCGGCTCCTGTCTTTCAGAGCGTGGCGCAGCAGGTGTTGGAGTATCTCGGCGTGCCGCACGACCAGCCGGTGCGCACGACCAAGCAGATGTTGGCGGCCACGGCGCAGGCGAGCGGCGACGCTCCGAGCGAGCATGTGGGCGACCTGAATGCAATGTATGACGAGATCAATAATCTTCCGGCGGACGATCCTCTGCGCGCCTCGGCGAACGCGGGTAGCGATGCTGGCTCGGCTGGTGCGGGCGCGAGTGCGCCGCCGGTTGCGGCGACGAAGAGTTCGCGGCTGATGGGTCTGTTGCCAGCCAAGGTGCTTTCGGCCTTCAACGCCAGAGGGGGAAGTTCGGCGATGCCGGATGCTGCGGCTGGAGCGGGTGGAACGCTGCATGCTCCTGTGGTGACGCCGCAGTTTCAGCCGCGCGCCAACGGGACGGTCGTGGTGGATTCGGGCCAGCGCGTAGTAGTGCCCTCGTTTGAGGGGCAGGGCCTGCGCCAGGTGATTGTGACCTCTTCTGGACTGGGGCTGCGCGTGGAGCCGGTGGGCAGCGGAGTTGCGCGCGATCAGGCTCCGAAGGCCGGAACCATGGTTCCGCAGGGAACGCAGGTGGTGGTGCGCTTCTCGCGCTGATGGGCTGTGGTTGATCGCTCTGCGGACTTAGAGCATTTACACCATTACTGTAATTCCTCAGGGGATTGTCATTCCGCAGCGAAGCGGAGGAATCTGCTTTTCTCGTTGCGAGATACATTACACCATCGCTGAAACCGCTCTAGAATTGAAGATATGAACTGGGCCGATGCGCTGAAGGAAGTTTCGGGGATTGAGAGTGCGGGCGCGGCAGGCGAGATCGCTAGCGTCGAGTACGATTCGCGCAGAGTGAGTGCTGGCGCGGCGTTTGTGGCCATGCAGGGCGGCACGACCGACGGCAATCGCTACATCGATGCGGCGATTGCGCAGGGCGCGGTGGCGATTGTGACCGACTCGCAGGAAGCTTACGCGAAGCTGCGGCGGGAGCATCCGGCGCTGGCTGCGGTGCATGTCGCGCATGGACGTCGCGCGCTGGCGGAGTTGAGCGCGGCGGTGATGGGGCATCCCGAACGCCAGCTCAAAATCAGCGCGGTGACGGGAACCAATGGCAAGACAACGACCGCGTATCTTCTGGAGCAGATGCTGCGCAGCGTGGGTCGCAAGTGCGTGTTGATTGGCACGATTGAGACGCACATCGGCGACGAGGTGCGCGTATCGCCGCACACTACGCCGGAGTCGCGCGACCTGTATGAGATCTTTGCCGACGGCGTTCGCGCAGGCGCGACCGAGGCGGTGATGGAGATGAGTTCGCACGCGCTGGAGCAGGAGCGTGTGTGTGGCGTTCCGGTCGATGTAGCGATGTTTACCAATCTCACGCAGGATCATCTCGACTATCACGGCACGATGGAGAACTACGCAGCGGCGAAGGCGAAGCTCTTTGCCGGAGTGGGCGCGTCGGCTCCGCGCGTCGCGGTCATCAACGCAGATGATGCGTGGGGCGCATCAATGGGCAAGGCGTTTCGCGGCGGCGAGTTGATGACCTACGGAATCGAGCAGGCTGATGCAATGTACTCTGCACTTGATCTTCGGCAGAGTACGAGTGGCACACGCTTTGAATTTTGTACGCCGCGCGATCGGGTCATCGTCGAATCGCCGCTCCACGGGCGGGTGAATGTATACAACTTGCTGGCTGCTTCGTGCGCGGCGCTGGCGCGTGGGCTGACGCTGGATGAGATCGTTGCTGCGGCTCGTGGGTTGCGGCAGGTTCCGGGACGGTTTCAGGCTGTATCGTCTGGCGATACAGGCATCACTGTGATCGTCGACTACGCGCACACCGATGACGCGCTGCGCAACCTGATTGCGCTGGGGCGCGAGTTGGTACATGAGCGCGGCGGGCGAGTGATTACGCTCTTTGGCTGCGGCGGGGATCGTGATCGCACCAAGCGTCCGAAGATGGGGCGAGCCGCTGCGGAGGCGAGCGACCTCGTCATTCTGACCAGCGATAATCCACGCAGCGAGGAGCCAATGGCGATCATCAACGAAGCTCTGGTAGGTGTGCATGAGACGACGACCCGATACATCGTCGAGCCGGATCGCGCACTGGCAATTGCGATTGCGATTCGAGCGGCGCACAAGGGAGACATCGTGCTGCTGGCGGGCAAGGGACACGAGATGGTTCAGGTTATCGGCGAGCAGTCGATTCCGTTCAACGATGTAGCGGTGGCAGAGGAAATTCTGAAGGAGATGCGGTGAAGTTGACGTTGGGGCAGGTGGCAGAGTGGATGCACGCGGAGGGGGATTTTCGCGCGAATGAAGAGGCTGCGGGCTACTCGATTGACTCGCGCACGGTGGCGGTGGGGGATCTGTACTTTGCAGTGGTTGGCGAGCGGCTTGATGGACACGACTTTGTCGCGGCGGCGTTGGCCAATGGAGCGGTGGCCGCAGTGGTGAGCTTTGGATGGACTGCGCCGGAGGGAATGGATCCGACGCGTCTGTTGCGGGTTCCCGATCCCGATGGATTCGGCGCTCTGGCGGCCTTGCAGCGGCTGGCGCGAGCGGTGCGAAGAGAGTGGGGCGGACGCGTTATTGCCATCACTGGCTCGGCAGGGAAGACGACGACCAAGGAGGCGGTGGCGCAGGTTCTGTGCGCGCGCTGGCGGGTGCTGAAGTCGCAGGGGAATATGAATAATGGCTTCGGGCTGCCGCTGCAACTGCTGAAGTTGGAGGCCGAACACGAGGTCGCAGTCGTCGAGATGGGGATGAACCACGCAGGCGAGATCGCCGCGTTGGCGCGCATCGCCGAGCCGGACTGGGTGGTAGTAACCAACGTAGCTCCAGTGCATCTGGAGTTCTTCGACGACGGGATCGTGGGAATTGCTCGGGCGAAGTATGAGCTGGTCGAGGCTCTGCCGATGCACGGAATCGCGGTGCTGAACAGCGACGACGCGCATGTGGCGAAGTTTGGCGAGGGGATCGGCGAACGCGCTGTTTACTTCGGGCTGAACGACTCGGCAGAGGTTCGCGCTAGCGAGATCGTCGAACTCGGCGAAGAGGGCGTTACCTTCAACGTGACAGCGGATGGCGATCGCGTGAGCGTGCATCTGCGGCTGCTGGGGCGGCACAATGTACACAATGCTCTGGCGGCGATTGCGGTCGGCCTACAGAGCGGGATGTCGCTGGCCGAGTGCGCGTCGGCTGTGGGCGAGTTGTGCGCAGGAGACAAGCGCGGTGCAGTCGTCGAGTGGCGCGGGGCGAAGATCGTGAACGATTGCTACAACTCGAATCCGCGCGCTCTGGACGCCATGGTCGACGCGCTGCTTGCGATGCCGCTGGAGCAGGGCGGGCGGCACATCGTCGTTGCGGGCGAGATGCTGGAGCTGGGATCCGAGGGCGCGGCGCTGCATCGCGCCTGTGGCCGGCAGATGGCCGCGCGGGGCGTGGATGCGGTCGTTGGCGTACGCGGACTGGCGCAGGCGCTGGTAGAAGGCGCGGTCGCGACCAAGGCGATCTTCGTGGAGACGCCGGAGGAGGCGGGCGCGTGGCTGAAGGCAAATCTGCGCGCAGGCGATGCGGTTCTGTTGAAGGCATCGCGCGGAGTGCGGCTGGAACGCGCCCTGACTCTGCTGACTGCGCAGGACTGAGGGGACGAGTTCAGGTAAGAAGCGAGACGCGGAGTCCCCGCACCCATCTTTACCATTCATTTCAGCCCACCATTCGCCTTCTCCGATCTCTTGGCTTTTGTGGCGTATTGTATTGATAACAAATGTTTTACATGAAAAGTATTCTCAGTAAATGACTTGGAATCGTTATCGTAATGATGTATCCCGTCGTCGAATGAAGAAAAGCAGATTTCTCCGCTTCGCTGCGGAATGACAAACAAAGCGGTCTACAGTAATCCAGAAACTGCTCGGCGCGGTCGGGCGGGGGGACTGAGGGCTTGACAGGCTGTTTTGGGGTTCAAGGTTCGGGGTTCAAGGTTTGAGGGGGCGCAGATAGAATCTTGTCGGGTTGAGATTCGCGGAACCCACCCTTGGCTGGGAAAAACCAAGGATGGGCACCCACTTTTTATGGGCGGATCAAGATTCCTAAAACTAAGGGTGGGCCACCCGCCGTGGTCTCCCAGGTGCCCAAATGCGAGGCACCTGGGGCACCCAGTTTTAGTGGGTGTACTCACTCCCCCGGCACCCGGGCCACCCGCCACACCGGGCCACCCTGCGGCCCTACTTCCCCCGAGAAAGACCTGCCCTGGATGGAGTCATAGCACTATGAGAGGGGAATAGGTATCGTGTCCCCCTATTCCCCTGCTTGAGAGAACCCCCATTTTACGGGCACTTCAGCAGATAGACTCCCAAGACGACTTACCATGCTTTTCTAACAAACTGAATCTGTTCAGCTTATAGCCGGACAGCAGTGACATAGAGTCTTATTCCTTATAGTGAACACTCATGCTAAGCAGTTGACTAATCCGAGATATGGCAATGTGGTTTATTGTCGTATTGGTACTTTTCTCTCAGAGCCATCCGGCATACGTTTAGTCATAACCGCCACCTCTAAATTGATTACGTAAAGGTCATTATTGATGTCATACAACACATGCCATGCTACCTTAACTGGAGCTGAGTCGAGCATGTCAATTAAAAATTTTCTACTTATATTTTGACCGCCTGGTATTACACACATAGTCTGATTCAACACGCCAGTCGGGACAGTTCCGATGACTACCTGATGGCCAGAAGCTTTTGTGAGTGTAGAAGCAAAGCTACGTAGAGCATCGGTAAGGGATAACCTGCCATCCCGCAGAGAAATTATCGTATCCAAAAGAACCGGTACTTCTTCAAAGCTACCAGTAGACGAACGAGCCGCAACTCCAACAACCGATATTCGTCCATCGCTTTCTTGTCGGACAGAATACTGCCCAGGCATACTACTATTATTATACTCAGAAACTATTTTCTTAACTGATTGCATAGGCCCATCCGGCATAGATCCTCTCATGGGCAGCAGTGCGTGAAAAGCCCCTCCAGTAACACCTAAAAAAGGTCTTTCATTAATATGATGCGAGCGCCAGACTGGATCCGTTATATCTTTTACATCGGAAGACGATGATGAATGTGGCACATCCTCATAATCTATAAACCAGCCGTATTCTTCATTTATCGCTATAATGGCTTGACTTATCGGCCTGGGAGAACTGGAGACAACCTCAATCTGTCCATTATTTGTATTTACATATCCTTTTTCTTGGTATTTATTGTTTTGGGCAAAAACTATTGATGCTGGTGCAGTAAATACAAATATACCGAACCAGATGAACAGGAGAGTATTCCATAAGAAACGTAATCGTGAGGTAAATCCTAAATAACAAGACGTGGAAGATGACAGCATGCGTGACCGGCCCCCGAATTATGTACCAGTAGATATGAGAGTGATTGGTTGTGGTTGCCGCACAGCTTGTCTCGGGCGGAGCGTAG
>Ga0302267_10003100_pt1 | contig 19371 bp, 13 predicted proteins | sample III_Bog_E1_3_FD_194555 | JGI IMG/M metagenome (GOLD analysis project Ga0302267, IMG submission 194555) | Peat permafrost microbial communities from Stordalen Mire near Abisko, Sweden - III_Bog_E1_3 | ecosystem: Environmental > Terrestrial > Soil > Wetlands > Peat | place: Sweden: Abisko... | reverse complement strand
GTTCGCTGGGGCCGCCGGGTGGCGGTGCGTGTAGGCGAAAGAAGCAGCGGGCTTTTGCGGAAGGAAAACGGCGTTCAGCTCTTCTACGCGGTCTGCCGTGCCAATGACGAGACGGCCACCCGGGATCAGCGCCGAGGCAAGTGACTGCGCGAGAGCTGCGCGAGCCTCCGGGCGCAGATAGATGAAAAGATTGCGGCACAGGATGAGGTGATAGGGCCCGCCTGTTCCAGATGCGCTCAACTCAGCTCCGCCGCCCGTGGCGCTCTGTGTGCTGTCCGGCTGAGGGCCCAGTGCGCCCGGTTCGGCAAGGTTGCGGCGCTCGAAACGGATGCGGCGACGAAGCGATTCATGCATCTTCCATTGCTTGTCGCCGAGGACGCCGCAGGCCTGTTGCCGATCAGCGGCGACATTGCGCAAGGCCTCCTCAGGGTAGACACCGCGGCGCGCAGCGTGGAGCGCGCCGATGGAAATATCGAAGGCGTCGATGGTGAAGCGAGCCAGAGGGATGCCCGCCTGCTGGAGCGTGGCGGCGAGAGAATAGGCCTCCTGCCCGGTGCTGCATGGGGCGGAAAGGATGCGCAAGGGGCCAGGGAAATCGGCGGCCATCCGCGGTAGCCAGAGCTCGAGGTGATGGAAGACGCTGGAATCGCGGAAGAAGCGCGTTTCCTGCACGACGATAGCGTCGATGAGGGCGTCGACCTCATCGGGCGAGGAGGCCAACCGCTCGGCATACAAAGCGGCGCCGTCCAGCTTGAGATGCCGGCAGCGGGCTTCGACCAACCAATGAAGGCGGTTGGCATCGAGCGAGCGTGGATCGACACCGGCCGTGTGGACCAGTTGGTCGACGATCTCCGTCATCGCGCGGGAATAGCCGCTGGAATCCCTCATGCGCTGGCCACCGGTGGAGCGGGAATCAGTGTGTAAAGCATTGGCAGATAGCTGTCGAGGTCGAGCGGCGGTGCGTAGGGATGGTGCGTCGCGGTTGTGACTTTCACTGTGTCGGTAAGGTCGGCGGCGAGCAAGCCGATGTATCGTGTGGGCGCTTCGGAAGGGGTTTCGAGCACCATGATCCGGCTGCCAAAGTGCTCTGGCGTGGGCTGCTCGCAAACGACTCGGTTGAGATCGAAGACGGGGACCTGCAAGCCGTGGAAGGTGAGCCAGCCTAGAAAGTAGTCGTTCGACTCTCCTGTGAGAGTCGCGTACCCGGCGAGGTGGTGCACGCGATGCAGCGGGATGGAACAAGGCCCGGAGTGAAGACGAAGGCGGAGTGCGATGCGGCTCTGTGCCTCGGCTGTCATGCGGCACCTCCCCGGTGCGGATACGCGGTTCCCTAGGCTTCGGTCGTAACCTTGAAGATGCGCTCTTTTAGAACACGGACGGCTTCGTGAAGCTGGCGGCTGACGTCGTTCAGATCGTTGACCGAATCGGACGTTTGGCGTGCTGTTTCCGTGAGCTGCCACATGGCTTCCGATATTTGTTGCGCACCTTCGGACTGATTCTGCATGCCCTGTTGCACGGTTTCGTAGCGCGGGGCGATGGACTCGACGCGTTCGATAATTTCGCCGAACTGTCCGCGAATCACTTCGGCGGAACTGATGCCGCCCTGTACTGCGCCGGAAAGATCGCGCATCTGCTCTACGCCGCTGGTGACGGCCTCCTGCATCTCTTCAACCATTTGCTCAATGTCCAGAGTGGCGATGGCTGATTGATCGGCGAGGCGGCGAATTTCGCGGGCTACCACGGCAAAGCCGGCGCCCGCTTCTCCGGCTTTTTCAGCCTCGATGGCTGCGTTGAGCGAGAGCAGATTGGTCTGGTCGGCAACCTTGGTGATGGCTGTGACGACGGAGTTGATGCGCGCCGCTTTGCTACGGATGGTCGCGAGCTTTGAAGAGATCGAGCCGCTGGCCGAAGAAAGCGTCTGCATCGAAGTCTCCATGCCTTTAAGTCCCTGGCGGCCCTCCTTGGCAAGGACTGTGGTTTTTTCAGCTGCGTCGGCAATCTCGACCATGGCGCGCAGCAATTCCTGCGACGTGGCGGAGATTTCTTTGACGGCTGCGGCGATCTGGTTGGTGGAGGCCATGAAGGTGGCGACGTTAGCCTGTTGGTGAACGGCGCTGGAGGCAATCTGCGTAGCGTTCGAGGTCAGATGGATGCTTAGATCCGCCATGGGACCGGTGATGCGCCGGGATATAAAAAAGGCGAAGACGGCGCTCAACAGCAGCGCGGCCAGGCCGCCAATAATGCTCTGGACCAACAGCGTTTGGAACTGAGAGCGGACGCGGTCGGTGGCCCCCTGAAAATCACGAGCATCGGATACGACCACGAGTATCCAGTCCCAGGGTTTGTAGTAGACGTATTCCACAATTGCCTTGGCGCCGGTATTGGGGTCGGTGACGAGGATGCCGCGGTTCTCGTCGCCAGCGATTGTGGGCCCTTTGGCAAGAACCTCCGGCAGCCAGATGGATTTGGTGTCAGCTGCCAGCCCGGTAGGCTCAACGACCGGCTGGCCACTGAACTTCTGGCTGTCTTTGCCGTAGTAGATGGCGAGCGTGCTGTGTTCTCCGCTCTTGGCGGCAAGTGTCAGGTCCTCGCGAAGATTGCCGACGCCCTCCTGTTTAACGCCGGCATAGAGCATTCCAATGATCTTGCCCTGGGCATCGAGGACGGGCTCATAGGCGGTAATATACCAGGCATTGACGACGTATGCGCGTCCACGGTAGGTCTGGCCGGCGAGCACGGTTTTGACCACGGGATTGGCCGATCCGTCCGGCATCACAGCCGGAATATACGTACCGATGGCGCGCAAACCGTCGTTGGCAACAACGCTGGTGGCAACGCGAAGCATGTCGCCCGACTCGTTGATGCGTTGAAAGAGCGTGATCGTGTCCGTAGTCTGTTCGGTGACGGAATCGATGACGGGAATGCGCTTTTCAAAACTGCGGTCTCCCTGGAGCGGCTGACCGGCCAGGCTCCAGGTGGGCGCAGCCACGCTGCTCTTGATAAGCGTGTACTGGTTGGTCGCGTTCCATGTGGTGGGCTTTGGGTTGGACTGGACGCCGCCGGCCTGCTTGAGCGCGGCGCGGGCGACGTTAAGGTTAGTGTTCACCGATTTCTGGATGAACTCCTGCGCTACGTTGCAGGTGTTGTAGGTCTTGCGCGCGCTGTGGACCGTGCGATCAATGATAAAGGAGTTCAGCTCGTCGCTGACGTAACGGCTGGTGCTCCTTTCACTGAGCACAACCAGAACGGCTACCGTACCGGTGGCGAAGAGGGCGGAAAGAATCGCGAGGCCTGTAATCCGCTGGCGGAGGGAAAGGCCCACACTCGGCAAGGCAATGGAAATCAGCTTAGAGCTCATGCGGGCGTCCGTTCAGAGCGCTTTCGCGGTCGGGGTAAAGGTCGAGCGGCGGCCGGAAACAGTAACCGCGGTAATGTCGCGCAGGTGTTGGGAAGCAGGTCTCATAGTACAGAAAACATACCATCAGACGGCGCGGATGGATACGAAAAATCGCAACGCTGAGCGGGCAATTTACGGCAGGGAGGGCGACAATGTCGCAGCCCCGCGCCGGGCGCGCAGGAAGTTCTGCATGGTCTTGAGACGTTTCAGACACCACTCATTGAGCACGATCACGGTTTGGCTCGATCCGGAAGGTTTTCACCGTTTCGATCATATCGCCGCGCCATCGTGGTGATCATCGGAGCCATCGCCGAACTCGAACGCAATCTGATCATCGAGCGTGTCCCGGCGGGTATGCACCGGGCTAAGCTCGAAGGCCGCCACGTCGGCCGCCGGACGCTTGAGTTAAGCGGCGAAGCCATCCTGCTCGAACACCATCAGGCCAGAACCTGGGTCAGATCGCCAGAGCCCATGGGATCTCCCGGGCTGCCGTCCACCGCCTCGTCCACGAACAGTCTTCCCAGGAGAAAGTCGCATGAGCCAGGAACCCACAGTCTTCCAACCCTTATGGATGTTGATCGCCGCCGGCATCGGCTTCATCGCCGGTGAACTCTGTGGCGATTACCGTCGCCAGCGCACCAACCTTCAGCAGATCAACGACGACCTTCGTCAACGGCTTGAGAAAGCCGCGGCGAACAACCTGCCGATACGGAGTGCGCTCAAGGAACAACGAAGCGTGATCAACGACATCCACAGCCGTCTCGTAGCTGCCTGCTTTACTCTTGAAGGTTCTGGATCCCGCTGCTCAGATGTCTTGCCTGAAATAAACATCGGATCGACGGTCTCTTCGATACATCTTCGCAGAGGTTTTGTTGGTAACTACTCAATAAACGCGGGCGTGAACTGCATTTTTGGTGGGCGGAGCGGGACCAAACACCGGTTTCATCCAGGACTACCTTAGGTCGGGGCATGTGAATGCGGTTCATTCGTTGGACCGGAGAGCCACATGACGCGACGATCTCCATCCACCTCTACAGATCGATAACAAATAAATCTATCAATATGTAAAGTTCAACTCGCCTGAAGGCTTTGGGCAACCTCATTTGATCAAAAACTGCACGTCAACAGACCTCCGAAAAGAACTGCATTTCTGAATCCGTATTTGCCATGGGCACATCAAAGCTGCACACGCGTATTTGTTTTCGCGGCGCGAACGATTGATCGCTGAGACCATTCCACGCTTGATTGGAGAACGAGTATGACTGTGCTACCAAGCCGAAAGGCGGGGACGAACCCTGTCCGCATTGCAGCGCTCACTGCGTTAGCAGTAGCTTCGATCCTCGGCGATGGCCTGCTCACTGGATGCGGAAAAAATGTAAATGCCTCATCTGCAGCGGCGCCACCCGCGATGAAAGTGACTGTCGTAAAGGCCGAACAGAGCGATGTGCCGTTGACAGGCGAGTGGGTGGGAACGCTTGACGGCTATGTCAACGCACAGATCCAACCTCAAGCGAACGGTTACTTGATTAGTCAGAATTACCGCGAAGGATCGCAGGTCGAAAAGGGGCAGATCTTATTCGAAATCGATCCTCGTCCATTTGAAGCGGCGCTCGAACAAGCGCAGGGATCCTTGGGGCAAGCGCAGGCGCAGTTGGCTCTTGCAGAGATCAACGTAAATCGCGACACGCCTTTGGCTGCCGAGCGGGCCATCGCCAGGAGCCAGCTCGACAACGATACCCAGCAGAAAGCTCAGGCGGAGGCCACAGTGAGATCGGCTCAGGCAGCAGTGGCAGCGGCCAACCTGAATCTTGGATTCACCAAGGTCCGATCGCTCATCAGCGGCGTTGCCGGTCAAGCAACGATCCAGGTCGGCAACCTTGTAAGCGCACAGTCTGTATTGACTTCGGTGTCGCAACTCGACCCAATCAAGGTGTATTTTTCTGTAAGTGATAGCGAGTATCTTGCTCTAACAAAGCGGGCCGGCGCAGGTGGCGCTGATCTGCTTCACGGAGCGTCGAAGATTCCTCTCACGTTGACGCTATCGAATGGTGAAGTCTACCCACAGAAGGGCCACGTAGTTTTTGTAGATCGGCAGCTCAACAGCCAAACAGGCGCGATCCGCATTGCTGCGTCCTTCCCAAATCCAGGCAACATCCTTCGACCTGGCGAGTTTGGCAGAATCAAAGCTGAAACAGAAATTCGCCGCAATGCTGTCCTAATCCCTCAAGTAGCAGTAACCGAACTTCAAGGCCAACAGCAGGTTTACACGGTTGGCCAAAATAACACGGCTCACGTCAATAACATCACGCTCGGCCCACAATACGGCGATAGCTGGATTGTCGAGAGCGGTCTCAACAGCGGCTCGCTCGTCATCACGGACAACCTCCAAAAGCTCCGCGAGGGTGCACCCGTGAGCCCCCAGCCGACGGAGTTTCGCGCATCCGTTGCCCCGAATGCGACGCAGTCGCCGGCGAGGTAGTCAATGTCGAAATTCTTCATTCGTCGCCCCATCGTGGCGATTGTTATCGCCATCCTCACGGTAGTCATCGGCGTCGTGTCGATGCTCACGCTGCCGACTTCCCAGTTTCCAAATATTGTTCCCACAGAAATTCTTGTCACTGCGACCTATCCGGGCGCCGACGCAAAGACTGTGGCCCAGGCGGTGTCGACGCCCATTGAGCAGCAAATGAATGGCGTCGACAACATGATCTACATGAACTCAGTTAGCGCCAACAATGGCGTTGTTCAGTTGTTCGTGGATTTCGACGTAAAGACCGATCCCAATATTGACCAGGTTCTTGCGCAGTTGCGTGTGGACCAGGCCCAGTCCCAATTGCCCGCGCAGGTAACCACTGCCGGTCTCACTGTTCAGAAGGCGCTGACCTCGCCGTTGATGCTGGTCGCAATTAACTCGCCAGGCGGCAAGTTGAGTCAGGACTTTCTCACCAACTACGCAATCATCAATCTTCAGGATCAAATCGCTCGCGTAAAAGGCGTCTCGCGCGTACAGGTCTTCGGCGGTCAGTATGCTCTCCGCGTCTGGGTCCAACCGGACAAGCTCGCGAAACTCGGCGTCACCGCAACTGAGGTTATCGCTGCGATTCAAACTCAGAATAATGTCAACCCAGCCGGCCAGATCGGTGGCGAACCTATCCCCTCGGGTCAGCAGTTCACTTATACAGTTCGCACCCAGGGGCGCCTCGTAACGCCTGAGGAATTCGGAAACATTATTCTCCGCGCCAATCCCGACGGTTCCATCCTTCATCTCAGCGATGTTGCCCGCATCGAACTTGGGGACCAATCCTACGGAATCTCGGCCCGCTATAACCAGGCGCCATCCGGCGTGATGGCTATCTACCAGCTCCCGGGGTCCAATGCCATTGAAACTGCGGCTGCGGTCAATCAACGCATGAAGGAGCTTTCCGCTACCTTCCCGCCGAGCATAGCTTACTCTGTACCACTGGACACAACCAAGGCAGTCACGGCTGGAATTCACGAGATCGTGATTACGCTGTTTGAAGCTCTGGGACTTGTAGTTCTCGTCGTCTTTATTTTCCTTCAGGGCTGGCGCGCTACTCTGATTCCTCTGCTAGCTGTCCCAGTATCGCTCATTGGCACGTTCATCATTTTTCCCTTGTTGGGATTTTCCATCAACAGCCTTTCGTTGTTTGGCCTGGTGCTTGCCATTGGGCTGGTCGTCGACGACGCCATCATCGTTGTTGAAGCGGTCGAGCACCATATCGATGAAGGGATGGATCCCAAGTCGGCAACTGAGAAAGCGATGGAGGAGGTAGGCGGTCCGGTGGTCGCTATTGCGCTCATCCTGGCTGCCGTATTTATCCCTACGGCTGCGATTCCCGGAATCACCGGACGCATGTATCAGCAGTTCGCCGTTACCATCGCGATCTCTGTTTTGATCTCGGCGTTCAATGCGTTAACTCTGTCGCCGGCCCTTGCTGCGCTTCTACTGAAACCCAGGGAGGAAGGCCGCAAGAAGGGCCTGCTCACCAAGGCATCCGATTCTTTCAACAAATTCTTTGGCCGCACCACGGACGGATTCGTCGGGGTCTCCCGTGTTCTCATTCACAAGTCGTCGTTTGCCATGCTCGGGCTCATTTTGCTTGCGGTCGTAGCAGTCTACCTGGGAAGCACCCTTCCAGGCGGGTTCATCCCGACTGAAGATCAGGGCTACATGTTCCTCGCCTTGCAACTTCCTGACGGAGCTTCAGCGCAACGCACCGATGCCGCTGAGCAGAAAATAAGCGATGCGCTGCTTAAGACGCCCGGCGTCGAAGGCGTCATCGCCGTCAACGACTTCTCGCTGCTTACCCAGGTGCAGAGCACCAATGCAGGTTTCTTTTTTGTGAACCTCAAACCATGGGCTGTGCGCAAGAGCAAACAGGAGCAGCTTGAGTATATTCAGAGCAATCTGCAGAAGCAACTCGCCGGCAATCCGGACGGCATAGCCTTCGCCTTTCCGCCGCCTTCCATCCCTGGCATTGGAACGTCCGGCGGTGTCACCATGATCCTTGAAGATCGCTCTGGATCGGATGATCCTACCGCGCTGACAAAGAATGTATTCGGCTTTCTCGGTGCAATCTCCAAGCGTCCTGAGATCGCAGCCGCCATCCCGTCGTACCAACCGGCCGTGCCTCAGCTCTATGTCGACGTAGACAAAGAGAAAGCGTTACAACAGCAGGTCGACCTGTCCACTCTCTACACCACTATGCAGACATTCATGGGCGGCTATCTGGTGAACTACTTCAATCGATTCGGCCGTCAATGGCAGACCTATGTTGAAGCTGAGGGCACGTCCCGCACGAACATCGCAAACATTGACCAGTTCTATGTTCGCAGTGCCAACGGAAGCCAGGTACCGCTCGGGTCGCTGGTTAAAGTCACTCGGATTACCGGTCCGGAGTTCATCTATCGATTCAATGAATATAACGCGGCGCAGATTAACATTACCGGCGCACCCGGATACAGTTCCGGCCAGGTAAGAAAGGCACTCGAAGAAGTCTTCAAACAGACCATGCCGCCGGGCGCAGGCTTCGACTATTCCGGTATGTCTTTTCAGGAACAGCAGGCTGAAAAGGGTGTGCCATCCTGGGCTGTGTTCGGCCTTTCATTGCTGTTCGTTTTCCTCATTCTTTCTGCTCTCTACGAGAGTTGGACATTGCCATTCAGTGTCTTGCTAAGCACGCCAGTAGCGATTCTGGGCGCTTACATCGCACTGCATGCCCGCCTGCTTGAGAACGACATCTTCGCAACCATCGGCCTGGTTATGCTGATTGGACTCTCGGCAAAGAACGCCATTCTCATCGTTGAATTTGCGAAATCGAATTTCGAAAGTGGCCAGAGTATCTGCGATGCAGCTCTCAACGCCGCACATCTGCGCTTCCGCCCGATCGTAATGACCGCTCTAGCCTTTATCGTCGGCTGCTTGCCACTTTGGACCGCAACGGGCTCTGGCGCGGCCTCCCGCCGCATCCTCGGTACGGTCGTCGTTGGCGGCATGACGCTCTCAACTGTCCTCGGCCTCATTTTTATCCCCGTCACTTTTTCCGTTGTGGAGTATCTGTCACATCGCTTAACAAGAGGCGGCAAGGGCACCACCATGGACTCAATGTGCGGCCCCCAGATCCCGGCGAAAGAGCGCCCCATTCCCATCGCGGCCCACGCGCGCGTCGAAGGAGGTCAGGCATGATTCGCTTCCGTGCATTTTTGCAAGTTGGCCTGCTCGCCAGTTCAACTGCACTTCTGACCGGGTGCAATGTCGGTCCGAAATACGTGCGGCCAAATGTCACCGCACCACCTGCCTTTCGCGGAGCCGATGATTCCGCGGTCTCGAGCGACGCCGCTAAATCTCTCGGCGACGAGCAATGGGCGGCTGTGTATCAAGAGCCTGAACTGCAAGCGCTGATCCGCAAGGCACTGGCCAACAACTACGACGTGCGCATCGCGGCTCAGCGCATTCTCGAACAACAGGCGCAGGTCAAGATCACCCGGTCACAACAGTTTCCGACCGTTACTGTCGGCGGAATGGGAATTGGCGCCGCACTTCCCTCATCGCTGGGAACCCAGATTCCCAATCCGCTGGTGGACGGATCATTCAATCTTTCGGCTGCATGGACCCCTGACTTCTGGGGACTGTATCGCAAGCAGACCGAGGCCGCCCGCGCTCAGCTGTTGGCACAAACCTGGGCTCAGCGTGCAGTTCGTTTAACACTTGTACAGCAAGTGGCGACGGCGTATCTGCAGATCCGTGCGCTCGATACTCAACTCGAGATCACAAAGGAAACTATCAAAGTCCGGCAGGACTCAGTTGATCTGACTAAGAGCCTGGAAAACGGCGGTTCCGTACCGCTTTCCGACGTGCGCCAGGCGGAACAGTTGCTGTACTCGGCAACTTCCGAAGTACCGCAACTCGAGGAGCAGATTCAACAGCAGGAGAATGCGATCGCTGTGCTGCTGGGCGAGAATCCGGGGCCGATTGTCCATCGTGACCCCAATGCGCTCGCGCCACCACCCCAGGAACTACCCACGGGCATACCCTCGCAACTGCTTGAGCGCCGGCCAGACATTCAACAGGCTGAAGAGACACTGATCGCCGCAAACGCACAGATCGGCGTCGCTCGCGCGCAGTTCTTTCCGAACCTTTCCATCACCGGCTCAGGCGGTGTGGGTGGAGACAGTCTTGCGACAATTTTCACGCCCGCCGGCAAGACCATCTACGGCATCGGCACGCTGACTCAGCCAATATTCGAAGGTGGGAAGCTTCGCGGCCAGCTTCAACTCTCGGAGGAGACGCAAAAGGAGATGGTGCTCACTTATCAAAAGACGATAAACGGAGCCCTCCGCGACGTTTCGAACGCTCTTATAGGTTTGAGCAAGCAGCGGGCGTACCGTGAGCAGCAGGAAAAGCTCGTTGAGGCTGCAAAAGACGCAACACGTCTTGCACGCATTCGGTATCAAGGCGGCTCAACGGGTTATCTCGAAGTGCTCACGACAGATTCAAATCTTTACGCAGCACAGCTGAACCTCGTGAGCGCGCAGCAGAGCGAAGCGCTCACAATTGTGCAACTCTACAGCGCTCTTGGCGGCGGCTGGCAATCGTAGTCTTGGTCGAGACCATCCAGCGCCAGTCGCGAATGCAGCAGCCATCGGCGATCAAGTGATTTGCCACCGTCTGGCGTTCCCAGACCTTAATTGTTTGATCCAAACCGTTGGCGCAACCGACGCCCCGGCGTTGAGGGTCCCTCAGCTTTGGCCACTCAGCCATTGCAAATAGGCCTCACGCACATCGTTGACGTGCCAGTCCGACCGAACCTTGTCCGGTAAACCCGGGTGGGTGCTTATATCGCTGTCGGCCGGATCTCCAGCGTGCACGGGAGGTTGTGGGCGGTACTGCATCTTGAGTTGGCACTCCATCGCCGCCTCTTCTCCGAAGAGATGCGCGACGGTGAAGAGCGCTGTGTCAATGCCTGAAGAGATTCCTCCGCTGCTGATGCGATTGCCGCTCTTGACGTAGCGGGGATACCCGGTGGCAACCGTGCAGGGAAAGAGCGCGAGAGTCTTCAGATGCGCCCAATGAGTTGTCACCAGGTGACCATTGAGCAAGCCGGCCGCGCCAGCAATAAGGGCTCCGGTGCAGACAGTGCACACAAGTGTTGCGTCCTTAGCCTGCTTGGCGAGGAAGTCGAAGAACGGGTTCTCTCCAAGGGGACCCGCCTGCAGTGGGGCGATCAGGTCTGCCGCTCCGGGAACCAGCAACACATCCAACTGTGGACAAGAGGCAAAGGTAAGCTCGGGAAGAATCTGTACGCCTTCGAGTGAGGTGACGGCACGGTTGTCCGCGGCAATTAAATGAAGGTCGAGATTGGGCGCGTAAGTGAACACCTGGTAAGGCCCAAGCACGTCCAGTGAATCGAAGGTGGGATAGAGGGGAATGCCTACCTTAAGTTTCGATGGAGTGTTGGGTGCGTTCATGCTTCTTCCCCTGAGCAGCGCGACACGAAAACAGGACGGCAATTTCGTATACAGTGCGGCGAAGGCCTGGTCATCGCGAAACGTCGAGGAAGATGGATTTCGGCGACGACGCCCGTGATCACCAACGTTGCAGCGACATACCCGAACCACATAGGAACTTCCCAGAACCGCGCTCCGAGGTTGGCAAACAAGCCTGACACCAGCATTCCGGAGGGCCAACTGAAAGTGTGTCTTGAGACGGCCGTAATCAGCAGTAGAGCAATGGTCAGCAGAGTGACTCCGATCAGCAAAGGATTGAGTATAGCGAAAGGTAAACCGCAGAGGCTGCAGAGCGCGGCGAGTGCCGGGTAGCAAAGCGGGCAGCCGAGCTTGGGAATACAGGCCGCGAGCAAAGGCAGCCGGCGGGCCAGTGACGAAGGTGGCTTGCGGGTGGAAAGCCCTCCACAGAGCTGAGTGGCATTGCTCACGCGGCTACCTCCGCTGGTTCACGAAGCGCAGAACGCCGCCGCTGCCAGAATGGCTGCAATGGCCATCGCGTTTCTTCGTTGTGGAACGCGCGATGCAAGCGCTGGAAACTCGCGAAGTGGGTGGTAAGCATTGACTGATAGCGTGCGATTGCCACATGGCCGTGGCCGGCAAGCGCGTCGCCGGCCGCGTAGGAAGCGAGAATGCCGGAATGTAAAGCCTTCGTAATTCCCTGACCGGCGAGCGGGTCACAACTGACGGCAGCATCGCCGGTCGCGAGCCAGTCCTCGCCACCGAGGACACTAAGCTGCGCGGTAGAAGCGGGAGCGATGTGCTCAGCGATAGGATGAGCACCCGAAACGAGAGGCGCGACGTGATGAGTCGAGTTAAGCGCCTTGTTCCAAGAGTCAGTAGCAGGAAGACCAGCGGCGCGGCCGAGATCGACGTCGGTAAGCAGGCTGACAATGCGGTGCCCATGCGGCAACGGCGCAGAGTACCACCACCCGAGGGGGCAGGCTTCAATGAGGGTTTGGTGTTCGGCGGTGGGAAGTCCAGCGAAGATCCTGGCGTAAGCCGTCAGTGCATCGAAACGTTGCAGGGATGCGCCCTGTGAGCGTGCGAACGCGGCGCGACGACCGGTGGCGTCGATGACAAAGCGAGTGTGGCAGACGATATCGCTGCTGAGTTGCAGTTGCCAACCGGCAGCCTCGCGTTTCGCACACTGGAAGGCAGCACGCTCATGCACGGTTGCGCCATGAACAGCGGCGCAAGCGGCGAGATGGCGATCGAAGATGTTGCGTTCGAGATGCAGACCAGCGCCATGGCCAGAGAACAGGTGATGCTGTTCGAGGAGGTCGTTGCTTCCCCATGCGGAGGCCAGGCCTTCCGCAGGCAGCGTTACAGAGGCAAGCGGCTCGAGCGGCACATGCAGCTGGCGCAACAAAGGCAGAGCATGAGGCGGGAGGACTTCGCCGGCCCGCGGACGCGTGTAGTCCGAAGACTCGAATACAGCGACGACTAACTCCGGCACGCGATGCCGCAGCGCCAGCGCGCAGGCTGTGCCCGCGGGGCCTCCGCCGAGGACCGCGATGTCGCAGGAGATGTTGCGCACGTTAGCTAACCTTGACCGCATAGAAGGATGCGACGACGCCGGCGGGAGCGGTACCTCCACCGGATGCCGAGTGGGGAATGGTGCGGATGACCGAGCCGACAAACGCCGTGCGCTGCAATTGTGCAGTGCTATTGGGCCAGACCGGGACCAGCCAGCCGATGTAGTCGTAGATCCATTCTTCGCCGCCCACCAAACCCTTGCCCTGGAAGCGGACCTGGGCGGGCGAGCCGTAGCTGCGCGAGCCATGCAGGTCGAGCGACCAGCCAGAGCCCCCAATCGTGCCAGTCAGCAACTCCTCTGCGTGGTCATCGTTGATGACGATGGTGCCTTCTCCAAACTCCAATTTGTCGAAGTCGACGGAGCCGTCGGGATCGTTCAGCAGGCTGCGGTAGGTCCAGGTGCCAGCCCAAATATTGTTCGCCATGATGTGCCTCCTTGTGGCTCGGCTCATTGCTTGCGTTATTGCGGATCGTGAGGGTCAGGCGTCCGTTCAACAGAGACGTACTTCGGCGGCGGAGGCAGCGGTGATGGCTGGTCGAGTTCGGCTGGCTTGGCCCAGGGATTGCGCAGGAGGAATCCGAGGCGGCACCACTCGGTGACCATCTTGAGATCGCCTGCGGGAGTTTGCGGAAGGCCACGAGCCCAATTAAAGATCTGGAAGTTGGGGGCAGATTCGGTGCCTTCGATCAGCTCGTATACCTGCATGGGCCGGTGCGCGGGCCACCAGAGCGTCTCCCAAACTTTGCCTTCGCGCCGCATCCACGGATCGTTGGGATTATCAGGGTCGATGTTGTTCCACAACTCGTAGGTCACATCAATAGGCTGCGTGGAGCATTCGTTGAAGTCGGCCTGCCATGGCAGCGCACCCATTTTGGTCAGGTCTCCGGGTTGCAGGCCGACAGCGTAATCGCTGCCCAGGTTGAGAGGTTGATCAATGTAGGCGATGTAATCTTCTTCGGGCACAGGGAATGCCCCGACGCTCTGGTTCTGGTTCGCCGCAGTCTGACGGAAGCTCGAGAACAAGGGATCGGCCTTCAGGCGGTAGGGCTCGGCGAAGATTGCCGGGTTGCGGATGATCCAACTCACTTCAGCGCCGGGGCAGAATGCGCCGCCAACGAGATTGGTGAGAACGTTGCGATCGAGTTCGGGACCGGTCTTCGACTGGATGTTGGCATAAGGCTGCCAGACATCGTAATCCTTCTTGTCGAGCCAGCCTTCCAGAAACTCGTTATAGAATTTGCCCTCGGCCCACTGGCGCAGCAGGTAGAGCTGGTAGTCGGTGAGGCGCAGGAATTTCGAGGGAAGGTCGTTGGAGAGCGGGTTGTCGCCACAGAGCAACGGCATGAGCGGCAGATGATGCACACGACTCGTGGGACGGCTTTCAAGGCGGAAGATGTTTTCTTCACCCTCCTTCCGCAGCAGATCGAAGAGATAGCGGCGATAGGGACCGTACGCGTCAGTGGTGGATTGTGTGAGCGCCCGGGCCAGTGCTTCGGTCAACATGCTACCGGAGCGGAAGCTGCTGGAGAGGCGCTCGAGGTTGTTGGAGAGAAGCTGCTTGTTGGAGGCGGGCTGCTGCGAAGGTGGCGCAGCCACCGAAACCGCGCCGCCGCTGAGCAGGTTTTCGCCGGCCGCCAGGCGCGGCGGTTCCAACTCCTTCACATAAGCAGAGATAGCAGCCTGCAGGCGATCGCGAGCCTTCAGGTAGTCCTCATTTGTGTTGCTTTCGGGTTCCTGCGACGCAGCATAGGCTTGCTTCCAGTGTGCGAGATAGGGATCGACATCGGCGGGGGTGATCCCACCAGAGGCCACACCAGCAAAGTTGCGCAGCGCGGCCTCGAGTTCTGAGCGGCTTGAAAGCGTTGGCGCGATGCTGGCGAGCTTCAACGCATGATGGACGCGCGGCGAGTTGGTCGCTTTCTGGTCCAGTAGCAACAGTGCGGAGTCCAGGGCTTCCATAAACAACTGGCTGTTGTTATTGGCTTCGGCGGCCTGTTGGCTCGCGCGGATATACGCAGCCTGATTGACCTGCGGCGGTAACGCGAGCCTGTCAGGGTCGAAGTTGCCGCGACTTGTCTGGTTATGCGGGTAGTTGGATTGCGCGAGGATGTTGGTTAGGTAAGTGAACTCATCGGCGCGGAAAAGGATGGACCAGATGTCGCGATAGAACCACGGCTTGTAATCCGGGTTCCACATGAGAGCGGAGGCCTGCCAGAGAGCGAGCGCTTCCGCATCGCTTGAGTCGATGCACTGCGGATCGTTGAATGTGCCGGCTTTGCCGTATAGGTCCGTACGAGAGGCGAATTGAGTGATGGCAGTGTTCTGCACGACATCGTCGAGCGTGACCATATCGAGTACCTGCGGCACGTAGGCGGGATAGGCTGCTATAACCCAGGCAGGTGCCTCGACATCCACGTAGCGTGGCCTGTCGACCAGTTCGGAGTGCATGATGAGGCGCGCAGTCACGGGGCCGTCTGAGGAATCGTCGAACCACCCGTCGTTATTGGCATAATCGTCGATGCGGGGCTGACCGAACCCACGGAGCCATGTGCCAGAGTGGCCGTGACCGCCGAGCACCAGCAGCCGTCCAGTGTCATCAATGAACAATTCTCCGAGCGTGTCGATGGACTTTGGCTGAAGATGCTCGGGAGGGAAAGTGGCAGCATAAAGACCGCCGGCGCTCCGGTCGAAGCGCGCATGGCGGATATTCTTCATATCCACAACCTGAGGTCCGGGGTCGATGATAAGGCACTGGCGTTCGTTAGGGTCGGTCACCGAGGCGTTGCGCAGCGGGTGGCCATCCTGGTAGCCGTGCTCGCCTTCGAGTTGCTGAAACTGGTACCAGCACGCTTTCTTATTGGCGAGATAAACGCGCCACTGAATATTGACCAGCGTGCCGGCGTTGCCGCCACCTTCAATACGGTCGCCGATTTTAAGCGGACGGCCTTGCGGCGATTGGTCGTCGTAGACATACACCTGAAAGCGTGCCGCCTGGCGTTTGATGCGTCCCTGCTCGTCTTTGAAGTGCGTAACAACAGTTGTCGCGGTGCCATCGGGCGAAAGCACGGGATTGCCCTGCCGGTCGCAGGCGATAGGCAGCGCCGCTGGAGTTTCAGGCGAGATACAGAAGTCCTCTGGGCTATTGCCAAGTCGGGCAATCCCGATGCCAGGATGAATCTTGTAAACAGGAATAGAATGCATGCTGCTCACGGGCAGTTCCTTTCCGAGATAACCGATCAGTCGAGGAAGTTAAGGGAGACACCATCCAGGCGCAACAGTTCGCGGTCTTCTTCGTAGTCCGCGCCAACGACAACCAGCGTGATGCTCAACTGTGTGGCGCCGGCGTCGAATAGACGGCGAGCGCACTTGGTGACATCCACGCGATGGTTACGCGGTGTGTTGTGGCTGCGTGGCCTGAGGTCATACTTGCCGCGCACCGGCACAGCGCAATGCCCCGGGCCGCCGATGCACTCGCCATGGCCGAAGACTGCAAAGTAGCCGGCATAGTTGTTGTGATCGAGCGGGGTGTTGGCGTCGGCGTCGGGCAGGTTGAGGAAGACACGGACGAAGCACGAGCGCGGTAACTGCGGCACACGATGCAGCCGGACCTCAGCGGTGCGAAACGCAGCGCGCGTGTTGTCCGAAACATCAACGAGCTTGGACACAAAGCGGGCCACCGGCGATTCCGCGCCCACTGGCAGCAAACAGGAACTGCGCACGTACTCGTAGCCGAAACGCTTCATCTCCAGCGTGTCACGGATGGTGTAGCTCCACGGCGTGAGTACGGAGTCGAGCTCAACAGGATTGGCGTTAGGGTTCATCTGCTGCCATTCGTGCCAGAGACGATCGATGTTCACGTGGATGGACCAGAAGACCGGATCGTACGACGCCGTAAGGTTGCTCAGCATGTCACCGGTATGGGGTTGGCTGTAAAGATCGGACTTCTTGTGAAAGCGGCGTCCAGCAACTTTTACGCCGCGATTGCGATCAGCAAGCACAGCGGCCGCGTTCGGTGCATCACCGCCAGCATCGGGATTGAAGCCGCCGGTCCAGATGTGCAGCGTGTTGTGAGGGTTCTGATCCAGGAATCCAAACGCGTCATCGTAAGAGCTGCCGCCGCCAAAGTCGCGGAAGGTGCGCAGACTCATAATCTGCGAAATGTCATCTGCCGTGGGGTAGTGGTAATGGATCTTCTTGTTAATCGTGCTGCCCGAAAACTCCGCAGGATAGCGCAGCGGATACCATAGAGGATTGGCCGCAAGCAGAGCGTCGATGAAGCGGTTGCGATGAACGCCCTTGGTGTAGATCGGATCGATGAGCTTCGAGACCGCTGCGAAGAAGCGCGACTGCGACGTGAACCGCTTGCCGACCAGTGGTTGCAGCGGCTCGGTAGGGATTTTGTGGCTGGCTAGATAGGCCAGTGAGTCTTCGGTAAGAAAGGCCTGCAGCGCGGGCGGAATGATCTCACCCTTCTCCGGCTGCGAAGGGCGGTACTGTGGCATCGTCCAGTCCCAGTACGGCATCGTGACATCGGGATAAAACTCCTGTATGGCCTGCTCCATCTCGTAGAGGTACACGCGATGCCATGGCAGAAAGCGTTCCCATCCGTGCTGGCAGTGGTTCTGGTGGATGAGCGCAATGTTGTTGTAGCTGCGCGCGTCCTCGGGCCAGTCGTTGAGCGAATACAACTGAGCGAAGGCGAAGCGCAGCTTTTCGATTTGTGCAGGGCTCATGCAGTCGATGTTCATGCGCTGGCGCAGTTCGCCGTTCTGATAGCGGTACTCGTTCGTTGAGCCCTGATACTCCGCGAAGGCCTGGACCACATCTTCGCAGGCGGAGGGTTGCACCTCCTGCATCGTCAGGTGGTGGCTCCAATCGTGAGCGGGGATGGGGATTTCCGTGCTCGCAATATCGCTTTCGGGAGCGCCGTCTGCGATCCATTGCTCAATGAGCTCAATGTCTTTTTCGGCGAGCGGCGGCCGTCCCCATGGCAGCCGCGGGAACTGTGAGCCGTCAAATGGCGGTGCACCGCGCAGGCCCAGCACCAGCGCGGATTGCGGAGGAGCCTTGGTGGCCGAACAACAAGTCTTCTTCGCAGTGGGCGGAGAGACAAGCGGCAAACCGGCCAGAGTAACCGTCAGCAGCTGGTCACGCGAGTAACTCCACAGAGGAAGGCCGGCATACGCAGAGGCATTGCCGTCAGCTGAGGTTTCAAGCAATTGCCGTATTGCAGCAAGGCGCGAGGTCGTTTCTTCGGACGTCATAAAATAGGAAGCTTTCTGCACGAACGCAATAGCTCACGCAGCGCCACGCCTGGAGCGAACGCTGCCTCGTTCGGAACATTGGGATCCAGAATCCGGAGAAACTAGAGTCTCTTGCCTTGGTGTGGCAAAAGATGAACCTATCGCTGCAACAGCATCATGCAAACTTCTTCCGCACACGCGGAGAGCGGGCATTGCCGAGACAGTTCACAAATGCAGTATCCACACAGAAGGTCTCTCGATAGAACCATGAACTCAGAATTGGATGGACTGTTGAGAGGGGATTGTGACCCAGGCAGCAATGTTGCCATAGGGGTCACATCCCGTCAAGAAAAAGTTTCGTAAATGCGGGAGAGGGTCGGGCATCGCTCGCATCAGTTGCATCTCGCAAAAAATCCGGTTGGCATGGAATTACAAATCACGCAGCGGTCAGAGTAGAAACCGCGCACTTCAAGCGAATCTTTTTGCTGCTCTAGGCGCTCTCGCATGGTTGTAGATCATTGTCGAATAACTGTACCCACTGATTCTCCTGCCAGCGCGCGCGTTAGATTGCCTGGCGTCAAGCCATTCACAATCCGGATTTGCTTCATGAGCTTCGCCTTCATTAAAAGTTCGAGCACAGAGGGCTCAACTGGAAGCGTCGGCAGCTTTCTGTCTATCAGCTCCTGCGCGCCAATATCCGCAATGAATTCAGCATCCGGGTTGACGTGGGGATCCGTCGAATACAGTCCGTCAACATCCTTGACGAAGATTACGTTACGCGCTCCGAACACTTCGCCAACGAGATACGAACCCGCATCGCTTCCATGAGGAGGCAGTTTGCCTACCATCGGCGGATGTTCCCAAAGTGAGTAAGGAGGAATCCCATTGAAGACTGCACCGCGAGCAGCAGCCAGCATGGCAGGAAGCAGCTGCACGACAAATGGCGCTTCAAGGTAAACGAACCCGTGCTGGGCCAGCAGGCAGGAAACCATATAGGCATTTTGCGCCGAGTCCTTGGCGCTTAAGGCGGCCAGAGCGCCAGTAGGCAAGCCTAAGTCCAAACCCACTGAGAATATGTGGCGAGAGCGTACTCCCGCTCCGACACCGATGATCATTCGATGTTGAGATTGATTGGCGACAATTTCTTCAAGCAGCGGCAACAAGGC
>Ga0302267_10003092_pt1 | contig 19390 bp, 14 predicted proteins | sample III_Bog_E1_3_FD_194555 | JGI IMG/M metagenome (GOLD analysis project Ga0302267, IMG submission 194555) | Peat permafrost microbial communities from Stordalen Mire near Abisko, Sweden - III_Bog_E1_3 | ecosystem: Environmental > Terrestrial > Soil > Wetlands > Peat | place: Sweden: Abisko... | reverse complement strand
GGCCAGTACCTGCGGCCGAGTGCCTCGCACCTCCCGGTCGCCCGCTGGTGGACGCCTGAGGAGTTCGACGGTCTCCGGGCTGCGGGTGAGGCGCTCGGATTCGCCCATGTGCAGGCGTCTCCGCTGACCCGCTCCAGCTACCACGCCCGGGAGGCCGCCGCCGCCCCACCGGGCGGTCCGCGATCGGCCGGGTCGCCCGTGCCGGTCGCACTCTCGGTACGGTGACGGACATGGCAACCGACTCGGCACCGACCGATTCCCGCGGAGCACCCGCGACGTCCGCCCGGGCGGCCCGGATGGATCGGGTCCGGGGGCGCATGTCGGAACTCGGGGTCGACACGCTGCTGTTGTCGCACGGTGCCGATCTGCCCTGGTTGACCGGCTATCGGGCCATGCCGCTCGAGCGGTTGACGCTGCTGGTGCTTCCGTTGACCGGTGACCCGGTACTCGTCGTCCCGGGCCTCGAGGCTCCCCGGGTCGCGGCGACCGACGGACTGTTCGCCCTGCGACCGTGGTCCGATGCCGAGGATCCGATCGACCTGGTCGTGGATCTGATCGGCGACGCGCACGGTTCGCGGTTGGCGATCTCCGACCGGGCGTGGGCGACCACCCTCCTCGCCCTGCAGCGTCGGCTTCCCGGCGCCGAGTGGATCGAGGCGTCCGGGGTGACCTCACCCATCCGGGCGGTGAAGGATGCAGACGAGCTCGCCGCGCTGCGGGCCGCGGGCGCAGCGGCCGACCGGGTTGCGGCCGTCCTGCAGTCCGGCGGGATCCCCATGATCGGGCGGACCGAGGCCGAGGTGTCCGCTCGACTGGGCGCCCTGCTCGTCGAGGAGGGGCACAGTGCCGTCAACTTCGCCATCGTGGGGAGCGGACCGAATGCCGCCAGTCCGCACCACGAGCCCGGAGGGCGGGTCATCGGCCGGGGCGAGACGGTTGTCTGCGACTTCGGAGGCACGCTCTCCCTCGACGGCGGCCCCGGTTACTGCTCGGACATCACCCGCACCGTGGTCACGGGTGCGCCGTCCGACGAAGTGGCGACCTGCTACGCCGTGCTGCACGAGGCCCAGCAGGCTGCGGTGGCCGCTGCGGTGGCCGGTGTGACCGCCGCCTCGGTCGACCGGACGGCCCGGGACATCATCGAGGCGGCCGGGTTGGGTGACCGGTTCGTGCACCGGACCGGGCACGGCATCGGGATCGAAGAGCACGAAGACCCCTATCTGGTGGTCGGGAACGAGGAGGTGCTCGTGCCCGGTCACGCGTTCTCCGTCGAGCCGGGGATCTACGAGCCGGGCAGGTTCGGCATGCGCCTGGAGGACATCGTGGTGATCGATGCGCACGGAGCACCTGAGTCGCTGAACCGGGCCGATCACCAGCTCGTGGTGATCGACGCCTGAAGTTGACGGGGCATCCGAGCCGTTGGTTCGGATCCGGGCAGCTACGGACGACACGACAGCTCAGATCGACGGGCAGCCCAGTCGGACGGGCAGCTCAGATCGACGGGTAGCTCAGATGGACCGGCAGCTCAGATGGACGGAGGAGGGACGGCATGGATCTCGGGATCGACGGCAAAGTTGCGTTGGTGACGGCGGGCTCACGCGGGCTCGGTCGGGCGACGGCCGTGGCACTGGCCCACGAGGGCGTGCGGGTGATGCTGTCGGGCCGGGACTCCGGAAGTCTCGAGGAGGCCCGCCGGTCGCTGGCGGAACAGGGAGCCGACGTCGCGGTCCGTGCCGGTGACGTCACCGAACCAGACGAGCCGACCCGCCTGGTGGCGGCCACCGTCGAGCGGTTCGGCGGTTTGGACATCCTGGTGGCCAACGCCGGTGGACCAGCACCGGGTCGCGCCATCGACCAGTCCGACGCAGCACTCGAAGCGGCCATCAATGCCAATCTCCTCACGTCGATCCGCCTGGTGCGCGAGTCCCTGCCCCATATGCGGGCGGCCGGTTGGGGGCGGATCTGCTGCATCACGTCCTACACCGTGAAGCAGGCGGCGCCGTCCCTGGCGCTGTCGAACACGGCCCGTGTGGGGCTGTGGGGTTGGATGAAGACGGCCGCCCAGGACCTGACGTCGGACGGGAGCGGGATCACCATCAACATGATCTGCCCCGGTCCCCATGCCACCGATCGGATGAAGGAGCTGGGCGGATCGGGCGTCATGGGGGATCCGGCCGATTTCGGGGCCGTGGCCGCCTTCCTCTGTTCGACCCAGGCGAACTTCGTCAATGGCTCGGCCGTGGTGGTGGACGGTGGCGCGACCCTCGCCCTGTGAAGGCTGCATCCGATGGCGGATGCGTCCAGCCGGTGAGTCGGGGATTCGCGACGGCGAGACCGCATCGGGCCGCCCGGCCCACGCCTGCTCAGTGTGGCGGTGCGCCGGTGGTGTCACCATCGTGAGCGGCGGCGGCTGACGGCGGGGGAGGCATGGCCGGCACGTTCGGCGGCGGTGACGCCCGTGGTTTGAGCCCGGGCACCGGGGTCACGGTAGGTGGGTCGATCAGGTCGGGAACCGATGGTTCGGCCGGGACGGCTGCGCCTGCCGGGACGGGGATCGGCGTCGGTGACGAGCTTGCCGTCGGTGACGAGCGTGACGAGCGTGCCGTGGGTGCCGTGGGTGGGGCCGTGTCGGCCGAAGGTGCTGACGGGACGGGCGAACGACTCGCCCGTCCCCGGGGCCTGCCGCTCTTCCGGGAGGCCGTGAAGTCGGGCGCCGTGGGTCGTGCGGACGCATAGCGCGCCGGTGCGGAGGGGCCGAACCGGGACCCGTCGTCCCGAGGGACGGCCCGATCCCGACCTGCAGACCCGTTGCGGCCAGAGTCATGCTCGGAGGAACTGGCGACCGGTGCTCGGCGTCGCCTCCGATCGGTGGAGCGGCGCAGCCGCACCACTACGAGGATGACCACGACGAGGGCGATGACGACGATGAGGCCGACCTCGATCCGGGTGGATCCCGTCAGTGCTCCAAGCGGTCCGGAACCCGGCAACCCCAGCGTGTCCACCCCGTGGATGGTACCGCCGCCGTCCGATTCGACGGTGGCCGATCACCGAGACGGGCGGCGAGTGGCGCAGTCCTGGGTCCGCCGGGCTCAGGCGACGAAGTACTTGGCCTGGGGATGGTGGCAGATGATGGCGGTCGTGGACTGCTCCGGATGCAACTGGAACCCCTCGCTCACCTCGACGCCGATCCGGTCGGCACCCAGCAACTCCACGACCTTGGCGTTGTCCTCGAGTCGAGGACAGGCCGGGTAGCCCCACGAATAACGGCCCCCCCGGTACTTCTGGCGGAACAGTCCGGTCAGCGTGGGTCCGTCCTCGTCGGCGAACCCGAGCTCCTCGCGGATGCGATGGTGCCAGAACTCAGCGAGTGCCTCGGCCATCTCCACACCGAGGCCGTGCAGATAGAGGTACTGCTGGTACTGGTTGTCCGCCAGGAGCCGGGCCGCCTCCTCGGACGCACGGGACCCGATGGTCACCACCATGAAGCTGGCCCAATCGGGCTGCCCGGAATCGATGGGCCGGAAGAAGTCGCTGATGCACAGCCAGGGCTCCTCGGTCTGGCGAGGGAACTCGTATCGCATCAGTTCCTTGTTCCGGTTCTCGTCGGTGAACAGGACGAGGTCGTCGCCGTCGGCGTTGGCCGCGAAATGACCCCAGGCCACCTGGGGGACGAGCAGCTGCCCGGACTTGGCGGTGGCCAACTGCTCGCGGAGCAGGAAGCGCACCCGCTCCTTGAACGCCGGATCGTTCTCACCCGGCTCCGGTCGGAATCCCCACTGGTTGCGGAACAGCGCCGTCTCGTTGAGGAACGAGGCCACTTCGTCGATGGCCATGCCCTTGGCAACCCGACTGCCCAGGAACGGGGGGGTGAACGTCGGGTTGTCGACGGCGACCTCGGGCGAACGGGTGGGGAGCTCCTCGCCGCGCGCCCGGGCCTCCTCGGCGGCGAGCTTGCGCAGTTCGCTCTTGCGGGGACCGAGGTCACGCCCACCGATGGCGGTGCCGAACTCGGGGTCGTCCTCGCCCGTGCGGGCGATCTCCACCAGACGATCCATGGTGCGCAGACCCTCGAAGGCGTCCTTGCCGTAGAAGAGGCGCCCGTCGTACACCTTCCGCAGATCGCGCTCCACGTAGGTTCGGGTCAGGGCGGCGCCGCCCAGGATCACCGGGATATGGCTGAGACCCCGTCGATTGAGCTCCTCCAGGTTCTCCCGCATGATCAGGGTCGATTTGACCAGGAGTCCGCTCATGCCGATGGCATCGGCACCGAACTCCTCGACGGCACTGACCATGTCGGCGATGCCGATCTTGATGCCGAGATTGCGCACGGTGTAGCCGTTGTTGGTGAGGATGATGTCCACCAGGTTCTTGCCGATGTCGTGGACGTCCCCCTTGACCGTGGCCAGCACCATGGTGCCCTTGCCGCCCTGGTCGGCCTTCTCCATGAAGGGCTCGAGGTAGGCGACCGCGGTCTTCATGGTCTCGGCCGAGCCGAGCACGAAGGGCAGTTGCATCTCACCCGAAGCGAACCGCTCGCCGACCGTCTTCATGCCGGCCAGCAGGAACTCGTTGATGATGACGAGCGGGGTGAGGCCCTGGGCCATGGCCAGGTCGAGGTCGGCCTCGATGCCGTTGCGGTCACCGTCGATGATGCGGTGCTCGAGCCGGCGCTCGACCGTCCAGTCCGACCGGTCCTCGGTGGCCGACATCGACGAGGCCGACACGCCCTCGAAGATGGTGAGCAGCTCGGACAGAGGGTCGTAGCCTTCGGAGCGACGGTCGTAGATCAGGTCCAGACAGACCTCGCGCGCCCGGTCGTCGATCTTCGACAACGGCAGGATCTTCGACGCGTGGACGATGGCCGCGTCGAGGCCGGCCTCGACGCACTCGTGGAGGAAGACCGAGTTGAGGACCTGGCGGGCCGCCGGGTTGAGGCCGAACGACACGTTGGACAGGCCGAGCACGGTGTAGACGCCGGGCAGCTCTGCCTTGATCCGGCGGATCCCCTCGATGGTCTCGATGCCGTCGCGGCGGCTCTCCTCCATGCCCGTCGAGAGCGGGAGGGCGAGGGCGTCGAACATGAGGTCCTGGGGGCGTAGTCCGAAGCGCTCGGTGGCGATGTCATGGATGGCCTTGGCCGATCGCACCTTCCAGTCGGCGGTGCGGGCCTGGCCCTCCTCGTCGATGCAGGTGCACACGACGGCGGCGCCGAACTCCTTGGCCAGCGTGAGGAACGAGTCGAGGCGGGTGCCTTCGGCGTCCCCCTCCTCCAGGTTGACCGAGTTGATGACCGCCCGGCCGCCGATCCACGACAGCGCCGTCTCGATCACCGGCGCTTCGGTGGAGTCGACCATGAGGGGGGCGGTGGACTGGGTGGCGAACCGGGAGGCGATGGCCTCCATGTCGGCCACGCCGTCGGCCCCGGTGTAGTCCACGCAGACGTCGATGACGTGCGAACCTTCCTTGACCTGCTCCTTCGCCATGGCCACGCAGGTGTCCCAATCGCCCTCGAGCATGGACTCCCGGAACTTCTTGGAGCCATTGGCGTTGGTCCGCTCGCCGACGACGAGGAACGAGCTGTCCTGGGTGAAGGGGACATGGGTGTAGATGGACGCAGCCCCCTCCTCGCGTTCGGGGGTACGGGCCGCCGGTGTCAGATCGGCACATGCCTCGACCACGGCAGCCAGGTACGCCGGCGTGGTGCCGCAGCACCCTCCGACCACCGAGACCCCGAGTTCGCTGACGAACTGGCGGTGGAATTCGGCGAGTTGGTGTGGCTCGAGGTCGTAGTGCATCGCACCGTCGACCACCGAGGGCAGCCCGGCGTTCGGCAGGCACGACACCGGGATCGTGGCATGGCCGGTCAGGTGGCGCAGCGGCTCGAACATCTCCGAGGGGCCGGTGGCGCAGTTGAGACCGATCACGTCGATGTCCATGGCCTGGAGGGCCACCAGCGCGGCGCCGACTTCGGTGCCCGGCAACATGGTGCCGGTGAGTTCGATGGTCACCTGGCACTGGATGGGGAGCAGCACCCCGGCCCGCTTCATGGCCCTGCGTGCCCCGTTGATGGCGGACTTGGCCTGGAGGAGGTCGAACACCGTCTCGATGATGATGAGATCGGCACCTCCCTCGATCAGCGCGTCGCACTGCTCCTCGTAGGCGTCGCGCAGATCGGCATAGGAAGTCTGGCCGAGGGTGGGGAACTTGGTGCCCGGGCCGATGCTTCCGGCCACCCAGCGGGGCCGGTCCGGGGTGGCGAACTCCTCGGCCGCGTTCCGGGCCAACTGCACAGCGGCCAGGTTGAGCTCACGCACCCGGTGCCCCTGCCCGTACTCGGCGAGTACCGGGGCGAAGGCTCCGAAGGTGTCGGTCTCGACCACGTCGCACCCGACCTCGTAGAAGGACCGGTGGACCTGTTCGACCACGTCAGGCCTGGTCACGACCAGGAGCTCGTTGCAGCCCTCGAGGTCCGGTCCGCCGAAGTCGTCGGCGGTCAGTCCGGCCATTTGCAGGTTGGTCCCCATGGCGCCGTCGAATACGACGACCCGCTCGGAGACGGCCTGGAGGTAGCTCGATTCGGTTCGATGGGATGCCATAGCCCTCCAACGATACCGGGAGGACGGCCCGTGACGGCCCGTGACGGCCCGTGACGGGTCCAGGGATCCGACCGGCCCGCGCGACGCTTGGGGGAAGGGCCGTGCAGGGTCGTCGCCACCTGTTGCGACGGAAGGGCACCGGGTGCCGGTCGTTTAGCATCGGAGGGGTGAGGACACCGTGCTGAAGATCTACACCAGGACCGGCGACGACGGGACGACGGGGCTGCTCTACGGGGGGCGGGTCCGCAAGGACTCCCCGCTCATGAACGTCACCGGCACCGTGGACGAAGCCCAGGCCGCCATGGGTGTCGCCCGGGCCGAGGCCGAGGCCGGTTCCGAGCTCGACGAACTGTTGATCAGGCTCGAACGCGAGCTCTACGTCCTCATGGCGGAGGCGACCACCGACCCGTCCCACCGGTCGAAGCTGGTGCCCGGCACGACACTGGTGACCGAGGAGATGGTGACTGCGCTGGAGGCCCACATCGACGACCTGATCTCACGGGTGGCGATGCCGACCGAATTCGTGGTCCCGGGGGCCAATCGTGCGTCGGCCGCGCTCGACCTGTCCCGCACGATCGTCCGGCGAGCCGAACGCCTCCTGGTGTCGTCGCCGATCGAGGGTTCGCTCGTCGGGCGGTATCTGAACCGACTGTCCGATCTCCTGTGGGCCATGGCACGGTGGGCCGAGGGCCAGGAGCACCTGCTGGCCCGCGGTGCTCCCCGGCGCCGACGCACCCACGACGACTGATATCCACCGACCCGCCACCTATCCCTGGAGTACCGACGTGATCGACGTGACCGCACACACCGGAACCGGCCTCCCCGACGACCTCGTCGCCGTGGGCGTGCCGGTCCTCAGCTCGCCGGACGGACCCGTCCCGGTCGGCGTGACCACGGAGCTGACCGAGCTCGGTGTCCCGTCGGTCCTCGACCCCGGATGGTGCGAGCGCCAAGGATTCTCCGGGAAGGTCGGACAGGTCCTCGTCCTGCGATCCGTCGGGCAGGGTGCGACCGGTGCCCCGGTTCCCGATGTGGTGCTGGTAGGTGTGGGTGGTCCCGACGTCCTGGTCGGCGACAGGGGTCTCGAGTCGGTGCGCCGGGCCACGGCCGCGTTCGTGCGGGCCGCGGGGAAGTCGGGTTCCGCGCTGCTGTCCCTGCCACAGGTGGCGGATGAGGACGTCGCCGACGTCGCAGCCGCCGCTGCAGAGGGTGGTCTGTTGGCCGCCTACCGGTTCGACACGTTCCGCAGCAGCGAGCCGGGGCGGTCCCTCGGGACACTGAAGTTGACCGCGGACGACCGAGACGCGGTGCTCGCAGGAGCCGCCCGCGGTGCACAGGTGGGACGTGCCGTGGCCCTGGCCCGTGATCTGGTCAACGAGCCGGCCGGCTCGTTGACTCCGGAGCGGTTCGCCGACCGGGTGTCCGATCGGTTCGCCGATGTCGCGGGACTGACCGTGGAGGTCTGGGACGACCAGCGGGTCGCCGCCGAGCACCTGGGCGGCCTTCTGGGCGTCGCCGCAGGATCGGCGCAGCCGCCGCGCCTGGTCCGTGTCGAGTACCGCCCCGCCGATCCCTTCGAGCTCGATGGTCGCATCCCCCACCTGGCCCTGGTGGGCAAGGGGATCACCTTCGACTCGGGCGGCCTCTCACTCAAGCCGCCGGCCGGGATGGAGACCATGAAGACCGACATGGGCGGGGCGGCCGCCGTCCTGGCCGCGGTCGAGGCCATCGCTCGGCTGGGCGGTCGGATCCCGATCACCGCGTGGGCACCGATGACCGAGAACATGCCGAGCGGTACGGCTACCCGTCCAGGCGACGTGCTCACCACGCGGAACGGAAAGACGATCGAGGTGCTGAACACGGACGCCGAGGGGCGGCTCATCCTGGCGGACGGCCTGACCCTCGCGGTCGAAGAAGGTCCTGACGCGGTCATCGACCTCGCCACGCTCACCGGTGCCGCCGTCGTGGCCCTGGGTAAGGAGATCGCCGGCCTCCTGGGCAACGACGAGGACCTGATCGCTGCCGTGCAGGCGGCCGGATCCCGCACGGGGGAGACGTCATGGCCGCTCCCGCTCCACGACGACTACGCCGTCCACATCGAGTCCGAGGTCGCCGACATGAAGAACACCGGCCGACCCGGCCAGGCCGGGACCATCGCAGCGGCACTGCTCCTGCGCGAATTCGTGGCCGACGTGCCGTGGGCACACCTCGACATCGCCGGTCCGTCCCGCTCCGAGGACAACCGCTGGTACAACACCAAAGGCGCCAGTGGCTTCGGTGTCCGTACCCTGGTGGCTCTGGGCACCTCGGACGAGTTCGCCCGATGGCTGGCCACCCGCCCGAAGGACTGATCCCGGTCCCGCCCGGGGCGGCGGTGCCCTGGCCTGTCGCTGCGGGGCGCGTCATCCAGTCGCCGCGTGTGTCGACGTGCGTGTCGCGATGCATGTCGACGGGCGTGTCGGCGTCGGGCGCGTGACTCGGAGGCGGACGACGGGGTGGACGACGGGGCGCGTCGGGTCCGGCCCTGCACTACCGTCTGCCTGGTGAAGATCGCAGTCCTCGGGGGAGGCTCGTGGGGGACGACGGTGGCGTCGCTGGTGGCGGCCCGACACGACACCGTGCTGTGGGCCAGGGACCCCGAAGTGGCCCGATCGGTCCGCGAGGATCACGAGAACCCGCACTATCTCCCCGGCTTCGGACTCGACACCTCGCTCTCGGCGACCGCTGACCTGGAGGAGGCGGTCTGTGGGGCCGACCTGCTCGTGCTCGGCGTTCCGACCAGTGGATTCCGCCGGGTCCTCGAGGACGCGGCACCCTTCATGCGTCCGTGGATCCCGGTGGTCAGCCTGTCCAAGGGCCTCGAACGGGGTTCCCACCTGCGGATGACCGAAGTCATCAAGGAAGTGGTGTCGGGGCACCCGGTCGCCGCACTCACCGGGCCCAACATCGCGAGCGAGATCCTCGCCGGCAAGGCCGCCGCCGCGGTCATCGCCACCGAGGACCTCGAGGTGGCGAGTGCCATCCAGGCGGTCTTCACCCGGGGTGTGTTCCGGGTCTACGTCAACGACGACGTGATCGGGTGTGAGCTCGGAGGCGCACTCAAGAATGTGATCGCCATCGCCGCCGGGATGGGACAGGGCCTCGGTGTCGGCGACAACACCCGGGCGGCCGTGATGTCCCGGGGCCTGGCCGAGTTGATGCGCCTCGGCGAGGCGATGGGGGCCAAGGCGGCGACGTTTGCCGGACTGGCCGGGATGGGCGACCTGATCGCGACCTGTGTGAGCCCCCACAGCCGGAACCGGGCTGTTGGCGAACAGCTCGGCAAGGGGCGTCGGCTGGCCGACATCCTCGACGAGATGCACATGGTGGCCGAAGGTGTGAACACCGCCAATGTCGCCCTGGAACTGGCGGAACGCCACGACCTCGACCTCCCCATCTGCCGGATGATCGACAAGGTGGTGAAGGGGGAGATGGAGCCGGTCGACACCTACTGGGGCCTGACCCCGGCCGGTCACGAGGCGGAACCCGGGTAGGTCGGCTCACCTCCGTCCGGTCGGAGCGCTCCGATCCGAGGCGGACCGACCAGGTCCGTCGCCCGTTCCGACCCGGCACCCGGTGCGTGCTCGGATCCCGGCCCGGACACCGCGTGCTGGGCGGCGTGGAAGGCCACGGCCGGATGGAACTGCCACTCGGCGAGCCGCTGTTCGATGGTCGTCCGGTCGTGGCCGGCTGCCGCCAGGCCCGAGGCCAGGCGCTGGGCCCGGCGCCGCATCTGCTCCGGTCCGGACATCTGTTGCTCCGCGGCCCAACGTCGATGACTCCGCTGGAGGGATTCAGGGAGTCGACTGAGGTGGCGGAGGGGGAGCGGGGGAATGCGCGCGCGCACCGCCAACTCGCCCGGTCCGTGGGGTCGTGCCAGCTCGAAGGTGACCAGCCGGGCCAGCGCCCGACGGAACGGCGAGTTCTTTCCCATCTTGTCCCCGAGACCGAGTGACCGGGCGGTGTCGGGCAGGTGGAGGTCGAAGCCGTCACCGTGGACCTCGAGCCCGTAGTTGATCCGGCGGAGGAGCCACGTCGTGCTCGGTCCGATGATCCCGAGCCAGTAGAGCTCGACATACCGGCTGCAGGGGTGGAGCCCGTGGGGGTCGGCGATCGGGTCGTTCCACTGCACGATGTGCAGGGTGGGACCTCCCAGATCGGGCGCAGGCGGTTCGGAGCGGGAGGCGATCGGGCGGAGAGGTCGGGGAGGTGGGGGAATGACGGACGGCGTGGTCATGGAGCGCTCCTGGGGTCGGGACCGGAGGTGCCCGGTGTGGGCACCGGATCGAAGGGACCTCCGCAGTGTGGGGGCGACGACTTGCCGGCCACCTTGCCGGGCACCTGGCCACAACCACCCGACCGGCGGCGTCTCGCGCTCGTCCCGTTGCCTGCGATACTGCGACGGAGCGCGACGGAGGTGACACCGATGGCTGAAGTGCCACACGACCAGCGGTACGTCCGCCGTCCACCCGATCCCGGTGGTCCCGGAGCGTCGGCGTGAACCAGGTCCTGTTCATCATCGGGCTCCTGATCGTCCTGGGCACCGTGACGAGCGTCCTGTTCACCCTGGTGCTTCCCCGCCAGCCGGTCGGACTCGAGCGGATCACCCTGGTGGTGAATCGCGTCGTCCGGCTCGGCTTCGTGGCACTGTCCCGCCTGGCCAAGAGCTATGAGACGAAGGACGCGATCCTCGCTCCCACCGCTCCGGTCGCACTCATCGCCCAACTCCTGTTCTGGGCGGCCTCGCTCACGCTCGGATTCGGATTGATGCTCGTCCCCACCGAACACTCGCTGTCCGACGGGCTGCTCCAGGCGTTGACCGCGCTGTTCACCGTCGGGGCGATCCACCTCGGGGGCCGGGAGAACACCGGGATCGACATCGCCGTCGGTGCCATCTGGGTCGTGATCGTCGCACTCCAGATCGCCTACCTTCCGTCGCTCTACAACTCGTACAGCCGACGGGAGGGCCTGGTGGCACTCCTGGAGAGCCGGGCCGGGGATCCCGCCTGGGGCCCGGAGCTCCTCGCCCGGCACCAGCTGGTCGGGATCATCGACACGCTGCCCGAGCTCTACGCCAAGTGGGAGGAGTGGGCAGCCGACGTGGCGGAGAGCCACACCACCTACCCCATCCTGCTGCTCTTCCGGTCACCGGAGCCCTGGCTCTCGTGGATGATCGGCCTCCTGGCCGTCCTGGACGCAGGAGCGATGCATCTCGCACTGGCTCCGAGCACCGCCCCGTCGCAGGCCCGACTGTGCCTGCGCATGGGTTTCACCCTGATGAACCGGATCGCCGGATCCATGGGCTGGGAGGTCGACCTCGACCCGGACCCGGACGGACCGATCGCGCTGGAGTTCGCCGAGTTCGAACAGGCGGTCACCATGCTCTCGTCCTACGGGTTCCCCATGGAACGCACCGCGGAGGAGGCGTGGGCCGACTTCCGTGGTTGGCGGGTCAACTACGAGACGGTCGCCTACCGCCTGGCCGACAGGCTCACCGCACCTCCGGCCCCCTGGTCCGGTACCCGCCGGCACGTGCGCACCGGAGTGGTCGAACCCCGCCGTCCTCCCCAACGCCGACCCGGCGGTGCCCAGCCGTTCACCTACGAGCGCCCACCGGTCGTGATCCCGGCACGTGGTCGACGGGCCGCGAGGCAGGCGGCGGACGAAGAACTCGAGTGACCGGGGTCGATCGGTCGGTCGGAACCGTCGGTCGGTCAGGACCGGTCGGCCGTCCCGTCAGGACCGGGTCGGCCGTCCCCAGTGCCCCCGGTGGACGGCATCGGCCAACGTGCGCTTCGGACGGGTGGCCGATGACGAGGGAGGGTCGGGTCGGGCGGACTCACCGAGGAGTACCGCACCCAGCCAACACCAGCGGTCCGGCACGCCGAGGGTGACCTTCAGCGCCTCCTCCCCCCGGAAGTTCCCGAGGAACGCCGCACCGAGCCCGCGATCGGCAGCGGCCAGCAACAGCGTCTGCACCGCGAAGGCCGCATCGACGTGCCAGTACGGCACGACCCAGTCGACCGCCTCCCCGTCGGCACGCACCTTGTCGGGCTCGCGGTAGCGCTCGACATAGGCCGTCGGATCGCTGAACGGCAGAACGATGACGGGCGCCCGGGACAGTCCCTCGAATCGCCGGGAGCGGGCACGCCAGGCAGGGTCCGTGGTGGCGTCCCAGTAGTCCGCCGTCTGGTCGGGACCCTCCAGGACGACGAGATCGCGGCCCTGCGTGTTGCCGGCCGACGGGGCGGACAGCGCCAAGGTGAGCAGCTCGTCGAGCACCGACGGCTCGAGCGCTTCTCCGGTGAAGTTCCTGCTCATGTGTCGACGGCCCACAGCGTCACGCAGTTCCACCCGCGGCAGGCTACCGCCGGAGCCCACCCCCGGGGAATGTCGACCCCGCTGGTAGTGTTTACCTTCACGTAGAGCAGTCCGGGAGCGGTGCGCAGGACCGATCGAGCCCCCCCGGCACACGTAGAGGAAGCGAGACCGACGTGCCCACCTTCAGAGAGTTGCTCGCCACCGCGAAGGCCAACATCCGCGAGATCACCACCGAGGAAGCCGAGGCGGAGCTGGCCGAGCCCGGGACCGTGCTCCTCGACGTGCGCGAGCCCGACGAGTACGAGCAGGGGGCGCTCGCCGGCTCGGTGCACCTGCCCCGAGGCAATCTCGAGTCCTCCATCGAGGGTCGCATCACCGACAAGTCGGCCCATGTACTGGTCATGTGCGCCGGCGGCGTCCGTTCGGCCTTCGCGGCCGACACCATGCAACAGCTGGGCTACACCGACGTCGCGTCCATCATGGGCGGGTTCAACCGGTGGAAGGACGAAGGTCGGGCATGGTCCGCGCCGCGGACCCTCTCGCCCGAGCAGCGCAACCGGTACCAGCGCCATCTCCTGCTGCCCGAGGTGGGGGAGACCGGTCAGCTGAAGCTCCTCGACTCGAAGGTGCTGATGCTCGGCGCCGGGGGCCTGGGCTCACCGGCCGCCCTGTACCTGGCCGCAGCCGGAGTGGGCACCATCGGGATCATCGACATGGACGTGGTCGACGCCTCGAACCTGCAGCGCCAGATCCTGCACAACACCGACCGCATCGGTGAGCGCAAGGTCGACTCGGCCAAGAAGACGCTCACCCTGATCAACCCTGACGTCAACGTGGTCACCTACGACGTCCGCCTGGGTGCCGACAACATCCTCGACATCATCGACGGCTACGACGTCATCGTGGACGGGACGGACAACTTCCCGACCCGGTACCTGGTGAACGACGCGTCATTGCTGAAGCGCATCCCGGTGATCCACGGTTCCATCTTCAGGTTCGAGGGACAGGCCACCGTGTTCAACCCGTACGAAGGCCCGTGCTACCGGTGCCTCCTGCCCGAGCCTCCCCCCGCGGAGTTGGCACCCAGCTGCTCCGAGGCCGGTGTCCTCGGTGTCCTGCCCGGTATCGTCGGGTCGCTCCAGGCCGTGGAGGCGATCAAGGTACTGCTGGGCATCGGCGACACGCTCCAGGGCCGTCTGCTGGCCTACGACGCGCTCGAGCAGAGCTTCCGCACCTTCAAGGTGCGACGCGATCCGTCGTGCCCCGCCTGCGGACCCGACGCCGCCGAGATCGTCATCGCCGAGTACGACGACCTGTGCATGCCGCACGTGATCGAGGCTCCTGTCGGTTGATCAGGCGGGAGCTGTTCCGCCGAGGATGACGCCCACGGCTTCGGCGATGTCCGAGGCCCGCGCGTCCGGGGCCGGGTCGCCCAGATCCCACTCCCGTCCCCGGTGGATCCAGATGGTGCGGAGTCCGACGGCCTGCCCGCCCCGGATGTCGGCCGACCCGGAGTCCCCGACCATCCAGCCGACCAGGTCCGCGCCGCACCGACGGGCCGCCTCGAGGAAGATGCCCGGATCGGGCTTCCATGAGTCGACCAGGGCCGAGATGCACACACCGTCCACCTCGTGGCGCAGTCCGGCGACCTCGAGCTTGCGCTCCTGGAACTGGTGTCCATTGGTGACGATGCCCACCTTCCAGCCGGCCGACCGGAGCCTGCGCAGTGCGACGCGGGAGGGGTCGGGGAAGACGAAGGAGGCCGGGTACTCACGTTGGTAGGCCTCCACCAGGTCGTCGACCGGCGGGTCCAGGTCGTAGCGGGCACGGACGTCGGCGAACACCTCCTCGCGTGGTCGGAACCCGTCCTCGTCGGCTGCCACCAACCAGTCGTGGGCTCCGTCCGCCAACCCGTGCGTCTCGCAGAAGGTGTGGGCCCACCGGGCGAAGGCCGCCTCCCGGTCGAGCAGGGTGTTGTCGAGGTCGAACAGGGCGAGGGGCACCACCAACTTCTACCCGAGCAGCCGCCCGCGTGTCCGCCGCCGGGTCCGGTGCGACATGCGCCGAGGAGCGCATTTCCAGGGACGGGTGCAGTGGCCGTAACCTGTCGGCCATGGCATCTGAGACCGCGTCAGGAACACCCAAGCACGAGCGGGTCACCGACTCGGGGATCACCATCAACCAGGTCTACGGACCCGACGACCTGAGTGACTGGGACCCCGCCACCAGGCTCGGTGCGCCCGGCTCGTACCCGTACACCCGGGGGATCCGTCCCGACATGTACCGGGGCCGGCTGTGGACCATGCGGCAGTACGCCGGCTTCGGGACGGCGGAGGCGACCAACGAACGCTTCAAGTTCCTGCTCGGCGCCGGCCAGACCGGTCTCTCGTGTGCCTTCGACCTGCCGACCCAGATGGGCTACGACTCCGACCACCCCCGCTCCGAGGGTGAGGTCGGCAAGGTCGGTGTGGCCATCGACAGCCTCGAGGACATGCGGGCGCTGCTGAGCGGGCTGCCGTTGGACAAGGTCACCACCTCGATGACCATCAACGCCACGGCCGCCATCCTGCTCCTCTTCTACCAACTGGTCGCCGAGGAGAACGGTGTCGATCCGGCGCTGCTGGGCGGCACCATCCAGAACGACATCCTGAAGGAGTACGTCGCCCGGGGCACCTACATCTACCCGCCCCGACCGTCGATGCGGCTGGTGACCGACACGTTCTCCTACTGTGCCGAGCACCTGCCCGCATGGAACACGATCTCCATCTCGGGCTACCACATCCGCGAGGCGGGTTCGACGGCGGTCCAGGAGATCGCGTTCACGTTGGCCAACGGCATCGCCTACGTCGAGGCGGCACTGGCCGCCGGTCTCAAGGTGGACGACTTCGCGCCCCGACTCAGCTTCTTCTGGAACGCCCACAACAACCTGTTCGAGGAGGTGGCCAAGTACCGGGCCGCCCGTCGGATGTGGGCCCGGATCATGACCGAGCGGTTCGACGCGAAGGACGAGAAGTCGCTCCTCCTGCGCTTCCACACCCAGACCGGCGGGTCCACGTTGACCGCGCAGCAGCCGGAGAACAACATCGTGCGGGTCACGGTGCAGGCCATGGCCGCCGCCCTGGGTGGCACACAGAGCCTCCACACCAACGGATTCGACGAGGCTCTCGGCCTCCCCACCGAACACGCCGCCAAGATCGCGCTGCGCACCCAGCAGATCGTGGGCTACGAGTCCGGGATCGCCGACACGGTCGATCCACTGGCCGGCTCCTGGTTCGTGGAGTCGCTGACCGACGAGGTGGAGAGCGCCGCCTGGGACTACCTGGAGCGCATCGACGGTCTCGGTGGAGCCGTCGACGCCATCGAGGCCCAGTACATGCAACAGGAGATCGAGCAGGCCGCCTATGCCTACGCCAAGGACATCGACAGCGGCGACAAGGTGGTCATCGGCGTCAACAAGTTCGTGGACGAGCACGGAGCCCCGAACGACGTCTTCCCCATCGACGCCGAACTCCAGCGCTCCCAGGTCGCCCGGGTGGGCCGGGTGCGGGCCGAACGGGACCAGTCCGGCGTGGATGCCGCCCTGGCCGATGTCGAGTCGGCGGCACGGGGGACCCAGAACCTCCTGGTGCCCATGAAGGTCGCCCTCGCCCGCATGGCGACGCTGGGCGAGGTCTCCGACGTGCTGCGGGGCGTCTTCGGGGAGTTCCACCCGAACGGTTGAGGCTGGACGGGCGATCGAAGCTGGCCAGGCGGTCGGGGCCCGGCCGTGCACGTTCCCAGTGCGGCGCCGGGCCACCCGTGGCTCAGTGGGGGCGGGCCGCCCATTCGTCGGCCAACACGGCATAGACGGCTTCGTCCGTCCACTCGCCCTTGACCCACTCGTTCTGGACGAGGAGCGCCTCGTGGCGCATGCCGAGTCGCTGGAGCACCCGGGCGGACGCGGTGTTGCGGGCATCGAGACGACCGGTCACCCGGTGCGCCCCCAGAACGGAGAAGGCCAGGTCGACCATGGCCGTGGCCGCCTCGGTGGCGTAGCCCCTGCCGTGGTGCTCGGGAGCGAGGGTGTAGCCGATCTCCGCCTGACGGTGGTCGTCGCCCATCCACGCCAACCCGACGTCACCGACCGTCACACCGGTGTCGGCCGACTCGACGGCCAGATTCATCCATCCTCCCGGACCGTCGATGACCGCATCGCGCTGGGCGAGGCGCTCGTCGGACCCGGTGGCGTCGAGCACGTCGGTGTAGTGGTAGCGGACCACGTCGGGATCGGCCATGAGCCGGCGGTAGAGGCTGCGGTCCGCCCCGTCCTGGGGACGCCACGGCCGCAGGACGAGGCGTCCGGTCCGGATCGGCGTGTCGAACCGGATCGGGTACACGTGCGTGACCCCGGGCGCCGTGCCGCCGACCACGCCGTCAGTGCGCGCCGGCGAGGAGCCGGTCCCGCAGGGGACCCGGGAGGGCGGCGTCGACGGCGGTCCAGGCCATGGCCAGCGCCCCGTCCCGCACGGCACGGTCGGCCGACGGGGTGATGCAGGCGGCGGCGAACTCGGGTTGGTGGTTGACCGCGCCCGCAGCGTCGATGGCGATGAGGGGGTGGATGGTCGGCACCGCAAGTGAGACATTGGCCATGTCGGTGGACAGGGTCGGCCGGGCTGCTCCCTCGTCGTCGAGCGTGAAACTGCGACCCAGGTTCTCGGCATTCGCTCGGTAGAGCCCGAGCAGACCCTGGTCGCTCTCCATGTGCGAGTAGTCGGGAGCGAGGGGGACGAACTCGACAGCTGCACCGCTGGCCGCCGCCCCCGCCTCGAAACAGGCGCGCACGCGGGGCTCGAGGTGCCCGAGGCCCTCCAACGTGAGCGAGCGGGCCATGAACCGGCCGGTCACCCGGGCCGGGATGATGTTGGCGGCCTCCCCTCCGTGGGTGACCACCCCGTGCACCTGGTCCCCGGGTGGCAGCTGCTGGCGAAGGAGGCCGAGTGCGACCTGGGCGATGACCATGGCGTCGGAGGCGTTGATGCCCTGCCAGGGTGCCGCCGACGCATGCGCCGTCCGCCCGGTGAAGGACACGTCGAAGTGCGACACCGCCAGACAGGTCGCCTCCAACCGCTCGGTGGGCCACGGGTGGACCATCATGGCGGCGTGGACGTCGTCGAAGACCCCACGGTCGAGCATGACCACCTTGCCGCCGCCACCCTCCTCGGCAGGGGTCCCGACCACCCGGACGGTGAGACCGAGTTCGTCGGCGAGGGGGAGCAGACCCAATCCTGCTCCCACGGCGGACGCGGCGATGATGTTGTGTCCGCAGGCGTGCCCGACATCGGGCAGCGCGTCGTACTCGGCACAGATGGCCAGCACCAGTGGCCCGGAACCGACCTCGGCGGTGAACGCCGTGGGAAGGTCCGCGGTTCCCATCGTGACCGCGAACCCGCCCCGTTCGAGTGCCTCGGCGGCCAGCACCGACGAACGGAATTCCTCGAACGAGAGCTCGGGCTGCGCATGGATGGCATGACTCAGGCGCAGGAGGTCCGGCAGACCGGCGTCGATGGCCGCGGTGGCCACGTCCTTGGCCTGTCCGGACTCGGATGTGCGGGTCTCCGTCATGCGGCTCCTCCGGCTGGGTGGTGGGTGGCGCGGTGCTCGGCGATCCGGTCGTGGACCGCCCGGGACCGACCCATCCGGTGACGGGCGGTCCGTGCACCGGAGCCCGGTGGTCCGGCTATTCGATGACGGCGATCACGTCGCCGGGACCGACCGACTCCCCCGGTGCCACACGGACATCGGTGACCGTCCCCGCCTTCTCGGCGTTCACGTTGTTCTCCATCTTCATCGCCTCGAGCACGCAGACCGTCTGGCCGACCTCGACGGCATCGCCCACGGCCACCAGGACCTTGACGATCGTCCCCTGCATGGGCACGGCCACCGTTCCCGAGCCTCCTGCCGCGGCGGCGGCCTTGGGGCGCTTCGGACCGGCGCCGCGGGACTGGCCCGCGCCCACCTGGACGGCGACGGCGTCGCCCAGGTCGGGTACCCAGAGCTTGACCTGGTATCGGCGGCCGTCGACCTCGGCGGTCACGTCTCGCAGCACGCGAGGCGTCGCCTCCTCGCCTTCGGCCGGCTCGGGGGCAGGAGGCGCCACCGGTGCGGTGATCCCGGAGAGGTCGAGCGTCTGTTCGACCCAGTTCGTGGAGTGCTCGCCCGAGACGAAATCGGGATGGCTGAGGATCGCCACGTCGGCCGGCAGGGTGGTGGCCACTCCTTCGACCACCGTCTCGTCGATGGCCCGGAGCATCCTGCGGCGGGCCGCCTCGCGGTCGTGGCCCCACACGACCAGCTTGGCCACCAGGTTGTCGTAGAACTGGCTGATGGTGTCACCGGACTCGTAGCCGGCATCGAGGCGCACCCCAGGTCCCCCCGGGGCCACCATGCGGGTGATC
>Ga0302267_10003091_pt1 | contig 19391 bp, 16 predicted proteins | sample III_Bog_E1_3_FD_194555 | JGI IMG/M metagenome (GOLD analysis project Ga0302267, IMG submission 194555) | Peat permafrost microbial communities from Stordalen Mire near Abisko, Sweden - III_Bog_E1_3 | ecosystem: Environmental > Terrestrial > Soil > Wetlands > Peat | place: Sweden: Abisko... | reverse complement strand
GCCCTCGCCCCACGAGGCCCGGCCCTCGCCCCACCAGGCCCGACCCTCGCCCCACCAGGCCCGACCCTCGCCCCACCAGGCCCGGCCCTCGCCCCACCAGGCCCGACCCTCGCCCCACGAGGCCCGACCCTCGTCCCACGAGGCCCGACCCTCGTCCCACGAGGTCCGGCCCTCGTCCCACGAGGTCCGGCCCTCGCCCCAGGTGGCGGCGCGGGTCCCGCGGGCGCAGGAGGGCGGAACGTGGTGCACGAGGGGGGACTCGAACCCCCAAACCTTGCGGTACCGGAACCTAAACCCGGCGCGTATGCCAGTTCCGCCACTCGTGCGTGATCGCGCCGACCTTAGCGGAGCCCGCGCGATCGTTCAACCCGGCGGCCTCGAGTTCACAGGCAGGCCCCGTTCTGGCACTTCTGCCCGGCGGGGCAGCCCGTGGCGCCGTTGCCCTCGCCCTGGATACAGAGGTTGGCGTAGCACCCGGGGACGGGGGCCTTGCGGTCGGTGCTGGCGTTGCACTCCACGCAGAGGGAAGAACAGGTTCTGTCGGGGCACGATCGCACGAACCGCAGCCGCTGTCGCGAGAGGCCCAATGCCCTGGTTTCTCGGGGCGGCGACGGCGCCCGGTCGCTCCCGTCTCACCGCCCAGGGGTCTCCTGATCCCGACCGGCGCTGCGCATGAACCGCGCACCCGTCCGGGAGAGCCCTGCGGGGCGCGGTGGTCCTCGTTACGTTCGCGGTGCTCGGGGGCGAAATCGGCACAGGACGAGGGCCTCGGGCCGGCATGTCCATTGCGAACCGGAGCAGCGGCGGAACCGCGGGGCCGAGCGCTGCGCGGAGAGCCGACGGAGCCGTACCATGACCTCTAGCGTGAGCATTCTCCTCCTCGACGACGAGCCGCTGTTGCGCCGCGCCACCGCCCTGATCCTGGCGCGCCACGGTGCTCGGGTGACCGCGGCCGGCACCGTCGACGAGGCGGTCGCGCTCACCCGCAAGCAGCTCTACGACGTCGCCGTCTTCGACGTCTCGCCCCCGGGTCCGAGCGTGACGGACATCCTCGGCCGCATCGCCGCCGAGGGGCTCTTGCCGCGGCGCGTGGTGGCCGTTTCGAGCGAGCCGCTCGAGGGACGCGGGGCCGATGAGCTCACCTGCTTCCTGCCTCGTCCCTACCCGTTCGACAGCCTGCTGCGAGCGGTCTTCGGGGCGGGCGGACGCCGGCGGACGCAGTCCGGCATCTTTGCGTGCGTCGAGCCGACGGGGGCTCGGCCCGGGCGGATCGCGGGGCCTATGGCGCGGGGCTCGCGAGGCGGTGCTCGAGCCGGGCAGGGTCGCGCAGAATGATGCGGCGGCGATCGAAGGCGATGAGCCCCTCGCGTTTGAGCTTGCCGAGCACCAGGGTCACCGTCTCGCGGGTGGAGCCGATCAGGAGCGCGATCTCGGCATGGGTGAAGGGAGCCGACAGCGCTTGCCCCTCCGGGTGAGGCTGTCCCCAGCGCTGGGCGGCGTCGAGGAGGAAGGCCTCGAGGCGCGCCTCGACGCTCTGGAGCAGCAGCCCCTCGAGCCGCTGCTCGAGCGTGCGGTGCTGCCGCACGATCGCGGACGCCAGCGCGGAGCGGAGCATGGGGTCCCCGGCGAGGCGGGCGCGGAGCGCGCCGATGGGGAGGGAGAGCGCCTCGACCTCATCCACCACCGTCGCATCCTCGGTGGCGAGGGCGGCCCCCCCGACGGCCGTCTCTCCGACCATCTGCCCAGGGCCACGGTGTCCGAGCGAGAGCGCGCGGCCGTTGCTGCGGCGCTCGACGCGGACCCTCCCCGCGCCGATCAGCACCAGGCTCCGCGGCGGCTCGCCCTGGGCGGCGATCGCGTAGCGCCGGGGCAGCGTCTGCACCGTCCCCAGGTCGAGCAAGGCCTGCCGGCTCTCGCCCCCCAGCGAGGCCAGCAACGACAGCCCCACGATCTGCTCTTTGCCCTGCGGCTCAGCCCCGGTGACGGGCGAGGCTGCGCGGGCCTTGCTGCGCTCCATGTCCATGAGCACGCCCCCCCCGGGCGGGTTTCGATGGTGCAACGGATCCCACGTTTGTGCCAGCGCAAGGCGGAATCTGGAGGAGGAGCAGCCAGGACACCCGTAGTTCCACGAATGGGAACGCTTTTTTGACCGTTCCTGAAAGCAAGACTCGGGCCGCCCGCGCATTCGATGCTAACGTGGACCGTGATGCGGACGATGTTTCCTCTGATGGCACGAACCTCGCGTGCCCGGCGTCGGCCGGGGCGCTCGGAGAATTAGGAGCTCTCTATGGGCATGGAGATGAAGCTCCAGTTCAAGCTGTCCCAGCAGCTGGTGATGACCCCGCAGCTGGTCCAGGCGATCCGCCTGCTGCAGCTCTCGCGGCTCGAGCTGGTGGACGAGGTCCGCAAGGAGCTCGATGGCAACCCCGTCCTGGCCGACGACTCGACCGACCCCAAGGCGCGGGAGATGGACGAGAAGCACAGCCTCAAGGACGCCGCGTCGAACGAGGAGCGCCTCGCCAACATGGAGCGCTCGGAGCGCGACAGCACCGACATGGGGATGCGCGAGACCGAGAAGCGCGCCAAGGAGGTCGACTGGGAGCAGTTCCTGGAGAACCGCCAGCTCCAGCAGTCCCTCCCCTCCCACCGGGGCGGCTTCGAGGAGATGCCCCCGATCGAGCAGAACCTCACCAAGCCCTCGAACCTCCACGATCACCTCCTCTGGCAGCTCCAGATGAGCGACTTCGTCGAGAACGAGCGCAACTTCGCCGAGCTCATCCTCGGCAACCTCGACGAGAAGGGCTACCTCGACCTCAAGGGCGGCGAGGGCCCCGCCGGGGAGAAGATCCCCGACACCACCCTCACCGACCTGGCCCGCGAGGCCGGCCTCGACCCCGAGGACGCCGACGAGGTCCTCAGCATGATCCAGCGCTTCGACCCCATCGGCGTCGCCGCCCGCGACCTGGCCGAGTGCCTGCGCATCCAGGCCGAGGTGCTCGGCTTCGACAAGGTCGAGATGGCCATCATCAACGACCACCTCCACAACGTCGAGCGCCGCAACTTCGGCGCCATCGCCAAGGCCCTCAAGATCGAGCTGCCCGAGGTGTACGAGGCGGTCCAGGAGATCCAGAAGCTGGAGAGCGTCCCCGCTCGCAACTTCGCCGAGATCGACGAGAAGACCATCGCCATCACGCCCGACGTCTACGTGATCAAGGACGGCGAGGCCTTCGTCGTCTCGGACAACGACAAGGGCCTGCAGCGCCTCTACATCAACGAGAACCTCGCGCAGAAGATGCTCAAGGACCCCAAGGCCAAGGAGTTCATCAGCGAGAAGCTGCGCTCCGCGCAGTGGCTGATCCGCGCGATAGAGCAACGGCGCCGCACGATCATCAAGGTCACCGAGTGCATCGTCGAGAAGCAGCGGGAGTTCCTGGAGAAGGGCGTCGGCTACCTCAAGCCGATGATCCTCCGGGACGTGGCCGAGGCGGTCGGCATGCACGAGTCGACCATCTCCCGGGTCACCTCCAACAAGTACGTGCACACGCCGCAGGGCCTGTTCGAGCTCAAGTACTTCTTCAACTCCTCGATCCACCGGGTCGCCGACGAGGACATCGCCTCGGAGAGCGTCAAGCAGGCGATCAAGAAGATCATCGCCGCCGAGGACAAGTCGAACCCCTACAGCGACCAGGCGATCGTGAAGATCCTCGAGGACAAGGAGGGCATCAAGATCGCCCGCCGCACCGTCGCCAAGTACCGGGAGATGCTCAACATCCTCTCGTCCTCCAAGCGCAAGAAGATGTTCTGAGCGTCACGATGGTGGGGGCCCAAGGCCCCCCCAACCCCCCCTGAGCGTCACGATGGTGGGGCCCAAGGCCCCCAACCCCCCCTGAGGATGCCGCCGACCGTGCCTCCGACCGTGACCGACGACACCGCGAAGATCACCGCGGAACGGCTCTTCGAACGCTGGTTCCTCCCCTGCTACCCCCCCGACGCCGGCCTCGATCGCGAGAGCCTGGCGCGGGCGCGGGCGACGGACGCCAACTCGGCGCAGAACCCCGCCATCTACGCCCAGATCGACGAGGCGGCGGCCATCTTTGCCCGCCTCGCCCCGGCCGCGCTGGGCGCGCCCGACCTCGCGCTCGACTTCAGCGACGCCTCGGTGCACCGCCTGGCAGCGCTCCTCACCCGGGAGCGCCGCGACGCGTGGATGGCGGGCAGTCCCTCGCGGGATTCGATGCTCGTCACCATGGCCACCCACGGCGCGCTCTACGTGGGCGCCTGCATCGCCCGCTCGCACGGCGGCACCTGGCAGGTGCGGCGCCCCCTCTGGGAGTCGGCGGTGCGGCTGGTCTCTCGCGCCGGGACCGGGGATCTCGCGGTCTTCCACTGGTGGCTCAAGGCCCTCTCCGACGACGAGATCGGCGAAGGCCGCCTCGCCGACCGCTACCGCACCCACGTCGAGGTCCCCACCTTCGACGCCGACCGGCTCCCCGTGATCGCGCCCGCCGACCGCAAGCTGCCGCGGCTGGTGAAGGTCCGCTACGATCTGCTCTTCAAGCACCTCCGCGCCCACCTGCCGGAGCTGCGCGACGTCGGCGCCGACTTCCCCTCGCCGGAGCGCCTCGACGAGATGGGGCTCAAGCAGCTCGACTTCGCGCTCCTCGGCGGCGGGCGCATGCTCCTCCTCCACGGGCCGGCGGCGGAGGGGCTCCACCTGATCTGGCTGGACAGCGCCGGCTTCACCAAGGCGGCGTACTTCCCGGCGGACGGCTTTCCCGCGCCGGTCGTGCAGGTCGAGGGGGACAAGCTGCGGGTGATCCTCAGCGTGCAGGACCGGCCGGTCGTGCACGAGATGCTCTGGTGGGGGGCGTAGCGGGGGCGGATCCTCTGTACTAGGCTCGCGCGACCGTGCTCTCCGCCGACGTCCGCTTCGAAGGCTTCACCACCACCGACTGGACGCGCGTCCTCTCGCTGTTTCGCCCGCGCCGCCTCTCCAGCGAGCAGCGTGATCCCACCCGCCCGCGCGGCGGCGTCGTCGCCGTCCACGCGCGCGGCACCCTCGTCAAGCTGGTGCACACCGAGGCTGGCCGGCTGCGCCTCGACGACGCCCAGCGAGCCTTCCCCTGCCCCGCCGAGGCGCTGGCCCACGCCCACCACGCGAGCTGGTGCGCGATCCTCGAGGCCGGCACGCTCGAGTCGATCATGGACCGCTTCGCCGAGCGCACCCGCCGCGGGGACGACGTCGCCGCGCAGGCCATCACCATCGCCCAGATCGCCCGGGAAGAGGCGCTCGCCGGCCGCATCGAGATCTGGCCCGGCCGGCTGCGGGGCGTGCCCATCCCTTCCCCGGCGATGGTGCGCGGCAGCCTCGACTCCGTGTGCCCGCCCGGTCGGACCATGGTGCTCGGCCTCTTCGAGGAGGGCGAGCTCTGGACCAGCATCGCGCTGCGCCGCGGCCTCGCCGGCTTCAACCTGGTGCTCGGCCCGGACGAGGTGCGGAGCGACATGGGCCTGCTCGCGGGCGACTGGCGGCGCGACTACCGCCACCTCTCCCGCGTCATCGAGGACCGCTGCGGCCCGCTCGCCTTCGGCTGCTACGCCGAGGTGGCGACGCTCCGCAAGCTCGAGGTCGATCCCACCGCCGGCGCCTGGGCCCGCGCCGCGGCCCTGCGCGATCTCATCCTCTCGCCCCTGCCTGCCGCCCTCGCCATCCCCCTCGGCATCGACGCGGGCTGGGCCGCCTGGAGCGCGCTGCGCACCGTCGCCGAGCGGCTCGATCCCGTCGGCGTGGTCGGCCCCGCGATGGCCGCTCTGCGCGGGCTCGCCGGGAGCCGCCTCAAAGGAGAGGCGCCCGGCGATCGCGCCGTCGAAGACGTGCTCGGCTTCCACCCCCTCGAGCTGCTCCGCCGCATCCTCAGCCGGGAGAGCTGACCGTCTCCGTAGCGGTCCCCACGCGAGAGGGGCTATAGTGCGGTCGAGGCGGGGTGCGTCATCCACGGCGCCCCCGGCGACGACCGTAATGCGCGAGAGCGAAGCCAGCGAGCCGGAAGAGACTCACACGCTCCTCGGAGCGACCATCAACGGTCGCTACAAGATCCTGTCCCTGATCGCCCGCGGCGGCATGGGCAAGGTCTACCGCGCCGAGCAGAGCGCCCTCGGCCGCGTGTGCGCCCTCAAGATCCTCAGCCCCCACTACGAGGGCAACAAGGATCCCGAGTTCCACAAGCGCTTCTCGCTCGAGGCCTCCACCGCCGCGCGGCTCCAGCACCCCAACACCGTCACCATCTTCGATTACGGCCAGTGCGAGGCGCACGACGTCTACTACATCGCGATGGAGTACCTCGACGGGCGCACGCTGCACCGTCTGATCCACGACGAGCGCACCCTCACCGAGGCGCGCGCCAGCCACATCGCCCAGCAGATCTGCCGCTCCGTGCACGAGGCGCACCGCATCGGCGTGGTCCACCGCGACCTCAAGCCGAGCAACGTCCTCCTCGTCGAGCGCGGCGACGAGACCGACTTCGTCAAGGTGCTCGACTTCGGCCTGGTCAAGGACGTCAGCGGCAAGGGCGAGGACCTCACCCAGACCGGCCTCTTCATGGGGTCTCCCAAGTACATGGCACCCGAGCAGGTGATGGGCGGCGAGATCTCGGCCCGCACCGACGTCTACGCGCTCGGCGTCATCCTCTACGAGATGATCTGCGGCAAGGTCCCCTTCGACCGCAAGGCCGGGATGAGCACCCTCGTCGCCCACGTCAACGAGGCGCCGCCCCCGCTCAGCACACGCAACCCCGACGCCCTGGTCTCCGCGGAGATGGAGGCCATCGTGATGCGCTGCCTCGAGAAGGAGCCCGACAAGCGCTTCGCCTCGATGAAGGACCTGCTCAACGGCCTCAAGCGCGCCGGCGGCGACCTCACCGACACCTACGAGAGCCTCCCCCGCGCCCGCATCGACTACGAGGCCGCCCTCCGCCAGGGCCGCAGCAGCACGGCTCCTCCACCGGCGAGCGCCACCATCAGCGCGAGCGGCAGCGCTGGCCCGGCCTCGGTGACCGGGACCCTTCGTTCCGCCATGGTCGCTCCGCAGACCGCCGACAGTGGCCCCCTCGGCGGCGACGAGGGCCTCGACCCCGACCGCGCCCCCCGCCGCCCCCTGGCACCGGTACCGGTCGCAGCCCAGAACGCGGACTCCCTCTCGCCCCCGCAGCCGTCCCGCACCTTCACCGGCGCGGTCGAGCGCCCCCCCTCGGGGGCCTGGCGCCCCTTGGCCGTCGCGCTGCTGGCCTCGGTCCTCGGCGGGACCCTCGCCGCCGTGGTGCTCTCGCGCCGCAATGGCGCCTCGCCGTCCGCCGCCGTCGTCACCGCCGCCCCCGTGCCGACCGCCGTCGCCATCGCCGTCTCGCCCACCAGCCAGGCGCCGCGTGGACCCGACGTGCGCATCCTCCGCATCGAGAGCGAGCCCTCGGGCGCCGTCGTCTCCGATCAGGGCGTGCAGGTGTGCATGCACACCCCCTGCGACGTCTACTGGCAGGGCAACGCGGGCAAGCTCGAGCACAAGCTCACCCTCGAGAAGCGCGGCTTCAAGGTCGCCACGCTCACCGTCGCCCCCGCGGACGAGAAGGCCCTGGGCAAGCTGGAGGCGTGGAGCGTCTCCGACATCGCGGCGCTGGGCGGCGGCTCTCGTTCCGAGCCCACGCCGAGCCCGGCGACGCCCGAGCACACGCCCGACCCAACCCCGATCGCCGCCCCCCCACCGCCTGCCGCAACACCCGCGACACCCGCGACGCCCACCCCACCGCCGCCGCCCCCCGAGCCCGTCGCCACGCCGACGCCCGCACCGACCCCGGCGGCGGTCGTCCCCGCAGGGCCGATGCACCTCGAGAACGTCGACACCCGCCCGACGCGCGTCTCCGGCGCCAGCCCGACCTATCCGCGCGAGGCCATCGAGGCCAAGGTCGAGGGCACCATCGTCGCCAAGTGCGTCATCACGGAGACGGGCGCCACCACGGGGTGCCGGATCGTCAAGGGGCTACCTTTCATGGATCAGCCGACGCTGAGCGCGCTCGCCGGCTGGCGGTACACGCCGGCGACGGCGGGCGGCAAGCCGGTGGCGATCGACCTGCCCATCACGATCCGGGTGCGGGCGGTGCAGTAGCCGCTCGCGAGGGACCCTCCGCGCACCGCGAGGGTCCCTGCGTGCACCGCAAGAGTACCTGCGTGCACCGCGAGGCTCCCTCCGTGCACCGCGAGGCTCCCTCCGTGCACCGCGAGGCTCCCTCCGTGCACCGCGAGAGTACCTGCGTGCACCGCGAGGCTCCCTCCGTACACCGCGAGTGTCCCCACGCACACCGCGAGGGTCCCCACGTGCACCGCGAGGCTCCCTCCGTACCCCGCGACTCGTTGGAGCATCAAGTATGGTGCCCTGAGTTACCACCCGGGCGTCGGCGAATGCTCGCGGTCCGCGGCGCTCATGTTACAGCGCCGCGACGATTGGGCTGAAGCTTTTGGCGCCTCCGATCCAAGGCCAGCGACCTCTCGGAGAACGCATGCTCGGACTCGTTCAGCGCCCCGTGGAGGGCACGCTCCCCTCGGTTGAAGAGCCGCTCTGGTCCAGGCTGGGCCGCGGACAGCTCCTGGGCTGGGCGGCGGTGGGAATCGTCGATGCCATCGTGCTCGATCTCACCCTTCCGCCGCGCCACGGCGAGCTGGTCATCCGCGCGTTCCACCACCTCTACGACCTCGGCCAGGTGTTTGCCGCCGGCCTGCTCTCCGCGGCCGCCGTCGAGGCCTTCGAGCACGTCCGCTCGCGCTTGGCCCGGCGCTACGTGCGCGGATGGGTCCCGCTCGCGCTCGCCGCGATCGTCGTCGGCGCACTGGTGCTGCCCGAGGATCTCGGCGGCCTCGTCCGGCGCATGCCTGGACCGCACCGGCTCTGGGAAATCGTGATGGTGGGGGCGTTCTCGCTCGTCATCCCGCTCCTCGCCACGGGGGCGCTTGCCCTCGTCGAGCGCGCGGGCCGCGACCATCCCTCGGCGCCGCTCCATGGCTGGGCGCGGTGGTCGCTGGCGTTGACGGGGCTGGTCATCGCAGTGACCAACCACTTCGTGCTCCAGTACGACTACGGGGGCCTGCACCTCTTCGCCTCGTGGGCGGCGGCGATCCTGGTCGGCGTCGCGTCCGCGGTGGAGCTCCCCTGGCACGTGTCGCCTCGGGTGCGGCCTCTGCTGCTCACCGCCCTCGCGTCCGTGGCGATCTGTGCCATCGGGGTGCAACCGCGGGCGCAGGTGGCCATCGAGCTGAGGCGGGACATGGGATCGAGCCTGGCACCGTGGATCCTCCGGGCACGACGCCCGGGGGCCCGGACCAGGCTCCCGCATCAGGGGAAGTGGTTCGACAACCGCAGCGACCTGCCGCCGGTCGCCCCCTCGTCGCCGCCGCTGCTGCCGCGGGAGGGGCCCATCGTCGTCATGATCACCATCGACGCCCTGCGCGCCGACGTGGTCGCCGACCCTGCGCACGAGGCGCTCCTCCCCTCGATCACGGCTCTCAAGCGCGAGTCCGTGGTGTTCACCGGGGCGCGCAGCGCCGCCCCCGCGACGAGCGCGTCGCTGGCCACGCTGTTCACAGGCAAGTATTTCTCCCAGCTCTACTGGACGCCGATGAAGGGCAGCCCGCTCATCTGCCCCCACGACGACCCGTCGCCACGCTTCCCGGAGATCCTCGCCAAGCGCGGCGCCGCCACGGTCACCTTCGCCGACCTGCCCGGGCTCCTCAACGACACCGGCGTCGTCCGCGGCTTCACCGAGGAGCGCTACATCGGGCTGCCGCGCGCGTGGGCTCCCGCGAGCCTGGTCACCGAGCCGCTCCTCGAGCGGCTGGCGCAGCAGGGGCCGGGCGCGCTCTTTCTCTACATCCACTACGCGGACGCGCACGCCCCCTACGACCTGGCGGGCGCCCAGGGCACCGACTTCGAGCGTTACCTGTTCGAGCTCGCGGCCATCGACGTCGAGGTCGGGCGCATCCGCCGCGTCCTCGCCACGCGCGGCCTCGACCGGCGGGCCGCGTTCATCCTCTCCGCCGATCACGGCGAGGCGTTCGGCGAGCACGGCACCCGGCACCACGCGACGACGGTGTACGACGAGCTCCTCCGGGTGCCTCTCCTCATCCACGTGCCGGGCGGCGCCCCGCGCGAGGTGGCGACGCCCGTCTCGCTCATCGACCTCGGCCCCACCGTGCTCGACCTGATGGGCGCCCCCACCCCGGGGGACTTCATGGGCGAGAGCCTGACGGCCTTCCTCCGCGGCCAGGACCCCGTCCTCACCCGCCCCCTGGTCGCCGAGTCCTCACGCGGGATGAGAGCGATGGTGTTCCCCGACGGGCTCAAGGTCATCGACAACCCGCGGGCCGGCTTCCAGGAGCTCTACGACCTCGAAGCCGACCCGCGCGAGCTCGCCGACCAGACCGCCGGCCGCCCCGGGACGGCCACCGAGCGGGTCGATCTGCTGGACTCGTTCCTGGGCGCCCACGAGCTCCGCAAGCCCGGGTACGAGGCACCGTTCGTGCGCTGACGCGAGGCCGCCGGCGTCGATTTGCGGATCGGCGGGAACCCTGGGCGCGTCGCGCTGTCGACACGACCCATGGCGCACCTGATCGATGACGACGGCGGGGCCTCGTTCTACCTGGCCGTCTCCTCCGCGCTCCACGGCGGGCTGCTCCTGGCGTCGGCAGGGATGATGCCGCCGCTCGGGGAGACGGCGTCGACCTTCGACGAAAGCTTCGAGATGGTTTCCTTCGTGCTCGGAGGGATCCCGGTCGCCGAGCCGGAGGACGACTGGAGGCCGCCCACGCAGCTCGCTGACGGCCCCGCCGACGCCCGGGAGCGCGCCGAATCGCGATGCGACCCGATCCGAGGCGGCTCGATGGGCAAGCCGGAGGCCGCCGAGACGCAGCGCCGGTACGGTGCCCAGGGGCCGCCGGACAACCCGGATCCTCACCTCGCCCGCACCGCCGTCACCCAGCCCTGGGATGCCTGGACCGGGGGCCAGCACCCCGTCGGCGGCTGGGGCGGCGATCTGGAGGCGCCCGTGGTGGCCTACGGGCGCAACGATTCGCTCGGCAACGACGAGCGCAGCGCCCGCGGGAACACCTGGGGCGACGACCTCGGCACGGCGCTCGGCTCCCCGGGCGCGGGTCTCGGGCGGAGGGTGCTCTGCGATCACTGCGGCGACGTCGGCCTCGGCCTGGCGCGGGAGGACAGCGGCACTTCGCTCGGCGGCACGACCGGCACCGAGAGCGCCGCCGCTCGGCTCCGGTAGCGTCCGCCCTTGCGCGCCGGCGATTTCGAGGCACAAGCTCCGGGGTGGCCCCCTCTCGACCGCCCGATCGCCACCCCGTCCTGCTGATCCACGGCATCTGGAAGTCGGGCGCCACCTTCGGGCGCATGGCGCGCTACCTCCGGGAGCGCGATTTCGAGGTCCACACCCTCGACCTGGTCCCCAACGACGGAGCCGTCGCCCTGGAAGTGCTCGCGGCGCAGATCGGCGCCTACGTCGAGGCCAACCTGCCTCCCGAAACGCCGCTCGACCTGGTCGGCTTCAGCATGGGCGGCGTGGTGAGCCGCTGCTACGTGCAGAAGCTCGGCGGAGCGGCGCGGGTGCGGCGGCTGGTGACCATCTCCTCGCCGCACCACGGGACGGCGACCGCGTACCTGTCGCGCCGGCCGGGGGGCCGGCAGATGCGGCCGGACAGCGCGCTCCTCGCCGAGCTGAACGGGGATCTCGGCGCTCTCGACCGCATCGACGTCACCACCCTGTGGACGCCGCTCGATCTCATGATCGTGCCCGCCGACAGCTCCCGCCTCCCCGTCGGCCGCGAGGTGCTGGTGGCCGCGCCCCTCCACGCCCTGATGCTCCACGACCCCCGCGCCCTCCGGGCCGTGGCCGAGGCGCTCTCGGCGCCGCTCCGCGCATCGCTCACGATGGGGTGAGCGTGCCCCTTCCCGCGGCGCGGGAGCCCCGATAGACCGGACCGCATGGTCCCTGGATTCCTCTGGCCGCTGCTGGTGTACGCGCTCGTCCTCGGCCTGCACCTGATCGTGCCGGCCCGCTGGACCGACGGCTACGTGCGGGACCCGGTCACCGGCGCGCCGCTCCGCTATCGCCTCAACGGGCTGCGGGTGCTGGTGGTGGTAGGGGCGCTCTGGGCCGCCGCCTGCTCGCGCGGGGTGCTGGCCTGGGATCTCTTCTACGTGGAGCGCTGGTCCATGGCCGCCGGCGCGTGCGCGCTCGGCCTGGTGTTCACCCTGGCGGTGGTGCTCCCGGCGCCGCGCGTGACCTCGAGCCTGGCGGCCGATCTCTACCTGGGCCGGCTCGCGAACCCGCAGTGGCTGGGGGGGCGCGTCGACGCCAAGATGGTCCTCTACCTGGTCGGCGCGGTGATGCTCGAGCTCAACGTGGCCTCGTTCACGGCGCGGCACCTCCGAGCCCACGCCGCCGATCCCTCGCCGGGGGTGCTGCTCTACGCGGGGCTCTTCACGTTCTTCGTGGCCGAGTACCTCAACTTCGAGCGCGTCCACCTCTACACCTACGATCTGTTCGCGGAGCGCGTCGGCTTCAAGCTGGGGTGGGGGTGCCTCGTCTTCTATCCCTTCTTCTACTGCGTCGGCCTCTGGTCGGTCGCCGAGCGCCCCAACCCCCATACGCCCACCCCGCTCCTCGTCGCCTGTGGTCTCCTCTTCTTCTGCGGCTGGGCGCTGTCGCGCGGGGCCAACCTGCAGAAGTTCTTCTTCAAGATCACGCCCGAGCAGCGCTTCCTCGGCTGGCTCACGCCGGTGACGATCTCGGGCGGCGGCAAGCAGCTCCTCGCCAGCGGGTTCTGGGGGCTCTCCCGTCACATCAACTACCTCGGGGAGATCCTCATGGCCCTCGGCCTCTCGCTCGCCCTCGGGTACCCGAGAGACGTCTTTCCCTGGCTCTACCCGGTGTACTACGTGGCGCTGCTCTTCCCGCGGCAGCACGCCGACGACCAGCGCTGCGCCGAGAAGTACGGCGCCCTCTGGGAGGAGTACTGCCGCAAGGTGCCTTACCGGATCATCCCCGGGGTGTACTGATGACACCGGTGACCACCATCGCCACCCTGGTGGCACTCCTCGCGCTGGCGAGCTCCTGTGCGCACCTGTCGCGCGACGTGCTCGGGGACAACTGCTACGAGGATCCGCGCTGCAACCGCGCCTGCGTCGTCGCCGATGACGAGGCGTCCCAGCGCTATTGCGAGCAGCTCCAGCTCGAGGTGCGCAATCGCATGCGGACCAGATAGGGCTCGCCCTCCTCCGCGAACCTCAGCAGAGGCACCCCACGAACGTCCCGGAGAACAGCGGGCGCTCTTTCACCTCGGCGCCGCATGCCTGGCAGACCTCGCCCAGGCGAGGGGCCCGCGCCGGCGCCACCACGCGGCGCGCCGGCGGCACGGGCGGAACGACACCGACCGGCACGCCGGGGGCATGGCTCGGTGCGGTGGCAACGCCCGGGGCCAGGGCGGTGGTGAGGGGGAGGAACTCGAGGATGCAGACCCGGCGGAACCCCTGGCGCGGCGCCAGGCTGCACTGGGAGAGCCGGAGGATGTCCTGCTTGGTGCGCACCGGTCCGAGCGGCGGCGCGCAGGAGAGGTGGACCACGTCCATCGCGTAGAGCGCCGGATCCAGCATGCCCGGGTCGTCGGGCTGGGCGAGCCGGGCGCGGAACGCCTGCACGAGGAGGTCGACGTCCTTGGCGCCGCCGTGGTTGCGCGAGCCGTCGACGAGGAACAGGCCGTCCCCGTAGTACGCCACGCTCAGCCAGAAGCCCGGGCCCGTCGCATGGTACCCGCTGAACGCCCAGCGATACCCGCGGACCCCACGCATGTGAGCCGCGAGCTCCTGCGCGAGCGTGTACTGCGTCGTCCCGGGCGGGAGCAGACTGGCGAGCGCGCCGACGTGGAACATCAGGCAATCCTGACAGGCGGCGTGGAAGCTGGTGACCGGCGCGCGCGCGGGATCGACGCAGAGGGCGACCGGTATCTCGTGGCTGTAGCACCCCGTGAAGCAGGGGTGGGCCTCCACGGCGGCGAGGAGCGATGCAGGGAGCGCCACCGACCGAGTATACCGCGCGATCCGCGGGCCGCACTTCGTGGGTCGCGGAGCGCTCTCGGGCGCTCCGCAGGATATCCGGACGACCTCGACAGAGGCGAGGTTCAGGACGGAGATCAGGGCAGATGACGAGCCACGCGGAGGGACTCGGGTGAACGAGACGTGCGAGGCGGACGGGCTGAATCCGCCCTACTCGCCCGCGACGGCGCGCAGCGCCTTGCTCGCCTTGCGGACGGTGGCGGACTCATCCTCTTGTTCCTTCATCCCGTGATAGCGCCTCGGGCCGCCCCAGGGATTGTTGCTGAGCTCGAGGCAGAGGTCGAAGGGTGGCATATCGCTGCACGCGCGGACGGAGAAGCTCACCTCGGCGGTCTTGCCCGTCTGCGGAAAGAAGAGAGAGAGCTTGGTGCCGCTGCTGCGGAACGTCGCCAGCTCGAAGTGGAAGTCGAACGAGCTCGCCTTCTGGAAGACGCTGGTCTCTGCGGACTGCGACGCATAAAACGCCTGGACGTAGTCGGTGGGCTTGTCCGGCTGGGCGTCGAGCCAGACGCGATCGAAGAGCAGCGAGGGATCGGCGGCGGCAGCGTCTGGACCCGACGCGCCCGATCCGGGCGACGTGACGAGGCGCCACGCGCCCACGGTCGCGAGCGCCAGCGCGGCCCACAGGGCCAACCTTCGCGGGGAGGAGGTCGCGTTCAATTGCAGGCTCCAGTCTTGGTGTTGACGCCGGCGGGGCAGCAGGCGCTCGGGGTCTGGTGCATCGGCTGCGCGCAGTAGGTCGGATCATCGGGGGGGCCGATCGTGAGGACCAGATCCTGCGAGCTCAGGCGCGCCCGCTGCGCGCCGGTGGGACCGCTGGCCACGCACATCGTGTGGTCTGCGCTCTCGGGCTCGCCTGCCTGGCAGACGCCCGCCTCGTTGGCGTCGGTCCACGCCTGCCCGGTGCCGTAGACGAGGTTCATCGCGTAGCGCCCCTGCGGGAGGCAGCCCTCGGCGATGTTGACCTTGCGCCCGAACTGGGCCGCGAGCGCGTCGAGCGTGCCCTGCTGGTCGGTGAGGATCATGTTGCCGGTGCAGTCGGTCAGGTGCGTCACCACCAGCGTGGCGGTCGCGGTCGGGCTGTGGTCGGTCGGGTCGAGGCAGAGCACGGCGGGCGTCACCCCGACGATGACCTCCGAGTCCGTCGGGGTGCTGGCGGCAGGGATGGCGCCCGCCCCCCAGCCGACGGTCGTGAGCAGGTCCTTGTAGATGGTGAGGCCCTGGATGATGACCGCGGGCGTCGCCTGGGGCGTCAGGTCGTCGGTGATGCTGGCCAGCTTGCTGAAGATCGAGAGCGGGAAGAGCGAGGGCACCAGCGACGACGCGGCGACGTGATCGTGACCGATGTCGAGCATGCCGTCGTGGTTCACGTCCTGCCAGGAGAACTGGAACGGCGGCGCCGGGTTGACCGGCAGGTTGAAGGGGCTGGCCGAGGCGGCAGCGACCTCGCTGGGGGCAACGCCGGAGGTGAGGCCGACGCGGATCAGAGACTTCTCCGTGCCAGCCGGATCGCCCGCGCTGAACGAAGGCAGCAGATAGTCGGACGACATGGTGATCGCGGTGGGATCCGACGCCTTGGGCGTCTGCGTCGACACGGTCCCGTTCTGGCACGCGAGGCTCGAGTAGAGGACCTCGGTGGGGTTGAAGACGGGGAGGCCGAGCGGGAGCACTTCACCCAGGGTCACCGCGATGCCGCCGATGTTCGATCCGGTCGGCGGGATGGTGTAGCTGCCGTCGTCGTTGGCGGTGCCGAGCGTGATGACGCGATAGACGGGCGCCGCGCCGGTGAGGACCGCGCTCACGTTGTCGATGGCGCCGCCCGCGACGTCGCCCTTGTGCGGCAGCTTGGTGATGCTGAAGACCGGGTCGAACTGCCCGCCGAGATCATAGAAGGCGCGCACCTGGTAAGGGCCGCCCGGCAAGGGTCCGACGCTCCAGGAGCCGCTGACGGTGACCGGAGGCACGGTCGCGGCGGGGCACCACTTGGAGCCGTCGGTGTTGAAGGTGAGCCGGTCGACCACGCCGCCGAAGAGCTGGTCCCCCCCGAGCGCCCCGAGGCTCGCCGCGGTGGTGCCCAGACCGTCGGGCGGCGGGAGCAGGCGCGCGTCGAAGACGAGGAAGACCGCGGCCCCGAGGACGTGCTGGCTCTCGGTGCAGGGGAGCGGGCCGCTGTAGGTCACCGTCCCTTCGAGGATGCCAGCCGGGCCGCCGGCCTGGTTGGCGGCAAGGAACTGGGGAGGATCGGCGCACCCGCCCGCGGCGAGCGCGACGACGGGGAGGAGGAGCGAGCGGAGGCAGCGGGCGCGGGTGTTGGCCATGGTCGTGCTCACAGCGAGTAAGAGAAAAAGCCCATCGTGCGGCGGCCGACTTCGTTGCCGAACGGGTGCTGCTGCGCCGGAGGCCCGAACACGCCCGCCAGCGCGTTGAAGACCGTCGCCGACACCTCGATGCGGTCCTTGTAGAAGCGCCAGCCCAGGCGCCCGTTGAGCAGTGTGTACGCCGGCAGCGGGAACTGCTGGTAGACGATGCCCGTGAGCGTCGCGACCTGCTCGTTCCACACCTGCGACGACTGGTAGTAGAACGAGACCTCTCCGTTGAACCCGATCTTGGTGCGCAGCTGCACGCCTAGGTTGATCTTGTGGTGACTGGTGCGCTGATCGTCGGGCGTGCCGGGGATGAGGTGCTGCTGGTTGGTGAGGTTGAGCGCGTAGTTGGCGAAGATGTCGAGGCCGTCGACCGGGTACAACCGGCCGCTGAGCTCGCCGCCGAAGACGTTGTAGACGTCGCCCGAGTTGTCCCAGCCACCGAACCCGGCGGTGTACTGGCCGGTGCTCGGATCGAAGCCGCCGAGGCCGGCCGCCTTCGCGGCGAGCGTCTCGTTGCGCACGGCAGAGAGCTCGATGAGGTTGGTCACGCGGTTGTAATAGGCGGTGAGCTCGAACTCGAAGAGCTCGTTCTGCTGGTTGAGGTAGCCGACCTCGGCCGAGGTGATCTGCTCGGGCTGGAGGATGAAGTTCGGGATGTCCTCGCGCTTGGTCGCCGAGATGACCTGTACGCCCGGGAGGCTGAGCTGGAAGGGCAGATCCGTGTACGACTCCAGGAAGCTGGGCGTCCGGAACGCCGTGGAGCCGGAGAGGCGGATGGCCTGACGGTCGGTCGGCTTGATGACGACCGAGGCGCGCGGCGAGCCGATGAGGCGCTGGAGGTACGGCACGTAGTCCGCCCGGCCAGAGACGACGACGTTGACCTTGTCGCCGATCTTGACGGTGTCCTGCACGTAGGCCGAAGCGTGGTTCTCGACGGGCGGCGGCTGCTGGAGGTACTCCCACTGGATGTCCTTGAGCCGGTAGCCGAGCCCGATGTGCACGTCGTGGTGGAGCGCCTGGGGCCAGCGGAAGTCGTTGACGTACTCGGCCTCGACGTTGAGCACGTTCTGCTGGGGGCGCGACTCGTCGAGGCTGTGGCCGATGGGCTGGTAGTCCTGTCCAGCGGAGATGTCGAGGCGGGTGAAGTAGGCGCGGGCATTGACGTACTTGCCCTTGTAGGCGGCGCCCACGTCCATGTTGTTGCCCTGAAGGCGGTAGTCGTTGAACGGGCCGACGCCGTAGACGTCGAGCGCGACCCGGGCGAAGCCGCCGCCGAAGGTGAGCTCGTTGTTCTTGTCGATGCGGTAAGCGAGCCGCAGATCGGTGCGCAGGTTCTCGGCGCCCAGGTTCTGGTCGAAGCTGCTGATGTTGAGGTCGATGCGGTTCGAGTTGACCTCGCGGCTCCAGCGCGGGTAGCGCGTGTAACCGACCGAGGCGCGGTACGAGAAGTCGCCCTCGCGGCCGGTCGCCCAGCCCGAGCCGTAGCCCGTGCCGCCATCGCCGACGCCAGCGCGGAAGCCCGTCTTCCCCTCGCCGGGCGCGATGGTGATGATGTTGATGACACCGGCGAAGGCGTCGGCGCCGTAGAGGGCGGATCCGGGGCCGCGCACCACCTCGATTCGCTCGATCTGATCGACATCGATGGTGAACGACTCCCAGAAGGTCGAGCCGAGGATGTCGTTGGCGACCGCGCGGCCGTCGACGAGGACAAGCACCTTGTTGGCGAAGCGGCTGTTGAAGCCACGCATCGACACGTTGGTGTCGCCACCGGTGATCTGCATGACGTCCATGCCGGCCACGCGGCGGAGCAGCTCGGGGATGCGCGTGTGGCCCGAGAGGCGGATGTCCTGGCGGGTGATGATGGTCGTCGAGTTGGGCGAGTCGAGCGGGCTCTGCGCGCCGCGTGACGCGGTGATGACCGTCTCCTGATACACGTCCTCGGTGCGCGCCTGAGCTGCGGTCTTGTCCGTCTCCGGCGTCACGGGCAGCGCCACCGGCTCGGGGGGCTTGATCTCGACCGGCTTCTCGAGGGGCTTCTCGGCGGGCTTCTCCCCCGGCTTCTCGGCGGGCTTCTCCCCCGGCTTCTCCGTGGGCTTGACGTCGGCGGGCTTCTCCACCGGCGGCGGCTGCAGCGGGGCGGGCTTCTCGGTGCGCTGCGCCGCGAGCTTCTGCTGCAGGTCCTGGATGGTCCTCTCGACCTCGGCGCGGTCGGAGGGGTTGCTGTCCAGGTAGGTGCGGTACGCGCCGATGGCGAGATCGTAGTGCTGGAGCTCGACCTGGGCCGCCGCCACGTTGTACGCCACGTTGGGGTGCGGGAAGATCTCGTAGGCCCTCTCGAGCTCGGCGACGCCCTCCACCACCTTCTTCTGGGCAATGAGCGCCATGCCCGCCTTGAAGTGGCGGCGCGCCTCGGTGCGTGCGTCGGCGAAGGCAGCCCCCGAGTAGAGCGCCGCAGCCAGCGCCAGCGCCGAGGCGACGAGTGGCGCTCTGCGGCGCCGCGAGATCACGCGAGAGCGGTCCGGAGCGAGTGCTGCGCGCGAGCGAGCTTGGGGGGGCCACATTGCACAGTCGATGAAATCAGGGTCAAGCGACTTGGGCAAGCTCCGTGCAGGACACCAGGCGGATGAGCGTCGCGGAAACGCCGTCCACCCGCGCCGTCACCACGGCCACAGCGACCACCGACATGGACCACGACAACACGGCGCGCCCTGTCGGTCAGCGACCGACACGCACGACACGCGCCCACGGGATATCGCAGGAAGTCAGCTCTCGGGCGTCCCGCAGGATGTCGCGGGACGCTCTCGGGCGTCCCGCAGGATGTCGCGGGACGCTCTCGGGCGTCCCGCAGGATGTCGCGGGACGCT
>Ga0302267_10003085_pt1 | contig 19416 bp, 23 predicted proteins | sample III_Bog_E1_3_FD_194555 | JGI IMG/M metagenome (GOLD analysis project Ga0302267, IMG submission 194555) | Peat permafrost microbial communities from Stordalen Mire near Abisko, Sweden - III_Bog_E1_3 | ecosystem: Environmental > Terrestrial > Soil > Wetlands > Peat | place: Sweden: Abisko... | reverse complement strand
TTTCTGATCGGCGGTCTGACGCCGCACTACCTTATCGGAAAAGCTCCGAGCGACATGAAGGAACACGTCGGGACGACAGACCTCGACGTGGTCGTCGGCGTAACCATCTCTACGGAAGAGCAGGAGGTCTATCGGACGCTGCAGAACAATCTTAAGGATGTTGGCTTTGCTCCGGCAAAAAATCCGGAGACAGGGCAGGAGTTGAGCTTTCGATGGAGCCGCGACGTGGACGGCATCGAGGTCTTACTTGAATTCTTCTGTCCTGTCGGTGACGGACAGCCGGGAACTATGCTGCGTAATCCGGGAGCAGAGGTCGGCTCTAAGATCAGCGCGATTCGCATGTCCGGAGCTGAACTGGTGGCCCTCGATTCCTTCACGGTGAGACTGAGCGGTGAGACGCTCGATCACGGCGGGATTCAGGAAGGGATTGAGGTCCATGTCGCGAACCTTTTGCCATTCGTGGTCCTCAAGACCTTCGCTCTTGAAGAGAGGGCTAAAGACAAGGACAGCTACGACATTGTTTGGACGCTAAATGCGTTTCCCGGAGGGGTCGAAGGCGCCGTACAAGCAATGGCACAAAGCCCGGTCTTCGGGCATCCGGATGTTGCGAAAGCAATCGGCTTTTTGAGAGGAAACTTCGAGAGCATCGAGCATCGCGGACCAGCGCAATATGCGCGCTTTGAACGCACGGGTGATTCGGAAGAGGAACGTGTGAATCTGAGGCGTTATGCCTACGGAACGCTGGCCGAATTCTTCCGTCTTTGGGACGTGGCGCAACCTCAATCAGAGGCATAAGAAGCGTTCCACTCATTCGCAGTTTTCCCATTACCAACGCAAAACGAAGAGGTTTGGCCGCGTCCGTTGAGTTCCATCCATAACGTCGAGGTCTGGGTCCGAGCGTCTTCAATCTGGGCAGGGCAGTCTTCGCGTTTTATCCTGCGTTCAAAATGCTCCCCTGGAGGGAACGAAACAAGAACGCGGTATCACAACGGAGTTCTATTGCCTGCATGAAATGTTCCTGCAGAGGGAATGATCCATGATTCCAATATCATTGGCGCCCACGAGCGCTGCCCAAAAGTATGTAATCCGGGCAGAGGTTAACGGGTGGCTCACGGGATATATCCCCGCAGCCGCCCTTCAATGTACGCAGACATCAATCGAGGCTTTTTACTGGACGACGACTGTGATCTGTTTGCTGTGCGTAACGGCTCCCGAAACACCCGTGATCGTCACCTGATATGTGGCCTTCGGAGTGAGTGGATTCCACTGTGAATTGCCGCCCGAACCACACCCGGTAACGCCGAACAAGAGAGCACAACTGAACGCGAGACCTGCGAATAGCTGCAGGCGGCGGCGCGACTTGAAGGAGAAAGCAAACCCCAACAGGATCAAGCCCGCTGCCGGAATGAAGTCGCCAGGAGATGTTGTGATTGTCAGAGGGCAGGTTTGGGGTACGGCCATGTTCGCAGGAGTGAACACGGAAGCAGTCTGCGACATGGGACAACCGATCTGCGTGGGGACGTTCTGACAAGCCCACGCAATCGTTCCAGAGAAGCCATTCAACGAGACTACCTGCATGGCGCCGTTCCATGTAGTGCCCTGCGCCATCGTCACGGTGGGGAGGGTAAAGTCAAAGTCTTCCGCTGGGCCGGCCTGCAGTGACGCGGACAGGGGTAGGTAATTGACATCGCCAGGGTAGGATACGGAGACTGTATAGCCTTCTGGCGCGGGTGTCGCGGTCCACGTAGAGAGTCCACCGACGATGGGCGCGGTGCCAGTGAGAACTGGCTCACTGCCAAGGGAAGTGAGTGTGTAGGTAAGCGTCCCTGTGGGCGCTGCAACGGCGATGCCAGTGACTTGCGCGTCGAATTGAACAGAAGAACCGGCAGCTCGGGGGGCATTGGCTGGAACGGTTGCGACCGTCACATCCGGTGCGATCCTCACCACGACCTGCGTCAGAGGTGCTTGAGACCATCCCGGGGTACAGGCAAGTGCCGCGATCGCCAGCAGTAATCTCGTTGTAGCTTTCATAGTCATGGGAAGAGGCCTCAGCATAACAAAGGAAAATGTGTGGGGGCCTGCCGATTGTTATCGGCAGGCCCTCGCTGTTATTTAGTGCGTGTAGTTTGAATCGCCGCTGTAGGTGAACAGTAGGGAATGAGATCCGCCCGTCAGCGTCGCAGTTGTGAGGACACCGCTACCGCTCGCGTTGAGGGTAATCGTTCCCAGTGTTGTTGCCCCATCCGTAACTGCCACGGTACCAGTTGGGGTAGCCCCGGCGCCTGTGACTGTTGCGGTGAAGACAACGCTCTGACCGAAGGTGGACGGATTGATCGAACTGGTGACCGTCACGGTTGCAGCTACGGCATTTACGGTTTGAGTGATTGAAGATGAGGTCACAGCATTGAAGTTGCTGTCCCCACCATACTGGACGGTGATCGGGTGATTGCCCACAACAAGCGACGAGATGGACATCGTGGCCTTGCCGGTGGCATCGAGTGTGCCCGTGCCAATCGTCGTTGCTCCGTCAAGGAACGTAATCGTTCCAGTCGGGATGGCGTTCGGGCCAGTCACGGTTGCGGTGAAGGTAACAGATACACCATAGTTGCTTGGGGACAAGGAACTCGCCACAACAGCGGTCGCCGAGCCCTGGCCTACGGTGAGCGGGCTGTTCAGTGCGCCCGTGTTACCCAGGTAGTTGGTGTCACCAGAGTAGACACCGGTGACGGGATGATTGCCGCCAAGCAGTGTCGCCGTGGTGTATGTTGCGATGCCACCCTGACCAGCCGCCGATGCGCCAGTCGTCATAACGTAGACGCCTGCCGTTGCCGCTTGCTCGAGTTGCGCTCCGTAGATCGAAACGGTTCCGGTTGCCTCATTGACCGCCTGAATCGAAACGATTGCGTTGGAGCCTGCACCAGCAGCCATTGTGAACGGCACAACGAAGCGCTGCCACATGGCTGAGGTGGTTTCGGTTGCTGTCTGTGCATTCGCGCCGGCGCCATCCTCAAGGTTGACCGTGAGCACTGTGGACGAGCTGGAGAGAGCCCAGAACGACACAGCCATTTGCTGACTAGCGAAGGTGCCGGTTGCCGTCAACTTGAGACCTGAGTGGTTGCCACCAGTTGTATCGGGGTAGGTGAGGGTCGTCGCTGAATTAGCTCCGTCTGGACCAAGAACCGCTGCTGTGACCGTGGGTGCTGCAACGCCTGCGCTGTCGCTCGTCCACTGAGTAAAGTCAGACGAGTACGGCAAGAGGTTGGTGGCCGTAGCGGATGAAACCGTGCCAGTGCCGAGCGTGGTTGCGCCGTCCATGAAAGTTACGGTTCCGGTTGGGAGAAGCGCGCCAGTGTTTACGAGAGTCGTGAAGGTGACACTCGATCCAACCGTTACGCCGGTGGGAGGAGTTGCAAAGACCGCCTCAACCGTTGGGGCCTTGTTTACAACCTGAGAAATGCCCGTACTTGTTGCGCCGTTAAAGTTTGAATCACCGCTGTAAACGGCGGTAATGGGATGCGTGCCAGCAACGAGGGTTGGAATAGACAAGCTCGCTGTACCCGCAACCAGGGGAGATGTTCCCAAGCTTGTGGTCGAATCCATGAATGTAATGGTTCCGGTACTTCCAGCCGGCGCCGTTGAGGTAAAGGTCACGCTGTTCTGATAAATGCTCGGGTTCAGGCTCGAAGCAACCGTGATCGGTGCAAATCCACCAACGCCAGGTGTGGCCTTATTGACCACCTGACTGATCGGCGCCGATGTTGCCCCGGTAAAGTCCCCGTCGCCACTGTAAACCGCTGTGATTGAGTGGGTCCCGGCGGTGAGAACAGAGAAAGGCATTGATGCGCCGGCTGATGCAACTGGAACCGGGCTGCCGATGGGTGTGGCCCCGTCCATCCACTGAACAGTGCCGGTTGCGTTATCAGCTAGAGCAGCAGTCAATGACGCCGAAAACGTTATAGATGTTCCAAAAACGGAAGGATTCAGGGAAGAGGTTGCCGTGACCGTTGGGGTGGATTTATTGACGATCTGTATGAGTGTTGCCGTGGATTGGGCAATTGCTGCAGCAACTGCCACAGCTCCGATCCAGAGTAACGGAGCCGAGTAACGCGTCTTTCGAAGGAACCAATTCAAAGTTTTCACCTTTTCTCTATACCTAGTCCCTCGACGGCTACATCAGCCAGAAACTCGAAACAGGAATCGTCTCGATTGCGAGAGCAGCGGCATTAGTCTTTGCTCACTATATACCACTACCACTGTTTATGCTACATCCTTTATTGTTGTCGACGTTAGATGCGTGCTACATCATGCACATTGAGCCAAACAGTTACTTTAGTTGGTATCAAACTTATCGCCCGTCGCGAAATCACAGAATTACTTTGTCGTTCTGCTGTACATTTACTGGGAAACGAAAACCATACAGACTTGTTACATTTGGCTACGCCGAGGAATAGAAAATGCCTGCTCTACTTGCGTCAGAGACATCGAATCAGGACTCAATTAAAGAAAAAGCGCGTAAAAAAAAGGCGCGACGACTGCGAGCAGCAAAAGCCGAGCTTGAAGCAACAAGGGCTGCGCGGCTAGAAGTGCTGAGACCCCATCTGGAATTGCTCGAAAGAATGAAGTCTCTGTTGCCGTCCGACAGCCCGGACCGGCTCGAGATAAATGTTCTCCGTTGCCTAGTCGACATAACGCCGGTCGATCGAATGCAGATGGCTGTTTTGCGCGCCAGATGGGAGATACGCCGGAAGCCGTTTGTTCTTGCCGAATTGAGAGCAAGCACGGCGGCTTAACATGCTAATATTGGTGGAGTGGACCGTGGGCAATAGTCTCTACGGCCCGGGATACGATGACATGCCCCCGCCAAAAACAAGCGAACAAGCGCTATATATCTACGTTAGCGAGAGCCTGCGGAAAGCACTCAATTCGCTTAAGGCTGATTCTCGCCTAAAGTCAGCGAACAAGGCTCCTCGCATGACGTATCGCAAGCTGATGCGTCGGATGATCGAAGAAGTCTCCGCTAGCGAAAAGCTTGAGACAGCGATTCGGTCATATTTCCTCGATCACAATTCACGTCCTGCAGATAGCAATCAGACAATCAAGATCAGAATCTGTCAGGACGAGGAGACGCTGGCGCTCGCATCCGCACTCGCATTTCGCATCCGCGGTACTGGCAACATATCTGAAGTATGCCGCCTAATCATTCGCTACTACGTAGATCATTCATTGGTTCACGGCCTAGTCTCTTCCCTCAAAGCGGAGTCCAACAAAATTGTGGTTGCCGCGGATCAGGCGAAAGCAATGGTCGTACCTTTCGTTGAATCCCCACGCATCGCATTGATGAGGAGAGGCTACGGAGATCAGCGTGAGAAAACCAATTACATCGCAACGAGTTTCAATCTTGATACTGAGACAGTAGATCTGCTCGCGGAGTTAGTTCTGAGAATGCAAGTGAAGTCTCTTGCACTCACGAGTCAACTGATCGAACAGTATTTAGCTGATGACATACGATTCAAAACTCTCAGAGACTCCGATGTTTTGTTGGAAGACCCGCCCAGTTCGAAGTCCATCGTTGTGAAGAGGTTCAACTTCACAAAGGAGACCAATGCATTGCTCGAAGATCTGTGCGTGAATGTTCTGGCCTCGTCGAACAAGAGTGCGATGATCCGCGCATTGATTAAAGTGGAAGCTGGACTCCAGGGCATACGCGGCAAGAGACGGACCAAGCGTATACATGCGCCAAAGCGCGCAGTTGGGGGCAAGTAGTATACCAGTACCACTACAGCGCGGTATAATCGCGTCAATGGACGTACGTTTAACAAAAAACCTAAAGCCTCAATATCCGTCTACCGTTCGATCTGCGAACGTTGCCCTGACGCCGTACATGCAAAGGCGAGGGCCACAGTCGCGTGCCAAGGATCCATTTTGCTGCGCGTATTGCGGGTCACGGGCATATCTTAAAGCTTTTGCGACGGTCTACGGCAATGGCTCGATGATGGCTCGCTCTAAGCGCGGCTTGATCCTCAAGACAGGGTGGTCGCAAACTTTCAGGCAAAGCATCGTGGCTGAGAAGTGTTCGCCACCAAAACCGCGGCGTGTGTTTTGGCGAATCTCCGTAGTGCTTCTAGGGGTTGGGACTCTCGCCGCGTCGACGATGTACCAACTCCGGTCTGAGATATCGGAAGTCGCCAGCGTCGTGTTTCTCTTCGGCATATTCATGGTCTTCGACGCCATCCGGTGGAACAAGTTGAAATTTCCGCTTTGCATGGCGCGATGGGAAAACTCCTATCTCTGCAGCCGCTGCTCAAAAGTCACCATCATCGAACCAGTCTCCGAACAATAAGCCAAGCACTTTCTCCTCGGAAAGGAACGCCGCTCCTGCTCACACATGGGGAGCGGCTTTGTTTTGGGGTTGTCTTCCGTTTGAAGGCGGTCACGCGGCGAACTGCCCTTGCCATGGGTGAATAGCTTTCGACGGCTCAAAAGTTTCGAGGCGTTGTTGCATGTCCTCGCTTCGGTAAACCGTATCTGAATCGATCACAGACCAGGAACCATAAAAAGTGCCTCCGTAAAAGATGAGGCCTTGTATAAGCTCTACGACGACGCTCCGATCGAACTTCAGGCTGTCACCGTAGGTTGTCTGCAAAAAGGGGAAGGGACCAAGGACAGGCCCTTTTGTTCCGAAGGTGCGCATCTGTTCATCAATGGATCTACGTCCGTTGAAAAGTTCAAGGTATACCAATGCCATTACCCGCCTGTCTGTGTTGTTGGAGCCAATGTTCGGTAGCCCGCGTCATTCCAGAACGTGCCAGTGGCCTCGTAAACGCGACGGTGGTATTCGCATACATACGAGAACGCTGGACCCTTGTGCGTCCCCCATCGGGCCTGCTCGCCGCACACATGGGAGATGTCGCACTTGATTCTTCGAACATCGAGGGACGCGATCGCACGCCACTCGGCATTCTCTTCCAGTGCGGGCAACACTGCAAACGCTTGCACCCGTTGTAGCTTACCCAGGACTTCCGTTGGTATCTCTGTCATTCTGGTCTCCAATTGATTTTGTCTACTTGATCTGGCCCCTTTCGATGGTCTGAATTGGCCCCACCCAGGGTTTGTGTTTGGTCATTCCGTTCTGGTGTTGGCGGAAGGAGCCCGTAGGGCGACTGGAGCCAGCACCAGAACGGAGCGCCGCTTTCGCCCCTCATCCAACGAGGCGATTCTGGGCAGTGATCTGTTTAGAAGGCGGCTTGTCTGTACTTCATACTGTGCCTCCTTTCCGCGCCAGGGTTCTGCGGAAGCGGTACGATTCGTCGCCGGTTTCGATGATGTGGGCCTGGTCGGTCAAGCGGTCCAGCATCGCCTTGCAGAGCCGTGCGTTTGGGATCTTGGTGGTCCACTCGGAGAAGGGTAAATTCGTGGTCACGATCACGGCCGCCTGCTCGGCGCGTCCGGCGATGATCTGGAAGAGCAACTCCGCGGCGGCGTCCGGCATGACGACGTATCCCAGCTCGTCGATGACGATCAGGTCGTAGCGCATCCAGCGATTGCGTGCGCGGGCCAACTGCATCTGGCTCTGGGCCTCGATCAGCTCGGTCACCATCTCGGCCGCCGTGGTGAAGCGCACCCGTTTGCGTTGTCGGCAGGCGGCCACCGCCAGTCCCGTGGCCAGATGCGTCTTGCCCGTCCCTGTCTCACCAAGAAAAATGACAGGTTCCTTGCGCGTCAGGTAACCGCCTTCGCTCAGGTTCCTCAGCATCACCGCGGAGATGTGCGGCGTACTCCGGAAGTCGAACTCCTCCAGCGTCTTGACCGCCGGGAAGTGGGCCTCCTTGATGCGCCGCGTCACTGCCTTGCGGTCCCGCTCCTCGATCTCCGCTTCCAGTAGTACTTCCAGATAACTCAGGTGCGACTGCTTTTTCTTGACAGCTTCTTCGGCCAGACGGGCGGCCTGCTCGCCCAGCGTGGGAAGGTACAGTTGCCTGGCATACTGCAGGATAGTGGCTTGTTGCATCGGCTGTGCGGCGCTCACTGGACCACCTCCGTTGCCATCCAGTTGGGCCGCAACTGCTCGTATGCTTCGAGGCTGGGCTGGGGCCGGTCATACCGGTTCAGCACACCGATGTCGGCAGGATGCGTGCCGGGCGTCTGCTCCCGGTGATCGACCCGCAGCAAGTACTGAACCGCGCCCAGGTTCGCGCAGCCCATCTCCAACGCCGCTTCCAGCGCCTGCCGTACCCGCGCCGCTCCATGCACGCGGCCCAGCAGGAGCACGTCGATCATGACCCGCGTCCCGGCCTGTCGGCCATCGCGCTCTCCGGCAGTTCGCCAGAACCGGTCGAAGCTGGCCGGCCAGCGCCCCTGCGCACGGCACTGCTCCAGGGCCGTCGAGCCCGGCAGGGCTCCCGGCTTCTTGAGCAGAACGTCCAGATAGTGGTCCAGCTCCAGCACCTTCTGGTGCCGCTCATAGCAGCGCTCATGGCTGGCCACGCGGCGGCCCTGATACCAGATCTCCACGGTTGCCGAGTAGACCTTGGCGTCGACCGCGGTCCCCACCGGCAAGGGCGCCGAGTAGAAGTTGGTCAGCACCTTCGCGCAGCCGCTGGCGTTGATATGGGGAAAGTGCAAAGCGGCCAGATCGAAGCCCTCGCTGGCCAGCGGCAGAAGATGTTCCCGCTCGGCGATCATCGCAGCTCCGATCGTCTGGCTGCGGCCTGCAATGACGCGGCCCTGCTCTTCGAGCAGTCCGTCCGCCAGCAACTGGTTCAGTCCGTCCAGATCATGCACCTTCGGAACGGGGGTCAGATAGTTGCGCCGGTACTGGCCGCCTTCGCCCTCCACGCCGCCCTTCTCGTGGCCCTCGCCCGGCGTGCAGAACTCTGATGCGAAGCCCCAGTGCGAGCGAAAGGTGATGAACCGCGTGGTCTCTTCCCGCTGATGGCCGCGCAGAATCTTCTTCACCGCACTTCTCAGGTTGTCATAGCGCAGGACACGAAAGACCCCGCCAAACCATGCAAACGCCAACTCGTGCGCCTCTAAAAACGCCTGCTGTGTGGCGTGCGGATAGGCCCAGTGAAACGCTCCGCCCGAGGCCATCGAGCGCATGCAGAAGATGTACGCCTTGCGGGACTCCCCGTCGAACTCTGCCCAGCCTTCATACCAATCCACCTGCGCCTCTCCACCGAACTCATAAGACTGCGGCACAAAGACCTCATGCCCAGCAAGGCCCATGGCGATCTTGCGCTGTCGGACATAGCTGCGCACCGTCGACTCTGCGACCTCGACCGCCGGCAACTCCCGCCGCAGGCGCATCCATATCCGGTGCGCGGTGTGACGCTGCTTGCGCGGCGCCTTGCGGTCAGCCTCCAGAATCTCGTCGATAAACGGGACCACCGCCGACAGCTTCGGACGCTCTCGTTCCGGCACTTTTCGGTCCATCGGAACTGCGCTCAGCAATGCCTGACGCACTTCCCGGCGGTGTACTCCCAGCTTCCGCGACACGCCGCGGACCGTTCCCGCCCCATGCTCATACTCCCGTCGGATCTGCTCGTATAGTTCCACTTTGCTCCTCCTGTTCGACATCCTGTCCATCCCTCCAGGCAATATCGCCTGCAACAAGAGGAACAGAATCGGCTACAGGTGGGGCCAATTCAGACCATCGAAAGGGGCCAATTCAGAGTAGCGAACTCAATCGTTTGGTGGCGCGCGCCATAGGGCACCGCACGCCCCTACGGGCTTGTCGGCGCGTTGGACGGCGGGTTATGCGGAAGTGCCACAGACGCCGCTAAGGTCATTTCTGATTGAATTGGAGGCACACGAAGGGATTTGGGCGGCTTCCCTTCGCGCATTGCCCTGAGAATCCCCAAGGATCACGATTCTAGAGCACGCTTCAATCTGCTCACCACAGGCCAGTAGTGCCTCTTGCCCTGCTTCTGCTTGCCGGTGGCGACCTCTACGATGTAGCTGACGTGATTCCGTCCGAAACCGCATCCGTTGAGACCAGGGCGTCCTTCGGTGGAGGGGCGAGTATCTGGCGGCACCACTTCAATGATTGTGCCCACCTTCGTCTTCGCCGATCCCTGAGCCTGGCTGCGCCATGTCACCACGTTGCCGATGCTGAATACTTCACTTGCCATCATCGCCTCCAAGGAACGCTATTTCAATCTGGCCGCTTGCAGAGAGGGTGGGCCGATCCTTTTCTTGCGTTGGTCCGCCAATTTAGGTGGCAAATAGTTCTCTCCGGTGACGACTTTTCGCCCGGTCTTGCTTTCCAGTTCTACACGCGCGCGCTGAGCGATGCTGCCTCCGGTCTTTGCAGCCTTTTTGTTGGCGGGCATGCCTACGGCCTCTGTCGTCTCCGCAATCTGGCGAGTCGAAAGTTCGGCTAGAGCTGTGAAGATGAGTTCGGCCTCGCTCATGTGGTCGCGCAGATTCTGGCTTTCCAGACCTTTGAGTCCCTTGTGGTCCTGAACTGATATTCCAGACCATTCCTCGTGAATGATATTGGTGAGGATGGCGAACTCTTGTCCCTGCTTGACCTCGTGAGTCCCCCAGTAATCGGTCAGCTTGTTGCGGGTCTCCTGACCGGTCATGCGCTGGGTGATCCACTTCTCGCTGCGGCCCAGTTTACGCCAACCCTCTCTGGTGCGTGCCAGCGCCAAGGCAGGATCGGACATCTCCTGCATCCGCTCGTATCCCACCTTGGCAAGCCACAGTTTGATTGGCTCTGCCTTGGGACTGGGGACTGACTGAACGAGGCGCAGGAGCGTCTCGGCGGTGGCTGCATCGGTCAGGTAATTCTTGCCATCTGACGCGAGCATTTTCAGTTGGTGACAATCTGTCACCAACTGGCTGCCTTCCTTTCCGAGCCGTTGTTTGAGCTTGTTCCAGTACTTGCGAGCGGTGGTCGGATCCGGCTGCTGGGTCAATATCTGGACAATGTCCACCACGGAAAACCACCACGTCTCGGTCTCCTTGTCGTATACCCGGCGCACCGGACGTTCGTCGAAAAGAGCAACCTCACTCACTGAAAACCTCCGCACAGATTTATTGGCTGAGGAAGAGAATCATTCTTCCTCTTCTCGATCTCAATGTCCTAGTCCATGAATATAGTCCGCTCGTAAGTCAGGTGCATCAGGGACATAATAGCGGTCGAATACAGACAGCCCCGCCAAACATCAACGGGGCTGTCTGTATAGTTTCCGAAAGCGCGAGCCAATTCACACTATCGGCTGTTTTGCTTTGTGTTTCAATTTCGCAGCATCACAGTCAGCATCCGTCACATCCGTCCTGGCTCCCAAGTCTTCGGGCTGGTAAAGGCTGCCGCCAGCTCCGACGTACAAGTATTTGCAGTCGCGGTATGTGCCGAGCGCCGGCAGTGGTCCTTTGCATGTGACGTTTCCGACACTCTTCCAGACTCCAGCATCCAACACTTCAACCCCGAAGCCGTTATCCGAAGTGTTGTAGGTTCGAGTCCTACCTCAGGAGCCCATTATTTCAATCAGTTACAAGAAGCATTCCTCACCGGAAACCTGGAAAACGCCTTCACTGTGGGGACTTTTGTGGGTACCCCCAATCGGATAGATCCGAACGGCGAACGGCTCTGGGTTGTCGGATATTGCTGTCCGACAACCCAGAGCTGAGGATTATAAAAATGCTCTTTACAGCATAATGCTATTTAGAGCATACTTGTATCTATGAGTTGGGAAGCCTACTTCCACCCGAAGTTCAAGGCGGAGTTCGACAAGTTATCGGCGGCAGTGCAGGATGAACTGCTCGCGATGCTCACGCCGCTCCGACAGTACGGCCCGTCGCTGGGGCGGCCTGAGGTGGACACGCTGAAGGACTCGAAGTACACGAACATGAAGGAACTTCGATTCAGAGCCAGCGGAGGCGTCTGGCGTGTTGCGTTCGCCTTCGATCCAGAGCGTGACGCAATCCTGCTTGTAGCCGGGGACAAATCGGGCGGGAGTGAAAAGACGTTTTATCGGCGGCTGATCGAGAAGGCCGACAAGCGATACAAGGAACATCTCGAAGGTCTGTAGTCGATGGAGGAGGGTTTGGCGATGCGGAGATTGATTTCAGTTGAGGAAGTGATTGCTTCTTTGCCAAAGGATCGGCAGGCGGCCATCGAGGCACGAGGCGCAGAGTTGCTTGCGAAGGTTGACAAGCGCATGACGCTTGCAGAACTGCGGAAGGGTCGCAAACTCAGTCAGGCGAAGATGGCTGAGGCCCTCGGCATTGGACAGATGCAGATTTCGCGCCTGGAGCAACGCAAGGACCCACGCCTGTCCACGATGCAGCGCACCGTAGCGGCGATGGGTGGTCATCTGACTATGATTGCCACGTTCCCGGACCAGGAGCCGGTCATTCTCGTCACGTTACAACCTACCGACAGGAAGAGCGCAGCAAAATGGAGGGGATCGGCAACGTCGAGGACGGCTGTTCGTACTCAGGGCAAAGTCCGCGCCCGAGCATAGTACGCGCTCTGTAACGGGCGGACGTCACAGGAAGCATTACGCAACACTTGCGACTTGATGCATACTGGGAATTCCCTTGTTCACTCTTGTCAGAGGCTTCTTTTTAGCAGACCTTGGGGTGTGCGGTATTCTCAATGGAGGAGGATCAATGTATGGACACGGTAGAGATTATTTGGCAGATTGACGCAGAGATTTCACGCCTTCAGCAAGCGAGGGTGCTTTTGTCCGAGTCCGACTCGGGTGAGGTAAAGAGAAAACCTGGGCGGCCCAAAGGAAGTGGTGTGGCTAAGACAACCCCTGCCGCGCAACCACCCAAGGCAATCGCCCATCCACGCCGCAAGATGTCTGCTGCGGGGCGCGCAAGGATTGCCGCCGCGATGAAGGCTCGTTGGGCGAAGATCAGACGAGTTGCGAAGAAAGCCTCGGGATCTGCGGCAAAGGACGTTCCGGTTGCCGCAAAGCGGGGGGGCACAAAGCAGACGGCAAAGAAGGCAACCGGCAAGAAAGTTACAACCAAGAAGGAAGCCCAGTCCCAGGCCACCACGGCAGCTTCGCTGAATTCCTAAGCCGCGGCGTTCTGGAGTCACACGCGTTTGTTGAGTTTCAAACGGCAGCGTTACCAAGCAAAACCGTTTGTCCGCATGTGGAGATTTGGAGATGTTCGCCCTTGCGCGCCTGTATTGCAGCCGCGTGATCGGTGATTTCTGCCCGTAGTTCAACGGGGCATCCCTTGCGAAACTCCAAGGTCAAAGACTCGTATGGGAGAAAAGCCAGCGCCTTGTAATCCCCATACTCTTCGTGGTGCCGATCGGCATAGGAGATCCCGCACGGGAACACGCCGATGAATAGCCGTGGAGCCTTGCCTGCTTCATACTGCTGCCGCATTGTGACTCTCCAAATCTGAGACGTGTTGAGTTTGGGCCGGGACAATCGATGTGATTGCCTCGGCTTCCGATAATTCGACTGGACTGACCCAGTTGTTCCGGCTTGGAATGAAGCCGGGGTCGTAGTCGGTGAACGGTTCTCCCATCACTAAGCACATCACGTCTTTTGAGCCAATCCAGGCTCAAAGCCACTTAAGGAAAGGGCGACCGATGGCCGCCCTGTGATGAGGTTGTGATTGTAGGCTTGCGCTTAGAAGGAGACGATTTCAAGACCGGGGATCAGTCGAAAGTGGCGGAGATTGACGGTCGCCACGGCGTAGCCATGCTCCAGCGCAGTGGCTCCGATCAGCAGATCGGAGAAGGGGATGGTCACGCCCTGAGCGCGTTGCTCCCCGTCGATCTTCCCGGCCAGCAACGCCGTTGCTTTGGCGTAGGAAACCACTTCCATGTCGGCCAGAAGATCGGCGATAAAACGCTCGTGGTTCTGGCGCAGAACGGGGTTCGGCGCGCGATAGATAGCGTGAACCAGTTCGGTGAGTCCCACGGAAGAGAGTGCGACCCGTTGGTCGCCTGCGGTCAAGACGATTCGTCGCAACAGTTGCGCCACGGTTTCGTGTTGACGCTCGGCGGCGATTACTACGCTGGAGTCCAGTATCAGGCCCATTCGATTCAGTCCCATGCCGGAGGATTCAACGGCTCACGATGGCTGTTGATGACCTCTTCCAGATCGTGGGCGAAGCTGCCATCGAGCAGGGCCGAGGAACCGCGCATCTCGGCGGCTGCGATGACTTCGGAGAGCAGGCGACCGGGGCCAGTGGGAACGGCGGGACGCACGATAGCCACGGCGCGCGCTTCGGATTCGATGACTACCTCCGCGCCGAGGCGGACATGCGCCATTAGCCCAGCGAAGTCGCGGACGGCGTCGGCTTCCGAGATGTGGATCGTTGCCATACTCAAGATCATAACTCCATTCGGAATGGATTGCACTACTTTCAGTAACGTCTAAAGCAACTAACATGGGCGGCCACAAAGGCCGTCCAGATGTTAAAAAGACAATGAATGTGTTGGATGTTAGAAAAGTCTACTCAGAAGCTCCGTTTCCGTTTGAAAACGGCAAAGGCCACACCCAACAAAAGGAGACACACACCAGCGCAGCTCGCAAAGTAGCGCACATTATTTGGTGTGTACGGCGATGTCAGCGGCGTCTTCTGGTAGTGGTTTGGCAATCAGTGCGGCAATGCTGGCTTCAGACGGCCGGTGGTAGAGGTCGTAGCGGCAGTCACCTTCGTACAAGGCTGTTGCGAGGTCCGTACGTTTGGGAACGTCCTTGGCTGGAGGATGGCAGCCGCCACAGTCGACCGCGAACTTCGATAGTGGTTATGCTGCCTTCGCCTTTGCCAAATAAGCCACTTTTGCCAGATACGCGGTGTACCAGGCTGTCTTAGCCTTTGGGTGGAGCTTGCCCAAGGACTGTAGCCGCACACAGCTAGGGCAGGAATAGTCGCCTCGGCGGTGGAAGCACCAGCTCGCGATCGACATTCCTTGCGGGCACTGTAGCTTTTCCAATGGTGCCTCACATCGCGGACACGTCGGATCGTCCGGCGTCGGATATTTCTGTATTGATTCCCCGTTCGGGCCTGTTGTGTAGAGCATGCGTCTCCTTCGTTCGAGCTGCTTCTTTTCGTTCAATTCTGGGCGCATCGTTGTGAAGCGTTTTGGTGATCTTGGGGGAGACGGTTACGATTCCGTCTCCCCCTTGTTGGTCTAAGCTGCTGCGGCGATATCGAACGTCCAATTCTGACCTGTCTTGACCAGTCGAACTTCCGAAATATTCGCTGCATTCAGCGCATGCGTGAGGTCATACCCACTGACGACTTTCCCGAGTTCCAGCCGCGCCTGCCCGATGTTTCCACCGAGGACGCGAACGATCTCTCGTTCGACGTGCTCCGTAAACCAGTCATGCTGGGTATCGTACGAATCGGACTCCACGTCGTCCCCAGGATCGAAGCCGATGTGATCTGCAGCGGCCTCCAACCCGAACACACCTGCATACTGGTCGGACGCCAAAACCCAAGGACTTGTCTTGGTTACCAATAGTGCGCAATCCTGCGAGTCGTCCTCGTTGGCATATCCGGCGAACGGAAGATCCCACGTAAACGGTACGGTGGGCTTGCCCGGCCGATCGAGAGCAAATCTCAGAGTGATTGTGTCGACCACGGTGAGAAGGCTGGCTGCGTCGTATTCCTCTACCGGCTTTGAGTCAATCGTCAACTCGAAGTGTCGATACTGTGGAATTGCAGAGTACCAACTGTAGCCTTTGTATCGAGGCTCATGCTGCACGGGACGAAGCCCCAGTTTGTGGAAGTGGGAGAACCCCATTTCGAAGGCAAATCCTGTGCGGTCGTCCTCATCTACGCCCTCGACAAAAGCCACTTCGCTCGGGTCGATGATGCGTGATGAGGTGATCGCCTCTGAAAAAGAAGATTCGTCGCAATGGGAGTCCCTGGCTGGAACATAGAAGTCCTTGAGCAGAGGTGAGGCCTCCGGCAAAGTGATTCCAAGCTCCTTGGCTTCCAGGAACTGCTTATACGACGCGGAGTGGGCCGGCAACGTGGCAAGGTACTCGAGCATCGCAATCCGTGACTCATGGATGAGCACTTTGAATGCATCGTCCTGAACCACTTCCGTCCGATCCGGCAGCTTGAGATGAAGGCTGCTCGTCTCGACCACGTCCAACTTGACGTAGAGATCACCCGTCGACGCATAGCGCACCCCTGTAGGCAATATGACGCCGTCAAGACGGAACAAGCCTCCGCCTGTTCGGATGTCCGTCACGCTGCCGTGGAAGTTGCAAAGCGTGTGGTAGACGCCCCCGTCGAAGACGCCGATGCGGACGCCGTTGATCAATTTTGTATACAAGCTGCCCTTGAGAAAGTCCTCACGGGGCAACATCTCGCCGTCCAGTGTCACGTCGACCGATCCGAAGCGAACAATCTCCTTCAGCGCCTGTGCGACCGTAGCGGGGTTTTCACTACGGACAAAGACAATGCGGGTACCCTGAGTCGGCCCCATGTCCGTTGGTTCGACGCTGACGCCCTCGTTGCCGAGAAATGCCGCGGTGCTGATGAAGGCGCGGAGACCATTGCTGAGGACCGAGACGCCGGTGTGAATCAAGCTGAAGAACCCAAAACCTGCTGGGTCTTCTACTCGGTCTGTCTCTGCGTCCCACTTCGAATCTCCAAGGGAGAGGAGTTTGGCAAAGTCATCGATGCCGGTGCCGTTGTCTTCGAATTCAATGCGCGTGCCCTTGCTGGTGGTCTCGGTCACTACTGAGATCAGGGTGGCGCCGGCGCGACGGGAGTTCTGGACAAGCTCCACAAAAATCGCGGTCAACCTGTTTGAGAAAAACCTGTCAACCTTGTTGAGAATCTTTGAGCTTACTGCTGCGCGAATTACTGAGGCGGATGTCATCTGGTGTTCCTTTCATTTCCGGCTACTGCCGGGTGGAAATACAGCGTCGTAATCGAGAGGTTAAAGAGACACGCGCCCATGTCTGGGCGCGAGCGGTGAATCTTAAGGAGAGAACGCGAGTTGCGGTTTAGTCCTGCTTCACTGATCCAGAGAGGGCGATGGGCTTATCGACTTTGTAATAGGCGTCGTGGTTGGCGACTCGTAGACTGCGAACGACAAAGCGAGCAGTAGAGCCAACAACAGGAGACGCCGCCGAGTCAGCGTGGTGCGCCTCGGCAGATATTCGGGAATGGCATCGTTAGGCATTAAACATCCTCATTTGGAAGTCGCAGTTCCGGCGATCCACAAAGTTGGCTTGAGGTTTCCCTTGAGGTAGAGCGGGTGCGAGGGCGTGCCATCCTTGCAGAGCTTGAGTACATACAAGGGCCGGGTGCCGCCAAACGACAGCAGCTTTGCAACTTCAGGGCCTCGATAGCGGAGCGACTTGTGAGGCAGTCCGTAGGCGAACACTATCAAAGCTGCTCGCTCGGCCATCTCAAGTAGATATTTGTCGTTCTCGGGACCGACCGGATCCGCGACTGCGATAAGGCGCTTCTGGTCCGTCGCTCGGTAGGCGCAAGAATTGCCTACCCACAGCGAGCCGTATCCCCAATCAGCCGCATACCTGCAACACTTCGCCACCGAGGGGTCGTTGTGGGTTATGGAAGCCGTGCTTGGGTTCATCATCACGACCAAGACTGCCGGAAGAGAGTCGTCCCATGTGCGACTGAGCGAGTAGCGATACTCCTCGTTCAGCCCACCGAAGGCGGCCGTGCTGCGCATCCAGATGGGAACAGGAATTAGTGTTTTCCCTCCTGGATTATGGACAGAGGAAGCTAGCGACACAGAATTTCCGCCAGTTCCTCGCGCGACGTAATTGGCTTATATGGCGCATCGCCGAATGATGCAATCAGTCGAGTCCCCGTTAGCATGATGAGTTGTATCGCTAAGAATGGCGCCGACAAAACAGGGAGAAATAATGAGAGAATGACCGCCAGTCCAGGGCCATCAGTCCCTTTTATCATCCCGTATGACTCAAAAGAGACCACGAGGAGGGACCACGCGCAGCAAGCCAAGAACACAATTGCAATTGGCCTGACGTGATCTGTGCGAATTTCAACATCGCGCCAGTCAATGTCGTAATGACGAGCGAGCTTTGAGAGGATCTTCTCTACATCTAGTTTTAGCGTATTGCGCATTCTGTTCTCCTATCGTCCTTGTGATTGGTTAGACATTCGACTGCTACGGGCGGCATTACCATGCCTCGATCCATAAATCTTTGAACCTCTGAAATGTCATTTGTCATTCTGTACGGCGGCAAGCTTTCGATGAATATATTCCCGTAGTTGACGTGTTGGATGCGTCGATCGAGCATGACCAACACGCCGCGGTCGGTAGTAGACCGGATGAGCCTGCCAAACCCTTGCTTGAGGGCAAGAGCGGCCTTGGGAACCTGATAGTCAAAGAACCCGCTGCCTCCGCTGTTCTCGATCGCTTTGACGCGCGCCTGTAAAACTGGGTCGCTCGGCACAGCAAACGGAAGCCGGTCGATAATCACGCAACTCAGTTGCTCGCCTTGAACGTCGATACCTTGCCAGAACGACGAGGTGCCGAAGAGAACCGCGTGCGGCGTCGTTCGGAACTGGTAGAGGAGCTCATTCCTCGTCATGGTGCCATGCAGCAGCAGCGGATGCGGGAGGGCGTCTTTCAATGCTACGTGCATTTTCTGCATCATCTCGTAGCTGGTGAACAGGCAGAAAGCGCGCCCCTGGCAAATTCGAAGGACTTCCACGATGTGCGCCTTTGCGGAGTCGAAGAAACCGTCGTCGCGCGGATCAGGGATGTCTTTTGGCACATACAGCAACGCTTGCGTCGGATAGTCAAAGAGCGAGGGAACAATGATCTCTTCAGCATCGACGATTCCGAGCGCCTTCCGGACGTGAGAGAAGCCTTTTTGAACGGCGAGGGTAGCCGAAGTAAGGACTGTCGTATCGTACGTTTCGAACACGCTGGCCGCCAAAATTTCAGAGACGTCTATAGGCGTTGCCTGAATGAACGTGTTCAGCGCTGTTCCATGGGCAGCCAGTCGCCTCTCAATCCAGAAGACGGCCGAGTCGGATGTTGATTCCATAAGATAGCGAAGCTCTGAGAAGAGTTGGCCCGTTCTCTGGACAAGCGACGCGATGGCCTCGTTATCCTGCGCCACCGACTTGAGAACACCATGAAGAAGCTGCAGGGCTGAGAGTACGCCCGAATAAATCTCATTGCGCGCAACGACAAACTCTGGGCGGCCGTCGAACACAATCCGATCTGGCTCTTTCTTCCCCGGCATGGCGTTCCACAGCAACGCGAATCTATCTACAACCGTCCCGGCCGCCTTGGAGACCTCGGCTCTACGGTCCGCGTCGCTCGTCCCCTTATGTACATCTAAAATGAGATCCTCGACCCTGCGGTTGCTCAGCGACACGCCAAAGCAATCCGACGCAATATGCTCCAACTCGTGCGCTTCATCAAAGACGACAGCGCAGGCGGCGGGCAGAACCGAAGCG
>Ga0302267_10003072_pt1 | contig 19478 bp, 15 predicted proteins | sample III_Bog_E1_3_FD_194555 | JGI IMG/M metagenome (GOLD analysis project Ga0302267, IMG submission 194555) | Peat permafrost microbial communities from Stordalen Mire near Abisko, Sweden - III_Bog_E1_3 | ecosystem: Environmental > Terrestrial > Soil > Wetlands > Peat | place: Sweden: Abisko... | reverse complement strand
CAGGCCAACATCATCGCCAAGAGCGGCAAGGCGGTGGAACTGTGCGGTGACATCGACGTCATCCTGTTGGATAAGACCGGCACGATCACGGTCGGCAACCGCCATGCGACCAGGTTCATCCCCGTGGGCGAACATTCTCCCGCGGACGTGGGACGGCTGGCCGCCCTGGCTTCCGCCGCCGACGACACCCCCGAGGGCCGGAGCATCGTCACCTTGTTCGAGCAGGACAGCAAAAGTCCGGTGAAGGTCCCCGCCAATGCGTTGCCGGTGCCGTTCACGGCCCAGACCCGGATGAGCGGCATGGACCTGGCCGACGGACGCCGGATCCGCAAGGGCGCCTCGGACGCGGTCATCCAGTTCGTCCAGGCCAGCCGCGGCCGGATCCCGGCCGAACTGCAGGACATCGTCGAAGGCATCGCCTCCAAGGGCGCGACCCCTCTGGTGGTCGCCGACGGGGCCGAGATCCTGGGGGTGGTGGTGCTCGAGGACATCCTGAAGCCCAACATGAAGGCACGGTTCGACCGGTTGCGGATGATGGGCTTGAGGACGGTCATGATCACCGGCGACAATCCGCTCACGGCGGCAGCCATCGCCGCCCAGGCCGGGGTCGACGATTTCGTCGCCCAGGCCACTCCCGAGACCAAGCTGGCCTACATCCAGGAACAGCAGGCCAAGGGCCATCTGGTGGCCATGACCGGGGATGGCACCAACGATGCCCCGGCCCTGGCCCAGGCCGACGTGGCCCTGGCCATGAACGCCGGCACCCAGGCCGCCAAGGAAGCCGCCAACCTGGTCGATCTGGACAGCGACCCGACCAAGTTGATCGAAACCATCGAGATCGGCAAGCAGCTCCTGATGACCCGGGGAGCGCTGATGACCTTCTCCATCGCCAACGACGTGGCCAAGTATTTCGCCATCATCCCGGCGCTGTTCGCGGGGGCGCTGCCCTGGCTGGCGCCGCTCAACGTCATGGGCCTGCATTCGCCCACCTCGGCCATCCTGTCGGCGGTGATCTTCAACGCGCTCATCATTCCGGCGCTGATCCCCATCGCCCTCAAGGGCGTCAAATACCGGCCGCTGGGCGCCGATGCCCTGCTGCGCCAGAACCTGCTGATCTGGGGGCTGGGAGGGGTGGTCATCCCCTTCATCGGCATCAAGCTGATCGATCTGGCTCTGGTGGGTGCGCACCTGACCATGTAGCGTCGCCAATCCCTTAGGAGGCATGAACCATGTTGCGAATCATCACCAAAAGCATTCTGCTGGCGCTCGTTTCCGTCGTGATCTGCTGCGTCCTCTATCCACTGGCCCTGTGGGCCATCGGCCAGACCGTGTTCCCGTTCGAGGCCAACGGCAGCCTGCTGAAAGGGCCGGACGGGGCGATCGTGGGTTCCTGGATCATCGCCCAGCCGTTCACCAAGGACGAATACTTCCAGCCTCGTCCGTCGGCGGCCTCGTACGACGCTTCGGCGTCCGCCTCGTCCGCCCTGGCGGCTTCCAACTACGCCCTGCGCGACCGGGTGGCCCGGATGCTCGGACCGATCGTGAAATACGCCGCGGGGGCCAAAGCCGGGCAGCCGGTGGCGCCGGACATCGAGCAGTGGTTCCAGAAGGACACCTTCCAGGGGGCCCCGCATATCGTCGGCCAGTGGGCGGACCTGCACAATGGACTGGCCCAGGCCTGGGTCAATGCCGACCCCAAGAACGCCGCCTATGTCGATGACTGGACCAGGAAGCATCCTGCCCTGGTGGCCCAGTTCCTCAAGGACAATCCGGCCACCCCCCAGCCCAAGGCGGCCGACCTGGCGGTGGTGTTCTTCAAGGATTTCGCCGGGGCCAACCCGGGGCGGTTCCCCTCCGCCGTGACCAAGCCCGGCGCCGACGGGAAGCCGGTGACGGCCATCGAGCCGGTCAAGGACGGTTCGGACATCCAGTCGATCTATTTCGACATGTGGCGCCAGGACCACGCCGAAGCCCAACTGCAGGAGGTCCCCGGCGACATGGTCACCGCTTCCGCCTCGGGGCTGGATCCGCACATTTCCTTGCAGAACGCCGAGTTCCAGCTGGATCGGGTGGCCGCCAAGTGGGCCGTCGACCTGAAGCGCGACCCGGCCGTGATCCGGGGCGAGATCGAACAGATCCTGCAGCGGAATGTCTCGGCGCCATTCAATGGCCTGGCCGGTGAGCCCTTCGTCAACGTCCTGGAGGTGAACCTGACCCTGCGCCAACGGTTCGGCCAGCCCTCCTGAGCACGCCGTCCGTGAGGGTGCGATGATGCGGCCGCCGGGGCCTTCGGGTTTCCGGCGGCTTTGCGCTATTCTTGCCGGCTTCCTTCCGGTCCGTCATCCGGGTCCTACCCCCATGCGTTCTCAACTCCGTCCAGCGATCCTGTCCCTGTCATACCGCCGCCCCAGGATGGCTCGCGGGATTACATGGACAGGCTCCTCGGCTTCCTGGGGCATCTGCCCCGGGCCCAGGGCAGCCGTCCGGGGTACCCCCGTTCGCCGAAATTCGCCAGGATTTCATAATGAAATTTTATTCTAGAAATTTCAAATTATTTTATTTTCATAGCCGTTCCCATATTCAAGGGCATCATGGGTGGCCAAGGGACGCGGGAGGGTGTTTTAGTGGGGGCCGAAAGGCGGTGCGCAGGATACCCTAATTTTTTTCCGCTGCTTCCCCCTCTGCCGGAAGCGCGGCTATACTCAGCAAAATCCAAAAATTCAAAAAAAGCGATTGTTCAAGGAGATGAAGCCTATGCATATCATCCTTTTGGGCGCCCCGGGCGCGGGCAAGGGCACAGTGGCCAAGCTGTTGACCGCCCACGACGGTTCCGTTCAGATTTCCACCGGAGACATGCTCCGCTGTGCGGTGAAAAACGGCACGGAACTCGGCCGGAAGGCCCAAAAGTTCATGGAGAGCGGTGATCTTGTGCCGGACTCCCTGATTCTGGAGATCATCGGTCACAAGTTCGAACACGATCCCCCCCAGGGTTTCCTCCTGGACGGGTTCCCCCGGACCATCCCCCAGGCGGAGGCCCTGGACGCGTTGTTCCGGCGGCTGAACATCCGGCTGGATCTGGTGGCGGACCTGATCGTGCCGGAAGAGGTCGTGCTGGACCGGCTCAGCACCCGGCGAACCTGTTCCAACCGGGATTGCCAGGAGATCTACAACCTGAAGAGCAATCCTCCGGGCCCCGGCGGCACCTGCAGGAAATGCGGCAGCCCGGTGGTCCAGCGCGAGGATGAGACGGTGGAGGCCATCAGCCACCGGTTGGCCGTCTACCACGATCTGACCGAACCCCTCATCGCCTACTACACCCGCAAGGGGATGCTGTTGGCGGTGGAGAGCCTGGACAAGGACGTGGCCGCCAACGCCATCATCCAGGCGGTCACCGCCAAGGTCGGCGCGACGGTTTGATCAGGCGTGGGCCCCGGTGCCTCTTAGTTCCTTGGCGGTCCGGCGGTAGTCGGTGAACCATTCGGACAGGGCCTGCACCTGGGTCATCACATCCCCGGGGCGGGTGCCGTCCATGAACGGCAGGACGGTGCCGTCGTGCTTGAGCACCCGGCCGCTGGCCACCACGGTGTCCACTTCGGAACCGTCGGTCGCCCACAGGAGGTTCTCGGTGAGGTTGTCCAGGCGGGTGGGCACCAGGTTGGGCCGGGCCAGGTCCAGGAGGACCCAGTCCGCCTGGCGGCCCTCGGCCAGTTCGCCCTGGTTCAGCCGGAGGATCCGGTTGGGGGCCACGGTGATCATTTCCAGGAGCTGCTGGGAGGGCAGCAGGGTGGCATCCTGATGCAGGGCCTTCTGGTACTGTGCCGCCAACCGGGCCGCGGCGAGGATGTTCTGGTTGTCGGCGGAGCCGGAGCCGTCGGTGGAGATGGCCACCGGGATCCCGGCCCCGAGCATTTCCATGAGGGGGGGCATCCCTGAGCCCAGGATGGTGTTGGCCAGGGGATTGTGCACCACGGCGGCGCCGCTGGCGGCGAGGATGGCCACGTCCCGGGGGCCGCAGTTCACCTGGTGGGCTAGCACCGTGCCGGCGTCCAGAATGCCGATCTGCTGGAAATACTCCACCGGCGTCAGGCCCGGCTCGATGGATTCCATGAACCATTGGGTCGTCCGGGGCTCTTCGGAACTGTGGATGTGGAACAGGGTGCCGTGCTCCCGGGCCCAGGCCTTCTGGGGCACCAGCGCTTCGCGGCTGTTGGAGAAGCACTGGTCTGGCCCGGGCACGAACCGGGTCCGCCGGCACCCGGCCTGGATCGCCAGGGCCCGTTCCAACCGCGCCACGGCCGCCCCGGGCCGGTCCAGGAGTTCGGCGGCATAGAAACGGTCCTGGCCGCCGATGGCCACGATCATCGTGGTCCCGGCCGCCTCGTTGGCGGCGGCGATGTCCTCCAGGTGGAACTTGTTCCAGTTGCAGTGGTGCACCATGGACGCGGTGATCCCGTAATGGATGTCGCAGACCCGCGCCATGCGGTAGGTGGCCAGTTGCGGGGTGCATCCCAGCCGCGCCGTGAGCTGGGCCCGCTGCTGGTTCAGGAAGCCGGTGAAGGGATTCACCGCGTGGTCCAGCCAATCGGTGAGAGGCTCGTCCTTGGCGATGCCGATCAGGGGCTGCTCATGATCGTGGCCGTGGGCTTTGACGAAACCCGGCACCATCAGCATGTCCTGCATGGGCACCGGGTCCGTGGACGGAACCTCCCGGCGGGTGTGCAGGATGTCCATCCTGGAGCCCCAGGTCTCCAGCAGCCGGTGCCCGATCTCCGGCGTGTAGGGCCCGGCTTCGAGAATGAGGTCGCCCTGGGCCAGGACGTAGCCGTCCTGGATCCGGCGGGCCCGGTCCGGCCCAGCCAGGGGCAGGAGGAACCTGGAACGGCAAAGCAACAGCCGGGATTCGCTCGTGGGCATGGGGGGCCTCCAGACCTGGTTGGCCCCAGGCCGGCGCGGGCGCCGCCTGGGGTGAGCCCCCAAGAATACCGGCTAGCAGCCGTCAGGTCGCTGGCGACCTTACGGCTGCTTGTGCCCCGCACGGGCGACTAATCAAGCCGGGATCTCACGGTGCTAGCAGCCGTCAGGTCGCTGGCGACCTTACGGCTGCTTGTGCCCCGCACGGGCGACTAATCAAGCCGGGATCTCACGGTGCTAGTTCACGAGAACGGGGTCCGGGCCCAGCGCCACGGTGAGGACCCGCCGGAGTTCCTGCAGGGTGTAGGGCTTCTGGAGAAAGGCCGGCGCCTCCAGATCGCGCAGTCCGGCCGGGGTTTGCCGAGGATCATAGCCGCTGGAGAGGATGACGGGCAGGGTGGGGCAGAGCCGGCGCAGCGCCCGGAGGGTCTGGCGGCCGTCCATGTGCGGCATGGTGAGGTCCAGCAGCACCAGATCGATGCCCGAGCCGTGCTGGCCCATGAAGGCCATCGCCTCGAGCCCGTTGCGGGCGGTGACCACATCCAGCCCGAGGTCTTTGAGCATGGCCTCGGCGGTCTCCAGAATCGCCGGTTCGTCGTCCACCACCAGCACCTGGCCCCGGAACAGGCCGGAACGGAGCTCGGCCGAGGCTTCGGCAGGCTGCGGGATCACGCTTGAAGTGGGGAAATAGATCCGGAAGGTGGAGCCCGAGAGCGGCAGGCTGTGGATTTCGATCCCGGCGTTGTGACCCTGGAGAATGCCGAGCATCGCCGAAAGGCCCAGGCCCCGGCCGCTCTCCTTGGTGGTGAAGAACGGGTCGAAGATCCGGGTCAGCACCTCCGGACTCATGCCCTGGCCGGTGTCGCGCACCTCCAGCAGCACATGGGGACCGGGGAAGGTGGGCACCACCCGGGACACATGGGCTGCGGCGGCGGCGTCCAGCTCCAGGGCCCGGGTGGACACCTGGATCTCCCCATCCCCATCGCCCAGGGCTTCGGAAGCGTTGGTCACCAGGTTCATGACCACCTGCTGAAGCTGGGTCTGGTCGCCGCAGATGAAGCAGGGCCCGGGGGCCAGGTCCAGCCGGAACCGCGCCCGCTTGGAGATGCACACCTCCAGCAGGCTGGTGAGTTCCCGCACCACCTGGTTCAGGTCCAGGCTTTGGATGACGAAATGGCCCTTTCCGCTGTAAGCCAGCATCTGCTGGGTGAGGTTTTTCGCACGGGTCACGGCCACTTCCATGTGGTCCATGAACACCTGCCCTTTGGCTCCGGGCGGGGTCTCGAGCTGGAGCAGGTTCAGGTTGCCGAGGATGGCCGCCAGCAGGTTGTTGAAGTCGTGGGCGATCCCGCCGGCCAGGATGCCCAGGCTCTCCAGCTTCTGGGTCCGGCGCAGGGCCTCTTCCCGCTCCTCGGCCTTGAGCCGGGCCTGCTCGTTGGTGGCCATTTCCAGCTGGAGCCTGAGGTTGATCTCGCGCAGTTCCAGGGTGCGATCCCACACCGCCGCTTCCAGGTCGGCATGGTAGACCTGGAGCGCCTGGTTGGCTGATTGGAGGTTGCCGGCGAGGATGCCGTTCTCCTGGGTGGCGATCAGGGAATCCTCCAGCCACCGGCTGGTCCGGGCGGCCATGAACAGCATGGCGCAGCTGTAGACCAGCCCCAGGCCGCCGGTCAATTTCTGGGTAACCAGACCACCGCCCAGGAGCCGGATGCAAAGCGGAAAGATCGTCGGGATCGCGAACAATACATAGGCCGACCAGATGGGCGCCAGGAGGATGATGGCGCCGGCGGTCATGCCGCTGATCACGGAGATGAGGAACAGCTGGAGCATGGGGGAAGCCGGGAGCAGGGCGGTGCCGGCGATGCCCCAGAGGATGCCCTGGAGCCCGGCCCCCAGTTTGAGGTGGCGCCTGGCCCGGGACAGCCGTTGCGGGTCCAGGGTCAGGGCCCGCTGGGTCCGGGTATCCGCGTAGCGCAAAGCCCCCAGCATGAGGCAACCCGCGATCCAGAGCAGTTCAGGCCCCCTGGATGCCGGGGTCATGAACGACCAGCCCAGGGTGATGGAAACCACCCCGTTGACCAGCAGCGCCAAGGGGAGATGGCCATAGCTGATTTTGATCTGCGCCAGGAGCACTTCCGGCGGGAGCTTGGCCCGGGGCCTGAGCCTTCCCTGGACGCCACGGAACCAGTCCGTGGGGCTTTGGGTGGGACCCTGCTTGGGCTTGGTCATGGGCGGTCCAGGAAGGAAGCTGTTGGAAGGTCAAGGGTCGGGAAAAAAAGAGAATAAAAACGAGCTATGATTAATTACAACAGGACGATAACAATTTGTTTATATATATTTTTTTAATATCCGCCCTGCCCAGTGGCAACCTTGGGGCCTTCTTATACGTAGTCAGGCTCCTGGCCCAAGACAGCGCCAGACCTCCGGCAACCCGCGGATTTGCCCAGGGAGAGGCTGCACCTTTGTCCGCACTGGGTAAAAACCGCAGTTGAGTCTGGGTCTCACTGGATAGTGCCTAGCTCTATCGATGCCGGGGAATGTCTTCTCTTTTGTTGCGATTTTTACCAGAAGGGCGTTATCCGGAGGCGTTAAACTAGGTGCTGGAAACAGGCTGCTGACCATTCTGGCCACTGGCGCGGAAGGGAAAGGGTAGGCTCCTTGCGGGGGGCAGGTGAGAAAAATTTTGACTTTTCTAGAAAATTTTTTACACTAACCTTGGCCCTAGTCCAAAGGTATTGTTTGGAAATCGTGCCAAGCTGCCCTGCTCAGATCCGGCCATCCTCCTTTGCGGTTTTTCAACTCCGAGGCGGATGGACACCGCATAAGACGATCGTTTTCCGGGTCGGGCCAAGCTCTCCGGGTCCAGGGAACGGTCGGTCCACTGAATGCTCGTTGAACTGGCGGACTCCCTATGACAAACGCAACCACAGATACACCAAGACTTGCGATCAAGGGAATGCGCAAGGTGTACCCGTCGGTCATCGCCAACGATGGGGTCGACCTGGTCGTGATGCCCGGCGAGATCCATGCGGTGGTGGGGGAGAACGGGGCCGGGAAATCCACCCTCATGAAGGCGATCTACGGCGTCATCCGCCCCGATGCGGGTGAGCTGCGCTGGGAGGGCCGGCCGGTGACCATCGCCAGTCCCGGCCAGGCGCGGGAACTGGGCATCGGCATGGTGTTCCAGCACTTCTCCCTGTTCGAGACGCTCACGGTGGCCCAGAACGTGTCCCTGGCCCTGCCGGGCAAGTTCGACCTGGCCGCCCTTTCCACCCGGATCGAAGAAGTATCGGAGCGCTATGGGCTGCCGGTGGATCCCCGGCGGCTGGTGCACGCCCTGTCGGTGGGGGAGCGCCAGAGGGTGGAAATCATCCGATGCCTGCTGCAGAACCCGAGGCTGTTGATCCTGGACGAGCCCACCTCGGTGCTGACGCCCCAGGCGGTGCGCAAGCTGTTCGATACCCTGCGGCAGTTGGCCGCCGAAGGGGTCAGCATTCTCTATATCAGCCACAAGCTGGATGAGATCCAGGAACTGTGCCACACCGCCACGATCCTGCGCAACGGCAAGGTCACCGGAACCTGCAGTCCGTCCCAGGAAACACCCAAGACCCTGGCCCGGATGATGATCGGCGAGGATCTCCCGGTCATCCACCACGGCGAACCGGCCGCAGGCGGCGAAGTGCGGTTGCGCATCGACGGTCTCACCCAGGCCACCGAGGATCCGTTCGGCATCAACCTCAAGAACATCCACCTGGAGGTGCGCAGCGGCGAGATCGTCGGCATCGCCGGAGTTTCGGGCAACGGCCAGCAGGAACTGCTCAAGGCCATCTCCGGCGAACAGCCCCTGGCGGAAAAGCACGCGGTGCAGATGTGCGGCATTTCGGTAGGGCGCATGAACGCCGCCCGGCGCCGTGGCCTGGGCATGTGTTTCGTCCCCGAAGAGCGGCTTGGGCGGGGCGCCGTGCCGCGCCTGACCTTGACCGAGAACATCCTGCTCACCGCCTACCGCAAGGGCATGCTGATCAGCGGCATGATCCGGTTCGGGGCGGCCCGGCGCTTCGCCCAGGAATGCATCCAGCGGTTCGACGTGAAGTGCGGCGGCGCCGGCTCCGAGGCCAAATCCCTTTCCGGCGGCAACCTGCAGAAATTCATCGTCGGCCGGGAGATCATGCAGGAACCCAAGCTGCTGGTCCTGGCCCAGCCCACCTGGGGCGTGGACGTGGGCGCCGCCTCCTTCATCCGCAGGCAGCTGCTGGACCTGCGCAATTCCGGCACGGCCGTCCTGGTGATCTCCGAGGAGCTGGACGAGCTGTTCGAGATCTGCGACCGGCTGGTGGTGATCGCCAAGGGCAGCCTGTCGCCGACCAAGATCACCTCCGAAACCGGGGTGGAGGAGATCGGCATCTGGATGAGCGGCCTGTGGCCGGACGCCGAAGTAGCGGGAGATGGCACCCATGTGGCTTAAGTTCGAACAGCGGCCCCAGCCGTCCTCCCTCATGCGCTACCTTTCGCCGCTGATCGCGGTCGGGCTGATGCTGGCGAGCGGCATGCTGCTGTTCTACCTCCTGGGCAAGAACCCGGTGGCCGGGTTCCGGGTCTTCTTCCTCAATCCGGTCCGGGACTCCTACGGCGTGGCCGAGCTGTTCCTCAAGGCGACCCCGCTGATGCTCTGTGCGGTGGGGCTTTCGGTGGGCTTCCGGGCCAACGTCTGGAACATCGGGGCCGAAGGCCAGCTGCTGGTCGGCGCCCTGGCCGCGGGGGCCGTGGCCCTGCACTTCCCGGACAGCCACAGCCCGTTCCTGCTGCCGGGCATGGTCCTGGCCGGGGCCCTGGGCGGGATGCTGTGGGCGGCCATCCCGGCCTGGCTGCGCACCCGTTTCAATGCCAACGAGATCCTCACCAGCCTGATGCTGGTCTATGTGGCCCAGTTGATGGTGTCCTGGCTGGTGCATGGCCCCTGGCGCGATCCGGACGGCTTCAACTTCCCCCAGACCAAGATGTTCCAGGCCAAGGCCCTGCTCCCGATCCTGGTGGAGGGGACCCGGGTCAACGCCGCCCTGTTCATCGCCATCGGCGCGCTGATTCTCGGCTGGGTGTTCATGAATCGCAGTTTCATGGGCTACCAGATGAAGGTGGCCGGGCAGGCGGAGAACGCCGGCCGCTATGCGGGATTCTCGGCCAAACGCGCCATCTGGCTGGGCATGCTGGTGGGCGGCGGCATGGCCGGCATCGCCGGGATGTCCGAAGTGGCCGGGCCGGTGGGCCAGATCACCGAGCACATCTCCCCCGGCTACGGCTTCGCGGCCATGATCGTGGCCTTCGTGGGCCGGCTCAGTCCCATCGGCATCTTCTTCTCCAGCCTGCTGCTCGCCCTGCTCTACATGGGCGGTGAGCAGGCCCAGCAGTATCTGGCCTTGCCGTCCTCCATCTCCAACGTGTTCCAGGGCATGCTGCTGTTCTTCCTGCTGGCTTCGGACGTGTTCATCAACTACCGGCCCCGTTGGGTCGGGCGACGGAAGTAGGGCGGCCATGGGACTGAGCTTCCTCTCCTCCATCCTGTTCGCCACCGTCGTGGCGGGGACCCCGTTGATCATCGTCGCCCTCGGGGAACTGGTCACCGAGAAGGCCGGGGTCCTGAACCTCGGCGCTGAAGGCATCATGTCGGTGGGCGCGGTGGCGGCCTTCGCCGTGGCCCACGGCACCCACAGCCCGGGCCTGGGCATTCTGGCCGGCATGGCCGCCGGCGTGCTGATGTCGCTGTTGTTCGCCATCGCCGCCCTGACCCTGCTGGCCAACCAGGTGGCTTCCGGCCTGGCCCTGTCGATTTTCGGGGTGGGGCTGGCGGCGTTCATCGGCAAACCCTACGAATCCGTTGCCCTGGCCAGCGTTCCCCCCATCGTCATCCCGTACCTGAACCGGATCCCGGTGCTCGGGCCCGCCCTGTTCGAGCAGCAGGGCCTGGTCTACTTCTCCTGGGCGCTGATTGCGGCGGTGGCCTGGTTCCTGTACCGCACCAAGGCGGGCCTGGTCCTGCGGGCGGTGGGCGAATCGCCGGTCTCGGCCCACTCCATCGGCTACGGCGTGGTGGGGATCCGCTACCAGGCGGTGCTGTTCGGCGGCGCCATGGCCGGGATCGGCGGGGCCTTCCTGTCGGTGTTCTACACCCCCATGTGGGTGGAGGGCATGGTCGCCGGCCGGGGCTGGATCGCCATCGCCCTGGTGGTGTTCGCCACCTGGCGGCCGATGCGGGTGATGGTCGGCGCCTACCTGTTCGGCGGCTGCATGGTCACCCAGATGTTCGTCCAGGGTTCGGGCGCCAGGATCAGCGTCCCGTCCCAGTTCCTCTCGGCGCTGCCGTACCTGGCCACGGTCCTGGTTCTCGTGATTATCTCCCGCAATCGCAGTACTATCAGATTGAACTCCCCTGCCTCCCTGGGTCAGCCGTTTCTTCCCGACGTCTGAACCTGCCCTTACGGCCGCCCCCCGGCGGCTCCCATCAATCCCCATCCAGGAGCAATTACCTATGGCCATGCGCAAGCTCATCCTCTCGATGGTTGGTGGAGCAGTCCTGCTCGCCGCCGCCCCTCCCACCAAGATCGGCTTCGTCTACGTAAGCCCCATTGGTGACGCCGGCTGGACCTTCCAGCACGACCTGGGCCGCAAGCAGATGGAAGCCGCCCTCAAGGGTGCGGTCACCACCCAGGTGGTGGAGAACGTCGCCGAAGGCGCCGACGCCGAGCGGGTCATCCGCGGCCTGGCCACCGATGGCTGCAAGATGATCTTCACCACCTCGTTCGGCTACATGAACCAGACCGCCAAGGTCGCGGGGCTGTTTCCCAACGTCGACTTCTTCCATTGCACCGGCTACAAGGACGGCAAGAACCTGGTCACCTATAACGCCCGGTTCTACGAGGGCCGCTACCTCAACGGCGTCATCGCCGGCAAGATGACCAAGACCCACATCGCCGGCATCGTCGCCGCCTTCCCCATTCCCGAAGTGATGATGGCCATCAACGCCTTCACCCAGGGCATGCGCAGCGTCGATCCCAAGGCCGAGGTCCGGGTCATCTGGGTGAACTCCTGGTTCGATCCCGCCAAGGAGCGTGAAGCGACCATGACCTTCATCGCCCAGGGCGCCGACATCATCACCCACCACACCGATTCCACGGCGGTGGTGCAGACCGTGGAGGAGCAGCACAAGGCCAAGAACGTCTGGTCGTTCTCCTACAACTCCGACATGACCAAGTACGGTCCGACCTCCCAGCTCAGCGGCACCCTCATGGATTGGGGCGGCTACTACACCAAGACCGTCCAGGGCGTCCTGGCCGGCAAGGGGCAGGGCGGCAACGTCTGGGGCGGCATGAAGGAAGGCATGATCAAGCTCGGTCCGCTCAATGCCGCCATCCCCGCCGACGTCAAGGCGCTGGTGGTCAAGCTGCAGAAGGAAATCGTGGCCGGCAAGCTGGCGCCCTTCCAGGGTCCGGTGCTGGCCCAGGACGGGACGGTCAAGGTCGCCATGGGCAAGACCATGAGCGACAACGATCTCGGCGCCATGAACTACTATGTGCAGGGCGTGGCCGGCAGCGTGCCCAAGGAATAGGCTTCGCCGCCATTCCAGGAACGGGCAAGGGGGGCTTCGGCCCCCCTTTTTTCATCCCGGTCGCCCGCAGGCGCCATGGCCCATGGCACTCCGGCCCGGCCGGTATAAACTGTCTTTGGCGTCGGGCCACTGGAGGATGCAACCGTGGAGAACATCAGCACCCGGGGCGGCTGCCCCCCCAGGCCCTTTTCCGCAACCCTGCTGGGAGGGCTGGCGCCGGACGGCGGGCTGTTCCTGCCCGAGGCCTATCCCCAGGTTTCGGTCGGGGAGCTGGCCCGGTGGCGGGAACTCTCCTACCCGGAGCTGGCGTTCGAGATCATCCGCAAGTTCGCCACCGACATTCCCGAGCCGGACCTGCGGGCCCTGGTGACCCGGACCTACACCGCGGAAGTGTTCGGCAGCCCGGAGATCACGCCCGTGCGCAAGCTGGGGCCGGGCCTGCACCTGCTGGGCCTGTCCAACGGCCCGACCCTGGCCTTCAAGGACATCGCCCTGCAGCTGCTGGGCAACCTGTTCCAGTACGCCCTGGCCAAGGCCGGGACCGAGCTGAACATCCTGGGCGCCACCTCGGGCGACACCGGTTCCGCGGCGGAGTACGCCATGCGCGGCAAGGCGGGGGTCCGGGTGTTCATGCTCTCGCCCCATGGCCGGATGAGCGCGTTCCAGCGGGCCCAGATGTACAGCCTCGACGACCCGAACATCTTCAACCTCGCCATCGAAGGCATGTTCGACGATTGCCAGAACCTGGTCAAGGCGGTCTCCCACGACGCCGCCTTCAAGGAGCGCCACCACATCGGCACGGTCAATTCCATCAACTGGTCCCGGCTGATGGCCCAGGTGGTGTACTACTTCAAGGGCTACTTCGCGGTGACCGGGTCAAACCGGGAGCAGGTCTCGTTCGCGGTGCCGTCCGGCAACTTCGGCAACATCTGCGCCGGCCACGTGGCCCGGTGCATGGGCCTGCCGATCCGGCGGCTGATCCTGGCCACCAACGAGAACGACGTGCTGGACGAGTTCTTCCGGACCGGGGTCTATGCGCCCAGGACCACCGAACGCACCCACGCCACCTCCAGTCCTTCCATGGATATCTCAAGGGCCTCCAACTTCGAGCGGTTCGTGTTCGACCTGGTGGGACGCGACGGGGCGGTGGTGAAGGAGCTATGGGCCAAGGTCGAGGCCGGCGGCGGTTTCGATCTTGCCGCGACGCCTTTCTTCGCCCGGGTGCATGAATTCGGGTTCGTGTCCGCCAGCAGCAGCCACCAGGACCGGATCCAGACCATCCGCCGGGTGTGGGACCAGCATGGGGTGGAGATCGATCCCCACACCGCCGACGGCATCAAGGTCGGGCTGGAGTTCCAGGAGGAGGGCGTGCCCCTGGTCTGCCTGGAGACCGCCCTGCCCATCAAGTTCGAGGACACCATCCTGGAGGCGCTGGGGCGCAAGCCCGCGGGTCCGGAGTCCTTGCGCGACCTGGAACGGCGGCCCCAGCGAGTCACGGTGATGCCGGCGGACCTGGCGCGGCTGAAGGCGTTCATCGAGGTGCACACGTGAAATACGCGATCATCCTCCCCGACGGCGCCTCCGATGAGCCCCTGGCCCAGTTGGGCGACCGCACGCCCCTGGCGGCCGCCGATATCCCCCACATGGACTCCGTGGCCCGTGCCGGCCGCCTGGGCCAGGTGGTGACCATTCCCGACGGCTACATGGCCGGGACCGACGTGGGCACCCTCACCCTCATGGGCTACGACCCGCGCCGCTACTGGGCCGGCCGGGCGCCCATGGAGGCCACCGCCCAGGGGCTGGTCTCCACCGGGGACCAGCTGATCTTCCGTTGCAATTTCGTCCACCTGGCCCAGGGCCGGATGCAGGACTTCACCGCTGGGCACATCGCCCAGACCGACGCGGCCGAACTGATCGCGGCGCTCAACGCCGGGCTGTTCCCTGGGGAGACCTGCGACTTCCATACCGGCGTGTCCTACCGCAACCTGCTGTTCCTGGCCGGGGCCGCGGACATGGTGCTGGACTGCGCCCCGCCCCATGACATCGCCGACCAGGAAGTGGATCGGCATTGGCCCAAGGGGCAGGGCCAGGAGCGGGTCCGCCGGATCATGGACCGGGCCGCCGAACTGCTGGCGGAGCATCCGGTCAACCGGCGCCGGCGGAAGCTGGGCGAAGCCTGGGCCAACAGCATCTGGCTGTGGGGCCAGGGCACCCAGGTGCCGCTGCCCGGACTGGGCGCCCGGTTCGGTCTGAACGGGGCGATGATCACCGCGGTGGACATCATCCGCGGCATCGCCGTGGGCATGGGCCTGGACCTGATCCAGGTGCCCGGCGCCACCGGCTACATCGACACCGACTATGCGGCCAAGGGCCGGGCGGCGGTCAAGGCCCTGGACGACCACGACCTGGTGGTGGTGCACGTGGAGGCGCCGGACGAGGCGGCCCACCAGGGCATGGCCGAGGAGAAGGCGACCTCCCTGGAGCGGATCGACCGGCACATCGTCGGCCCGCTGCTGGAGGCGCTGCGGGCGCACGGCGACTACCGGATCCTGGTGGCCCCGGATCACGCCACCCTGGTGCGCAACAAGGCCCACGACGCCGCGCCGCCGCCGTTCTGCTACGCGGGGACAGGGATCGAAACGGGCTCGGGCCGGCCATTCACCGAAGCCGAGGCGGCCGCGGCCGGGCTGAAGCTGGATCCCGGGCACACATTGTTCGAGGCCTTCCTCGGCCGGACTCCCTCAGCCTGAAGCCGAATCGGGAGGTAGACGGCAGGGCCCCCGGACGGGGGCCCTTGCTCATTTCTTCAGCGGGGATCAGAAGGCCAGGACCTCCTGGACCGTGGTGCCGCTGTCGAGCAGGAAGGCCAGTTTTACGCTCCGGCCAGCGGAGATCGGCGAAACGCCCCGAGATGGGGACTTCCAGAAGGCGGAAGGTAAAGCTCTGGGGCCGGCATAAAGGACCGGGAAATCGGGGGCGGTGCAGTGGGCCGGATGCTTGGTTCAGCGTGACTCGGCCAACGCTATGGCGTCGGCGCCAGCAGCAGTGCGAATTGGGCATGAGGGGTCGTTCACCGCACGCCACACCGCTTTCGCCACATCCAGCGACAGGGTGACCGTAGAGGACTTTCCCATTCCAGCGAAGACACTCTGGACAAAGCCGGCATACTCATCTTGGACGCCACCCTCCATCCGGCGCTGCGCATTTTCCCGGAAGCGGGTCTCTGGAGCCTGTCCTGGTATTACCAATCGCAATCGCACATTGAATGGCTGAAGTTCAAGGGCAAGAGACTCGGTGAACGCAGTGACCGCAGCCTTGCTCGCGGTGTACACGGAAAGCAGTGGGAGCGGCTTCAAGGTCACACTTGAGGTGACGTTCACGATGACACCTGCCTTCCGTTGCCTGAACTGAGGAAGCACCCTTCGAATCATCGCCATCGTACCGAAGGTGTTCGTTTCGAAGACCTCCCGGGCTGTTTCCATCGAGGTGCTTTCGAAGACACTCAGCAAGCCGATCCCCGCGTTGTTGACCAGAACATCGATCGGGCCTGCGGCATCCACTGCCTGACGGATGCTGTCCGGGTCGGTGACGTCGAGAGCGATGACGCGCAGACGCTCCGAACGCGGCAGAACGTCTTCGCGCGGTATGCGCATCGTGGCAATGACCTGCCAATCGCGATCGAGGAAGTAACGGGCGGTTTCGAGGCCGAACCCGGACGAGCATCCGGTGATCAGGACGGTTTTCATGGGGGGCTCCTGTTAGCGGTTTGCGCCAACGGAAGGATAGGTCGCTGGATCCGGACTTGCTACAATCGAAAGTCCGTATTTCGTTTTCAGGAGTCCTGCCATGATCGACCCGCTCGCCGAGGTGGTCACGTTGCTCCAACCCAGCGCCCCGTTCTCGAAAGTCGTCAGCGGCGCAGGTCCTTGGCGTGTTCGCCGCTCGGAAGCCGGGCAGCCCTTCTACGGCGTGATCCTCGAAGGTTCTTGCAGCCTCGCGGTCGATGGCGGCGAACCGATCAGCCTGCAGGAGGGCGACTTTGTCCTGATCCCCTCGGCCTATGGCTTCACGATGTCGAGCCTTGAGCCGCCTGAATCAGAGGACTATGACACCGCGCCCGTCGTGCTGCTCCATGGCGAGTTCAGGCTCGGCGTTCAAAGCGGGCCACCTGATGTCCTGTTGCTTGTTGGCCACTGCGTCTTCGGATCGCCGGACGCGGTCTTGCTGGTTTCGCTCCTCCCGCAGCTCGTGCACGTTCGCGGCGAGAGGAGGCTGGCCACCCTAGTGCAGCTTGTGGGAGAGGAATCCCGCGCGTCGCGTCCCGCGCGTGATGTCATCCTGGCACGCCTGCTGGAGGTGCTCTTCATCGAAGCCCTCCGATCCACGGCGGGGACCGCCGCGTCGCCAGGCCTTTTGCGCGGGCTCGCCGACGAACGCCTCGCCGCCGCAATACGCCGAATGCACGAAAACATGACCCAGCCCTGGACGATCGCACAGTTGGCGAAAGAGGCTGCGCTTTCCCGCTCGGCGTTCTTCGAGAGGTTCAACCGGGCCGTGGGCGTCGCCCCGATGGAATACCTGCTTCGTTGGCGCATGGCCATGGCAAAAAGCCTGCTGCGTCGGAAACAGGGTAGCGTCGCCGAAATCGCTGAACGCGTCGGATACGGATCCGCGAGCGCGTTCAGCGTCGCCTTCACCCGCCATGTAGGGCTGCCGCCAACCCGTTTTGCGCGGGAGGAGGTGGTATCGAATCGTCCGTAGGGCACCCCTGGTCTCGCCCCAGTGGGCAGCACTCAACTAAAGATTGCCAGTATTTGCTGATTGAACTGATCGACGAACGCGTGTTCGTTCGGGCCGACATTCTCGCGAAATGCTCTAGCCCTTTCCACCAGCACCTCCGGGGCTTCGCTTTCGAGCGCCGTAATCGTCTCGGAGATAAAGTCATCGAGCGGCATTGCGAGGATCTGATCCTGGCTGTTCATCAGTTCGGTGCGGACCCAGGGAGGAACGATCTCCTGCACCCTTACTGACGTGCCTGCCAGTTTGTTGCGCAGGGATAGTGAATAGCTGTGTATCGCAGCCTTCGTGGCGCTGTATACGCCCACAAAGCTGAGCGGCACGTATCCGAGAATTGAACTGTTATTCAGAATCAAGGCATTTTCCTGCTTCTTCAGGTGTTCTATCAAGGCACCGGTGAGACGAATGGGGCCGAGAAGGTTGGTCTCGACAATGTTCACCGCTTGGTCGTCATCGATATTGGCACTGAGGTCATCGGCAAGCATAATTCCAGCATTATTGAAGAGAATATTGAGTTTTGGATACTTCGCAATGAGCGTTTTCGCGGACGCTGCAATACCCTTCGCGTCTCGCACGTCGAGCTCGATGAACTCCATGCCTGGATTAGCTTCCACAACCGCCTGCAGATGACGCTTTCGCCGACCGGCAATGATAACTTCATTACCGAGTTGATGCAGCGCTTCCGCCAGGGCGCGTCCAATACCCGATCCCCCGCCCGTAATGAGAACTGTGTTTCCTGTCATTTTCATGTGGTAGTCCTTTTAATGAAGATGTGATCTTGTTAGCGACTCCGGATAGCCTTCAGACCCAGGAACGGCATCAAGGTCCGCGCGGCTCCTGGCCTGACTTGGCCATCCTTTCGAGAAGAGATTGCCGGAGAGCAGGCTCTCTACGATCACCTTGATGGTTTGGTTTCATCGGTATTTTCCTAATAGCCCTTGCATCCTCATGGGCCATAGACGAAACTATAGGACCCTACTTCCGAAATGAAAGTAGGCACCTTTTTGGGAGGTAGGAACCAAATGGTAACCATAGAATCTACACAGAGAATATGCCCTGCAAATATCCTCGATGCCGATTGTCCTACACGTCAGGTTCTCGACTTGATCGCAGACAAATGGACAACCCTGCTCGTTGTCCTGCTCTCGCAAGGCACGAAGCGCTTTGGCGAGATCCAGAGAAACGTGGGCGGGATCAGCCAGAAGATGCTCACCCAAACCCTTCGGCGAATGGAGGAGGACGGATTCGTGACGCGGGTTATCTATCCCGAGATACCCCCACGTACGGAGTACAGCCTCTCGCCTCTGGGGATCTCTCTGAAAGCGCCATTGTGTGGACTCTCACAGTGGGCCATCGAGCATTTGGCCGAGGTGGAGAATGCCCGGGAGGTATACGCCCAGAAGAATGGGCCAAAGGTACTCAGCGCCTAGGGCTAAGGCGACCGGGATGGGCTTTTCACGGGGGCATCGTATGGTAAAGGTATGTGTTCAGGCCCATCCCAAGGAAGCCGTTCCTGCCGAACAGGGGGGCTGTCTCGCTTGAGGCGGGCCTTGTCAGTTTTGAGGCGCAGCGGGGGCTGCCCCCATGAAGAAGGTCCGGAAGTTGTTCTCGATGTAGTTGCGGGCGTCGGCCGCCATTTGCTGTGCCTTGGCGATCTGGTCCACCGTGAGGCTGGGGGCGATCTCCTTGACCACTTGGTTGAGCTCCAACCACATGGCTAGGTCCGCAGCGGAGTACTTGGATTCCAGGGCCTGGATCTGGGCCGGGGTGGTCTCCGGATTGGCCAGGGCCTGGAACAGGTCGGCGTGGGACTGGAACGCGGCGTCCCACTTGGCGTGCAGGGCGGTCTGGTGGGCCAGGGTCACCAGGCGCGCAGTCTCCTTCTGGACCTGAGTGAGGCCAAGCTTCTGGACGATTATCTCGTGGAAGGCGGCGTGGGGGGCGGGCTGGGCTGCTGAGACGATTGCGGGCACCGCTAGGCAGGCTGTGAACAGGAGCTTCATGGGACCTCCTTCTGAGTTTGGGACAAGCGCAGGTGTAGGCCTTCAGATCCCTCCCATCATAGGGCACCTAGCCCATTCAGGAAGAGATCCGGCAGCGGGTGGAAATCCTGCGGGATGGCCCGGATACGACCAGGAAGGCCCGGGGATGCGGGATCGAGGCTTTGAGG
>Ga0302267_10003069_pt1 | contig 19480 bp, 22 predicted proteins | sample III_Bog_E1_3_FD_194555 | JGI IMG/M metagenome (GOLD analysis project Ga0302267, IMG submission 194555) | Peat permafrost microbial communities from Stordalen Mire near Abisko, Sweden - III_Bog_E1_3 | ecosystem: Environmental > Terrestrial > Soil > Wetlands > Peat | place: Sweden: Abisko... | reverse complement strand
CAACGCCGCAGAGGATATCCGATTGTCCCAGGAGGCCATGGATTCTTCCTACCGGGAACAGCTCGAGGCCTCGCGCGCCGGCGCGGAACGCCTCGAGTCGGTGCGCCACGCTCGCCAGAGCGCCGATGAGCGCCTGGCCGCCGTGGCCGATCGCGCGCACCGGGGCCAGATCGAGCTGGCCGAACTCGCCGTCAAGGTCGAGAACCTGCACGAGTCGATCCGCCGTGACTTGGGTGTCGAGCCCCACGAGCTTGAAGCGGTCGAGCCGCCAGCGCTCGGCGACGGCGTCAGTCTCGAGAGCCACGTGGGCGACCTCGAAGCGCGCATTACGTCGCTGGGCCCCATCAACCCATTGGCGTTGGAGGAGCTCGCGGTGCTGGAGGAGCGATACCAGGAGCTCGACACGCAGGTCGCCGACGTGCGTCACGCGCGCCGCGAGCTCCAAGAGGTCGTGCGCGCACTCGACGAGGAGATCATGCAGACCTTCTCGCTCGCCGTCGCCGACGTCAACGAACACTTCTCGACGCTGATCTCGATGTTGTTTCCGGGTGGACAGGGCCGTCTGATACTGACCGAGCCCGACGACCCTTTGAACACTGGCGTGGAGATCGAGGTGCGGCCCATGGGCCGCAACGTTCGTCGCATCTCGTTGCTGTCGGGCGGCGAACGCTCGATGGCCGCGTTGGCCTTCCTCTTCGCGGTGTTCCGTTCGCGGCCGTCGCCCTTCTACATGATGGACGAGGTGGAGGCCGCGCTCGACGACGTGAACCTGCAACGCTTCCTCAGTTTGGTCGACGAGTTCCGTGACGAGGCGCAACTATTGATCGTTACACACCAGAAGCGCACGATGGAGGCGGCCGACGCACTTTATGGTGTCACCATGGTGCCGGGCGCTTCGTCGAAGGTCGTCTCACAACGTGTCAAGAAGTCACCTGAGGAGGTGTCAGCGTGATTGTCCTGTGGATCGTCCTGGCTCTAATGGTCGTGGTCGGACTCGCGCTGGCGGTGCGCTCACGGCGCCGACGTTCTCGCATCATCGTCGCGCCCGAGAGAGAGGCGATGCCCGAGGTGCTCGTCACTCAGGCGGCCCCGCGTCCCGAACTCGACGACGGTCCGGGGCTGGACCGGCGCTTAGCGTCGTCTCGCTCGATCTTCGATCGGGTGCGTTCCATCACCAGTGCTGGCTCCCTGTCACCCGAGCAACTCGACGTCGTCGAAGAGGTCCTGCTGCGCTCGGACGTCGGCGTCGCCACCACCACGGCACTGCTGGAGGAACTGCGCACCAACGGCGCCCCCGACGGTGTGGCGACCGCGATTCGCACCGCGTTACTCGACTCCTTGAGCGCCGATCGATCCGTGCGCACCAGTGCCGACGACGGCCGCGTGCCGGTGTGGCTCTTCGTGGGGGTCAACGGCGTGGGCAAGACCACCACGATTGGCAAGTTGGCGTGGCGAGAGACCCAAGCCGGCAGGTCCGTGGTGCTGGCGGCCGGCGACACGTTCCGAGCTGCGGCGAGCGATCAGTTACAACTCTGGGCCGACCGCACCGGAGCTGACATCGTTCGCGCCGATGAGGGCGCCGACCCCGGATCGGTCATCCACGACGCCCTGGGCCGAGCTCGGGCCCGCAGTGCCGACTTGGTGCTCGCCGACACGGCCGGACGCCGCGCCAATAACACCAACTTGCTCGACGAACTGGCCAAGATCCGTCGCGTCGCCGACCGAGATCCCGGTCAGGTGGTCGAGACTTTCATGGTGCTCGACGCGACGACCGGTCAGAATGCACTCTCGCAAGCACAAGAGTTCCTCGCGGCCGCCAATGTGACCGGCATCGTCTTGACCAAGTTGGACGGCACGGCCCGTGGCGGCATCGTCGTGGCCATCGAACGAGAATTGGGCATCCCGGTGAAGTTCGTCGGGGTGGGCGAGCGCGCCAAAGACCTGCTGGCCTTCGAGCCCGTCGCCTTCGTCGATTCATTGCTGAGCGCCTGACGGTAGCCTTTCCTTCATGTTCGACTCACTGAGCGGCCGACTCGAACGGCTCAGCACGTCCCTGCGCTCGCGCGGACGCCTCAGTGACGCCGATCTCGAAGAGGCCCTCGCCGAGGTCCGTGCGGCGTTGTTGGAAGCGGACGTCGAGCTGACGGTGGTGCGCGCGTTCCTCGACGCGGTGCGCGAGCGTGTGCGCGGCGAGAACGTGGCACAAAGCCTGACGCCGGGCCAGCACGTCATCAAGGCCGTGCACGATCAACTCGTCGAGGTGCTGGGTGGCTCCGCGCTCAAAGTCACCTACGCCTCCAAGCCGCCCACCGTCGTGCTGCTGGCGGGTCTACAAGGAGCGGGCAAGACGACCACGGCGGCCAAGCTGGCGCAGTGGTTCAAACAACAGGGTCGCCAACCGTACTTGGTCGGTACCGACCTGCAGCGCCCGGCGGCCGTCGAGCAGTTGCGCGTGTTGGCCTCCCAGATCGGCGTCGAGGTCTACTCCGACACCACCGATCCCGTGTCGGTCGCGCGCGCCGGTGTCGCCGAGGCGCAGCGACTTGGTCGCGACGTGGTGATCATCGACACGGCGGGTCGCTTGGCGATCGACGAAGCGTTGATGGCTGAGGTGCGATCGATCAGCGCCGAGACGGCGCCGCATTACACCTTCTTGGTCATTGACGCCGTCACCGGCCAAGACGCCGTGCACACCGCACGCGCCTTCCACGACTCGCTGGAACTCTCGGGCATCATCGTCACCAAGCTCGACTACGACGCGCGCGGCGGTGCGGTCCTGTCGGCGCGCGGCGTAGTGGGTCGACCGGTGGTCTTCGCTTCGACGGGCGAGAAGCTCGCAGATTTCGACCTCTTCCACCCTGATCGCATGGCCTCGCGCATCTTGGGCATGGGCGACATCATGTCCCTGATTGAACAGGCCGAGCGCACCATGGACCCCGAGACCATGGCCGCGTCGGCCCAGAAGATGATGAGCGGGGCATTCACGCTCGACGATTTCATGGCGCAACTCAACCAGATCCGCAAGATGGGCTCCCTGGGCGGTCTGATGCGCCTCATGCCGGGCATGACCAAGGAGATGCGCACGGCGGCGGCCAACGTCGACGATGGCGAACTCAACAAGATCGAAGCCATCATCCATTCGATGACGCCGCGCGAGAGGCGCGACCCCAACCTCATCGATGGCTCGCGGCGCTCGCGAATCGCCAAGGGCTCGGGATCGAGCGTGACGGCAGTCAATCAACTCTTGAAGCAGTTCGATCAGATGAAGAAGATGATGCGCCAGATGGGCGGCGGCGGGATGCCCCAGCTACCAGGGGGCATGGGGAAAATGGCCCAAATGGCTGCCCGTGGCGCAGCGGCGCGCGGCGACGCGGTGCCACCGGGCTTCGAAGCGCTGGCCAGTGGAATGAAGAGTGCGGCACCCGCCAATGCCTCGACCGGCGGGCCCAAGGGCAAGAAGAAGAAGGGCGGGAGGGTCACCCCTCCCAAACAGCGCTAAACTAGTGCGCTCGGGTATATTGCCCAGTTCTGTTTACTCAAGAACAAAAGGTCTGAAGGGAATTACGACGTGGCTGTGAAACTTCGTTTGGTGCGGATGGGCAAGAAGAAGCAACCGACGTATCGCGTCGTCGCGACGGACGCGCGCCGTGCCCGCTCGGGCGCGTTCCTCGAGATCGTGGGCACCTACCAGCCTCGCGGCCTCTCCGCTGCTGAGCCCGAGACCATTATCTCGATTGACAACGACCGCGCGATCGCGTGGTTGAGCCAGGGTGCGCAACCCACGGAGCGTGTGGCCAAGTTGCTCAAGGCCAGCGGTGCGCTGGACGCTTTCGAGGCGGCGAAGGCCGCCAAGTGAGCGACGTGCACGACGACTACGTGGACGGCGACGTCAACACGATCGACGACAACGACAACGACGTCGGCGCCGACGGTTATTCTGACGCCGGTGCCCAGGCCGTCACCGCCAAGGCCGCTCTCGAGTTCATTGCGACGTCCCTCGCGGACGACCCCTCAGCCGTCTCGGTCGAGGTGAGCGAGCGACAGGGCAAGGTGGTCCTGTCCTTGCAGGTCGGTCCCGACGACATGGGTCGCGTGATCGGGCGACGCGGTCGCACCGCGCAGGCAATCCGTTCGCTGGTGGCCGCCGCGGGCGCTCGAGACGGCGTCAACGCCACCGTCGACATCGTCGACTAGTCGTGAGCGCCACCGAGCGCCCCACGCTCGAAGTCGGGCGGATCATCAAGGCCCACGGTCTTAAGGGACAGGTCATCGTCGACCTCTGGACGGACCGCACGGAACGTCTGGCCCCCGACACGCAACTTCTCACCCCCCGCGGGACACTGACGGTGCGCTCGTCGAGCGCTCACCAGAACCGATTCCTCGTGTGGTTCGATGAGATCGCGTCGCGCGAGGACGCCGACGCCTGGCGCGGAACAATTTTGTCGGCACCGAAACTCGAGGCGTCCGATGAGGACCTCATTTGGATCGACGAGCTCTTCGGTGCGACCGTGGTGGACTCGGCGGGGACCGTGCGCGGTACGGTGGTCGATGTCGAGGCTAATCCCGCTAGTGACCTGCTCGTCCTGGATTCGGGCGCACTCGTCCCTTTGACCTTCGTGACGTCGGTCGAGGCGAATTCTCGCATCGAGGTTGACGTCCCCGAGGGGCTCTTCGAATGACGTTGCGCGTTGATGTCCTGACCCTCTTTCCCGACGCCGTCTCTGGTTACGCCGACACTTCGGTGTTGGGCCGGGCCCGCGAGCGCGGCGTCTGGGAACTCGTGGTGCACGACTTTCGTGGCGCCACCGTCGATGCGCACCGCAGTGTGGATGACACCCCTTACGGCGGCGGGGCCGGCATGGTGTTGAGCCCCGAGCCCATCGCGCGCACCATCGAAGAGACGCCGGGACTTCGTCACCCGGTCATTGCGCTCACTCCCTCGGGCCAACCATTCACGCACGCGACGGCGGCGCGGCTGGCCACGCTGGAGGGATTCACTCTGCTGTGCGGGCGCTACGAGGGTTTCGACCAGCGCATCTTGGACACGGTGGTGGACGAGGAGATCTCCTTGGGCGATTTCGTCCTCGCCGGAGGCGAACTTGCGGCCTTGTGCGTCATCGAGGCGGTCGTCCGCCTGGTGCCGGGGGGACTGGGCAATGACGCCTCCAGTCTCGAAGAGTCCTTCGGCGACGGCCTGCTCGAGTACCCCCACTACACCAAGCCAGCTGAATGGCGCGGTCGTGAGGTGCCCGAAATATTGCGCTCGGGCAACCACGCGGCCATCGCGCGCTGGCGACGGGCACAAGCCCTGCGCCTGACCCTCGAGCGACGTCCGGACCTGATGGCGAGCCGGGGAGGACTCAGTCCCGAGGAGCGCCAAATGCTGGGCGAACTGGGTGTGGTGGAACCCCCGGTGGAAAACGGCTAAAGTGGTAAATCCCAAGTGATCCGAAAGGGACCGCTCTCATGAATCCGACTGACCTCATTGACCGCGACTCGTTGCGCGACGACATCCCCAATTTCCGTACCGGCGACACCGTGAAGGTGCACGTGCGAGTGGTTGAGGGCACCCGTGAGCGTGTTCAGGTCTTCCAGGGCGCCGTGATTCGTCGTCAGGGTGCGGGTCTGCAAGAGACCTTCACCGTGCGAAAAGTCAGTTTCGGCGTCGGGGTGGAGCGCACTTTCCCGGTGCACGCACCGACCATCGCCAAGATCGAGGTTGACTCTTACGGCGACGTGCGCCGCGCCAAGTTGTACTACCTCCGTGATCTGCGTGGAAAGGCCGCGAAGATCAAGGAGCTCCGCGTCACCGAGCGTCCGTAGTCGCCCGTGGGCGAAGAAGAACTCGACGACTACGAGTCGACCCTAGAACTGGCCCTGGTCCAGGAGTACAAAGCGGTGGTCGGCATGTTCGACTACGCGGTAGAGACTGATCGGCGTTTCTACCTTGCGAACCACGTGGAACTCGACGTCAAGTCCACGTCACCCGTCATGGTCGAGGTGACCCTCACCGATGCCTGGGTGTGGGACATGTATCGTTCCGCCCGCTTCGTGCCACACGTGCGCGTCCTGACCTTTCGTGACGTGAACGTCGAGAAGTTACCCAAGGAAGACCTGCAGCCCTAAGGGTCTTCGCTATGCAACTCGCACGACTCGACGTCACCTCCGAGGATCTAGAGAATCTGCCCGTCCTCGTCTCGGAGGACGACCGCCCGCTGGTGATCCGGGTGACCGACGCCGATACCGTAACGGTCCTCGCGGGCGTCAGCGCCGAATGGTCGGGCTCGTGGGGGGTCTGGCTAGTCGCCAGCGAGGACTACAGCGCCGGACTCATCGCGCGTGACGTCAAGACGTTGGCTCGACTCCTCGAGATCGATCACGTGGTGGTCGACGCGGCAGAGAACGCCGACGCCCACGCCGATGTCGTCGTTGCGCTCCTGAGCGACGATTCGGTGACGCTGCACAACGAAGTGGCGAACATCTCCGCCGCCTACAATCGCCCGGCGCCGCCCCGACCGATCACTGTATGGAGCGTCGCGGGCGATACCCTTCGTCACGCTGAGCGAATCCTCACGCGCGGCGACGTTCGCGGCGCCGTCACCTACTTCACAGACTGAACCGGCGGCCCCACTCGCGACGATCGATTGGTGATTGGTCGTGGTCGACTGCGGCACGACCGCGCGTTGACACCGCAGCCAGGTTGCTCTACTGGGGCTGCACACTGATGTGGTCGGGGGTGATGCGAACGGTCACGCGCACTTCGCCCTCACGACGCATGGGGTAGGAATCAACACCCAGGTACTTCTTGGCGAAGTTGTCGATGTCCTCATCGGCGCCCTCGGTCGTGAAGCCGGTGACCATACCGCGCAGGGCGACGCAGGCGTAGATGTTATCGGGGTCCGTCAACGAGACCGCGACGCGCGGGTCATTGGCGAGGAAGCGGGCCTTGGCGCGGCCGAGTGCCGTGTTGATGATGACGTCCTCGCCATCGAGTCGAACCCAGACGGGCGTCACGTGGGGAGCACCATTGAGATCGAGGCAGGCGACGTGGGCCAGGACTTGCTTGTCGAAGATGGCTCGGGCAGCGGGGGTGAAGGTGGCGGTCATGTGAACTCCTCTGGGGGCGGGACGGGGAAAAGTCGAGTCGACTCCACTGTAATGAGATTTGCCGACGAGGTAGTCGTGCACCGTCGAGATCAAGGACGAAGGTCAGTGCGCGACGCCCCGGGCGACGACGGGGGAGCGCTAACGTACTCTCGGACGAAAATCCTCGGGGATTGAGACCGTTCCGCGTAGAAAGAGACATGACATGGCCGTGCGCATTGAGTCCGACACCATGGGTGAGATCGAAGTACCCGCCGAGCATTACTGGGGGGCGCAGACCGAGCGGAGCTTGCACCACTTCGCCATCAGCCACGAGACGATGCCCTCGGCGTTGATCAAGGCCTTCGGTATCTTGAAGTTGGCGTCGGCGATGGTCAATCACGAGCTGGGAAAGCTCGACGTCGACAAGGCGGGGCTCATCGAGCGCGCGGCCCTGGAGGTCATCGACGGCACCCTCGCCGCGGAGTTCCCGCTGCGCATCTGGCAGACCGGTTCGGGCACCCAGTCGAACATGAACGTCAACGAGGTCATCTCGAACCGCGCCATCGAAATGGCCGGAGGCGTCATGGGCTCCAAGGCGCCGGTGCACCCCAATGACGACGTCAATATGTCCCAGTCATCCAACGACACGTTTCCCACGGCCATGCACATCGCCGCGGTGGTCGAGATCACTGATCGCCTGATCCCGTCGGTGAAGCGACTGCGCGATGCCCTCAACGTCAAGGCGGAGGCCTACGTGAACGTCGTCAAGATCGGGCGCACCCACCTGATGGATGCGGTGCCCCTCACCCTCGGCCAGGAGTTCTCAGGCTACGTGTCCCAGCTCGACGCCGACCTGGAGCGACTTCGTCTGGTGCTGCCGGGCCTGTGCGAACTGGCCGCGGGCGGATCGGCGGTGGGGACGGGACTGAACACGCACCGTGAATACGCCGTGCGCGTCGCGGAGAAGATCGCCGCCATCACCGGCAAACCCTTCGTCACGGCGCCCAACAAGTTCGCCGCCTTGGCCGCGCACGACGCTCTGGTCTTTGCCCACGGCGCCATCAAGACCCTGGCCACGAGTCTGACGAAGATCGCCGACGACCTGCGCTGGCTGGGCTCGGGACCGCGGGCGGGCCTGGGCGAGTTGCAACTACCCGAGAACGAGCCGGGCAGTTCGATCATGCCCGGCAAGGTCAACCCCACCCAGTCTGAAGCGATGATCATGGTGAGCATCCAGGTCTTCGGCAACGACACCGCGGTGGCGATTGCTGGCTCGCGCGGCAATCTGGAACTCAACGTCTGCAAACCGGTCATCATCTACAACTTCTGCAACTCTATCGACTTGCTCACCGATGCTTGTGACCGATTCCGCGAGTTCTGCGTCGAAGGACTCGAGCCTGACTACGAGCAGATCGATCACCACCTCAATAACTCTTTGATGCTGGTGACCGCACTGAATCCATTGATCGGCTACGACAAGGCGGCGAAGGTCGCCAAGAAGGCGCACAAGGAGCGTTTGACGCTGCGCGAGTCAGTCCTCGCCTTGGGCTATCTCAGCGCCGAGGAGTTCGATGCGGCGATCGTTCCCGAGGATATGACGCACCCCTAGATCGCGGCATCGAGGACGTCGGAGTCGAAGTAGCCCTTGCGCACCTGTTCGCGCAAGGTCACCACGTGGGCGTTGACCTCCTCCAGTCGCAGCCTCATCGCGCGGCCCGCAGCGGCGAGCGAGAAGTTCGCGCGGATGTGCTCCGACGCGATGCGCCCGATGCGTTCGCGCTCCTCGGGATGATCGAACAGCCAGCGCATCCACGTGGCCGCTTCGCTCACGTCGGGCTCCACCCATAGGTTGCCGGGTTGGTATAGGACCATGGCGTGGGGGTTGTCGCTCAGGTCGTTTCGATCGACGACCTTGGACGTGTAGCCCACGAGGCACGAGTTGTGATTGTTCATGAACTGCATGTTCCCGGAGTTGGCGGTGGCAATGACCGGGCGACCAAAGTACATGGACTCGGCGAGTCCCAGTCCGAAGCCTTCGGAGCGGTGCATCGACACGTAGACGTCGGCCACCTTGATGAGGGCCGCGATTTCCCCGGGCGCCATGTCAGTCTCGATCAAGATGCCCCCTATCCGCGCGACGTGCGCGCGCAGGTCTTGCTGCACCACCGGGTAGCTGCCCAGATTGACCACCTTGACCACTAGGACGACGTCGGTGCGTCCGCAACCGAACGCCTCCTCGAAGGCCTTGATGGCGCCGTAGGGATTCTTTCTCGCGAAGGTGGAGTTGGCGTCGAACGTCACCAGATAGATGACGGGGCCCTCCTCGGGTAGCCCGAGCTGCTCGCGGGTCACCGACTCATCGGCCTCGGGTTCGACGACGCAGGGCATGACGATCACGGGCTTGTCGGTGTAGCGCAAGAAGACGTCACGCACGAACTCACTCGCCACCCAGATCTCGTCGACCCGCGGAATCTCACGGACCATGTCGGGCGGCAGGGCGGGCAGCTCCCAGTACCACATCGCGATGAGGTACGAGCCCGGACGGCGCCCCAGCTGCTCGTCGGAGACGACGTGAAACTCATTGACGTTGAGGAACGACACGTCAATCGGGTAGGGGTGGCCCTGGGGCAGCATCTTGATGCGATCGGGCAGACGTGAATGATCGACCTTGGCCCAAAGATTGACGTCCTCCGTGGCCACGAGAGTGCCCTCGTCGAGCAGGGCGATGACGGCGCGTCGACCGGCTTCGGCGAGTCCGGTCGCTCCGGCCCATGACCCGATCGCATTGATGGCGAGGCCACCCACCAACTTGTCCCACTCGTGTCCCTCGGGGGGCGCAATCATCATCGCACTCGTGAGAGCGTCGTAGTAATGCGACGCCACCAGCTCGTCGTGACAGTTCTGCATCACGTACTCTCGCGCGACGAGACCGGCGTGTCGCGTGGCGTCCACGTCGCGAGCGGCGTCGATCATCGCCGTCACGAGTTCTTCGTGTTCGCGGTCGGGATCCAGGCTCACCTTGGAGCAATAGTCGTCACTGAACTCGCGATTCTGAGGAAGGTCCGACACGATGCTGGCCTTGGCCATGGCGAAGCATTCCAACAATGGTCTGCTGGTCTCGCCCGTCGTGGGCCAGCGGAGTCCGATCATGACGTCGCAATCCTCCACGTGGCGCGAATAGGTCTGCTCGTCAATATCGAGGTCCATCGTGACCACGTCGCCAAGTCGGTGACGGTCGATGAGGATCTCGAGTTGGTTCTCCACCGTGGGACTATCGCGGCGGCCGGCGATCATCAACGTGGCCTGCACTCCTCGAGAGCGCACCTCGGCGAATGCTTCGACCACCTGGGTGATGCGCTTGTGGAAGCTGATCGAGCCGAAGACGCCGAACGCGATGGTCGGGTTGGTGCGAGGAGGCGCGAGCGCCTGATCGTCCCACACCGCGAGGGGGACCGAACGTACCGTGGCGAGGGGGAAGCGGCGGCGCAATTCTTCAGCGGCCCACTCGCTGTGCACCAAGGTGACGCGACTGTGCTCGATAATACGCCGCGACATGAGTAGCTCGAGACGGTCCCAGCGCTCGATCGCTTGGTTGATCAGTCCGTAGTCGTTGTCGCGCACGCCGATGTTGTAAGCGACTTCATCGGCGAAGATTCGACGCTCTTTGCCCCCCAGAATGACGTCGATGAAGTCGACGATCGCTGGGTCGTGCAACATGAGCACGCCAGGGCGCAACACGATCTGAGAAAACATGTAGCTATGAAAGGTGGGATTATTTCCCATGTGATAGAGGTCGATGTCGTAGTCGTCGGGATCGTAGTCCTCGACCCTGCAGAGCGAGACGCCCGCCGGAGCGTAGGGTTCCTTCGCATCGTCGCGCACAACCGCCGTCAATTCGAGGCGCGAATCGCGGGCCATCGTCGCCAATAAGCGAAAGTTATAGTCAGCGATCCCCGAGGGTTCGGGCGGCATCGGTGTCCACACCGCGACACGCATGATTAGCTCACTCGTCGGGCGATGACTGCGTAATCCTCGGGACCAAAGAGTTGGTCGGCCAGCTCGCCGACCAACTGGTGTTGGCCGGCGTCGAGCGCCTGCGCCGGTGCAAACTTGGCGCCGCGCTTGAAGGGAATGATTTCGGCATCCGTGAAGCCCCGCATCGAGACAATGAAACGAAGGAATTCACTCGGTAGCGGGTGCAAGTGCGTGGGGTCGGTCCAGAAGAGATCGGCGCCGATCTTCACATTGCCCGGGTTGGGCGTCTCGAAGATGATCAGGCCGCCGGGCTTGAGGGTCCGCAGACACAGGTCGACGAAGGTGATGAGGGTGTCGATGTCGAGGTGCTCGACGACGTGGATCGCGGTGATGGCCCCCAAACTGTGTTCGGGAAGCGATCCCAGGTGGTGTAGTGCGTCGTCGACGCGCGCGTCCAGACCCCGGGCGCGGCACATCTCCACGCTTTCCTCGCCGAGTTCGATGCCGTAGGCCTCGATCTCGTTTTCTCCCAGAAGCTCGAGCAATTCACCGCGGCCGCAACCGATGTCGAGCACCGGTCCGAGTGCCGCGATGGACTTCAGTTCGGGCAGGTACACCGATACGCGCTCCTTGATGTCCTCGAAGCTCCCTCGGAAGGTCTCGACGAAAGCGCTCGAGAGGGCGTCGAAGCCAGAAGGAAGCCCGACGAGTCGCTCGGGCTTGACCAAGTCGGGATACGTTCGCTTCACTTCGGTCAGGAAGAAGTCCACTTCGGCGACGCGCGCCAGCAGGGTGGCAAATTTGCGGCTCTCGGCGGCGGCCACGCTGGTCAGCGACTGCAATTCGAACTCGAGTTCGGCCGACATTTCTTCGAGTTCACTCTCCTGCTTCGTCGAAAGGTCGGCCAACTGGCGCGATAGTCCCGCGAATTGGCGGGTCAAGTCGGCGGCGTCGCGCTGGAGAGCACCAAATCCGTCATAGAAGCGTGCGAGCAATTGGCGGTGGCCGAGGTCGATCTGGTTCTCCAGTTCTCCGGTGCGGCGCCCGAGATGGGCCAGGACGTCGGCGAGGTGACTCTCACGCTGCTCGGCGACGTCGGTGTACTGACCCTCCAAGATGTGCAATGCCTTCTCGATGTTGTGCAGACCGTCTTCGACGAAATCCACCTGGGTGTCCAGGCGCCTGATCGATGAGTTGACGTGTCCGGAGTCCGAGAGTTGCTGTTCGACGAGCGTGAGCAAAGCGTCGTGGCGGGTTTGCAAGTCGCGGATCTCGGAAACGAGCACCAGATTGACATCGACTTGGTGGCGTAAGAACGGCCAAATGAACTTGGCGGTGACGCGCTTCATCATCGACTTTGGTCCTCGGCCCGTGATGGGCAGACCGAACGAAGAGTTCACTCCCTCGGTTGACTCGTCTTCGGCCATTTGTCTCCTCCATTGTGATTCGTGCCGTCGAGTATTGGGTCGGCGGGGGTGTTGCTGTATTGCACCGCGGTAGCGGTCACGAAGCCGGGGGCGAGGCCGCTACGGCCGTGCCAGGCACGAGAACCGGTGCGGCGCCCTCCCACCAACTAGGTGCCATCAGGTTACACCGTCGAATTTCTACATTTTGGGGCTACCGATGGCCGCCGGTCCGCTTCGACACCGTCTTGAGTCATTGTCAAGGGCGTCGCGAAGTGGGCTGCGCGCTCCCGCCGCGGCGCCGGGGATTCAATTGACCGGGAGGTTCCAGAGCGCCATCCAGCGTGAGAGGTCCTTCTCTATCACGAGGTCGGTGCCCAGGAAGGATTTGACCCGCAGTTCGAGCTCGTTATTGCGTTGGTGGGGGCCGGTAGGAGCGAAGGGATAGAACGTACCTTGCTTGAGCAAGTAGACGAGGCGCACCGCACCCTCACCGGGGGGAGTGACCGGCACGAAACCGAACACTGCGCACAACAATCGCGGTCCGAGTTGGTGCTCCACCATCGTGGAATTCGCCGAATGGATCTTGGTGACGAGTCCGTCGACCGTCGGGTCGTTGATGACCAGCCACTTGAAACCCAGGTCGTCCGTGGTGAGTGTGACCGAGTCCTTCTCGGCCTCGAAATTGAGCAGCTCCATGATGTCGGCGTCGGACAACATCGTCGACTCGCCGCTACCGGACTTGAAGCAGAGACCCGCCTGGCCCGACGTGACCAGGTCGAGTTCGCTCTGCAGGGTCAGCGCTGCGCTGGGCAAAGCGAAGATGTTGTCCAGTTGGGGCGCCACTTGCTTGGTGCGCCCGAACAACGCGTCGCGCAGACCCACTAGCCGTTGAGCTCGCGCTCAAGTTTGTTCAGCGCGTCGAGGCGCTTCTCGAGCGACGGGTGCGTCGAGAACAGCGACGCCGCCGTGCCGCCGGCGAGCGCGGGCACGAAGAAGAAGGCGTTCATCGTTTCAGCCTTTCGCAGGTCGGTGCGCGGAATGCGGCCCATGTCGCCGGTGATGTGTACCAGCGCGCTAGCGAGCACGCTGGGCTTGCCGATCAAGATCGCCCCCGAGCGGTCGGCCGCGAGTTCGCGGTAGCGCGAGAGGGCCATGGTGAGCAGGTAGGCCACCACGTAGATGAGGATCGACACCACCCAGGTCGCCAGTTCAACGAGCGCAGCGTTCTGGTTGTTCTTTCCACCGCGCCCTCCGCCACCGAGTATGGCGCCCCACATCGCCACCCGCGATACCAGGCCCGCCAGCATGCCGACGCCTGAGGCGATGGTCATGATGGCGACGTCACGGTGAGCGACGTGGCTGAGTTCGTGGGCCAAGACGGCTTCGAGTTCCTCGTCGCTCAGGCGAGTCATGATGCCACGCGTGGCGCAGATGACCGCGTGACTGGGACTACGTCCGGTAGCGAACGCATTGGGGATGTCCATCTCCGCGACGCCCACGCGTGGCTTGGGCATATTGGCGAGTAGGCAGAGACGGTCCACGATCTCGTGTAGTCGTGGTTCCTCGGCGGGGGTCACCTCGTGCGCGTGCATCGAGAACATCGCGATCTTGTCCGAGAAGTAGTACTGCGAGAAGATCAGTGCCGCGACGATCACGATGACCAGTCCGTAGGCCACGCCGAGGTAGATCAACAAGGTCGTGATGATCAGATACAGCACCACCAGAGAGAGTCCGGTGAGGAACATGCGCACGTTGAGCCCGTGATCGGTCTCAATCTTGGTCTGGGACATCTCAGGCCCCCTCGCTGGGAGCACCGGCCTCGTCCGTCGTGCTGGGCAGGCTGGGTGAGGTGTTGCCCGCGGCCATCTGGGCCTTCAAGGACTGCAGTTGGGCGTCGACGCTGGAGCTGGAGCCACCGGCGGCATCCAACTGGGCCTGGATGTCATCGCTCGGACCGGCAGTCAGGTCGGTCAAGGCGCCCGAAGCCATTAGTTCGTCCAATGCGCCGCTGCGCGCCTGCATCTGTGCCACCTTGTCCTGTGCACGCTGCATGGCGGCACCGGCGTCGTTCATCGACGTCGAGATGCCACTCACCGCCTCGTTCACGTGAGTCGAGGCCTCGGCGGCGGTATAGGTGGCCTTGATGGTCTCCTTCTTGGTGCGGAATGTCTCGGTCTCACTCTGAAGTTTCTGAGCGGTCGCCGTGAGCTTGTCCTCTTGCTCGACGATGGTGGCGTGCTGGGTGTCGAGGTCCTTCAATTGGGCGGCGATCGCCTCGCGCCGGGTTAGCGCTTCGCGCGCCAGGGGCTCGTTGCCTATCGACAATGCCTGCTTGGCCTGGTCGGCCAATTTGTCGCCCTGGGACTTGAGTTGCGCGGCCTGGATCTCGACGCGCTTGCGAGCCGTGGCGACGTCGGCGACGGCGCGCTTGACCTTGGTGACGTTCTCGAGCATCTGCTCGTAGGAGAGGTCCAGCGTCTGGCGCGGGTCCTCGTGCTTGTCCAGCTGGGCGTTCGCCTTGGCCTGGAAAATGGTGGAGAAACGCTTGACAATACCCACGGGGGCCTCCTTGGTGTTACCTCAGACTATTGGCTAATGGCCACGGGTGCATCTTCGCGGGTGACCGCCGTGGTAAGAAATCCCCTTATCTTCGGGGCAGGCCGTGGTCCTGTTCCGCTGCCTCGGCCGCGATCTCCTCACGGTATGCCTCGAGACGCTGAGCGAGGGTGCCGTCACCCAGCGCCAGGATGCGGGCCGCTAGTAGAGCAGCGTTAGCGGCCCCATTGATGGCCATGGTGGCCACGGGCACGCCACGAGGCATCTGCACGATCGAGAGCAGCGAGTCGAGACCATCGAGACGAGAGAGAGCCACCGGTACGCCAATAACTGGCAGCGTGGTCGTGGCGGCCAACATTCCGGGCAGGTGGGCCGCACCGCCGGCGCCGGCGATGATGACGCGAAGCCCTCGACTCCGCGCATCGCGTCCGTAGTCGATCATGGCCTCGGGCGTGCGGTGCGCGGAGACGACGCGAAGCTCGTGTTCGATCTCGAAACGACGTAGCGTCTCCGCTGCGACGGCCATGACCTCAAGGTCACTGGAACTGCCCATCACGATGCCCACTGCTGGATTCATGACGCCTCCCGGGTGTTCGTCCCGTAGGCACGGGCACTCTTCCATGCTGTCACGTGAGCGCTCGCCACGTCGTCGCCGATCGCGGTGACGTGGCCAAGTTTGCGTCCGGGTCGCCAGGCCTTGCCGTAGTCGTGGACCGCGACACCCTGCACTTCGCGCGCGGCGTCGGGCGAACCAGGCGCGTCGGCGCCCACGACGTTGACCATCACCGCCGCCGGGCAGAGAGCGTCGCCAGAAGAGAGATCCTGTCCGGTGACGGCGCGTAAATGGTTGGCGAACTGACTGGTGAACGCTCCCTCGATGGTCCAGTGTCCCGAGTTGTGCGGACGCAGCGCCAACTCGTTGATCAACAAACCGTGCGGGGTGAGGAAGAATTCGACGGCCATCACGCCTACCAGGCCGATATGGTGTGCGATCTGAGTGCTGAGGGCTCGCGCTTCGTCATGGACGTGCGTAGCGAATCCGGCGGGGTAGTGCACTTCGGCGCACATGCCTTCAGACTGGACGGTCGTAACGAGTGGGTACGTCACGACGTCGCCGTCAAGTGAGCGCACGACCAGTTGGGCGACCTCGGCGAGAAGCGTCACCCGCTCCTCGACGACGACGGGGCCACTCGCCAACAACTCGCGCGCCAATTGATCAGCCTGCGCGTCGTCCACGGGAAAGAGCACCCCTCGGCCGTCATAGCCGCCGCGAGCGGCCTTGAGGACGGGCGGACCTTCATGAGCATCCGACCAGTTCTTGAGGAGGTCGAGGCCGGCCACGTCACGGATGACCGCATAGCGGGGCAGGGGCAGTCCCAGCGTGGCGAACTCCTCTCGTTGCAGAGCCTTGTCGACGGAGTAGCGCAACGCAGCGGGACTCGGCCGCATGACGACTCCGCGATCGACGAGTCGGTCCAACAAGTCGAGGTCGACGAGTTCATGGTCGAAAGTGATCACGTCAGTGAGCTCACTGAGTTGCAGGAGTGCCGTTTCGTCGTTCGCCGCGCCCACTATCACGTGGTCGGCGGTCGCGATCGCGGAGTCGTCGCTGGAGGTGGCGAGCACGGTGAGTTCGACGCCGACGTCGTGGGCCTCGTCACCCATCATCCGCGCCAACTGCCCACCCCCGACCACGCCGACGCGCACGAAGGTTCGGGGGGTCGGGGCCACACTGCCACGCTATCAACGCCACTTCTTTCGTCAGGCGACGTGGTGACGTGGACGCTCCAGTACAGTTGTCGGGTCAACAAGGAGTACACATGAGAGCAGTAGCCAGCATTCTTTCGATCATCATCTTCCTCGCGTTCGCCACTACGGGCGCGCAGAAGCTGATCTTCAACACCATGGCCTCGCAGTCGGCCGAGCACCTCGGCCTCCGCAAGAAGTCCTTCCAAGGGATAGGTCTGCTCGAGGTGTTGGGTGCGCTCGGTGTGATGGTCGGCCTCGCTGCCAAACATGGTTCGGTGCTGGCATTGCTGAACGAAGCGGCGGCGGGTGGCTTGCTGCTCGTCATGTTGGGGGCCACGGTCGTGCACCTACGAAAGGGTGACGGCTTCAAGGGCGCGTCGCCGGCGCTGGCGCTTGGCGCGCTGTGTCTGATCGAATTGATCTTTCGCCTGGTGTAGTGGCGCGTTAATTAGCGACGCGCGTGTGTTTGAACTCGTTGAGTTCGGGCTGAGCCGCCATCAGCGTGACGAGCGACTCGATGATTTTGATTGAAGCCTGAGCGTCGTCGGTGGGGGGCTTCATGTAGCGAACGAACGTCGCGTCGGACTCGACGACGAAAGTGGGGACGCCGAACGCCTCATAGACCTGCATGGCGTGGAAGTTCTCTGCGATGACGCGATGCGGCCGACGCGAGGCGACGTCCGCAATGACCTTGTCCATGTCGACGCCCAGTGGCGCCAGGACGTCGATAATCTCCGTCATCGTGGCGAGCCGGATGGCCCGCTCGTGTCGCGCGCGAAACATTGCTTCGTGCACGGCCAGAAAGAATGCGGACTGTTCATCGCGTACCGACACGCTCACGGCCAACGCCAACAGGGCGGGGTCGTGGTTGGGATCGTCCCAGACGTCGGGCGCACCCGGTGCGCGGTGCCCTTGACTCATGGTCCAAGGGATGAACTCCACGTCGAAGTCCGCGCCGGCGGCGAGTGCGGACAACACGTGAAGATGGATGTTCTTGGCGAAGGGACAACGGTAGTCGTAACTGAGTCCGAAGGAGGTCACGCTGACAGCCTACGGACTAGCGCGGGGGAACGGGCACTCCCTGGGACCGGCATAGGTCCGTAAACGAGCAGAAACGGCACGCGTTCTTCGAGGGCGTGGCGGGGAAATCCCCGTCGGCGTAGTAGCGCTGGATCTTTTGCCATGCCGTGGTCGCGGCAGCCGCTCGCGCTTTGATCACCACCTCGTTCACGGGGCGCTCGATGGTCTCGCCCTGACTGACGTACAGCAATCGGATCTTGGTCGGGCGCTCACCGAGCTTCTCCTCGCACAGCACCGCGTAGAGCTCGGCGTTGGCGAACGTCTGCGAGTCGTAGTTGCGATTGGGCAGCGAACCCGTCTTGTAGTCAACGATCACCAGGTTGCCGTCCTCGTCGCGATCGAGTCGGTCGAGGATTCCAAAGAGCGGGGTCTCGCCGATCGTGACACCGACCCTCATCTCGATACCCTCGCTGGTTACCTGGCGGGGGTCCTCCATGGTGAAGTATCGCTCGATGATGACTTGGGTCTCGGCGAGCAGCCGGACCTCGAGGGCATCGTCAAGTCCGATCTCCTCTCGCACCGCGGGGGTGAGGACGCTCTCGCTAGCGACGGGGATGAAGCCACGGGCGGCGGCAATGGTCCGCTCGGGGCCATCGAGCTTCAACAGTTGCTCGAAGATGAAGTGGACGAAACGCCCCTTGGCGGTCGCGTAACTCGCGGGCTGGGGGATTCTCTCGACGGAGGCGTGTTGGTAGCGACGTGGACAGGTCTGAAAGTCAGCCAGTCGAGAGGGCGAAAGTGATTTTGGTAGCGGTTGTTCGAAGGCCATGGACTCACCGTAGGCGAGGACACTGACACCAACAGCGTCCCTCGCAGGAGTCATGCGGACCCGAGGGGCCGGTCTAATAGCCGTCGCGTTCGTGAAAGGTGAGGTCAGCGCGGGCACCGCCAGGGATCCTCATTGCCTGGGAAGTGCCTGCGCTGGGACGTCACGTGACTCGGCTAGAAAGTACTCGTGAAGAAACGTGCGGTGGTGACCAGACAAGGCCACCTGTTGCGTTCCACCAAGTGGGCGGGGTTGAGCACCGGCGACGCCGTGGTGGTGGACGGGGTGAAGGAGCGCCGACAGACCTGGGTCTTCGTGGCACACGTGACGAATACCCAGACCGCAGAGGAATGGGTCGAAGTCCGCGGAGGGCGCAGTGGCGAGGCGAAGGGGCGTTCATTCCGCCCCGAGGTCATCTTCCCTGCGACGGCGAAGAAGGCCGGGCGCATCGTAGGCCAATCCCTAGCCGACGCACCGCAATTGCCTTTCTAATTACGCGTCGTCGACCGCTAGCAGATAGCCCACCCCAGGCACGGAGCGAATGAGCTCGCCGCTCTCGTCGTTGAGTTTCTGTCGCAGCCGATGCACGTAGGCGTGGACGTACTGGGCCTCTTCGCCGTATCCAACGCCCCACACCGCCCCCAGGATCATCTGGTGGGTACAGGTGCGTCCCGCGTGGCGGGTAAGGAACGACAGCACCTCGAACTCCTTGGTGGTGAGAGCCACGCGCTCGCCGTGCAAACTGGCCTCATGGTGCACGAGATCGAGTTGGAGGGGGCCTCGCACTAGGAGCGGTCCCTCGCCGCTGTCGGGTTCGGGCAGTCGATTGCGCACGACCACGCGAATTCGCGCTTCGAGTTCA
>Ga0302267_10003067_pt1 | contig 19488 bp, 13 predicted proteins | sample III_Bog_E1_3_FD_194555 | JGI IMG/M metagenome (GOLD analysis project Ga0302267, IMG submission 194555) | Peat permafrost microbial communities from Stordalen Mire near Abisko, Sweden - III_Bog_E1_3 | ecosystem: Environmental > Terrestrial > Soil > Wetlands > Peat | place: Sweden: Abisko... | reverse complement strand
GCGCCGGGCGGATTCACCCGGCCGCCCCGTTTCGGTTTTGCCTTTTCGCAGATCATAACTAATTTCGATTGACACCCTTTCAAAAGTTACCCCGCCACCGCCCGCCCCGCCGGGTCAAGCCTGCCGGGACGCGCGATTCGCATTCGCAAGTTGCTGTCTCCGCCAAAATAACCTATTCTTCTGCCGCTCAAACATGTTATCGAAAAATGCGTCAACCTTTAGGATCGAGAAATGACCGACCATGACCGTCCGGACGGCCCCAACCCCGACCCGCTTGCGGGGGCCAAACCCGCAAAGACATTGGGTGTCGGCCGGTGGGTTATCCCGCTGGTGCTTTTGCTTTTGGCGGCCGGCATTTTCGCGCGGATTTGGCAGCAGCAGCAGCGGGCGGCGGCCAACCGCTTGGACGGTCCGGGGGCGGGCGGCGAGCCGTCCGTGAATGTGGTGACGGGCCTGGTCTTCCAAACCAATGTCCCGATTTTTCTGGACGGCCTGGGCACCGTACAGGCGTTCAACACCGTGACCGTGCATGTGCGTGTGGACGGGCAATTGGAGAAAGTCAATTTCAAGGAGGGGCAATTCGTTCACGCCGGGGATGTGCTCGCGGAAATTGATCCGGCCCCCTATAAGGCCGCGCTGGACCAGGCGGCGGCGAAAAAGGGCCAGGATCAGGCCCAATTGAATTTGCAGCGCGTGGAATTGAAACGCGAGGCGGATTTGCTGGCGGCCAAAATTGATTCGCAGGACGCCTACGACCAGGTTAACGCCCAGGTGAAAACCCTCGAGGCCACCGTCACGGCCGACCAGGCGGCCATGGATGCCGCCCAGGTGCAGTTGAATTACACCCAGGTGTCCTCGCCGCTGGAGGGCGTGACCGGCGTCCGCCTCGTGGATCAGGGCAATATCGTCCATGCCGCGGATGCCGGCGGGTTGGTGGTCATCGCCCAAATGCTGCCCATTTCCGTGTTGTTCACCCTGCCCGAGCAATCGCTGCCCCAGATTCAGCAGCAACACCACGGCATGGGCCTGGAAGTGCTGGCCATGGACCGCGACAACACCACCGTGTTGGACCGGGGCCGGGTCGCGGTGATTGACAATGAAATTGATCCCACCACCGGCACCATCCGGCTGAAGGCGACCTTTCCCAACGACCACCTGCAGCTCTGGCCGGGGCAGTTCATCAATACGCGCTTGCTGCTCATCACCCGCACCAATGCGCTGGTCGTTCCCGAGGCGGTCGTGCAGCGCGGTCCCAAGGGCACCTTTGTTTTTGTCGTGACCGACCATGCCACGGTGGAAGTCCGCGCCGTACGGGTCGCGCTCATGGAGGATGGCCTGGCCCTGATTGAAACCGGGCTCAAAGCGGGCGAGGAAGTTGTGGTGGACGGCCAGTATAAATTACAGGACGGCTCGAAAATCCGCACCGCCGCCCCGGGGAATGCGGGCAAAGGCCCGGTGCCGGCGGGTGCCCCGGGCCAGTGAATATTTCCGAACCATTCATCCGGCGGCCCGTGGCCACCGCGCTGCTCATGGCGGGGGTGGTGCTGATGGGGTTGCTGGGCTATTACCTGCTGCCGGTTTCCTCGCTGCCACCGGTGGAATTCCCCACCGTCCAGGTCATGGCGGAATATCCCGGCGCGGGCCCCGGGGTGATGGTGTCCTCGGTCACCACCCCGTTGGAGCGCCAGTTCGGACAAATCAGCGGGCTCGAATTAATGACCTCCGCCAGCTCGTTCGGCAATGCCGGCATCACCCTGCAATTCGCCCTGGATCGCGACATTGACGCGGCGGCCGAGGACATTCAGCAGGCCATCAACGCGGCCAGCGGGGTGCTGCCCAACGACATGCCCAGCCCCCCCACTTACAGCAAGGTGAACCCGGCCGACACCCCTATTCTCACCCTGCGCATTTCCTCCGACACCCTGCCGTTGCAAAAAGTCAATGACCTCGTGGACACCGTTCTGGCGCAAAAATTGAGCGAGGTCACCGGCGTGGGTCTGGTCACCATCGAGGGCAATCAGAAGCCCGCCGTGCGCGTGCAGGTCAACCCCGCCGCCCTGGCCGCTCATGGCATCGGCTTGGAAGACGTGCGCGCGGCGCTGGCCGCCAACAATGTCAACGCCCCCAAGGGCAGTTTCGACGGCCCCCGGCAGTCCTATTCCATTGGCGCGAACGACCAGTTGTTTTCCGCCGCCGACTATGCCGCCATCATCGTCGCCTACACCAACGGTTCCCCCGTGCGCGTGTCCGACATTGGGGATGTCATTGACAACGTGGAAAACGTCCATCTGGGCGGCTGGGTGGACGGCCAACCGTCCGTGATTTTGGACATCCAGCGGCAGCCGGGCGCCAACATCATCGAGACGGCCTCCCGCGTCAAAGCCCTGTTGCCCAAACTCGAGGCCTCCATTCCGCCCACCGTCAAAGTCGCCATCCTCACCGACCGCACCGAGACCATTCGCGCCTCGATTGCGGATGTGGAATTCACCCTGGTCCTCGCCGTGGGGCTCGTGGTCATGGTGATTTTCATCTTCCTGCGCAAATTCTGGGCCACGGTCATTCCCGGGGTCGCCCTGCCGTTGGCGGTCATCGGCACCTTCGGGGTGATGAAGCTCGCCGGTTTCAGCCTCGACAACCTGTCCCTCATGGCGCTCACGATTTCCACCGGCTTTGTCGTGGACGACGCCATCGTGATGATTGAGAACATTGTCCGCTTCATCGAAATGGGCGAGACCCCCATGGTCGCCGCGCTCAAGGGATCCAGACAAATCGGGTTCACCGTCATCTCGCTGAGCGTGTCGCTGATTGCCGTGTTCATCCCCTTGTTATTCATGACCGGCATCGTCGGGCGGCTGTTCCGGGAATTCGCCCTCACCGTCAGCATCGCCGTCGCGGTTTCCATGGTGGTGTCGCTGACCCTCACCCCGATGATGTGCGCCCGCCTGTTGCGGGCGGAACGGGACGAAAAGCACGGGCGGCTGTTTAAACTCACCGAGTCCTGGTTCCAGGCATTGCTGCACGCCTACGATCGCGGTCTGGTCTGGGTGCTCCGGCATCAACCCCTGGCGTTGGGCGTGTTTTTTCTCACCCTCGCGTCCACCCTTTATCTTTACTTCGTCGTGCCCAAGGGGCTGCTGCCCCAGCAGGACACCGGCATGATCATCGGCGTCACGGATGCGGCCCAGAGCATTTCCTACGCGGCCATGGTGGAACGCCAGCGGCAGGTGGCCGACCTCGTCCGCCGCGACCCGGACGTCGTCAGCGTGGCCTCGTTTGTCGGGGCGGGCGCGGTCAATCAAACCGTCAATTCCGGCCGTTTGTATATCAGCCTCAAGCCGCGCAACCGGCGGCGCGCGAACGCCACCGAGATCATTGACCGGTTGCGCAGCGCCACCCGGGAGGTCGGGGGCATCTCGCTCTTCATGCAGGCGGCGCAGGATGTGCAGATTGACAGCCGCGTCAGCCGCACCCAGTATCAATATACCCTGGAGGACGCCGATGAGACCGAGTTGGACGAGTGGGCGCCGAAACTGCTCGCCAAACTGCAAACCCTCCCGGAATTGAGCGATGCCGCCTCCGACCAGCAATCGCAGGGCCTGCAACTGAGCGTGGAGGTGGACCGCGACGCCGCCTCCCGGCTGAACGTCCAGCCCGCGGCCATTGACAACACCCTCTACGACGCCTTTGGCCAGCGCCAGGTCGCCATCATCTTCACCCAGTTGACCCAGTATCGGGTCGTCCTCGAGGTGCAGCCCTCGTTTCAACTCAATCCGGCCTCGCTCAACCAGATCTACGTGAAATCCACCACTGGCCAGATGGTGCCGTTGAGCGCCTTTGCCCGCCCGAAAATTGTCTCCGCCCCGCTGTCCCTCACCCATCAGGGCCAGTTTCCGTCCGTGACCCTTTCCTTCAACATCCGGCCGGACAGTTCGCTCGGCGCGGCCATCAATGCCATCGAAAACGCGGAAAAGGAAATCGGCCTGCCGGAAACCGTCGCCACCAGCTATTCCGGCAGCGCGGCCGAATTTCGCACCTCGCTGGCCAGCGAACCCTTCCTGATTCTCGCCGCCATCATGGTCATCTACATCATCCTCGGGGTGCTCTACGAAAGCTACATCCATCCCCTCACCATTCTTTCGAGCCTCCCCTCGGCGGGGGTCGGGGCGTTGCTGGCCATGCTGGCCACCCACACGGAACTGTCCCTCATCGCCCTCATCGGGATCATCCTGCTCATCGGCATTGTCGAGAAGAACGCCATCATGATGATTGATTTTGCGCTGGATGCCGAACGCAACGAGGGGCTCTCGCCGGAAAAATCCATTTACCAGGCCTGTCTCCTCCGGTTCCGCCCGATCATGATGACGACCATGGCCGCGCTGCTCGGCGCCCTCCCGCTGGCCCTCGAGCGGGGCTCCGGCTCTGAATTGCGCAAGCCGCTGGGCATCGCCATTGTCGGCGGTCTGATTTTCTCCCAGTTTCTCACGCTCTACACCACCCCGGTGGTCTATCTCTATCTGGACCGATTGGCCCGGCGGATGCACCGGTGGTTCGGCGTCCGCCCCGTCGCCGCGCCGGCGGTGGACGACCGCCCTTCCGGCGGGCTGGCCGCCGATAACGCCCCGGGCGCATGAACATCTCCGGCCCCTTCATCCGCCGGCCGGTCGGCACCTCGCTGCTCGCCATGGGTTTGTTCCTGTTGGGGGTGTTGGCTTACCGCCTGCTCCCGGTCGCCGCCGTGCCGCGTGTGGATTACCCCGTCATTTTCGTCGGCGCCGGCCTGCCCGGGGCCGACCCCACCACCATGGCCTCCGCAGTGGCCGCCCCGCTTGAAAAGCGGCTCGGCCAGATTTCCGGGGTCTCCGAACTGACCTCCGTCAGCAGCCTCGGCAGTTGTTCCGTCGTCGTTCAATTTGATTTGGACCGCAACATTGACGGCGCCGCGCGCGACGTCCAGGCCGCCATCAACGCCGCCGCCAGCGACCTCCCCATTGACCTGCCCGGCCCCCCCACCTGGCGCAAGGTCAATCCCGCCGACTCCCCCATCATGGTCCTCGCCATGACCTCCGACACCCTGCCGCCCGCGACCATTTTTCAATATGCCGATGAAATTGTCGGGCAGCGCCTCAGCCAGGTCGAGGGCGTGAGCCAGGTCGGGATCAGCGGTTCCGAAAAATCCGCCGTCAACGTCCTCGTCAATCCCACCGCTTTGGCCTCGACCGGTTACAGTCTCGAGGAGGTCCGCGCCATGCTCGGCCAGGTCAACGTGGATTTGCCCAAGGGCGGTTTCAGCGACACCAAACAATCGTATATTATCGAGAGCAACGATCAGTTGATCCAGGCCGGCGGGTATCACCAGCTGATCCTGGGGCAGAAAAACGGCGTCCCGGTGCGGTTGGACGCGCTGGGCGACGTCGTCGAGGGCGTCGAGAATGACCGGTTGGCGGGCTGGGCGAACACGAATGCGGCGGTCCTGTTGTTCGTCTTCAAGCAGGCCGGCGCGAATGTCATTGACACCGTGGAGCATGTCAACCAGGCCCTCCCGGGGGTGAAACGCTGGATTCCACCCGCCATCAAATTCACCCTCATCAACGACCGGACCACCACCATCCGGGCGTCGTTCCACGACGTGCAGGTGTCGCTCGTGCTGACCATCGCCCTGGTGGTGATGGTTATTTTCCTTTTCCTGCGGCGGTTCTGGCCCACGTTCATCGCCAGCATCACCGTGCCGCTCGCCATCGCCGGCACGTTCGGCTTCATGTCTCTGCTGCATTTCAGCCTCGACAACCTTTCGCTCATGGCCATCACCATCTGCGTCGGCTTTGTCGTGGACGACGCCATTGTCGTCATCGAGAACACCTTCCGCTTCATCGAGCAGGGCGAAGCCACCCTGCCGGCGGCCCTCAAAGGCGCCCGCCAAATCGGTTTCACCGTCGTATCCATGAGCCTCTCCCTGATCGCCGTGTTCATCCCGCTGCTCTTCATGGGCGGCCTGGTCGGGCGGCTGTTCCATGAATTCGCCGTGACGCTGAGTCTGGCCATTTTTGTTTCGGGCGTGATTTCCCTCACCCTCACGCCGACCCTGTGTGCGCGCTTTTTGCGCCCCGAGGCGTCCTGCGGTCCGCCGGGATGGTTTTCCCGCGCGAGCGAAGGCGTCTTCAACTGGATGCTGGCGGGATACATTCACGGCCTGCGCTGGGTGCTGCGCCACCAGTTGTTCATGCTCGGGGTGGCGTTCCTCACCTGCATCTTCACCGTCTATCTGTATATCATCGTACCCAAGGGCTTTTTTCCCCCGCAGGACACCGGCCAGATGGGCGGCACCACCGAGGCCGCGCAGGACATTTCGTTCCAGGCCATGGAAAAGTTGCAGCGCCAGGCCGCGGCCATCGTCCTGGCCGACCCGGCCGTGGACGCCATGGGTTCCTTCATCGGCGGTTCCAGCCTGAACAACGGGCACATGTTCATCTCGCTCAAACCCAAGGCCCAGCGCCAGATCGGCGTGGACGCCGTGATTGACCGCCTGCGCCCCAGGCTGGAGAAACTCGAGGGGATCAACGTGTTTCTCCAACCCTCGCAGGACATCCGGATGGGCGGGCGCGGATCAAAATCGCTCTACCAATATGCGCTGACTTCGGTGAACCTGGACGATCTCTTATACTGGTCCGACGCGCTGATCAAAAAGCTCCAGACGTATCCGCAATTGATGGATGTCACCAGCGACCAACAGGCCGGCGGTTTGCAGGCCAACGTCGTCGTGGACCGCGTCGCCGCCGCCCGCCTGAAAGTTTCCCCGGCGGCCATTGACCAAACCCTGTATGACGCCTTCGGCCAGCGGCAGGTCTCCGTCATTTATGAACGCTACAACCAGTATCATGTGATCCTCCAGGCCCAGTCGCAGTTTTTGCAGGGGCCGGAGGCGCTGCAAAAGATCTGCGTCAAATCCACGACCGGCCGGCAAGTGCCCCTGGCCAGCGTGGCGCGGTTCGAGTCCGGCAACGCCTATTTGTCGGTCAGCCACCAGGGCCAGTTTCCGTGCTCAACCATCTCCTTCAACCTGGCCCCCGGCGTGTCGCTGGGGGAAGCCACGGATTTGATTGATCAAGCCAAGGAGGAGCTGCGCCTGCCCGCCGGTGTGCAGGGGAGCTTTCAGGGCACGGCGCAGGTGTTTAAATCCTCGCTGTCGAACATGCCCCTGCTGTTCGCGGCGGCCATGCTCACGGTGTATATCGTGCTTGGGATGTTGTATGAGAGCCTCGTGCATCCGCTCACCATCCTCTCCTCGCTCCCCTCGGCCGGCGTCGGGGCGCTGCTGGCGCTCATGTTTTGCGGCGATGAACTCTCCCTGATTTCCTTCATCGGCATCATCCTCCTGATGGGCATCGTGAAGAAGAACGCCATCATGATGGTGGATTTTGCCATCTACACCGAGCGGACCGAAAACCTCACGCCCGAGGAGGCCATTTACAAGGCCTGCGTCATCCGGTTCCGGCCCATCATGATGACCACCATGGCCGCGCTGCTGGGCAGCCTGCCCCTGGCCATCGGCATGGGCACCGGCTCGGAATTGCGGCAACCCATGGGTGTCGCCGTGGTCGGGGGGCTGCTGCTGTCCCAGACCCTCACCCTCTTCACGACGCCGGTCATCTACGTTGTTTTTGAAAAACTCAAACTCCGGGTCGGCCGCCGCCATCGCCGCAGGTCTCGAACCCCGGCCGAATGGATGGCCGGCGAAGCGGTGAAGCTGGTGAACTGAACTACCGGGTTTCACCTTGTTTCACTTGGTGTCACTTGGTTAAGCCCGGTCCATCTAAGTTGTGGAGGTTGAAGCGTTGATGCGTTGACATCAATTCCAAGGATCATCCCCAAGCCCGGCAATGGTGGGAAGATCAACTGAATGGGTCGCAGATGGTCGGATTATCCTGGGTGGTCGTACTGGGGTTCATCCGGCTGCTGACCAATCCGCGGATTTTTAAAAATCCTTATTCCCCGCCGGAAATTTTGGCCATCGTTCGCACTTGGATCGAACAGCCGCAGGTCAAAATGATTCATCCGGCGGAACAACATTTCATCCGGTTGGCCGAATTGATCACCCAGGTGGGTGCGGCGGGCAATCTGACGACCGACGCCCATCTTGCCGCCTGGCGATGGAGCGCGGATTGATCCTGCAAACGACGGATGCCGACTTTGCCCGTTTCCCGGGATTGAAATGGAATAATCCACTCAAAAGGTGAACGGGGCGCGAAGGGGGCAGGGCCGGGTCAATGCGCCACGCCGCAGGCGCAGCCGAGGGCGGCCGGACCGGGTTCGTAATTCAGATACGGCCCCAGCCAGCGTTCGACTTCCTGCAGCGTCAACCCTTTGCGCCGGTGGTAGTCCAGCAGTTGGTCGCGCCCCAGTTTGCCCACGGCAAAGTATTTCGAATCCGGATGCGCAAAATACAGGCCGCTCACGGAACTGCCCGGCCACATGGCGTAGCTCTCGGTCAGTTTGATGCCGGTGTGCTGCTCCACGTCCAGCAGCTTCCACAGCGTCCCTTTTTCCGTGTGGTCGGGGCTGGCGGGATAACCCGCCGCCGGGCGGATGCCCCGGTATTGTTCGGCGATCAATTCGTCGGTGGTCAGTTTTTCCAGGCGCCCAAAACCCCATTCCTCCCGGACGCGCTTGTGCAGGTATTCGGCAAAGGCTTCCGCCAGGCGGTCGGCCAGCGCTTCGGCCATGATGGCGTTGTAATCGTCGTGATCGGCCTTGAACTCTTTGACCAGCTCGGCCAGTCCGTGCCCGGTGGTCACGGCAAACCCCCCGAGGTGATCCGGCCGGCCGCCGGTGCGCGGGGCGATGAAATCCGCCAGACACCAGTTGGGGCTGCCGTCGTCCTTGATGATTTGCTGGCGCAGGAAATGGAACGTCTGCAATACGTCCGTGCGGGCCGGGCCGGTGTAGAGTTCCACGTCATCGCCGATGGCGTTGGCCGGGAACAAACCATAGACGGCGCGCGGTTGCAGGCGCTTTTGGGTGACCATTCTTTCCAGCAACACCTGCGCGTCCGCAAACAGTTTGCGCGCCTCGTCGCCGTGCTTTTCGTGGTTCAAAATCGCCGGGTAACGCCCCCGCAATTCCCAGGCGTGAAAGAACGGCGACCAGTCAATGAACGGCACGAGTTCGGCCAGCGTGACGCGCGCGGTGTGCTGCGTGTTCAGCGTGGTGGTGGCGGCGGACAGGGCCCGGACGCCGATGAACTCGGGCTGCGGCAGGTCGTCGAAATTCAATCGGGCCGCCCGGGCGCGGGCGTCGGCCAACGAGATCAGTTTGGCCGTCTGCCCGCCGTGCTGCGAGCGGATGCGGTCATATTCCGCCTTTAATTCCCGGGTGAAATTCGGTTTCTGTTCCACGCTGATCAGGCTGCTGACCACCGGCACCGCCCGGCTGGCGTCCAATACGTGAACCACCGGCTGACGATACGCCGGGGCGATTTTCACGGCCGTGTGGGCCTTGCTGGTGGTCGCCCCGCCGATCAACAACGGCAGGAGCAACCCCTGGCGCTCCATCTCGCGGGCCACATGGGCCATTTCATCCAGCGAGGGCGTGATGAGTCCGCTCAAGCCGATGATATCCACATTTTGTTCGCGGGCGGTTTGCAGGATTTTTTCACACGAAACCATGACCCCGAGGTCAATCACCTCGTAGTTGTTGCAGGCGAGCACGACGCCGACAATGTTTTTGCCGATGTCATGGACGTCGCCCTTGACGGTGGCCATGAGGATTTTGCCGGCGTTTTTGGCGGTGTCGCCGCTGGCCTTTTTCTCCGCCTCCATGAAGGGCATGAGATAGGCCACGGCCTTTTTCATCACGCGCGCGGATTTGACGACCTGCGGCAGAAACATTTTGCCCGCGCCGAACAAATCCCCGACCACGTTCATGCCGGCCATGAGCGGGCCTTCGATCACCTGGAGCGGCTTGGCGAATTTTTGCCGCGCCTCCTCGACGTCCGCGTCAATAAAATCCACGATGCCCTTCACCAGGGCGTGGGTCAGGCGCTCCTCGACCGGGGCCGAGCGCCAGGCGTCCTCGACGACCTCGGCCTTGCCCTTTTGCTTCACGGATTCGGCGAACTTGATCAGCCGTTCCGTGGCGTCGGCGCGGCGGTTGAGCAGCACATCCTCGACCAAGGCGAGCAGTTCCTTGGGCACCTCTTCATAGACGGCGAGCATCCCGGCGTTGACAATGCCCATGTCCATCCCGGCGCGGATGGCATGGTATAAGAAGGCGCTGTGCATGGCCTCGCGCACCGCATTGTTGCCCCGGAACGAAAAGGAAATGTTGCTGATGCCCCCGCTGACTTTGGCCCGCGGCAGGTTGGCCTTGATCCATTCCGTCGCCCGGATGAAATCCACCGCGTAATTCGCGTGTTCCTCCATGCCCGTGCCGACGGTCAGCACGTTCGGATCGAAAATAATGTCCTGTGGCGGGAAGCCGACTTTTTGCACCAGCAGGTCGTAGGCGCGGCGGCAGACTTCGGCTTTGCGCTCGAAGATGTCCGCCTGCCCGCGTTCATCAAACGCCATCACCACCACCGCCGCGCCGTAGCGCAACACCAGTCGGGCGTGGTGCAGAAATTTCTCCTCGCCCTCCTTGAGGGAAATGGAATTCACGATGCCCTTGCCCTGGAGGCATTTCAGCCCGGCTTCGATGACCTCCCACTTGGAGGAATCCACCATGACGGGAACTTTGCAGATGTCCGGCTCGGAGGCGATGAGATTGAGAAAACGCGTCATGGCCGGCACGCCTTCAATCATCCCCTCGTCCATGCACACATCAATGACCTGCGCGCCGTTTTCCACCTGTTGACGGGCCACGGCCAGCGCCGCTTCGTAGTCGCCCGCCTTGATGAGCTGCGCAAACTTCGGCGACCCGGCCACGTTCGTCCGTTCGCCGATGTTCAGGAAGTTGGAATCGGGCCGGACGGTCAAGGCATCCAGTCCGCTCAAACGCAGGTGGGGTTCAATGACCGGCACCACGCGCGGCTTCAGTCCCCGGACGGCGGCGGTAATGGCCTGGATGTGCGGCGGGGTGGTGCCGCAGCAGCCGCCCACGATGTTCAGCCAGCCGTTTTGCGCCCACTCGTGCAATTGCGGCGCGAGTGTCTCCGGCGTCTCGGGGAACCCGGTGGGCAGCAGCGGGTTCGGCAGCCCGGCGTTGGGATAACAACTGACGTAAATCGGCGCCAGCTTCGATAATTCTTCGATCAACGGGCGCATTTCTTTCGGTCCCAGGGCGCAGTTCATGCCCACCGAGAGCAGGGGAACGTGGGAAATGGAATTCCAAAAGGCCTCCACGGTCTGGCCCGTGACCCCCCGGTTGCTCCCTGCCTGAATGAAGGTGACCGAGGCGAGAATGGGCACCACTTTTTCATCCGGTGCCAACGTCGCGCCGCAGGGCAGGGGACGGAGACCGCGTTCTTCAAAAATCTGTTGAATCGCAAAGAACGCCGCCCGGGCGTTCAGGGTGTCAAAAATGGTTTCGACCAGGAGAATGTCGGCCCCGCCATCCAACAGGCCGCGAATCTGTTCGCCGTAGGAGGTCACCAATTCATCGTAGGTGCAGCCGCGGGCGCCGGGGTTGTTGACATCGGTGGAGATGGACGAGGTTTTGGTGGTCGGCCCGATGGCCCCGGCGACAATGCACACCCGGCCCGGTTGCGCCTGTTCGACGGCGTCCGCCGCCCGCCGGGCGCATTCCGCCCCGGCCTTGGCCAATTCATACGCCAACGCCTCCATCCCGTAATCCGCCAGCGAGATGGATTGTGCGTTGAAGGTGTTGGTCTCAATGATGTCCGCGCCCGCCTCGAGATACTGGCGGTGGATTTCCTCGATCACCGCCGGTTTGGTGACATTCAGCAAATCATTCAACCCCTTCAAATCCCGGGGCCAGTCGGCAAAACGGGTGCCACGGTAATCCGCCTCGGCCAGCTTGTAACGCTGGATCATCGTCCCCATCGCCCCGTCAATGACGACGATCCGTTCGCGCAGCAGGCGTTGCAATTCAAAGGCCCGGTTCAGTTTCATGATGCGTGTCTTGTGTTTTCAGATGACCCGGAAACATAGACGGATTGTGGCGGTCCGTCAATTTTAAATATCAACCTATCTTGATATGAAGATATGTTTTATGGCGGGGGCCGTCGGCGGGCGGGTTACTTTCCCGGCGGCAGGGAGGATGGCTTGTTTTGGGCCCGCAGCCAGCGCAGATAGCCGAGGCGAATGAGGCTGATCAATTTATCCCTTGAAAGCCCCGGGTGTTGCTTGTGAAGTTCGTCCAGTTGACCATCGAAAATCAGCTTGAGGTGTGCGGCCGCCGACTTGTCCGCCTGAAGCAATTCGTCGTAGAGTTGCAACAGGCGTTCCAGTTCCGGTTTCATGCCGAGAACACTTGGGCGTATCGTGTTTCCAGCTCCTGATCCGGCGCGGGGGGATGCAGCATTTCCCATTGTTCGTTTAACTGCCAGATCAAAAGTTCCAGCTCGTGGAGCAGGGATTTATCCGGGAATTCCGGATCACTGATGGAAACGTGCGCCATGCGCAGCAAACGCAGGGTCCATTTCCCCATCGTTTCATATTGGACGAAAGCCGGCTGGGCGGGAGCTCGGGAGACGAGTTGTTCCTGGGTCCAACGCCGAAATCCGATGGCCTGATCCATGAGTTGACGGGTTTGAGCGACCATCATTTGGCTCAGCAAAGGCATGGTTGGCAGATCGTAGGTTTGCTCCACAGGCTGGGTGCCAGTCATATCAAGACCCTAATCCCTTGCGGCTCCGGTGGCAACCCAATTTCGCGGGAGAAAAATTCCATGCAAGATTTCGCTCAGGATGGAGTATAAATTGATGAAGCGCCCGGCCGGTAGGGCGGGCATTGAACCTGATAAATTTGAGTTTTATGAAGGCTAAACTTATGAAACTACCCACGGTTAGTTTGATTTTGGCAATCTCGGCGGTCGTGTGGACGGGGTGTGTGAACCCCAATGGCACGCCGGATAACACGGGCACGGGCGTCCTCTCGGGGGCGGCCCTGGGCGCCCTGATGGGCGCGGCCATCGGCGGTCCGCGCAATGCGGGCGCGGATGCACTGTTTGGGGCCGCCGCCGGCGCGGTGGCCGGCGGTTTGATCGGCCATTCGGCGGATCAAGCGCAGCAGGCGGAGTTGCAGGCCCAGGCCCCGGCGACCTATGTGCGCGTGACCCAGCAACAGCCATTGTCCGTCACGGACGTCAAAGCCCTGGCCAAGGCGGGCATCAGCGATGACGTCATCATCAGCCAGTTGGTCAACACCCACACCGGATTCCGTTTGAGTTCCGACGCCATCATTGATCTGCGCAATGCCGGGGTGAGTGACCGGGTTGTTAACTTCATGATCAGCACGGCCAGTGATCCCACCGCCATCGTCAGTGGGACGACGCCCGTGGTGGTGGTGGCGAATGACGGTCCGCCGGCGCCGCTCGCGGAAACCATTGTCGTGCCCGCCCCCAGCCCGGACTATATCTGGATCCGCGGCGATTGGGTCTGGAGTGAAGGGCGTTGGATCTGGGTGGGCGGCCACTGGGCCAACCCGCCCCATGCCCATGGCGTTTGGGTGCCCGGCTACTGGGTCAAAGGCCCGCAAGGCTGGTATCGCACGGAAGGTTATTGGCGGTAAATTTACGGCAGGGGTTCGCCGCGCGCGGCCACGAACAGGCGATACCATTCCTCGCGGCTTAATTCAAATTCCGTGGCGCGCACGGCGTCGCGAATCCGGTCGGGGTTGGTGGAGCCCACGATGGGCATGATGCCGGCGGGATGTTTGAGGAGCCAGGCGAAGGCCACGGCGGAGCGGGAAACGCCATGGTGGGTGGCGAACTCATCGAGCAGCGGCACGACGCGGTCGGTGCAGTAGCCCTCCTGGTATTTTAAGAGGCGTTTGGCGCCGTCGGCAAACTGGCCGCCGCCGAGCGGGCTCCAGGCCATGGGGGTGATTTTCCGTTCGAGACACTGGTCCAGCGTGCCGTCATCCAGGGGGGCCATCTGGCCGAGGCTGATTTCAACCTGGTTGGCGATGAGCGGCATGGGACAGGCGGCCTGCAAAGCGGCCACTTGGGCGGGGCGGAAATTGCTGACGCCAAAAAAACGGACTTTGCCGGCGGATTTCAATTCCTCAAAGGCGGCGGCGATTTCGGCGGGTTGCATGAGCCAGTCGGCGCGATGGAGCAAATACAGGTCAATGGTTTCCACCCCCAGGCGTTGGAGCGAGCCCTCGCAGGCGCGCACGAGGTGTTCCCGGGAAAGGTTGAAATGGTAGGGCGATCCGGGCGGATCATCCAGCCGGCGCACCCCGCCCTTGGTGACGATCAGGATGCGTTCGCGCATGCCGGCGACCTCGCGCAGCACGGTGCCGAAAATGGCTTCGGCTTCGCCCGAACCGTAGATGTCCGCATGGTCGAAGAGGGTGTAACCGGCTTCATAGGCCGTGATGGCGGCGCGCCGGCCGGCGGCCCGCAGATCCGGGGTCATTTCAGCGGCGTTCCGCGCGCCCGCCAGCCGCCAGCAACCGTAGGCCAGCCGGCTGGACTGGATCGGGCTGTTTCCCAAAGTGATGGTTTGCATGGTCTGTCAGACGCTATTGTGCTTTCCCAGGTCACAAACGGCAAAACAAAAAAAAGTGTCGAGATGCGGTGATTGCCCGCAGACGTTTTCAGGTTAAATTGTCTTATGGAAGCGCTTGAAAAAATCGAAGCCCGAGTGAAGCAGTTGTCCGCCGCCGACCAGGAGGCATTGCGTGACTGGCTGGATCATCTGCTCGAAGACCGCTTGGAATTGAACGAGGCGTTCAAGGCGGAAATTGAAGCCGGGGTCAAGGACATCGCGGAAGGCCGTTATCGCATCCACCGTCCATGAATTCCCCGGGCGGCGCGGCGACCCAGATTTGTGCGCCCCAGTTTGACCGGCGTTTTTTCAGCCTGCCGGCGGAAATACAACGGCAAATTCAGTCTAAAATTGATGAACTGGGAGTCAACTGCGCGGCTTTTCGCATCATCGGATGCAAGATGTGGATGCGTTCCGATTGCGGGTGGGAGATTTTCGCGTCATTTACCAGTTCAACGTGGAAACGAACACGTTGTTTTTGATTGCGGTGGGAAACCGGCGCGACGTTTACAAAAAGCCGCACAATTGAAAGAACCCCACGAAGCCATGCTGGATTTTTCTCACTGAAACAATTGGAGTCGGCGGCCCGAAAAAAAAAGCCGTTTCAGTTGCCTGAAACGGCTGGGGAATTTTTGGCGGTTGATTATTTCTTCTTCGCCTGGCGTTTTTCCTCGATGGCGGCCTGGGCGGCGGCCAGCCGGGCCACGGGCACGCGGTAGGGCGAGCAACTCACATAGGTCAGCCCGATGCGGTGGCAGAACTTGACGGAATCGGGGTCGCCGCCGTGTTCGCCGCAGATGCCGAGTTTGATGTCGGGCCGGGTGCTGCGGCCCTTGGTGATGGCGATTTGCATCAACTGGCCGACGCCGGTCTGGTCAATGGAGGCAAACGGATTCTTCTTCAGGATTTCGGCCTCTTGGTAGGCGCCGAGGAAGCTGCCGGAGTCGTCGCGGCTCATGCCCAGCGTCGTCTGGGTGAGGTCGTTGGTGCCGAAGCTGAAGAACTCGGCGGTCTGGGCGATTTCCTCGGCGGTGAGGGCGCCGCGCGGGATTTCGATCATGGTGCCGACGTGGTAGGTGAGTTTGACTTTCTTTTCCGCCTGCACCTGTTGGGCGACCTCGTGGACGATGGCGACCTGCAGATCCAGTTCCTTCTTGAAGCCGACGAGCGGGATCATGATCTCGGGATGGCACTTGATTTTTTCCTTGAGGCACTGGGCGGCGGCTTCGAACACGGCGCGCGCCTGCATGCGGGTGATTTCCGGATACTTGATGCCCAACCGGCAGCCGCGGAAGCCCAGCATGGGGTTGAATTCATGCAGTTCCGAGACGCGATGCATGATTTTCTCGACGGAAATGCCGAGTTTTTTGGCGAGGTCGAGCTGTTGTTCCTTCGCGTGCGGGAGGAACTCATGCAGCGGCGGGTCCAGGAAACGAATCGTGGCCGGGAAGCCTTTGAGCGCTTTGAAGATGCCGAAGAAGTCATCGCGTTGATACGGGAGGAGTTTGGCCAGGGCGGCTTCGCGGGCCGCAGTGGTGTCCGCGAGGATCATTTCGCGCATCGAGTCAATACGGTCCCCCTCGAAGAACATGTGTTCGGTGCGGGTGAGGCCGATGCCGGTGGCGCCGAAGGCCACGGCATTCTGCGCCTGGACCGGGGTGTCGGCGTTGGTGCGAACCTGGAGGCGGGTGAACTGGGCGCACCATTTCATCAGTTGATTGAAATGTTTGAACTTCTCCGTCGTTTTGGCGGCGGCATCGTTATTGATCAAACCGGCGATGATTTCCGAGGGCACGGTCTTGATGGCCCCGGCGTAAACGGTGCCGGCGGTGCCGTCAATGGACAAAAAGTCGCCTTCGTTGTAGGTCTGGCCGCCGACGGTGACATTCTTCTTGTCGTAATTGATGTTCAGGGCGGCGATGCCGCACACGCAGACTTTGCCCATTTGCCGGGCGACCAGGGCGGCGTGGGAGCTGACTCCGCCGCGGGCGGTCAGAATGCCTTCGGCGGCGATCATGCCGCGCAAATCCTCGGGGGAGGTTTCAATGCGGAGCAGGAGGACTTTCTCGCCGCGTTTTTCGGCGTCCACGGCGCGGTCGGCGTTGAAGTAGATTTTGCCGGAGGCGGCCCCGGGACCGGCCGGGAGACCGGTGGCGATGACGGCGGCCTTTTTGATTTCGGCCGGGTCGAACACCGGGGCGAGCAACTGATCCAGTTGGTCGGCCGGATTGCGCAGGACGGCGGTTTCGGCATCAATCAATTTTTCCTTCACCATGTCCATCGAGAACTTGAGGGCGGCCATGGCCGTGCGTTTGCCGTTGCGGGTCTGGAGCATGAACAGGCGGCCCTCCTGAATGGTGAACTCGATGTCCTGGACATCCTTGAAATGTTTTTCCAGGGTGGCGCGGACTTTGAGGAGTTCGGCGTAGGACTTGGGCATTTCATCCTTCAGGCGCAGCACGGGTTCGGGGGTGCGCACGCCGGCGACGACGTCTTCGCCCTGGGCGTTGATGAGGAACTCGCCGTAGAATTCATTGGTGCCGTTGGCGGGATTGCGGGTGAAGGCCACGCCGGAACCGGAGGTGTTCCCGGTGTTGCCGAAGACCATGGCCTGGATGTTGACGGCGGTGCCCCATTCCGTGGGGATGTTGTATTTGCGGCGATAGACAATGGCGCGGTCGTTCATCCAGGAACTGAACACGGCGCCGGCGGCGCCACGCAGTTGATCCCAGGGATCATTGGGGAAAGACTTCCCGGTGCGCTCTTTGATGAGCGCCTTGAAGCGGGCCACCAATTCCTGCTGGTCGGCGGCGGTGAGGTCGCTGTCCACGATGTCCTTATGATATTTGTCATGCTTGAAAGTGTGAATGACGGTTTCAAAGGGTTCATGATCTTCATTTTCGCGTTTTTGCACGCCCAGCACCACGTCGCCATACATTTGAACGAAGCGGCGGTAACAATCCCAGGCGAAGCGTTCGTTTTTGGTGGCGTTGGCCAGGGAGAGGACGGTTTGGTCGTTCAAGCCGAGATTCAGGATGGTGTCCATCATGCCGGGCATGGAATCGCGCGCGCCGGAACGGACGGCGACGAGCAGCGGAAAGCCCTTGGCGTCACCGAACTTGTAACCCATGATCTTTTCCATGTTGGCGACCCCGGCCTCCATTTGGGCCTGCAATTCCACGGGATAAGTTTTCTTGTGGGCGTAAAAATAGGTGCACACCTCGGTGGTGATGGTGAATCCGGGGGGGACGGGCAGGCCGATGCGGGTCATCTCCGCGAGATTGGCGCCCTTGCCGCCCAGCAGCGGCTTCATGGAGCCGTCCCCGTCGGCTTTTTTATTGCCCCAAGTGTAAACGTATTTGGTGGATTTAGATGCAGATGGTTTTGCCATATATTAAAAATTGTTATGTTTTCCGATCAAAAACAAGACGGTGAATTTAGCAAACCGCCCGCCGGTGTCAACGAACGAAGCGGCGCAAACTCAATTTTCAATTTTTCTCCATGGTTTTAAATTGCGTTAAGAGCGTTAATAATCCGAAAACAAAATAACGATTTATTTGATCGTCTATTTGGCTGGTTGTGAATGGTCAGAGCAAGGTCAGGAAGCGCCCGGTGGAGGGGGGCCGACGGTAAATGGTTGCCCGCCGGCTGGAAAGTGGCACATTGACGGGATGCTTAAGCCAGCGAAATCAACGACTTCCGCCGCCGGGACCACCGGGGGGGCGCCGGTGTTCACGGAACGTCCCGTCTGGCGTCCGGTGGGCGATGGCTGGCGGCACATCCATGGCAGTGTGCGCGGCGACGGGGTGAGTTTTGAGTGGCATGACTTTGTGGTCCGGGAGGAATTTGACTGGGGCAAGAGCTTCCACCCCGGCAGCTTGGAAGTCTGCTTGAACTTGGAAGGCAGCGGGCGGGTGTCCGGCAACGGTCACGAGGCGGGTTACACGCCGCTGACGGTGGGTTTTTACCGGCGCGGGGAGCAGGCGCTGCCGGCCGTGCGGGCGGCCGGGCAGCGCCACCAGTTTCTCACCGTCGAGATGTCCTTTGATTTTATCCGCCGGCATTTGAGCGCCTTTGGTCCGTCCCTGCATCCATTGGTGCGCGAGGTGATTGCCGGCCGGCCGGAGAAATCTTCGGCGGCCCCGCCCACCCGCCTGACCAGCCGGTTGCAGCAACTGCTGGCCAGCCTGCGCGAAGCGCCGGTTTTGGCCCTGGCCCAATCCGTCTGGTATCAGGCCAAGGCGCTGGAAGTGGCGGCGGAATTATTCTTTGTGACGCCCGATGAGCAGGAGCTTTTTTGCCAGCGACAGCATCGCCTCGCCTCGGAGCGGGTTGAAAAGGTCATCGCCCTGCTCCGGGAAAAACTCACCGAGCCGCCCAACCTCGAGGAGATCGGCCGGTTTGCCGGCTGCAGCCCGTTCCATCTCAGCCGGACGTTTTCCGCCGAAACCGGGATGACGATTCCCCAATACCTCCGCCAGCTCCGCCTGGAACGCGCCGCCGAATTACTGCGCTCGGGCAAATTCAACGTCACGGAAGCCGCCCTGGAAGTCGGATATTCGAGCCTGAGCCATTTCAGCCAGGCCTTCCACGAGGAATTCGGGTGTTGTCCCGGCCTGTATCCGTTGCGGACGCCGACCCAGAAATCCTCGACCCCGCCCCGGGCGGAGCCGGCGGCGGGACGCTGAGGCAGAGCAGGGGATTTACACCGCGCCGGCTTATGGTTGGACCGACGCGATCATCACCACGGTGTGTCATGGTTAAGCGAGTCGGATCGACCCCCAACCCGGCACCGGTGGCAGTAACTTGGATATTCCCGCATG
>Ga0302267_10003054_pt1 | contig 19553 bp, 11 predicted proteins | sample III_Bog_E1_3_FD_194555 | JGI IMG/M metagenome (GOLD analysis project Ga0302267, IMG submission 194555) | Peat permafrost microbial communities from Stordalen Mire near Abisko, Sweden - III_Bog_E1_3 | ecosystem: Environmental > Terrestrial > Soil > Wetlands > Peat | place: Sweden: Abisko... | reverse complement strand
TTTTTTAAAAAATGTGCCCCCCCCCCCCCCCCCCGCCTGCGTACCCCCTTACTCGTCGCGGCCACGCTTCACGCCCGCGAGCGCCGCCTCCACCGTGTCCACCGCGTCGAACTCCGCGCGCTGCTCGTCCGTGAGGCCGTCGTCGCCGACGCCGGCCGGCGCCTCGCTCGCGTCGCCGTACGGCTCTTGGCCGCCGGTCGCGTACGACGCGGCCGCCCACGCGTTCGAGTTCGAGTTCGAAGTGTCGGGGTCGTCGCCGCCGGCGCCACCGACGCCGCCGGCGGCGACGACCGCCGGGTCGGACACGAGGTCCACGACGCGCGCGCGCGCGTCGTCCTCGTCCACCGCCGCGACCATGCGCGGGCCGAGGTCGCGCGCGCCGCGCGGCGGCGACCGCCACACGACGATCGACGTCGCGGACGCGACCCACGAGCCCTTGAGCGCACTGACGGCGGCGTCGCCGACGCCGCCGACGCCGCCCGTTACGTGCAGCAGCCACTTGAACGTGACCTCCGCCTCAGTGTACGGCGTCAGGTCGATGCACCCCGGCGCGCGGACGCCGAGGACGGTGCCGAAGCGCGCCGCGGTGTGCGGCAGCCACACGACGCGGCCGCCCGCGTCGTACCCGACGCCGAACGTGAACGCCGTCGCCTCGGAGACGTCGTCGCCGGACGCGAGCGCGGGGCGCGTGCCGCCGCCGGGCAGCACCTGCAGCGGCACGAACGCCGTCTCGGACACGAACCCCTTGTCGCCGATCTTCACGGAGCGCGGGCGCACGGACGGCGCGTGGCCGATGACCTGGATCCGGAGCTGCGCGGGGTACGTGGGCGGCGGCGCCCCGGGCGGCGGCGGCGCCTCGCCGATGCCCAGCGGGCGCGGGCGCCCCTCCGCGAACGGGCACGTGGACAGGACCGCGGACCGCGTCGCCTTCAGCGACGCCTCCTCGATGAGGCGGGCACGCAGGGTGGGGGGCGCGCCCGCGCCGCCGCCCGCGCCCGCGGCGGACATCATCGCGAGCGTCGCGTCGACGGCGTCCGTCGCCGACGCGAGGATGGCCGCGTGCGCCGCGGGGAACAGCGCCCCGCGCGCGGCGTGCACCTTCTCCGTCAGCGCGTCTAGCTGCGCGCGCAGCGCGGCGCGGTCCGCCTCGCCCAGCGTCACCGTGAACGACAGCTTCGTCGCGGGCGCGGGCACGGAGCCGGCGTCCTTGGGGCCGCGGACGGCGTCGGAGTGCGGGCGCGGCGGGAACGCGACGCGGACGGGGGCGCGGACGCCGGACGTCCCGTTCTTGAACGCCGCGCCGAGCGTCCAGCGCGGAGAAAAGCCCCACCCGGGCGCGCCCTTGATCGCGACGTACATGCCCTTTGCGTTCTTATACGGCCGCGGCGCCATGAGCGCCACCGACGCGGGGGTGAACTCGGAGATGAGGACGGGGAAGGTGCCAGCAGCGCCGGCGCCGCCGTCAGCGACCGCCGCCGCGGGCACGGCCGATGACGCAGGGGCAGACGCCGGCGCGCCCGGCGCGGCAACCGCGTCAAACTCGGACGTCAGGGAGGTTGCCATGGTACCACTGTAGAGGAGGGGGGGGCGGGGGGGGGGGGGGCAAAAAAAAAGTGCCCCCCCCCCCCCCCCCCCCCCCCCCCCCCCCCCCCCCCCCCCCCCCCCCCCCCCCCCCCCCCCCCCCCCCCCCCCCCCCCCCCCCCCCCCCCCCCCCCCCCCCAAAAAAAAAGTGCGCCCACACTTTCCGCGTCGTGAATTCGGGCGCGCGCCGACCACACACGCCTCCAAAACACGTACATGAGAGGGGAACGCGCGCGGGAGTCCATGGTTTAAATGAGGAGGGAGGGGGGGGATTGGTGATGGAACGATGGACAAGGTGGGTGGCGAGTGCGATGCGGAGACGGAGCGGATACGAAGAACTTCAAGTATTTTTTTTATGAACCTCCGCATCCGCACGTCTCATCCGCCTCCACGTACAACGCACGTCACACCATGTCGTCGCCCCCCCCCCCGCCCGCGCCTGCCGCCTCGCCTCCCCGTACCCTCGCGGCGCCGTCGCCGGCGTCGCCGCCACGCCTTGATCTGGGCGCGACGGCAGCCACGGAAAGTGTGGGCGCACATTTTTTTTCTTCGCCAGGCGACGCCCGCGACGCCGCCTTCGTGTATCGCAGGGACGCGACCGCACGCGCGGCAACGGACACGGAGGGCGCCGCACACGCGCCGCCGTCGCCGCCGCCCCCCGCCGCTGCGGACGCCGACGCGCACATGAGGACGCCCGTGACGCGTCTGCCGCCCCTGCCGCGTGCTGGCGCCGCGGCCCACCGCGTCGCGCGGGCGGCGCGCGCCGCCGCAGCGGCGCCCGTCATCGACACCACGACCGACGAGGGCACCGCGGACGAAAACGACGACGACGACGACGAGGGCAGTACGGACGAGGAGGACGACGACGATGACGACGACGACGACTCCGCGTCGTCGGGCACGGGGGACGTCGTACGCGGCGGCGGCGGCGGTGGCGCGCCCTCGACGCCGCCTGGGCGCAGCGTCCATTCAAACCGCGCCACTGTTTTACGCGGACGCCGCCGCACCCTCGGCTTTATCAGTGACACCGACATCGAGGAGGACGACGAGGACGATGACGACGACGACGACGACGAGGCGGGGGGCGGCGGCGACAGCCCGCGGGACTCCGTGGACGAGGAGATGGAGGCGCGGTCGGGGCCGTCGTCCACGGAGGAGGACGAGGCGGACGAGCGCGGGAACCTGGCGGGCTTCGTCACCGCGCCGGGCGAGGGCGTCGAGTTTGAGGCGCGGCGCCCGCCGCCGCGCTCGGCGTCGCCGCCGCGCGAGCGGCTGCGTGACCGCAAGCGGCTGCGCCGCGCGCGCGACACGTACCTCGACGCCGTGGACCCGGAGACGGGCGCGACGAACGCCGCGGCGGCGGCGGCGGTGCTCGCGGAAGACGAGGCGGGCGCGGAACGTCGGCTGGACCGCGCGCGGTCCGCCGTGGCCGCGCGCATGGCGGTGCTGCGCGTGCTGCGCGCCGCGCGCGAGGGCGGCGACGAGACCGCGCCGCGGACGGGGCCGTACCTCACACCGGGCGCCGCGGCGGACCTGTCGATCCTCGCGATGATGCCGTGGTTGGCGACGTCGCACCTGCTGCTGCTGCAGGCGATCGTCGTGCTCGTGTCCGAGGGCGACCCGGGCGCCGCGACGGCCGCCGCGGGCGCCGCGGCCGCGTCCATCGTCAGCACCGCGCTGTCCACGCGCGACGACGCGATCACGCTGCTGAAGGCGGCGGCGGCCGCGGCGGCGCGCGAAGCCGAAGATTTCGGGCCGCCCGCGGGCCCCGCGCACCCACGCATCGTGACCGCCGTCGCCGCGGAGGGCGTGTCCACAGGGAGCATCCTCGGCGCCCCCGCGGCGGCGGGCGACGCCGCGCTGTTCGGCGCGGGCGCGGTGCCCGACGACGGCGCGGACATTTAAATCATTCACGGAGGATGAGGGGGGGAGGGGGGTAGTTACACTTCAAGTGACGTACGGTTTGCGGAGTTCGTCAGTTCACAGTTTGTCGGCTCTCAGCCCCCCGCGCGCCCCACGTCGCACGCACGCCCACCTGCGCGCGCCCGCCCGCCCACTGCGCGCGCCCGCCCACTGCCATGGCCACCGTCAACATCCCGATCCCGAAGGCGGTCGCCGCGTACCCGCTGTACGACGCGCGCCTGCTGCCCGTGAAGCCCGCGTTCGCCGTCACGCTCGGCGGCTCCGCGGTCGCGGCGCAGACGTCGTCCCCCACGTCCAACACGTCGTCGCAGCTGAACTTCCTCACGAACATCTCGTCGCTGGACACGATCATCGACCGCCGCGTGACGATCACGACGACGTTCCTCGTCGCGTTCACCGCGGTGTTCAATCAGTACGTCGGCTCCTCGCTGCCCGCGGGCGGCCTGGGGCTGTACGACAACATCGTCACGGGCGGCACGAATCCGCTGTCGGGCGCGCAGCAGTACCAGCTCATCCCGGGCCGCCACTTCGGCATCGCGGCGTACCCGTTCCACCAGCTCGTCACGTCCATGACCGTCGGCGTCAACAACTCGAACACGATCTTCAACGCGCAGGCGTGCCTGCCCTTCGCGCTGCGCCTGCAGGACTCGAAGCGCGGGCGCGTCGCCGCGCCGACGGCGGGGAAGCTGGACACGCTCGTCAACTACCCCGACGTCGCGCTGGGCACCGTCAACGCGGCGTCGCCGTACGGCGGGTACGAGACGTCCGAGTACGCGGCCGACCCGTCCAACGGCGCGTACTCGGTCCAGTTCGTCGTGCCCACCGGCTCGAGCACGGGCACGGGGTCGATCCCGTCCGCGGCGACGGCGGGCACCGTCATCGCCGCGGGCTCCGCGATCGGCACGTACACGAACAACTCCATCGTGCACACGTTCCTCAACGGCCTCCCCGTCGTCACGATCGGCGGGTCCACGAACACGTACTACTACGCGATCGCGATCACGACGACGGAGGAGATCCAGGTCTCGCCGTGGACGCAGGGCGTGTTCGCCGCGGAGTACGAGGCGGGGCTGACGGGCGTGTCCAACACGACGCTGCAGGTGCAGCTGCAGTCCCCCGCGTCCGCGTGCGGCGCGCAGGGCCTGCTCGCGACGCTGACCCCCGAGGTCACGATCACGACGACGGGCTTCGGCCCGGGGGCGTACGACGGCGGGTCCACGCTCACGTTCTCCAACACGTTCCTCTCGTTCAACACGCTGAACCCGCCGCTGTCCCTCGAGGTGCCGACGACGTGCGTCGTGCCGTACCACACGATGACGCCGTACACGACGCAGCCCGGCATCTCGTGCCCCGCGTGGGGCGGGAAGCTCACGTCGCCGAGCGTCACGAACGTGTCCACGAACACGCAGGTGCTGTCGCAGATCCCGGACTTCGTGGCGATCGCCGCGATCGCGACGCCGACGGGGTCGGAGCGCCCGTACTACCTCCCCATCTCCAACGTGTCCATCACGTTCAACGGGCAGAACGGCCTGCTGACCGCGGTGTCGAAGCAGCAGCTGTGGAACATGTCGCGCACGAACGGCCTGAACGTACCGTGGCTGCAGTGGCGCGGGCACGCGAGCCAGACGTGGTCCGGCGTACCGCAGTCCGGGTCCGCGGCGTCGCTGCTCGCCGTGATCAACACCGCGCAAAACGCGACGCCCGCGTCCATCGCGACGACGATCGCGCAGTACACGGCGTTCGTCCCGAACTACCTCGCGTACCCGTACGCGACGCCGATCATCCGGACGTCGGGGTCGTTCGTGCTCCTGCGCATGGGCACGGACATCACGCTGCCGCCGAATCTCGCGGCGGGCGTGCAGGGCTCCTTCTCGTTCCAGGCGAACCTGCAGGTCGAGAACTGGTCCACGGCCGCGGCGAACACGCCGACGCTCGTCATCGTCGAGATCAAGTCGGGGTACCTGACGACGGACAAGGGCGCGGCGTCCACGAACACCGCCCCCCTCAATACGAACGACGTCATCGCGGCGCAGACGGGCTCCGCGTCCGGCGGCGACGCGCGCTCGCACTCGCAGGTGTCCCGCGCGTGGGGCGGGTCGGCGATGGCGAACTGCAACAACGCGGCGGGCATGACCGCCGCGGGCCTGGGGTGGGAGGCGCTGTCGGGGGCGGGCGGCGGCGACGCCGGCCAGCCGCAGGCCGGGCAGCAGCCCGGGCAACAGCAGCAGTACACCGGCGGCGGCGCGATCTCCGGCGTCGGCTCCGCGACGCCGTACGGCGCGGACAACAACGCGTACGCGAAGTCGGGCGGCGCGCGCGGGAAGCGCGGGTGGGGCGCGGAGGCGCAGGGCGTCGGCATGGGCTCCGTTGGCCAGGGCAGCTACGGCCAGGGCTCGATCGGCCAGGGCGACTGGGCTGGCAGTCGCCCCCGCCGCGGCCGCGGCGGCCCGCCGCCGCCGCAGCAGTACTACGCGGGCGGCGGGTACGACGACGGCGCCGGCGGCGGCGGGTACGACGACGGCGGCGGCGAGTACGAGGAGTACGACGACCCCACCCTCAGCGGCGGCGGCGACCCGATGGCGTACTACACGACGCGGTGATGAAGCGGGGCAAGCGACGGTGAGTCGGGCGCCGCGGGGGGGCGCGGGGCTGCCACGGACGCGTGGATGGGGGTCGGGCGCACGCGGAACGCGAGCACGTCCGCGAGCCCCACCGCGGCGTCGAGCGCGGCCGGCGAGCACGCGTCCACCGCGGCGTACACGAGCGCGGCCGCGTGGCGCAGCAGCGACGTGCACCGCGTGCGCGACACGACCGCCGCGAGCACGCCGCGGTACAGCTCGTCGTCCGTGGTCGCGGACGCGATCGCGGACAGCGCCGCCGCCGTCGCGCCGGTCGACCGCGGGGACGCCGGGGGCAGCCGCCGCGCCCCACTGCCCGCCCCTGCCCCCTTTCCATCCCCTGCGTGCAGGATCGGGGCCATGAACACGTACGTCTCGCCAGGCACGGCCGCGTGCGGGGAGCGCGTGTCCAGCGCCGCCGCCGCGGCGACGGCGCCCAGCGGGTGCGCGTACAAGGTGAGCAGCGCGCGCGCGTCCGTCGCGGCCGCGGCAGCGCGGCGCCGGCGTTCCGCCGTCCGCGCGGCGCGCTCCACCGCGTCCGCGTACCCCGCGTGCGCGGACGGCGGCGTCCCCAGGAACTCGGCACAGAACGCGGCGGCGACGCGCGCCGCGTCCAGCTCTGCGGCGCGCGCGGGCGCGTCCGCATCAATCGCCGCCACGAGCGCGTCCAGCTGCGCCGCCGCGCCGGACAGGCACGACAGCAGCGTGCGCGTGTCCCACCCGCCCACCGCCGCCGCCGTCGCCGCCCACGCGTCCCGCGCAGATTGTGACGCGTCCGCGCGCCCCGCGGCGCCCGGGTCGCCGAGGCTCAGCGCGTCCGCGACGCGCAGCGCGTGCAGGGGGCCCGCGCCCAGGCCGCCCGCGGACGCCGCGAGCATGAGCACGTTTACGAGCGTCCACGCGTCGGGGGGCGGCGCAGACATCAAGGGGGGCGGTCACGCGTTCATTCAAAGCGCCGTGGAATGATACCGAGCTCCGCACATGCATGTATCCGCAAAAAAAGGGAGCGCCCACACTTTCGACGCCGTGTTTTTTATTTCCAGTCCGGGCGGCGGCGCGGGCGCTTCGGCGCGCCCGGCGCGACCGGCGCCGCCGCCGACGACGCCGTCGCCGGCGTCGACGGCGCCGGGACGTCGGTCGCCGGCACCGCCGCGTCCGAGAGCATGCGCCCCGCGAACAGCAGGTGCGTGAACATCGACTGCTGGATGCCCGACGGCGCGGCGCGGAACGTGGCCAGGGTCTCCAGCGCCGCGGCGTCGGAGGCGAGCACGCGCGCCCACTCCCCCTTCAAGCACGCCTCGTGCTCCGTCACGTACTCGGACACGTACGCCGTGATGGCGACCGCGTCCGCGGGCGACGCGGGCGAGCCGTCCGCGTTCAGCGAGATGTGCGTCATCATCGCCGGCGCCGCCCCGATCGCGGGGAGGGACACGATGTTCAGGCTGAACTCGGACGAGAACGGCGACGCGCGCGCGACGAGCGGCTGCATGTTGGTGCGCGGCATCCTGCCCTTGTTCACGTGAGCGCGGAGACGCGGAGGCGGAGCGCGAAGAAGATCCGCATTCAAGTCACGTCACGCGCCCCACGGCCGCCCCCGTTTTCGCGACGCCCCCCCCCCCCGTCCGTGCAACCGCGCCGCTTTCTCGCCCGGCGTCTCCGGGTGCCCGCTCGTGTCCGCCAGCAGCCCGTGCGTCCGCACGATGTGCTGCGCCACGTCCGCCGGCAGTCCTCGCAACGGCGCCAACACCGCCGCCCGCCGCTTCGCGACCTCCGCCTCGATCTCCTTCGCGTGTTCCTCCGCCGTGTACGCGTGTGTGTACATCTCCCGTGACGTCGCCCAGGTGTGTGCGTTGGGGTGCGGGGGCTGCCCAGCTGCCGCCGCCTCCGCTGCCTCCAACGCCGCACCGTGCACCTTCATCTCGGCGGCCATGCCGCGGGCCGAGCGGGCTTGCGCAACGAGCCAGGGCGTCGCGCCCTCGACCAACCACGCCGGCCGCACGCCCCCCGTCTTCCCCGTCGCGACCCCACGGCCGTAGCCGTACATGCGCGACGCCTTCTCTGCCGGCGTTTCAGGGTGCCCGGACGTGTCCGCCAGCAGCCCGTGGGTTCGTACCACGTGCTGCGCCACGTCCGCCGGCAACGGCGCCAGCGCCGCGAGCACGGTGCTCCGCCGCTTCCGAAGCTCGGTCTGTATGTCGGTGATCGTCTCCTCCGTCTCGAACGCGTGCGTCAGGTACTCGCGGACGGTCTGGTGCAGCATGGCGTTCGCGGGGGCTGCGCCAGGGGCAACCAGCGCGTGTGCAGCATTCGCGGCCGCGTGCGCGTCCACGACCACTTGATACAGCGTCGCGAGGCGGCGCGTCAGGTCGGGCGTGGACGTCGTGGGGATCCAGTCCGGACGCACGCCCCCGCTCAGCCCCGTCGCCCCCCCGCCGCCGTATCCATGCAAGCGCTCCGCCTTCTCCCGCGCCGTTTCGGGGTGCCCCGTCGTGTCGGCAAGCAGGCCGTGGCTGGTGACGACGTGGCGAACGACGTCCGGGGGCAACGGCCCCAGCGCCGCGAGCACCGTGCTCCGCCGCTTCGTAAGCTCCGTCTCGATCTCCTTGATGCGCTCCTCGATCTCGTACGCGCGCGCGAGTGTCGCGTTTCCAGACATGTGGAAGAGCGTGTCTTTCGCGATGTCCGCCCGGTGCGCGGGTGTCGGATAGTGCCGATCAAAGTAGTCCCGCTCGCCTGCCGCCCGCTGACGCAGGCGCACGATGGCCGCGCGCTCGTTTGCCACCTCCTGCCGGAGGGCGGGCGTGTCCGTGTTCGGTAAGTTCCAGTTTCGCACGCCGCCGGACAGCGTCGACGGCGGGCCGCCGGACCCCGTCACGTCGTCGTCGGCGGGCAGGTACTCGACCACCTTTCGTAGGATGTCCGCGGGCAGTGCGATGGGGGGGCCCACACGCCCCGGCGCGAGCGCCGCGGCGGCGCGCAGCGCGGGGCCCACGCGGTCGAGCTGCGCCCACGCCAGCCGGTTGTCGTATTCAGCCTTGGCGACGTCGTGCTCGGCCGCATCCCCGTCGAGCCATTGAATCGCAAGAGGGTTCCTGCCGTCCGCCCTCCATCGCGCCGCCAGCTCACGTGAACGTGCCGCGTTCGTCGCGTGGGTGTCCGCCATGATCCGAAGGGAGCCCGGGTCGGTCAGGCCCCCAGGGTGCGGCGGCGGCCGCGGCCCCTTCGGCTTCCCGGACCCCGTCGTCGTGTCGTTGGCCGGCAGGTACTCCGCGATCACGTTCTGCACCGCGACGGGCAGCGTGATGGGCGGGGGGGCGTGTCGTCCCGGGGGCGCAGCGCGCGGCACGCCCGGCGCGAGCGTCGCCATCAGGCGGTCCCGCAGCCGCGCCTCCATCTCGTCGCGCGCGCGCGTGTACGCCGCCGCCGCCTCGGCTCCGCGCACGACGTCCTCCGCCTGCATCGCCACCGCGCGTTCGACGTGCGGCGCGTGCGCGGGGTCGTCGAGATCCAAGTGCGGCGGCGGCTCGGCCCAGTGCCGGACCGCGTGCGCCGCCACGTTCCCGAGGATCGTCCGCGTCACGAGCTGCTCGTTCAGGTGCGCCCGCAGTTGCGGCGTCGGGATCACGCGCAGCACCGACGACGGCCGCGCGCGGGGACCCACCGGCCGCCGTCCGCCCCCGCGTCGCACGTCGCCGGGGGGCGCCTCCATGCCCCACGCGCGATGGTAGAAGTGGGCAGGGCGGCCAACAGCCACCACCAACTCCGCCTCCGCCCTGCATACGCGCCTCGTCCACCACCATGTCCGTGCCGTATCCAGGCGACGCGGATTTCGACCCCCGCGACGCCCCGCTCGTCACTCCAGCACCGGGCGTCGACCCCACGTTTGCATTCGAGCCCACGCTCCGAGCACGTACATACGAGGAGCGCCTCCGAGAGATGATCAGCAGCGCACGCGGAAACGCGCACCAAGCACGGAGAGAGCTCACAGAACTCGTAGGGCCGGACGCAGTGGCACGCGCGGCCGCCAGCGGAAACGCGGAGGACCTGGGCGTCCCTGCCGGCCCCCCGGGTTCCCACGGAGACCGCGTGTTTCGAGCCGTCGACCGCGGCTCGTCCATGCACCACACGCACGCGCTGTACGCCCGCGAACTGCGCGATCTGTACGCCGCAGACGCACGGATCACGGAGCAAACCGACGACTACGCACGCCGGCGCATCCAAGCCATGAACACGTCCGGCGACGAGCACCTTACAAATCTAACTGACGCGCAGATTGCTCAAATACGGGACGAAGTCACGCGTCTACGCGCCGGCCGCCACGACGCGTACATTCGATCGCGGCGACACGCCCCATCCGGCACGTACCCGTGGCACGCGGCGTGGGCGAGGGAAGTGGGTGCATTTGAGGGACGCCGCATCAACCACCAACTCATTCCCCGGCGGAACCCCGAGGCGCCGCGTGGTTGAAACACATTGAAGTACATGATCCGTGGCTCAAATCTCGTGCACGTCCGCCCCAAAAACCGACAGCGGGTCCTCCGCGCGCGTGAGCGCGGTGTACAGCAGTCGCCGCGCCTCACGCAGCGGCAGCGCGCGGATGTCCCCCACGTCAATCACAATCGGCGTCCGCAGCGAGTACCCCTGCGACGAGTGCGTCGTCGTCGACGACGCGGGCACGAGCCAGTCGGGCGGCGACGCCAGGCTCGCGGTCCACGCCTCGTGCGCGTCGCCGTCGTCCAGATCGTCCTCGAACGGCGCCGGCGCCGCCGCGCCGGCGTCAGCGCCTTCAACCACGTCGTTGGGGTCGCCGCCGCCGTCCGCCGCCGCGGCCCGTGGGCGCCACGTGTCGTCGGGGTACCGCGGCGTCACCACGAGGGGCTCCCCCCGCCCCCCCCCCTCCACCACCACGTACTCCATCTGCGGCATGAACACGACGGAGCCCCCCGGCACGTCGACGGGCGTCCGCCGCACGCACCGCACGACCTCGTCCAGCTCGAACGTGCCGGGGGGGCGAGACACCCGACCGCCCGGCGACGTGCCGTCCGCGAGCGTCGGCGGCAGCACCGCGGCCCACGCCGCCGCCGTCACGCGGCGGTGCGTGATCGCGCGCAGCCCCGCCGGCCACACGGCGGGCAGGCCCCGCAGCGACACGAGCACGGCCTCCCGCACCTCGACGGAGAACACGAGGCGCACGCCCGCGGCGCGCGCGGCGGGCGGGCCCCAGATCGCCGCCGTCAGCTCGCGCACGCGGGCCGCGCCCTGGATCGAGTTCGCGCGCCGGATGCCGTGCAGCACCACCTCCCGCGGCCACAGCCGCCGCAGCATGGACGTCGTGTAGTCCATGTCATCATAATCCGACGCGCGCGGGGAGTCCAGGATCGGCCCCAGCTGCGCGACGTCGGACGTCGCGTAGAAGCGCAGCGGCGGCTCGAGCGACGCGCCCGCGGCCGCGACCGCGCCCAACACGCTTAAGACGTCCGGCGACAGGAACGCCGCCTCGTCCACGACGACGACGTCGACGCCGCGGGCGCGCACGCCCTCCGCGACGCGCGTCGCCTTCGCGGCCGGGTACCCGTACGCACCGCCGTCGTCGCCGCCGCGCATGCCCAGAAACCGGTGCACCGTCCGCGCGCGGAAGTCGTCCGCGCGGAACGCGGCGACGAGCGCGTTCGTGAACGTGATGAACTCGATGACGTGCCCGCGGTCCAGCGCCCACCGCTTCAGCAGCGTCGACTTCCCCGCGCCCGGGTACACCGCAACGACGTTCGCGGGCCCCGCATCCAGGATTGAAAACAGCTCGGCCTCGCCCCCGACCGACGACTCGTCGATCACCGACAGCAGCGTGACGGGGACGGACGCCGCGGGCGCGAGCGCCGCGTCGAACGCCGCAGCCTCGCGCTCCGCGCGGCGCAGGATCCACTGCGGCGCGTCCGCAGACGGCGCGCCCCCGCGCGACCGCGGGGGCACGCCCGCAGAAATAGAAAATGCACCGCGCAGGACCGCGCCGACGTCGTCCGTTTTGGGCACGTCGGCCTCGAGACCGCGCTCGTAGAACAGCGCGTCCGTCTTGATGCCCAGGAGCACGGCGCCGGCGCCCGCGCGGCGCCGCGCCTCCTGGTACAGCACCCACTGCGCTTCTTTCACGATCGCGCGGTGCTCGACCGCCCACCCCGCGGTCAGCGCCGTCTCCGCGGTCGACGTCACCGTCCACAGCGGGTCGTGGCCGCGGTACGCGGCGCGCGGGTCGGGCGCCGCGCCCACCGCGGGCGCCTCGTCCGGCGAGCCGGGCGGCGCGTCTGGCGCGACGTCGCCGTATAACGCCAGCACCTCGGGCGCGGCGCCGACGCCCGCCCCCGGCGGGTACAGCGGCACGGGGTCTCCGCGGGCGACGCCGTCCACGGGCGCCGCCTGCCGGCACCACAGCACCGCCTCCTCCTGCGTCGCGAACGTGCGCGTTTGCTCCGCGCGCGAGCGCAGGCGCCCCGCGCGGCCCACCGTGAAGTTCACGACGTCCCGCCGCACGGGCCGCGGCAGCGCGCCCCACAGCGCCACGATCTTCTCGGGCAGGCCCGACGGCACGACGCGCCCGGGCGGCAGCACGTACCGCACGCGCGCGTGGCGCGCAAAGTCGGGGTCGGCCATCGCGCCGTCGAGCGCGAAGCCGCGGATCGCGGTGACGCGGAACGGTAGCAGCACCGCCAGCGGGCACAGCCGCGGCAGTCCAGATACCTCAATGAAGTACCACGCGTGCACCTGCGTCGCCTCCCCCGGGTGGTAATCGCGCTTGGCGTCCCACTCGTTGAACACGCCGCGGCCGCCCGACAGGTATCGGTACGCCGCCGCGGTGTACGCGAGGTTCTGGTCGACGGCGATCGTGGACGGCGGCGGCAGCGCCGCGCGACCCTCCGCATCCGCGTCCTGCCACGCGCGCATGGCCGCGTCGTGCGCCGCGTCCGCGTCGTCGTCGCCGACGTCCGCAACCAGCGGCAGCGCCAGCAGTGCGGCCACGTCCGGCGACGCGTACGACGACACGGTGCCGCGCGTGAACCACGCCGCCTCCAGCCCCGCCGTCGCCGCGACGGCCGCGGCGTACGCCTCCGCGGTCGACAGCTCGGCGCGCGCGGGCTCGCCGCGCGGCGTCGGCAGCGCCCGCAGCGTCACCAGCGCCGCATCCACGTCCGCGAGCGACGCGCGCGCGCGGCCGCCGCGCTCCTCCGCGCCGCCGCCGTCGTCGCCGTCCACGGCACGGCGCCGCGCGGTCGACACGCTCGCGCGGCGTTTTGAGACAGCCGGCGCCGCGAGCGCGTCGGCGCGCCCGGGGTCGACCGCGCTCACGCCCACGCGCACCGTCACGCCGATCAGCGCGCCGTCGCGCAGCACAACATCAACGCCGATGCCCGCGACGACGGCCGTCCACAGCACGTGCGCGATGTCGGACGCCCACGGCCCCGTGAACGCGTCCCGCGTCTCCGCGCCGCGCCCGCGCCACTGCTCGGGCGCGCGCGTCCCCAGCTTCGCGTCCAGCAGGTCCGCGACGCGGTCCAGCCACCCCGGCGCGTCCGACGCGCCGAAGCGCGGCACCGGCTTCGGCGGCGCCAGCGGCCGGATCTCGAGCCGCGGCAGCGCCGCGCCCGCGTCAAACAGCGCCGCCGGGTCCGCGCGCGCGAGCGGCGTGTCGTACTCGCGGGGCAGCGCCGCGGGGCGCGCGCCCTGCGCGTGCCACAGTCGCGGCGTGTCCTCTGCGGACAGCGGGTACAGGTGCCCGCCCGCGACGAGCACCGCCGCCACGCGCAGGCGCGACGCGGCGACCTCCACGCCCTGCAGGCGCACGTCCCCCGGGCCCAGCACGACGAGCCGCGTCTGGATCGCGACGAACAGCGCGCGCAGCTGCGCCAGCGTCACGAGCACGTCCCCCCCCGGGACGTACGGCGTCCCGAACCAGAAGCGGTGCAGGCCGTCCATGCTCGGTTCAAACACGGGGCGGCCGCCCGCCGTCACGAAGCGCCGCTGCACCGCGCCGCCGCCCGGGCCGACGCTCGTCCCCGTCACCGGGTGGCGCCCCGCCTGCGCCGCCGCGACGTCGTCGCCGTACCGCGCCAGGAACCACACCGGCACGCAGTCGCGCACGGACGTCGCGCCGTCCACGCTCGACGGCGCGAGGCCGTCCACGCCGCGCAGCGCGTCCACGAGCTCGCCCCGGCCCACCCGTAAATATGCGGACGGCGGCGGCGGCCGCCCCGGCGCGCCGATGCTCGCGGGGTACGCGCCCGCGGGCGGCACGACGACCAGCGCGCCCGCGGAGATCGCGAACGTGGAGTCGCTCTGGTTCAGCGACGCCCAGTAGTGGCGCACCGGCGCCGACCGCGCGAACAGCGTGTCGTGCATGTCCGCGCGCGGCAGGAAGCGCGCGCCCTTTGAAAAGAAGAGGGCGGGCGCCGCGGACATGATGTCCGACGACGCCGCGTCGTCCGGCAGCAGCGCGACGTCGAACGTACTGGACATCTGCACCCACACGACGCCGCGGGCCATGCGCCACGGGCGCGCGCCGCCGGGCACGCCCGCCGCCGGCGTGGCCGGCGCCACCGTCACCATCTCGTGGCGGGGCCCGCCACGCAGCGGGCCCCAGAACCGGATCTGCGCGCGCGTGCGGCCGTGGAACCGCGGCGCGGGCCCCGCGCGCCGCGCGAGCGCCATCGCCGTCATGAAGTCCCACGTCGGCCCCGCGGGCGCGCCGCGGCGGCCCGCCATCGACCGGTCCAGCTGGTACCGCGGGCCGCCAGAGTCACGCGAACCGCCCGGCTGCCCAAGAGGCGGATCGCCCCACGGGTCGCCGTTCGAGTCGTCGTCCATCCTTCTTTAAAGAAAGAAAAAAAAGAGCGCCCACACTTCACGCTCACGCGTTGTCGAGCCACCCACGCGCAAAACGCCACGCGAGCCACGTCTGAAACTCCCAGAACGACGGCCACTGCGCCGGGCGAAGATCCACACCACGCTGACGCTGCATCCACGCGCGGTCGTTGTTCATGATTCAACGAGCGGGCATGGCGTGCGGAGCGGATGCACAAACTCCGCAAAAAAGGGACTCAGTCTTTGTACAATGCCGTACGCGCTGGAGCCCGTGTCGACGCCCGCCGGCCCCCGTTTTTTTGTGCGCGACGTCCACGGCAAGCGGTACTCGCACGCGCCGCTACCGCGCGCGCGGGCGGTCCGCCAACTGCGCGCGCTGTGGGCGTCGGCGCACGGCGGCGGCGCCCCGCTGTCCGGCGGCGCACGGCGCGGACGTGCGCAGGGCAACCGCCTGCACTTGGCCCCGCACCACCACACCGACACGGACGCACAGCTTCGAGCCGATGCGGCACGGTACCACGTGTTTATGCGGCACCATGAAGAGCAAGCCGCGGCCGCAGAGCGCGCCATCCGCGATGCGGGCGGCAGCCCGCCCCCCATGACCGGTGACGACGTGACGGATCACTATGAATCCGCCCACCTATTGGCGACGCTGGAACGCGAACACCCCGAGGAGAGCCCGGAGGACGCCCCCCTGCGGCGCCTGCTGCGACGCCGGATGAACGCCACCTACGAACGCACGTACTTGGACGACATGGCAGACGAGCTGGAGACGCGCATGCTGCGACGGGTGCGCCCGTTCGAGACGCGGAACCCGGACGGCACGCCCGTCGCAGCACGCGCGGACCCGCCCGGCGTCACCGCGCGGCCGATTCCGATGGACGTCGTGCGCGCGCACGTCCTCCCCTTCTTGGACGACGCCGCCGCCACGAGCGGGCCCCCGCCCCCCCGCATACCCCCCCTCCCCGCGGGGCGGTGGCACCCGAACACCCCCGGCCACGTGCGTGGACAACCGTGGCCACCGCTCGGCTCGGGCGCCCCCGCGCCACCCCCGCCGTCACGCTTGTCGGGGGGCATGGACATGGGCCCCGACCACCTCGCCGCGCTGGAAGACGCGTTGACGGCCGCGCTCAACGCGATGGGTGCCGCGGTCGGCGCCCGCGCCGCCGCTGTGAACGCGGGCGCGGCGCTGGACGTACTCGCAGGGCATGACGCCGCCGTCGCCGCCGCGGACCGCCGGGCACGGATCGCCGCCCAGCGCGTGGAGGCGCTAAAGCGCCAGATCCGGGACGCGCTACCCAGAAAGGGCGGGGGGCGCGGGCTAGTCGGCGGCATGGACGCCGAGATGCACGTGAACCCGCACGGCCCGCGCGCGCGCGCGTACCGTGCGGCCCTCGCGGAGCACGCGGCATACGTCGCGCGCGTGAGCGCGCTGGAGGCGCGGGAGGCGCGCATCACACCGGGCGCCCCCGGCACCGTTCAGATGCGGGACGTGTACGAGCGACACGAACCGAACCACGGCATCGTCCCCATCACGCGCGCGGACGCGGACCGCGAGCTTGCGCGCGCGAACGCGCTGTACGATGACGTCACCGCGGCAATAAACGCCGTGCGCGACCCAACGACGCGACACGGCTTCCGCCTGGGGTACGAGGCCGCGGTAGATCGCATGATCGACGCGCAGGACCGCGTCGGCACGCTCGCAAACACGTTGGACGCCATTCGTTTGGAGCGCGCGGACCGCGCGCGCGCGGGCGCGCCATTGCACGAGGAGACGCGCGCGATTCGGGCCGCGGCCAGCCGCGTGCCGCCGCCCGCGGTGCCGCCACCGCCAGGCGCGCCCCCGCGGCCGACGCACCTTCCGCTGGAAGTGGAGCGCCACATCCGCGAGTACGTAGGACGAGGAGGCAGCGAAACGAAGACGGGGGGAGCGCGCCTGGACCTGGAGAACATGGGGCTGCACGGCCTGTTCACCGCGCTGCACGCGGCGCTCGGCGCGCTGCGCGACGCGCGGGACGAGGTGGCCGAAATCAAGGACCGCGCGGCGCGCGCAGCGCCGCCCGTGCGCGCCGAGCTGGAGGCCGACCTAGACGACCTGCGCAAGATCATCCGCAAGATTCAACGCCGCATCGACGCGCTGCGCGCCGCGATCGCGGACCGCGAGGCGACCGTGCCCACGCACGCCGACGTCGCAGACCCGCGGTTATCTAGCCGCCCCCGCGGCCCGCTGCGCGAACGTTGAATGAGTTCGCCTCAATGATGCGTCAGCAGCGCCGCCCCATACTCCGTCGTCGCGTCAGGCACGGAGCTCCCCATGAGTTCGTACGTCCCGTCCGCACGCAACATCACCACGCCGTTCAGCTGCGGACCCACGCCAGGCGGTCCCACTACGCGCGGGTCGACGACGTGGTTCCAATACCCCCCAGGATGTGCAGCTGAGGACGCCGCCCACTTGATTGCGTTATACAGCGCCTTCAGAGCCTCGACGAGCGCGTCGCCATTCATGTTCGGCTTTCCTGCCTCGTGCCGCGCCGCCTGCGCGGCGAGTATGATCTTTTTCGCGTCGTCCAGCGCTTTGATTACTTCGGCGCTCTCGCGCGCCACAAACGGTGCGTGTGCCATCGCAATCGAGAGATGAGCACGCCAAGCGGAGACGGAGTATGAAAAAAAGGAGTACATCCGCATGCACACACATATACACACCGCGCCATGGAGTGCGTATCCGAGCGCCTCGTCGCCGCGACGTCCGCCGCCGGCCTCACCTTCAAATACAAGGGCGAGAAGGTAACGCTGCCGTGGCTCGGCTCTACCTTCGCCGTCGACACGAAGGACGGCGTCACCGTCACGGGCGCGCACCCCAGCATCGCCGGCACGACCCTCATGCTCCGTCTCTGCAAGGGCGACGCGCCCGCCGCGACGTTCATGGACGCCTTCGCGCACACGTCGCTCCTGTGGTTCCAGGCCAACCGCCCGGACGCCGCGGCGACGGCGGGCAACGACCACACGTGCCCCCACTAAGCAGTAATTGTGGGCGCTCTTTTTTTAAGTTGTTTCTCTGCAAGGGCGACGCGCCCGCGGCCGAGTTCATGGGCATCTTCGCGCACGTGTCGCGCATCTGGTTTCTAGCCAACCGCGCGGACGCCGCGGCAGTAGCCGTGCACACGGACGACGAGTCGTCTGCGGAAGAGTAACGTGGGCGCTGTTTTTTTTTTAATGCGTATTACATTTATTTGCATTACGCATAGTAGTACACGATGCCGTACACGTTCTGCATGATCGCGCCGCCGACGACGGCGACGGAGTCGCCGTAGTTGAACCCAAACGTGAGCCACCCCCCGTTCGCGGGGACGGACGGCATGACGCCGTCGTTGAGGCCGAAGAAGCGGTAGTTCGCGTACGCGTTGGCGCTGCCGCCGGGGTACGCGGGAGCAGCGGTGCTCCACAGCACGCCGCTCTCATTGTTCAGCTTGGATAGGACGGTCGGCCAGGTGATGTCCGTCGATGTCGTGGTGGGGAGTTGGTTCCACGTCACCGGGTTCGCGTTGCCGCCGGCGTTCAGGTTTTGGGACGATGCGAGCGTGCCTGCGCCCGCGGTGGACTCGTTGGACCATTGGTACGAGGACAGGAAGAAGTCTTCGTACCCCGTAGATGCGAGGAGGAGCGTGGACCCCGCGATGGGGGGGTTGAGCACGTTGTTGGCGAGGACGCCGGTCTTGCCGGTGGCGTACTGTTGGCCGCCGACGAAGCCCGTCCACGGGAACAGCGTGCCGACGGCGGCGTTCTTCGTGGTCGAGCCGCCGAGTTGAGTCGGCGTCTGCCACGCGCACCACCGCCCCTCCGTCGCGTCTGCCACGCCGAGGAACGACGTCTTGATGCCGCGGAGGTACACGCCGTTGGGGCCCGCGGGGACGGAGAGCACGGGGTAGAAGCCGGTGTCGAGGGACAGGCCGACGTTCGCAGAGCCGAGGGCGAACGTCGTCGAGTGCAAGCGGACGGGGCCGTACGGGTTGAGGGAGGCGGGGATGGCGCCGGAGAACACCTGCGCGAAGACGGACACGGTCTGCGACGTGGCCGTGTTTGCGAGCGCGAGGACGAAGGAGGAGCCGTACGGAATGTCCAGGGCGACGTAGCCGCCGAAGGAGACGGTGTTGCACGCGTTGGAGCCCATGATGTCGTTGGAGAACAGCGTCGAGTTGCCGGACGTCGCGATGCCGTTGTTGCCCCACCGGTCAACGGTGAGGGCAAATGTGTCTGCGCCGTCGCCCGCCAGTTGCGGAGAGATTTGCTGTGCCACGGTTGCGGTGTTACCAATGCACAGCACGCCGTCGACAATGATCTGCATCGCGACCTGGTGCGGGGGGCCTGCGATCGCGAGCCAGATCTTGGACACGATGCCGGCGCCGGACAGGCTGACGATGGGGGTGTACACGTACTTGCCGCTCGACATAGAGAACGCCTTGATCCCCGCACTCGTGAGTGCAGACGTCAGGGACACACGCTGCCCTGCGCCACCACCGCCGCCGCTGGACGACGATGAGGACGTGCCATTGCGCGTGTTCCACGACATCGTTTCAGTGTGCGGTG
>Ga0302267_10003052_pt1 | contig 19562 bp, 18 predicted proteins | sample III_Bog_E1_3_FD_194555 | JGI IMG/M metagenome (GOLD analysis project Ga0302267, IMG submission 194555) | Peat permafrost microbial communities from Stordalen Mire near Abisko, Sweden - III_Bog_E1_3 | ecosystem: Environmental > Terrestrial > Soil > Wetlands > Peat | place: Sweden: Abisko... | reverse complement strand
GCGGCCACTATCCAAAGCGTTCTGCGCGTGCGTCGATTCATGAAAGGCCGTCAGAAATAAAGGTATCACCCGGAACCCTGGCCGGCTCTGCATTCTGTGCCTTGATTCGCTCTGCTCGGCGTCACTTGATGGGCATTCCTTGCGTTGCGAATGAGGCAAGCGAAAGCGAACTAATCGAAAATACTATTGCGCTTAGTGACACTATATGCAAATGTATTTGCGCTTGGGTACAAATCTGGTGCTGGCGGCTGACGTGAAAGTCGCTTTTCAGCGAAACTATGGAACGCTCAAAGTGCGCTTTGAAGGGCTGGAGGCGTTCGTCGCCCGCCTGACAGAAGGCCGCCCTTGACCCCGTAGGAATTGAGACGTCCAGCTCAGGAGCGCAGGAAGATGGCCACGGCCAGAAAAAGCAGGACCGCGGCCACTATCCAGAGCGTTCTGCGCGTGCGTCGGTTCATACTTTTCAGCCAACAGGAAAACGTCAGTATAACCCTACCACCGTTGACTGCGTTACATGGAGTCTTAATTCACACCAAAGTCGAAGACGCGGCTTGAACTATTAGCTCCGGTCATGTAGGGACCTGCGCCAGCCCCACCAGTTGGTGAGACGAAGCCGAACTCGCCTGTCGTGAGCGGCGCGTTCAGTGTAACTTTATAGACGCCTGGCCTGAGTTTGGTGTAAGTAAAAGCGACCATGGCTTTGTCATCCATTCCGCCAGACGCGGTATATGCGTTGAAACTTCCAGTGGTGGTCTCACGCGTATCCTTTTTTACGTCGAAGCGAAGCAAGGTGTATTCATTCGGCGTGCTGGTTCCTCCAAAGAAGCTCTGTGCATTACTTAGGCCCTCACCCTGCCGCTCGAAGTAGAAATAAAAAGTTGCATTCGGGTCTGTAATACGGACATTTGAGTGTGCATTCCGAATGACCGCTTTGAATTTGGACTTCGCGATCCCGTAGGTTATTCCCGTTACAAACATACCTCCGGCTTTGCTCTGGCTGTAGACCGACGGCTCCAGCATGGTCATCTTCGACCCTGCAGGGGAATTGTTGCTGAAGGTGTAGATGCCTGGTTCATGCGGCGAAGCCGGATCATCCGGGTCAGAAGCGGCGGGCGTAGGATTTGGAGGCGGAGCAACCGAAATTGAAGACGTTACAACTGGCACAGGTGCGGATAACTTCGCCACAATCGCCGCGACCTCCCTGTCACTGACGCCCGCAGTCTTGAGGGCAATAATTCCATCGGCCGAGATGTCATAGTTTCCGGCCGCTCCACTAATGGTGGTAACAATCAAATCCTCTGAAAGGCCGGCTTTAACCAGCTTGATAACAGAGTCGTTGTTCATTGCCTGCTGGGCAACGAACAGGGGGCAGATGGCCAGAAATACGACTGCGAGAATGATTTTGCGCACGATTTCTCTCCTTACGATTCAAAACCGCCAAATCTGTGAAAGATTGGCGAGAGAATTATCAATCTAAAGATTGTTTTTCGCAATAAGTATTTTTCAACAACCAAAAAGCCACAGGGCCGTTCCCCGTTTCCGGGAGCGGCCCTGCTGGTTCTCTTCCCAAGCGCAATCGCACCTGGCCAATGCTGCATAAAGTTATTCGTTCACGCTCACACAATAGATCTTCCAGTTATTACCTTCGGAGGCGTCGCGCGGCTTGGGCGGAAGTATTCCATACTCGCCCTTTCCGAGGTGAGCGCTCAACTGGATCTGGTAAACGCGAGGCGCAATCTTCTCCGAGGAAAATCCGACGGCGTTCTTATCCAATTCATCGCTGTCCTTGGTTGCTATGCCAGAGGTAATGGGAAAGATTCGATCGTTCGATTTGATCGTCAGCCGCAGCAGCCGGTAATCCGCAATGGTGCGGCCTTCCGGCACGTAGACGGCGATCATGATGGGCAAGGTTGCGGCTGTCGCGGACTTGAGACCGGTGACATGGCCGATCGTGGACCTGCTCCCAGTATCCTTGGGGTGAAGAGGGTTAACCTCAAACCCACCGTACTTTGCGACCACAATATCAGACGGGATTGCCGTCCATGCGTTGCTCTTGTCCTGGTAATAGACACCGACATCGGTGATGCCAGGCGGAAGGGCAGGCACGTCAGCCACAGGCGGCGCCGGCGGGACAGGCGCAACTGGTGGCGCTGGCGGTGTTGTAGCTACCGGAGGCGCGGGCGGAGCGGGAGCAGCTGGCGGAGCCGGAGCCACCGGCGGCGCTGGAGGAGCGGGAGCAGCGGGCGGAGCGGGAGCCACCGGCGGCGCTGGTGGTGCGGGAGCAGCGGGCGCAGGCGGCGGCGCTACCGAGGCCTTGAGCACAATCGCCGAGACCACCTTGTCGCTGGCGCCTCCGGTCTTGAGAGCGATCAGCCCATCCGTGGAAACGTCAAAGTTGCCTGATTGCGCGTTGATCGTTGTAATAATCAAATCGTCCGACATTCCTGCCTTGACCAGCTTGATGATGGCGTCATTATTGAGCGCCTGCTGGGCAAAGGCCAAGGGGCAGACTGCCAGAAATACAATCGCGAGAATGTTTTTACGCATATGAAGTCCTCTCCGTGCGGTTCAAAACCGCCAGAACTGCCAAACAACGACAATAAAATCATCAACCTAAACCCCGCTTTTCGCAAGAAGTTTCTCTTCAGCGCCAGGCCGGGGGTAAGCGCCAGTTTACCGGCCAACGACAAGCACAACAAAGCTGCCGGGTAGAACAGGTGGGCGGGGGCGAGGATTGGCGGCTGTGGGCTCGGGACGCGGGCCAAGCTCGGCGGCGACCAGGTAGACGCGGTCGGTTGCGGAGTCGTAAGTCATGGTACGCGCGCTGCGCTGGGTGGGCAGGCTCTCGATGGTGGGATAGCCGGGCGCGCCGGCATCGACTACCGAAAGAATTCCCTCGCCGCAGGAGGCGAAGGCCAGCTTGTGTTTGGCATCCCATCCGGCGCCGTCAGGACCACTGCCGATCGCGGCAGTAGCGAGCGACTTGCCGGTCTTGGCGTCGGTTACGGCCATCTTCTTGCCGTCGCAAACCGAGAAAAGCCGTCCGCCAGAGACATCAATAGCCAGACCGGAAGGGCTGTCGCAGCCGGTCAGCGGCCACTCGGCGGTGAGCTTGTTGGTCTTGGCATCAAGGCGGACAATCTCATTTTTGTCTTCAATGTTGACGAAGATCGTGCCTTGTCCATCGACGGCGGCGAACTCCGGCTTGCCGGGCAGCGGAATGGTGGCGACCACTTTGCTCGTGGTGGCGTCGATCACGGTCGCGTCTTTGCTGCGGCCGTTGAAAGCCCAAACGGTCTGGGTGGCCCGTTCGAAGATGATCGCGTCGGGGTTGGTTCCGGCGGGGATGGTGGCGACAGTGGCCAGCGTGGCGCGGTCGAAGACGACCACCGCGTTGCCGCCGCCGTCGGAGATGTATCCGAATTTGCCGGCGGTGTCGAGGGCGACGCCATGCGTGCCGTGCAGGCCGGTGATGGAGCCAATGAGTTTACCCGTCTGCGTATCGACCACATCAACGCGAAGGCCGTGGGTGAGATAAAGGCGGTAGGCCTGGGAATCGGCAGTCAGGTCATCCCAGCCGCCGTCGCCGCCAATCTTCCAGCGGTCAATAACTTTGTAGGGCTGTTGCGCGGCGATAGGATGAACGGCTGCAAGAAAGCAGCACAGCAAAATGGCAGCCGCGAAGGACCGGACAAACAGGCGAAGAGCAGGCAGGTTCAGCATGGAAACTCCCTTGATACAACAGAAGAAGAATATCATCCGCCGATTGCAACAGTTTGAAGCGAGCTTAACTGCCCCGCCAGCAACTTCTCGAACTCCCCTAACGGTACCGGCCAGCTAAAGAGATACCCCTGGTAGGTATTGCATCCGATGCCAGATAGATACTCTCTCTGCTCTTCAGTTTCCACGCCTTCCGCCAGCACCGGCAAACTCATTGCGCGGCTCAGCGAGACGATGGCTTGCGCAATGGCGCCGCCATGGGCGCCCGACATAATATCTCGCACGAATGCACGGTCGATCTTCAATCGGTCCAGAGGAAGGCGCTGCAAGTAACTGAGCGAGGAATAGGCTGCGCCAAAATCGTCCAGAGAAAACTTCAAGCCGTGCAACTTGAGTTGGGACATTTTGGCGATGACCTCATCGATATTCTCCACCAGCATATTTTCGGTCAGTTCGAATTCGAGTTTATGCGGATTGGCTCCAGTGCTCTCAAGCATTGCCAGCACATCCTCTACAAAATCCGGCTGTCGCCACTGGATCGCGCTGATATTCACCGCGATCGTGAGATGAGCCGTTTCCTTCCTGGCCGCCCATGCAGCCAGTTGCAGGCAAGCGGTTTGCAGGACCCAGTCACCCAAAGGCAGGATCAGCCCGGTCTCCTCGGCCAGGGGAATAAACGTGTCAGGGAACAATATGCCGCGCTGGGGATGCATCCAGCGCACCAGCGCCTCGGCGCCGATCACCTTGCCACTATCCACCAGGGGCTGATAGTACAGCAGGAGTTGTTCCTGCTTGATCGCCACGCGCAACTCATCCTCCATCGCCGTGCGGGCATTGATGACGGCCTGCAACTCCGGGGCGAAGAACCGCACCGTGTTGCGCCCTTCCGCCTTGGCCTGATACATGGCGATATCAGCCTGCTGCAAGACCTCTTCCGTGCCCTCCTTCTGAATTCCAAAGACCGCGATTCCGATGCTGGCAGTGAGGAAGCATTCGTGGCCGGCAAGCAGATAAGGCTGGCTGATTGCGGCAAGGATCTTTTCGGCGATTCTCTTCGCCTGCGCCGCTGCCTCCTCGGGACTCTCGCTCAGTATCTCCAGTAGCGCCACAAATTCATCCCCGCCCAATCGCGCCACTGTATCGGTCTCGCGGGTCGCGGCACTCAGCCGCTGCGCAGTCTCCTTAAGCAGAAGGTCGCCAGCCTGATGGCCAAACGAATCGTTCACCTTTTTGAACTTATCCAGATCCAAAAACAATAACGCTCGCAATCGGCCGCTGCGAGCGCTCAAGGCCAACGCTATGCGCAGCCGGTCCAATAGCATCCGGCGGTTAGGAAGTTCCGTCAGCGGGTCGTAGAAAGCCAGATTCTGAATCGTTTTCTGTGCCTTCACCAGAAGCTTCAGGCTGTGCTCCCTCCGCTTCGCCGCATCCATCCGGAATCGGAAAAATCCCCAGGTCCCGCAGAGAGGAATCAGCCCGCACAGGGTAAAGAACCACCACGTCCGGTACCACGGCGTGAGAATTTTGAAGGCAAACTCCGCCCGCGGTGCGCGCCACACGCCATCTCCGTACTGCGCTTCGATCTCCAGCCGGTAATTTCCAGGCGCCAGTTGGGCAAAGCGCAGAACAGGTTGCGTTGTCTCGGTCCAGGCGGAGCTGGCCCCCTCCATACGGTAGCGAAAGACGACCGCATTCTCACGAGTTGCATTCAACGCGGCGAAGCGCGCCAGCAGAGAGTTTGTATGCATATCGAAAGATGGAGGGCTCTGGCCGGTGACATCCGTCCCTCCCATCAGAAGCTCGGAGAAAAAACCCTTGATTGGCATCTCCAGACCTTTGCGCCAGCTTGGCTTGAAACGCGACAGGCCGCCGCTGGTGCCGATCCAGACGGTGCCATCCGGCTCCGCGGCAAAGGCGTTCTGGCTGCTGTTGTCCCAGACCAATCCATCGCTCAACCCGTAGTGGCTCCAGCGCGCGCCGTCCCAAATGTCTACGCCGCGCTCGGTTCCCGCCCACATATGCCCCAGGGAGTCGGGTTCGATAAAATACACGATTGCATTCGAACCCGGTCTTTCAACGTGCTTCTCAATCGCCAGCCCATTCGGCACACCCTGCGCCGCCTTAAAGGCTTCAAAGCGCTCCCCGCCGTGACGGAAGTATCCATTGACCGTGGCTACCCACAAAAAGCCCACACGGTCCTGGAAGACGGACCGCACCGACAGGTTATTCAGCCCATCGGCGACCCCGAAATACCGGAAGCTGTACTCCTGCGCGCGTAGCGCCGAGCACACGAATAGCATCAGGGCAAGCGCCCACGCATTGGACCGGTGAATCACTATTGGAAGAATCGGCGATTTCGCGCATTTCTTTATCGTTCGATCCGATTCCGTGAATCCTGGAATAAAAACTAAAACAGATTCTTGTATTGCGGGGTACCGCAGTTTTCGATGCGTTACTCTCGTAGTTGAGGCCCAAACGGCTCGGGGACTTCAAATTGCGCATTATTCTCTCGAATATCGGCACCCTGGGCGACAGCAATCCGTTGATTGCCATTGCACTGGAACTGAAGCGGCGCGGGCATCTTCCGGTCATGGTATTGCCGCCGGTGTACGAATCCAGAATCCGGCCCCTGGGACTCGAATTCCACCCCGTCCGGCCGGACATCGACCCCACCGACACTGTCGTGGCAGAGAAGGTCTACGACATCAACACGGGCACAGAGTATGGGCTTAGAAATTTTCTCTTTCCCGTACTGCGCCAGACGTATTCTGACCTTCTGGACGCGGCCACCAAGCCCGAACGCGCAGACCTAATGCTCCTGGGCGAACTGAACTACGCCGGGCCGCTGGTGGCCGAGGTAACGGGGATTCCATGGGCCAGCTACGTGCTGGCGCCGATCTCGTTTTTCTCCGCCTACGACCCGCCGGTGCTGCCCCCTTACCCGTGGCTGGCGCTGGCCCAAGAGGCGATTCCTGGATTCGGGAAGATCGTCCGGCGAGTGGCGCGATTTGTCAGCCGCAAGTGGCCGGAGCCAATCTACGAGTTGCGCCGCGAACTGGGGCTGCCCAGGGGCGCCAATCCGCTCTTCGACGCCAAGTTCTCGCCGGCCCTGGCGCTGGCCTTGTTTTCGCGGGTGCTGGGAGCCGAACAAAAAGACTGGCCTCAGAACTCGTTGATTACCGGCTTCTGTTACTACGATGCCGACTTCGGCAACCAGGAGCTGCCGGCGAATCTTGAAAAATTTCTCAACGAAGGACCGCCCCCGGTGGTCTTCACGCTAGGCTCTGCTGCGGTGTTGTCTGCCGGGGACTTCTTCGAGATTTCAGCCCAGGCCGCCATCCGGCTGGGAATTCGCGCGGTGCTGCTGATCGGCGCCGACCCGCGCAACCAGTTGAAGTCAACGCTGCCGGAGTCCATCTGCGTGGCCGAGTACGCGCCTTACTCCAAGCTCTTCAACCGCGCTTCGATGGTGGTGCATCAGGGTGGCGTGGGAACCACGGCGCAATGCCTGCGCGCGGGCAAACCGATGCTCATCATGCCCTACTCGCACGACCAACCGGACAATGCCCGGCGGATGCAGCGGCTGAAGGTAGCGCGAGTGATTCAACGCGGCAGCTACTCGCCAACGCATGTGGCTCGCCGGCTGCGGGCGATGCTGGCCGATTCCCGGCTGGCCCAGCGAGCCGAGAGCGTGGCCCGCCAGCTCGCCAACGAGGACGGCGTGCGCACCGCATGCGATGCTCTGGAGAAGTTGTACAGGCGTTCGCGTTAAGGCCGCCAGCGAAGAATTGGCTTCCTTGCCGCCTGCACCTCGTCCATTCTTCCCACCCGGGTCGAGTGCGGCGCCGTCTTCACCAGTTCCGGCGTTTCGTCAACTTCCTTCGCGATGGCACGCATGGCCTCGATAAACAAATCCAGCTCCTCCAGCGATTCGCTCTCCGTAGGCTCGATCATCAGAGCCCCGTGAACGATCATCGGAAAACTAACCGTATAGGGATGGAAACCGTAGTCGATCAGCCGCTTGGCAATGTCGCCGGTTTTCACTCCCTTGGCCGCCTGCAGTTTGTCGCTGAAGACAACCTCGTGCATGGAGGCGGTCTTGTAGGGCAGCTCAAAAATGTCTTGAAGTTTTGCGCGGATGTAGTTGGCGTTGAGCACGGCGTCTTCGGTGGTTTGGCGCAGGCCGTCGGGGCCGTTGGCCAGAATATAGGCCAGGGCGCGAATCATCACGCCCACGTTGCCATAGAAGGCGCGCACCCGGCCCACGGAGTGGGGACGGTTGTAGTCCCAATGCAACTCGCCAGCACTTAGTCCCTCAATCCCTGGTCCCTTAGTCCCTCGTCCCTCGGTCCCTGTCTTACGAATGAGAACCGGCACGGGCAGAAACGGCTCCAGAAACGCCTTGCAGGCCACCGGGCCGGAGCCGGGTCCGCCGCCGCCGTGGGGCGTCGAGAAAGTCTTGTGCAGGTTCAGGTGCATCACGTCCACGCCAAAGTCGCCCGGCCGCGCCTTGCCCACCAGAGCGTTCATGTTGGCGCCGTCCATGTAAAGCAGCGCGCCTTTCGCATGGAGAATCTTCGCGATCTCCGTAATCTGGCTCTCAAAAACTCCAATCGTCGAAGGATTGGTCAGCATCAACGCGGCGGTTTCCGAATCAACCTGCCGTGTGAGCGCCTCCAGGTCAATGCCCCCCTCGGCGTTTGATTTCAGATTCTCAACTGTGTAGCCGCAGATGGCCGCGGTGGCCGGGTTGGTGCCGTGCGCTGAATCTGGAATCAGAATCTTCTTGCGCGGATTGCCCTGCAACTCGTGCCATGCGCGGACCAGCAGAATTCCCGTGAACTCGCCATGCGCGCCGGCCGCCGGCTGCAGCGTGATCGCGTCCATGCCGGTGATTTCGATCAGGCAGCGTTGCAGCAAATCAATCACTTCTAACGAGCCCTGCGCCAGCGAATCAGGCCGGTAAGGATGCGCCTCGGCCAATCCTTCAATGCGGGCCACCAGCTCGTTCACTCTCGGGTTGTACTTCATGGTGCAGGAGCCCAGCGGGTACATTCCCAAATCAATGGCGTAGTTCCACGTCGAGAGCCGCGTAAAGTGGCGGATGATTTCTATCTCGCTCAATTCTGGCAACTCGCCAGGGGTAGTCCGCTGCGCCTCGCCGAGTAACGCAGCAGCATCGACAGCAGGCACATCCAGCGGGGGCAGCATGTAAGCGCGCTTGCCGGGCGAGGACTTCTCGAAGAGCAGAGCCTCATTCTGCGTCGGGTGGGGACGAACCTTGCCGTTGATGCGTGAAACAAAATCTTCAGATGCTGCCATTTTTCCCTCGCTGCAAACTCTATGAGACTTTCCGGGCTAACTTTCCTTGATTGAATCCTGTTGCTTCCCCGTGCCTTTGAAGCGAATCTCGTTCACGTGCCATATGCACCGCGCCCAAATATATCCGGCAAAAGGACAGGCTATCAACAAACTAACCACAAGCTGCCACTCCACCTTCATGTGGCGAGCAAGAACATTCGTGATCATAGTGAGGACAAACATGATGCCGCCCCACTTCAGCACTCCCCGGTAATAAATGAAGGATCCCCTGCCATTCCTTCGCGTCTTCTCCCATTTCCGGCGTTGCCTGTTGTGCACCGCGGATTTGAAGCTCTCGAACATCTGCGCATCTCCATTTTGAGAAGGCAAACCAGACAACCTCGATTTACTTGCCTATGCCTTTACCGGCCCCGCGGCCAAAGCTTTGGCCGCGGCGTCAATCTGCGCGCGGGTAATGATTTCTGTCGCGCACCACAGCGTGCAATTGCGCATCTCGGGATACCAGCGGCTCAAATCAATGCCGCCAACGATCTGATTGTCGAGTAGCCGCTGACTCCATTCTGCCGGGGACTCTTCGGTCTGCAAAACAAACTCGTGGAAGCGCGGCGCGCCGGTGAACAGCAGCTTCACTCCGGGTTGGGCGGAGAGCGTCTTCGCAGCATAACTCGCTTTCGCCAGGTTATGCTCGGCTAACTCGCGGATTCCTTCCTTTCCATAAACCGAAAGGAATATGGTAGCCATCAGCGCGACTAATGCCTGATTCGTGCAAATGTTAGAGGTGGCCTTCTCGCGGCGAATGTGCTGCTCGCGAGTGGAGAGCGTGAGAACAAAGCCGCGGTAGCCGGAGCCATCGACGGTTTGGCCGACGAGGCGTCCCGGCATCTGGCGGACAAACTTCTCTTTGGCCGCGAGAACTCCGCAAAACGGTCCGCCATAGCTGAGCGCAACACCAAACGATTGCGCCTCCATGCTGACGATATCCGCCTCGATCGGCGGCCGAATGATTCCCAACGAAACCGCCTCGGCAATGGAAACAATCAGCAATGCGCCCTTGGCGTGGGCGATCTCAGCGATGGCTGGAATATCCTCGATGACGCCGAAAAAGTTGGGGCTTTGCACGAGAACAGCCGCTGTTTCTTCTGTAACGCTGGCTTCAAGCGCGGCCAGATCGATGCGTCCCGTCTTGCGGTCATAGCCGATCAGTGTCGAGGGCAGGCCCTGGTGCTTTGTATAAGTGTCCAGCACCTCGCGGTACTCGGGATGAACGGTTGCGGCCACAACGGCCTTGTGCCGGCCGGTGGCGCGCACGGCCATCATCACCGCCTCTGCCGCTCCCGTTGACCCGTCGTACATGCTGGCGTTGGCCACGTCCATGCCGGTTAGTTCGGCGATCATCGTCTGAAACTCGAAAATAGCTTGCAGCGTACCTTGACTTATCTCCGCCTGGTAGGGCGTGTAACTTGTCAGGAACTCGCCGCGCTGGATCAGTGCGTCGATGATGGCCGGGCGGTAGTGGCGATAAGCTCCAGCGCCTAGGAAGCTGGCGTAGCTGGTCGAGTTCTTCGCCCCCGCCGCGCGAAAGTAATCGATGATCTCGCTTTCGGCGTGCGCGCGGGGCACGGCCAGGTCGCGATCAAGGCGGTGCTTGGCAGGAATGACGGCGAACAAATCGTCAATGGATGCCGCGCCGAAATCGGCCAGCATTTTCTCACGTTCGGCGGGAGACTTGGGCAGGTAGCGCATAACGCTCCTTCGGAGCAGTGGTCAGTGAACAGTGGTCAGTGGTCAGTGAATGAACCACATGAAAGTACGAAACTTCCCATCTTAGATTAAAAACAAAAACACTACTAAGGGTGGGGTTAAAAGTTTGTGAAGACAGGAAGCAATGCCGGGCTGGTTTTATATTCCCTGTTCCCTATTCCCTGTTCCCTGCATTTAGCTTTCTTCTGCGATAAAGGCCTCATAGGCGGCAGCGTCGAGCAAGGCGTTGACTTCGGCTGGGTTGGCCAGCTTGACCTTGATGATCCAGGTTTCGTGAGGCTTCTCGTTGATCTTGTCGGGTGCGTCTTTCAGTTCCTCGTTCACGGCGTCAACCGTGCCTGTGACGGGCGAGTATAGGTCGCTGACCGCCTTGACGCTCTCCACCGAGCCAAAGGTGGCGCCGGCGGTAACCGCGTCGCCCACTTTGGGCAGGTCCACGTAGACGATGTCGCCGAGTGAGTTCTGGGCGTAATCGGTGATGCCGATAGCGCCGATGGAGCCCGTGAGTTCAATCCATTCATGCTCGCGGGTGTAACGGTAGTTTGCGGGATAGGCCATGCGATTTTGCTCCTCCAAAAGCGAAACCTAAGTGTACGACTTGAGGGGGGCAGATGGAAAACAGAGGTCAGGGAGCAGAAATCAGGGGTCTGAGGCCTGCTCTCCGCTTCACGCCGGGCCGAAGCCGGGATAGGGCGCAAGGGGAACGAGCGCCAGGATTTCCAGCATTCCTGCCTGATTGATGGGCAGGCTGTCGAGAGCGGAGAGAACCTCTGCATCGCTGGCGGCTTCCCAGAGGATGGCTGCGCCGGGTGTGTCTCCACGACGCCAGATCTGGCGGAGCAGGCCGGAGGCGTACAACTCTTTTGCGCGCAGGGTCTCGCGAGCCATCAGCTCCGCGGTAAAGGCTTCAGGTTGAAAAGCGTCCATGCGGCGGCGGGAAAGCGATAGAAATTGCATGGAAAGATTGTAAAGGCTGGGTATAGGCAGCGTGTCATTCCTGCATATGATTTGTTGATTGCGGTACATTGGTTTCCAGCGCCAGCCACAATTTGCCCCAAAACACTCCAAATTACGATATGATTTCTGTTAATTGGTGCCAAGACTAGGAGGTCTTCTCCATGCCGAAGTTCGTTATCGAGAGAGATATTCCCGAAGTAGGCAAGCTGTCGCCGGAGCAATTGCAGGCTGCGTCGCAGAATTCATGCGGCGTTTTGCGTGAGATGGGCCCTCAGATTCAGTGGGTTCAGAGCTACGTCACGGACGACAAAATCTATTGCATTTACATCGCCCCGGATGAAGATGCAGTTCGACAGCATGCTCAGCAGACAGGTCTGCCCGCCAACCGGATCTCACGTATTCGAACGGTGATCGATCCCACAACGGCGGAGTAGCCTCTGAGAAAGTCTGGCCGGCTTTCTTGGATTGCTATTTTTCAAAGAACTTCCCATGCCCTCCATTCGCCCACGGGTCATAGTGCGCGGCAAAGTTGGCGCGTCTTTGCACGCTGGGGTGGTTGTAGGTCCAGAACTCGACGAAACGGTTGGGATCGGGGTCTTCCAGCCACGCTTCGCCTAAGTGGTTGAAGGCGGAGACGGCGGTCTTCTGCGGGTCGGCGACCAGGCCGTGGATGGCTTCCTGACCGTACACATCGGCTTCGTGCTCAAAGTGGCGGCTGAAGGTGCTGCCTGCCGGTTGCAGAATGAGGCTGGCCACCGAGAGGGTGAAGAGCAGCACCAGAAAACCCTGGCGGCTGGCAAGCGGGGCTGAGCCGTAGGGCGAAACCAACTGCCATCGAGCGCCGTAGCGGCGCACCAGCCACCCGGCAAACCCCGCGCATGCCCACAAGACAAAGAACGTCCCGGCAAATGATCCGGCAAGCTGCTTGGGAATGTGGTTGAGTACGTAGTGGCCGCTCTCGTGGCCAAAGATGAAGAGAACTTCGTCGTCGGGAAGGCGGTCGGTGGCCGTATCCCACATCACGAATCGCTTGCTGGCGCCGATGCCGGTGACGTAGGCGTTGAGGCCGTTGGATTTTTCGCTGGCCTTCATCAGAAACATGCGCTCGGGCGGAATGTTGGTTCCGGTGCGTGCGACGACGGTTTCCAGTTTTGCCACCAGGGCAGGATGGGTTTTGATGAGCGGCTCGAACTTGTTGAAGAGGGGATCGATGATCAGTGGCGATGCGAAGATGGAGATGAGAATGAGTGGGAGCGTGACCAGCCAGATCCAGGCAAAGTAGCGGCGCGGGGAGACGCGGACAATCCAGTTGAAGAACAGAAGAATCAGGGAGCCGAAGACGAGCGAGAGGCCCAAGCCTTTAGCCAGATCGCCGCACCAGCCAGCCCAGCCCTGAACGCTGATTCCGTAATGGCGGCTGACCGCGTGGCCGATTGCATCCAGCGGCAGGTCTGCCAGGGAAGAGATAACAATATATGCAGCAAAGAAGAGCAGCCCCTGCATCCAGCGGCGGCGCAGCACGCGCTCTGCCCAAGCTGCCAGGCCTGCGGCCCAGCGAAGGCTGAGCAGCAGCCAGAGGAAGGCCAATCCCCAGAGAGAGCCCACAATCTCCAACGCGAGGCGAATGTGGCTGAGCGCGATGGCCTTGGCCAGTTTGTCGGGCGGCAGGTTGTAGGCCTGCGTACTGGCGGGTTGAGCTGGCACTACAGCGGAGGTCGACGTGGGCTGAGCCGGCGCGGGTTGCCCGGAGCAAAGGCTCGGGGTAAAACCAGCGAGCAGCAAGGTCAGGCAAAGTGTCAGCAGCGTTTGGCGCACAAATGTCATGAATCGTTTCCTCTTGAGTAGCTTACTCTGAGACAATTCCTTTGGAAGATGTTTATAACGGGTTTTTCAACCATGAGAGAGATTTCTTTTGCCTTCGGAAGGCGGACGGCCATCAGAGCTGGTATCCGCGCGGTTTTTGCCGTTATGGCGTTAGCCTTGGTTGCCGGGGCGCAGCAACCCCCCACCCCAATTCTTCACCCCGCGAAGAAAGACTTGACCGTGGCCCCCCCGGTGCTTCTGGACGCCATGACCACCGAACTCAATCGCGCCTTTACCTCGCTGGGCAAGCAGGGTGACGCAAAGCAGTTGCCTCCTTACTTTCTGAGTTACTCGGTGAGCGATGCCAGCTCGGTTACGATTGGCGCGCAATACGGGGCGCTGGTGAGCAGCGGGTCCAATCACGTGCGCATTGCCGACGTGCAGGTGCGGATCGGCGAGCCCAAACTGGACAACACGCATGGCGCCCATCGCAGCTCGGCGGTCAACAGCGCCACGTTGCCGCTGGCGGACGACCGGGAGGCGCTCTCGCGGTCGCTGTGGCTGGCCACCAACACCGGGTACGGAAAAGCGCTGGAGAACTACTTGCGTGTAAAAACGGAAGCAGAAGTCCGCGCCAAGGAAGAAGATTCCTCGCCGGACTTCAGCCAGGAAGCGCCGCAGGTCTACCTTGGCAAGCCGGCGCCGCAGGTTGTGATTGACCGCGCGGCCTGGGAGCAGCGCGTTCGGGCGCTCTCGCTGCTCTTCCGCGATTACCCGAATGTCAACATGAATATGGTGATGCTTGTGGCGCAGAACGAGACCGACTACTTTGTCTCGTCGGAGGGTTCGCGAGTGGTGACGCCGCACGTGCAAGCGCGCGTGGTCGTGCTTGGCATGACGCGCGCCGACGACGGAATGGACCTCTTCCGCGTGCAGACCTTCGAGGCCGAAACGGCGGATGGTTTGCCCGCGCAGGCGGAGTTGGAAGCTGCGGTACGCAAGCTTGGCAATAGCCTCGAAGCGCTCCGCAAGGCGCCGGTCACCGAGCCTTTTGACGGGCCGGCGATTCTCTCCGGTCGGGCCGCGGCGGTCTTCTTCCACGAGGTGCTGGGGCACAGGCTTGAAGGCCAGCGCCAGCGTGGCGACGAGGAAGGCCAGACATTTACCAAGGAAGTGGGCAAGGAGGTGCTGCCCACGTTCCTCTCGGTGGCCGATGATCCAACGCTGACCACCTTCGGCAAGACCTGGCTGGGCGGCAACTACCAATTTGACGACGAGGGCCAGAAGGCGCAGCGTGTCCCCCTCATTCAGGACGGCGTGCTGAAGACCTTCCTGATGTCACGTCTGCCTATCGCCAGTTTTGCCAATTCCAACGGCCATGGCCGCGCACAAACCGGCAAGATGCCCACCGGGCGGCAAGGCAATCTGATTGTGACCTCGACCAAGAGCGTTACGGAAGCCAAACTACGCAAGCAACTGATCGAGGAAGCAGGCAAGCAGGGCAAGCCCTACGGGCTCTTTTTTGAGGACATCTCTTCAGGATTTACGTTGACCCAGCGCCGCTTGCCGCAGGCATTTGAAGTGATTCCGTTGGTAGTTTGGCGCGTGTATGTGGACGGCCGTCCAGATGAGTTGGTTCGCGGCGTCAACATTGTGGGCACGCCGCTGGCCGCCATGAAGAAGATTCTGGTTACCGGCGACAAGAGCGAGGTCTTCAACGGAGAGTGCGGCGCGGAGTCAGGCACTGTTCCCGTCAGCGCGGTGGCCCCGGCCATACTGGTCAGCGAGATGGAAACGCAGCGCCAGCCGCAAGGCACGGCGCGTCCGCCGATTCTGCCGATTCCGTCGGAGAAGAAGTGAAGAAGTGAACAAGTGAAACAGTGAACAGTAGTCAGTAAACAGAAAAACAGTTGTCGGCTGGATTTGCCGATCCGGGGTGAATCAAACGCACTGTAACAGGGCACGACTTTAGTCGTGCCGCCAAGAAAGCAAAATCAACACGGGCTTTATTGATGGCTGCATAAGTAATGTTCTGATAAGCGCGCCGGAGGCGCAGTGTTTGTTAGCCCCGCGCTTTAGCGTGGGGGAAGCGGATTCCACGGATTCACTCCGGAGTCCCGTAGGGACGGCGCAAGGACATTTCTTTTGCAGAGATCATTAGCCCTTGAGGGAATGTCAGAGGAGATTTTTATGAAGGTGTCCAAGCCGGTAAGGATTATTGGTTGGGTCTTTCTTTCCCTCGCGGCTTTTTGGATTTGGTACATGGTAGCTGCGGATTACAGCTATAGCGCCGTTGCTGGCACATACATCTTTCAGGCGAACGGAGAAAAATCCACTTTGATTCTGAGGAAGGACCAGAGCTTTCAACAAGTATTAACGCGCCAAGGAAAAGTTGAGCGTACTCAAGGAAGTTGGAGACGAATTGGTGAAGGGGGTGTGGTCTTCTCGAAAGAATTCTTGCCGATTGGTAATGTTCAGGTTTCTTCAGATGGCTCTACTTACGGAGTGGTCCAGAAATACTTCTTTGAATTGATCCCTTCGATTGTTCTTGGAGAGAATAGGGATCATGGTCCCGTATTTCACATACAGTTGTTTCGATGAGAGGTGTTGACGCAATGAACCCGATTCGTCCGATTGCAATGCTCGCTGGAGCCGGCCTGCTGGCCATGAGCCTCATCGCGTCCGCTCAAACCGCGCCGCAGCCCACCCGCGCCGACGCCGAAAAAGACCCCGTGCTCAAGGCCATGCTCACCGAGCTGGATCGCAGCAAGAGCCAGTTGCAGTTGAAGGATTTTCAGAAACCCTTCTTCATTCAGTACCGCATCGAAGAAATCCGCGGCTTCGAGACCAGGGCGGAGTTTGGAGCAACCAGCAGTTCGCGGCACACTCACGGGCGCGTGGCGCGCGTGACGGTACTGGTGGGCGACTACAAAACCGACAGCTCCGGCGGTCAGGGCGATGGCGCTCTCCAATTGGCGGCTCTGGACGATGACCCGATTGCGCTGCGGTCGGCGTTATGGGCAGCCACCGATCAGGCGTACAAGGCTGCTCTGGCAGCCTACGCGCAAAAGCAGGCCGCATTAAAACAAGTCGAGACCCCGCCGCAGGCCGACGACTTCAGCAAGGAATCGCCGGTCATCTCTCTCGCCGAGCCGCTCAAGCTGAATGTGGACGAGCAGGCGTGGGAGGCAAAGGTGGCGCGAGACAGCGGGCTCTATCGCACCGACGCCACTGTCAAGGACAGCCAGCGCGACGTGCAGTTGTCCACCGGGAATTTTTCCGCTCGGGTAACGACCACCTGGCTGGTGACGACCGAGGGCGCAATTGTGCGCAAGTCGGCAGCCGGCTACGAGGAATCCGTAAGTGTGGGCACGCAGGCAGCCGACGGAATGCGCCTCGACCTTTCCACTTCTTCCGTTGGCGTCACGCTCAAGGACCTGGATACGCCGGAGGCCTTCGAAAAGCGCGTATTGAAGTTGATCGCGTCCCTTGCCGGCCTGCGTAAGGCGCCGGTCGTGGAGGAGGAGTATCACGGGCCGGTCTTGTTGAGTTCCAGCGCAGGCGCCTATACGATCAACTCCCTGTTGGTCAGCGGAATCACGGCGACGCGGCCCAAAATGGGCACCGAGGCGCGCACCAACGGGCCGTTTGCGTCCAGCTACCATGCGCGTGTGCTGCCCGATTTTATTGACGTAGTCGATGATCCCGGCCTGAAGAGCTATAACGGCAAGGGACTCGTGGGCGCATACGACGTGGACGACGAGGGCGTCCCGGCACAGGCCGTAAAGCTGGTCGTCGCCGGCAAGCTGGAGAATTATCTGATCGGCCGCGAGCCGGTGCGCGACTTCCCGTTATCGAACGGCCATGGACGCGCCGGACTCGCCACGCCGTCCAAGCCTTCCATCGGCGTGCTCCAGGTGACGGCCAAGGATGGGCTGACGGATGAGGATCTGAACAGCAAGTTGCTGACGCTGGCCAAAGATCGCGGCCTGAAGAATGTCTATTTCGTATCCTCCATGAGCGGAAAGCTGACGCCGCATATGCTTTATCGCGTCAGTCTGGACGGTAAGCGCGAACTGGTGCGCGGCGCGGAGATGAGCGACCTCGACCTGCGCGCGCTGCGCTCCAGCGTGGAGGCGGCAGGCAAGGATCTGCACGTCACCAACTACTTAGGCGATGTGCCGGCAACGGTGCTGGCTCCGGCGCTGCTGATCGATGATCTGACCATCCGCCGCGCCAACAAGAAGAACGACAAGCTGCCCTTCTATCCGCCGCCGGAGTAGGGCGCTGAATTTGAGTCTGTGGAATGCATCGGATGCCCCATCCTCGCCGCGCGGGTGGCCCAGCCCCGATGCGCGGGTGCCCCAGGTCCCTCGCATTTGGGGACCTGGGTTTGCATGCTCAGCTACTTCTTCTTCCATGCACCGACGATTGCGCCCATCACCATCATGCCCAGCAGCCAGAAGCCGGCGTTGATGCACAGCAGGCTCCAGGGGCGAACCTCAAAAATGTATTCGGTGCAAAAGACGGGCAGCACGAAACAGAACCACAGCATTGCAGCCACCATGATGCCGCGCGATGCTGTCTGCTCTCCAGTGTGCTGAGTAAGGCATGAAATGCCGAGAGCAATCACGGCCTCCGCTACCAAAGCCACGGCGTACTGAAAGGCAGGATTAACTCCAGTGTTCACCAGCCATTCCATGGTGCGTCCGGTGCCATTCAGCCATGGCTTCAAAAAGATCGAGTACCAGCCTGCTTCAAATAAAAAACATGCAATTGCCGCAACGACAATCGCCAGATAGTTCTGCTTAACCATCGATTCCTGATTTGCCATGCCGACCTCCATCCCATTCTCACCAAAGGGAGAATTCATATTGGGATGGTCCTTGGCCTGGGAAAGATGCACTATTTAGTTAGTCCAGCCGGGTGAGGAAGGCGTTGCCCTCGGCGGGATGCAGGTTGCGTGCGATGCGCTCGGCCTGCTTGCGGTCGTCACCCTCTGGCCGGATGCGCACCCAGTAGCTGTCTTCGCCGGGAAACTCGATCACTCTGGCGCCGGAGTACTTGCGCTGGAGTTGCGCCTTGAGCTTGTTGGCCTTGCGCTCGCTGGTAAACGCGCCGATCTGCACGCACCAGCGCCCGCCGGTGTTGATGGGCTTTGGCGTGCGGTAAACCTCTACCCGGACGCGGGCTGAGCCGGCCAGGTAGACGCCCGTGGCCTTGGCCGAGGCGATGGTGAGATCAATCAGTCTTCCCTCCACAAACGGGCCGCGATCGGTGATCCGCATGTCGGCGGACTGGCCCGTCTTGAGGTTGGTCACCACAATCAGCGAACCCATGGGCAGGGTGCGGTGCGCTGCGGTCAGCGCGTGGTCGTTGAAGACTTGGCCATTGGCGGCTTTGCGGCCCTTGTAGGGCGCGGTATACCAGGTGGCCATGCCCTCCTCGGTCAGAATGGGCTTGTGCGTCCTGACGTAATTGCGGTCTTCGGCGCTGACTCCGCCCGGCGGCGCTGGAGTGGGCGCAATGCGCGCGGACGGCGCGGGACTAGGCGCGACGCGCTCTGGCTTCTGGCTCTGATCCGAAGGCGGAGTCGCCGGCGGCGCGATCTGTTGCGCGGGCAACGAAGCAGCAGTTTGCTGATGCCCGCATCCAGACAAAATCAGCAGGAACGACGCCGCCAGCACAAGAGCCAACCCGGCCTTGATGCTTTGCAAATGCCCGTGCAGGATGCCGCAAGAATGTGGGTGCCCCACCCTCGCCGCGTTCTTGTTTTTGCGGCTAGGGTGGGAAAACACAAACCTCAATTCCGTGCAAAAAACTGATCCCTGATCTCTGACCCCTGATCTCTGATCTCTGTTCATCAGCGCCGCGGGCTCCCGTTCTGCTCAAAACGGTCTGCCAAATCGCGCAGCTTGCCGGCCACGGTGCGCAGGGCTGTGATCGATTCCTTCCGCACCTGGGGAACCACCGCGTCGTTTACGTAAGCGATGGCGTGG
>Ga0302267_10003046_pt1 | contig 19579 bp, 18 predicted proteins | sample III_Bog_E1_3_FD_194555 | JGI IMG/M metagenome (GOLD analysis project Ga0302267, IMG submission 194555) | Peat permafrost microbial communities from Stordalen Mire near Abisko, Sweden - III_Bog_E1_3 | ecosystem: Environmental > Terrestrial > Soil > Wetlands > Peat | place: Sweden: Abisko... | reverse complement strand
GATATATCGACCGGGCCCATCACCATCTGGTTGGTGTTGGGCGTGGACTTGGAGGTTCCGGTGATGTCGAAGTGCACCACGAGGATGGCGCGGCGCTCGACGGCTTCAGGGTTGGCGGTGTACTTGATGCCGGGAATGGTCACGCCTTCCGGGTTGACCTTGGTGGAAGCGGTGTCGAACTCAAGGCGGTAAGGGGCGCCCTTCCACCGGGTATCGGGAACGCTGGCGGCCTTGTTGGCCTGGTTGTTGCAGCCGGCCAAAAGGGCCAACGCCGCGAAGACAAATACGACAGTTTTTTTCACGTCATCCTCCTCGGTCTTGTCTGAAGACGGGCAAGGATATCACTGCCGCATGCGATGGGACAGTGATGCGCTCGGCTATGGGGTGGGGGAGTCGTCGAGGCGGGTGATGTGGAGGGTGGCGGTGGTTTCGGGGGTGACGCCGTCGTTGACTTCGACCTGGGTGGGCTTGCCGAGGAGGAGCAGGTGGGGGTTGGCGGTGCCGCGGGCGGGGACGAGGACGCGCTCGGTGACGGTGCTGGTGTCGGAGTGGACGGTGACGGGGACTTCGGCGGCGGCGTAGCCGGTGTTGGCGATGTTGACGGTGACGAGCCAGTTGCCGGCCTGCTCGGCGGTGGGGAAGACGCCGGAGATGGCGAGCTCGGGCAGGCCCTTGTCGGCGTTGATCCAGTCGGAGAAGAGCCAGGAGAGGGTGGGGCGCGCGGTGCCCTTCCAGAGCGGGGAGGGAGCGCTGTCGGCGGGGGCTGCTTGCTCGAGGATTTTTTCAAACGGGGTGGGCGCGGGGTCGTGGGCGGGATTGAGCCCGGCTGGGGCGAGGTTTGTTTCAGCGGCCGGATCGTAGGCGCGCAGGGCGGCGGAGAGGGCGTCGTCGCCGAGGGCTTCGCGGAGCATCCAGAAGATATAGGTGGCCTTGGTGCGGTAGTAGACGGGGGAGATGGCCTGGGCGAGGGGCTGGCCGGGGCTTTCGCCGGGGCTGGCCGGCTCGGCGAGGGCGAGGGCGGTGCGGCCGGCTTCAAGCGACTGGAGGGCCTTTTCGCGGCCGCTGGTTTTTTCGATCCAGAGAGTGTTCATGAAGCTGGCGACGCCTTCAGAGAGCCAGGCGCGGGGTGAGTCGACCCAGGCGTGGGTGAGGGCGTGGGCGAGGATGCCGTTGAGCTGGGCGGCGGGCGCGGGGCGGATGGGCGCGAGGAGCAGGGAGCCGGCCTCCCAGGGCGCGTCCTGCGGGTCGGGCAGGTCGAGGAGGGTGAGCTGGGAGCGGGGATGGGGGCCGAGCCAGGAGGCGAGAAACGGGGAGACGGCGTCGGCTGCGGCGGACCAGGCGGGGACTGCGGCCTCGTCCTCGGGCAGGACCCAGAGGGCGGTGTTGGCGGCGGGCTGGGCGGTGCGGATGGCGACGAATAGCGAGGGGCTCTCAAAGCCGAGGGTCTGGGCCAGGCTGGTGGTGGCGACGCCTTCCACCTCCTGGTTGAGGTCGGTGGGGTTGGTGACGGAGAGCGGGGCGGGGCGGCCGTTGATGAGGGCGATGGTGGGGGCGTGGCCGTGAGGGAACTCGACGGTGAGATGGAGGCGGAACTGGACGCCGGTGAGGCGGAGCTTGTGGCGGCCGATCTCGTCGAAGAGGCGGGCGCCGTCGCCGAGGATGACGGGGACGGTGGAGACGGGGTACCAGACGACGTTGCCGAAGCCGCGCAGGCCGGTGAAGGCGGGGCCGATCTGGTCCCAGTCGGAGTGGAGGGCGATGTTGTCGGGGGTTCCGACGGCGAGGAGGCGCTGGGCGTTGGGGACGATGAGGCCGGAGTAGGTGGCGTCGAGCTGGATGCTGTCGCCGGGCGCGAGGGGCTGGGGGAGGGTGACGGCGGCTTCGTGGAGCTGGCCGGTGTGGTCGGAGTCGGAGTTGAGGATGGCGACGGGGAATGCGACGTCGCGCTGGAGGACGCGGATGCGCTCCCAGTTAAGCGTGGAGGAGATCTGGAGGGGGATGCGGTCGAGGGGCCGGGAGCCGTCGTTGCGGACGGTGAGCAGGGCGCGGACGGCGATGTGCTGCTCGGCGGGGCGGAGGTGGACGTCGAGGTCCATGGCGATGACGGTGACGGACTGGCGGTCGGCGTCTTCTACCACCGGCGCCTGCGGCGCCGGAGCGGGTTGGGTTTCGGGGAGGGCCGATTGGGTGGTGGGTTGGCCGTTTTCGTCCAGGGAGCGGGAGAAGATGACTTTACCGGAGGGCGGGGCTGGGGTTGCCGTTGGCGGTGGCGTGGTGGGAGTTTGCGCGGGGGCGGATGCGGAGAGAACGAGGGTCAGGGTGGCAGCGAGGAGCCAGCGTCCCTGAGGGGCTAAAGCCCATCTTCTTTTGGGGGTGGATATGTACGGGCTGAAGCCCATACCCTTCACCTCAGGGGCTAAAGCCCATCTTCTTTTGGGGGCGGATATGTACGGGCTGAAGCCCATACCCTTCACCTCAGGGGCTAAAGCCCATGATCTTTTATCGGCGAACCTGTACGGGCTGAAGCCCGTACCCTTCATCCCCAGCCTCATGAACCCAGGCCTTTCTGTTTCTTCGGCTTGGACGCGCCTGCGGCGGCGGGGTCAACTGCGGCCGGAGTGCGGGCGGCGGCGCGGCGGCGCTGGCGGAAGGCTTCATAGAGCACCACGGCGCCGGCGGCGGAGACGTTGAGGGAGCTGACGCCGCCGGCCATGGGGATGCGCAGCAGGTGGTCGCAGGTGCGGCGGACCAGGTCGTGGAGGCCGGCGCCCTCGCGGCCGAGGACGAGGACGCAGTCGCCGCTGAAGTCGAACTGGTCGTAGTCGGCGGTGCCGCGTTCATCCAGACCAATGACCCAGATGTTCTGGCGCTTGAGCTCTTCGAGGGCGCGGACCAGGTTGACGACGCGGGCGATGCGCAGATGCTCGGCCGCCCCTGCGCTTGCCTTTATGGCGACGGGACTGAGGGGCGCTGCGCGCCGCTCGGTGAGCAGGACGCCGTCGACGCCGGCGCCGTCGGCAACGCGGAGCAGGGCGCCGAGGTTCTGCGGGTCTTCGACGCCATCGAGGGCGAGCAGCAGTCGGCGGGTGTTGGGGTTGACCGAGCCGGGTGCGTAGAGGTCCTCGATGGTGAGGAACTCCTGCGGGCGGACGAGGGCGACGACGCCCTGGTGGGCGGGGTTCTTGGCCAGCTGCGTGAGCTGATCGCGGGAGTCCTGGCGGACGCGGATGCCGGCCTGACGGAGAGCGGCGACGAGCTTTTCCAGGCGGAGATCGTCGCGCTCGCGGGCCACCACAACGTGATCGAAGCGGCGGCGGCCGGCCCGGAGGGCTTCTTCAACCGCGTGTACGCCGTAGAGAACTTCCATGGAATTAGTGTAGATGCTGCGCCGTCCCGGTCGATACGCCCTAGGACGACAGCTTGGCGCTGGCCAGGCGGTTGAGGCTGATGCCCTGCTCGGCGGCTTCCAGGGCCAGCGAACGGTGTACATGCGGCGGGATGCGGACGCGGAATGCGCCGCTATAGTGCTTTTCGGCGAGCGGCGCGGGAAGCGGTTCGCCGGTGCTCTTCATATCGCGAACGACATCGCGGACCATGCGGCGGACGCCGGCCAATGCCTCTTCCGGCGTGGCGGCGAGCCAGGAGAGCGAGGGGAATTCAACGCAGAGGCCCACATGCTCACCGTCTTCAGCGGACCAGGTGACGCGATAGGTATAGTGATCGGTCTTCATTGTCCTTCTCCGGTTGCTCTGCTTTCCATTGCATCCATTTTGTCGATGGCCAGCAGGACTTGGCGGACCTGGTAGGGCTTGGCTTTGCCCTTGCTCTCTTGAATGTTGACGCGGGGATCGCCCGGCCATGGAGTCTTGAAGACGGCATGGCTGGTTCCGCGCTGGCGCGGCTCGCCGAAGTACTCGACGCAGACTCTGAACAGATCGGCGAAGCGCACATTCTTGGGCGTGCGCCGCATAGCTTCGAGGGTCTTCTTCGAAGTTGCCATCAGGACTATGGTACCACTATTGGCACCAATCAGGCTCGACCATTTAGCCGGAGGCTTTGCGGTTGGGAGAGGGATTTTGTTTGCGGGCCGTGAACTTTGCGGGGCATACTGGGGCGGTGAGCGGAGTGAAGGCCAAGTCGTTCAGCGCGGTGCTGGAGCCCTTGCAGAACGGGCTGGGGTGGGTGATTGCGCGGGTGCCGTTTGACGTTGCCAAGGCGTGGCCGGTGCGGCGCGGCGTGCGGGTGCGCGGGGAGATTGAGGGGTTCGCCTTTCGGACGTCGCTGATGGGGGCAGGCCAAGGGCACTTCATCCTGGTGAACAAGAAGATGCAGGCGGCGGCTGGGGCGCGGGTGGGGACGAAGGTGCGGATCGTGCTGGAGCCGGACATGGAGGAGCGGGCGGCGGAGGCGCCGTTGGAGTTGGCTCAGGCATTGAAGGGGGACAGGCGCCTGCGGCGCTGGTTTGACGGGCTGAGCAACTCGATGCGGAGATGGTTTGGCGACCAGGTGAGCGGGGCGAAGTCGGCTGCGGCGCGGGAGGCAAGGGCAGAGCGGATTGCCGAGTGGCTGATGCTGACGATGGAGGGCGAGCTTGACCCGAAGGACCCTCCGCCGGTGCTGAAGGCAGCGTTTCAGCGGGAGCCCAAGGCGCAGGCGGGGTGGGAGGCGCTGTCGCGGGCGAAGCGGCGGAGTTATTTGCTGGGGATTTTTCACGCGCGGGGCGTGGAGGCGCGGGAGCGGCGGGTGGCGGCGGTGGTGGCGGCCTGCGGCGGACCCCGCTAGGCGCTCGCAGGAGGTTCGTGGTTTCCCACCCATGCGCCGGAAAGCAGGCGCATGGATGGGGCACAGAGAGTTGTTTGCCCGCTACTTTTGCTTGATCCGGGTGGCGGTGAAGCCGATGGGGTTGGTGGAGAAGGAGCCCTGGTAGGAAGTGCTGCCGACGATGTCGCCGGAGTCGACGCGAAACCCGTCGAAATCCTGCCGCCCGCCGTCGGGTTCGACCACCGTGAAGTGCGCGTGCGAGTGGTCAAGGAAGAGGACATTCACCTGGCTTTTCTTGCCGTCGTCGCGGGTGAATTGGACGGTTTTGTCGCGGATCGAGAGCCTTCCCGTCCCGGCATGGGCCTTGAGGGTGTACTCGCCGTCGAGCGTCCTGGGCGGGGCATACTCGAGATGCTCATCCGGGGGCGGGTTTTCGTTTTTCGCCATCAGCGTGGCGGGAGCGGATTTTTGCGCGTCATCGGGCTGGCTTTTGGTCTTCGAGTTTTCAGGGATCGCGGGCTGGGCGTCGGGCTGAGGCAGAGAGCTCTGCTCAGCGCCTCCGCCCATGTAGATTGCCCTGTCCGTCAACGAGATCTCGGTTTTGGAGAAGATGGTGCAGAGCATGAGCACGGTGCCGAGGAAGGCGAGGATGACGCCGGGCGATCCGGAGTGCAGGCTGGCTTTGAAGGACGAGCCGCTGCCGTCGATGGATGTGGCGGGCTCGGAGAACTTTGCCAGGATGAACGTGGCGCCGACCAGGGCCATGACCATGCCGGTGCCGAAGCCGAGGAACATGAGGTAGATGCGGCTGAGGGCTGCGGCGTCGGCGGCGCGATAACGGCGTTCGATGAGGTCGGCTTCGAGGAGGAAGTTGGGGTTGGCGCGGAACTGCTGATCGATGGCGGGGCGGAGATCGAGTTGGAGGGGGCTCTCCATGCGGGCCTGGATGTAGTGGGTCTCCACGGCGATGGCGGCGCAGAACAGGACGGTGAGCACGCCGAGGGTGGCGACGAGGAAGGGGAGCAGGCGGCGCTGCCAGCGGGAGTCGGCGGGGCGGGACGTGGGCGGCGCGGTTGCTTGGTTGTGCGGGTGCGAGGGGTGGGTTTCGCCGGCGGGGCTGTTGTTCAAGGGATCGTTCGCCATAAGAGTCTCCCATGTGCGCTGAAGGAGCAGGGATTGGTCGGATGATTTTAGCGCATGCAGCGCGGCGGGCGAGAGCAAAGGCAACGCGGCTGGTTACTTTGCGGGGAAGCTTTTTGCGGGAATCTGCACTTTTTGGCGACTTGAGGGCTGGTTGCGGCGTCTAATTAGACACGATGACCACTGCTGCGTCTGTTCTCCCATTGTTTGGCCTGGGCACTGCTACTGCTGCTGAGGAGCAGGTGCGCCAGGAGAGTCTTGCGGTTGCCCAGGGGCTGAAGCGCCAGGATGCGGGTTTGCTGGACGAGTTGATTGTCCGCTACCAGCACCGGCTGCTGCGGTATCTGCTTTACCTGACGAGCAACCGGGAGATGGCCGAGGACCTGTTCCAGGAGGTCTGGATGCGGGTGATGGTGCGGGGAGCGCAGTTCAACGGGCAGGCGCGGTTTGACACGTGGCTGTTTACGATTGCGCGCAACCTGGTGATCGACCAGCGGCGCAAACGGACGATGAGCAGCCTGGACGAGCTGTTCGAGGGCAAGAGCGAGGACGACCGGCCGATGGCGTTTGAGGTTGCCGATGGCGAGCCGACGCCGTTTGACCGCTTCTCGAATCTGGAAGACCGGGAACGGATTGCAGGGGCGCTGCTGGAACTGGACACGCTGCACCGCGAGGTGCTGGTGCTCCGGTTCCACGAAGAGCTGTCTCTGGAAGAGATTTCCAAAGTGACGCGGGCGCCGCTGTCGACGGTGAAGTCGAGACTGTACCGGGGATTGGCGGCGATCAAGCCGAAGCTGGTGCGCAACCAGCTGCGCGCAGCGGAGGCGGTGTGACCGCAGGCGGCGGGGCGGGGCAGTTGCCGGTGCCGGGTGGCGAGGGCCGCGCAGCTGCCGATGCACGGGCGGGCATGCACAGCGACCTGGTGTCGGCGCTGGCCGGGACCGAGGCCAGCCGCGATTGCGCAACGGCATTCCGGACCAGGCGGGTGGTGGGCTCTTCGCTGGGCCTGATGCGGGAGCAGCAGGCGGGGCGGAGGCGGATACGCGCCGTGGCGCTGGCGGCGATTCTGCTGGTCGTCATGTTTCTGGGGCCGATGGTTTGGTACTCGGTGAACAGGCTGCTGGAGGCCGAACACTGGCGCGACGTGACCTGCCAGCTTGCCCTGTGGGTGTGCATCCTGTGCCCGGCGCTGGTGGCCTGTGCGCTGCTGGCGGGGTGGGTGCGGAAGCGGTCGTGAGGGATGGACTGGGTTCCTGATGTTCACAGCGCCCCTGACGGGGCGCATTTTTTTGGGGAACGCGGACCCCGGGTTGCGTCCGCTGCGGCGGCCTTACCCGGGGCTATTTTCATGGTCTCCCTCGGGGAGACCTGAGGCTGTCTCTGGGTTCGGGGTTTCCCACCCATTCGCGATGAAGCCTGCGAATGGATGGGCACGGAGCGGTTGTGGTGAGGATGCATGGAGGACAGCTTCGGATTTCGGTGAGAGGTTTTGGGGCGAGGCTGCTGGGCGTGCTGACCAAAGCGGGCGAATTAGTTAATGTAGGCGCAACTTCCCAAAGCATTTTGCCGTCCATTGATTGTGGGGTTAAGCCTCACTTAATCTCTCTAAACACATGTACGAATGGGATTGCTTATGCGCGAACCACAATCCATAACCGTCAACGAAGATGAGCGGCTGATCCCGGTCTGGTCGATTGTGACCGCGATTGCGGCGTTTGTGCTGGTGGAGTACTACTTCTGGTTTGTGCTGCCGGACGGCAAGCACCCGATGCCGCTGGCGCTGCGCATTTACTTCGACATCTCCTGGGGACTGCTGGCGGCGCTCTACTTCCTCATGGTCGGCTACGTCAGCAAGGACGCGCCGCGGCGGGCGATGAGCTCGCGGTTCTGGATCGTGATCTGCTTTGTGATGCCGGGCGGGATTGGGGCGGTGCTCTACTTCCTGCTGCGGGCGCCGGCGGTGTCGCGCTGCCCGGCCTGCTCGACGCATGTGCAGAACGACTTCCACTTCTGCCCGCAGTGCGACTATCGTCTCGCTGCCAGCTGCGGGAATTGCTTCCGCACCGTGCGGGGGACGGACCAGTTCTGCACCCAGTGCGGGCATGAGCTGGCCAAGGATCACATGCCGGCGCGGCTGCGGGTGCTGGGCGAGTGAAGCCAGGGAATAGGGAATAGCTGCCGGCGATAGACGCAGGAGCTGACGCCCGCCTTCGTGATCTGCCTCAATTGACGAGGAAGGGCCCTCAGGGGCTAAAGCCCATCCCATTTTGTGGACGCTTTCGGCATGGCTGAAGCCATGCCCTGTTACAAAGCGGCTTGGAAATTATGCCGGAATGAGTCCTTCCGCAATCTGCGCGGCTCCCGCCTCCCTCCTGACGTCCCATCTCTCTCCGAGGATTGACCCACCCCAAAATTGAGCTGCGATTGACCGGGGCGGGTGGGCTTCCTACAATCGATCTTTCGGCCTGCAGGGACGGAAGCAAAGGCGAGCATGACGATTTCCGCGCTGATTATCGACGACGAACAGCTGGCGCGGGCCGAGCTCAGGTATCTGCTGGACTCGGTTGGAGGCGTCGATGTGGTGGCCGAGGGGTCTAATGGAATTGAGGCGGTGGATCTGGTGGAGGAGCACCGGCCGGACCTGGTGTTTCTGGATGTGCAGATGCCCGGCCTCGATGGGTTCCAGGTGATCCAGCGGCTGATGGACCGGAATCGCACCCAGGCCGCGGCGGGGCGGGAGACCGAAGCGCTGCCGCAGATTGTGTTTGCGACGGCGTATGACCAGTATGCGGTGCGCGCGTTTGATGTGAACGCTGTCGACTACCTGCTGAAGCCGTTTGACCAGACGCGGGTGCAGCAGGCGGTGGAACGGGTGCGGGGGCGGATGCCGGCCGAGGCGGGCGGCGCGGCGGCGGACAAATCAACGGAGTCGCAACTGGACGCGCTGCTCAGGCTCTTGAACCGGCCGCAGGGCGCGGCGCAGCCGGCGAAGTTAATCGTCCAGGCGCAGAGCCGGCTGCTGCTGATCGACCAGGCGGAGATCTGCTATGCGGCGATTGACGAGGGCGTGATCCGGGTGGTGACGCAGGTGTTTGAGGGGCACTCGAAGTGCAGGACTCTGGAGGAGCTGCTGGAACTGCTGGACCCGGCGCTGTTCTGGCGGGCGCACCGCGGGTTTGTGGTGAACATCAACCACATTCGCGAGGTGGTGCCGTGGTTCAAGTCAAGTTATCAACTGCGCATGAACGACAAGAAGCAGACGGAGATTCCGGTGAGCCGGGCGCAGACGAAGAGGCTGCGGGAGTTGTTCAATTTATAGAGTCGCATTGCCTCGGGGGCTGAAGCCCAACCCTTTTTCTTCGGCGAGTGTTCGGCATGACTGAAGTCATGCCCTGATACAAAGCCTCCCGAAATCGAGCTATCAACGAGTTTTTCCGCACCCTGTGAACCAGGGGGTTGTTGCTGCTCTTCTGTGCAGGCTGAAGCCCGTACCCTTCAAAGAGCTTTGAGATTTGTGGTTTCCCACCCATCGAAAAAAACGCTCGATGGATGGAGCACCCGGCGGAGCGAGGAGTACATTCCCTCGGGGGCTGAAGCCCAGCTCTTTTCGCCTTCTGTACGGCGCGGCTGAAGCCGCGCCCTTTCAAGACAGCAATAAGCGTAGTTCGAACGGACTCAGTCGTAGCGCTCGAAGATGATCTGCTTCTTGTGCCAGCCGTAGGCGGCGAGTTTGTCGCGGACGCTGGAGACCATGTTGTTGAGGCCGCAGATGTAGGCGTAGATGTCGGCGCGCAGGTCGCCGACGGGGACGAGCGGATCGGGCGCGGGCTGGGGGAGCGGGATGCCGAGCTTGGCGGCGCGTTCCTCGACGATTTTGCCCACATACTCCTGCACATAGCCGCGGTTGCCGGTCCAGGCCTCGCCGGCACGGCTGAGCGTGACGATGTAGTGGAAGTTGGGATGCCTGGCGGCGAGGGCTTCGAACTCGGCCTGATAGTAGATTTCGGTCTCGTGGCGGGTGCCGTAGACGAGCCAGATCTCCTTGCCGTTGCTGCGGTCGGGGCCGTTCTCAGGAAAGAGCCACTGGGCGAAGCCGCGCATGGGGGCGATGCCGGTGCCGGTGGCAATCAGGATGGAGTCGGTGACCGGCTCCTTGAGGATGAAGTGGCCGTGCGGGCCGTGCACCTGGATGGAGCCGCCGGGCTGAAGGTCGGTCAGGTCGGCGAGGTGGTTGGAAAAGAAGCCCCCCTCGACGCGATTGACGCAGAGGTCGAAGCGGCTGCCGTTGGCGGCCGAGGCGATGGAGTAGGCGCGGGTCTGCTGCTTGCCGTTGGCGTCGGTGGCCACGGCGGAGATGAACTGGCCGGAGGCGAACGGGAAGCTGGGCAGGGTGTCGAGAACGAACTCGAAGTGGTAGCACTGCGCGGACTCGGAGATGAGGACTTTCTTGTCCAGACGGGCGGTGACGGTTTCACGTGCCAAGGCGGTTTCTCGCTTCAAAAAGAAGAATGAGGCCCGAAGGAAGGGCTGACTGGCAGTATCGCCAGTGGAGGGGTGCTGTGGCAAGTGATGCAGCTCACAGGTGTGCCGCTGGTTCCGGAATGGCAGGTGAGGAGCGCGCCGCGATGCGGCCCTCCTATAATTGACCAGAGCATTCACCAGAGCGCGGCGGATTTCTGCGGACTCCGGTTTGCCAATTCGACTTTTGAGGGATTTATGGCCGCACTGCTGGAAGCAATTACTGTGAAGCGCAAGATGTATTTCGAGTTTGAGAACGCGCCCTATTACTGCCTGGAGGCGGAGGTTTCAACGCCGACGGCGCGGGGCGGGCAGACGCTGGTGCGGCTGAAGATGCGCAACCTGCTGACGCAGGCGGTGTTCGACAAGACGTTCAAGGCGCAGGAGAAGTTCAAGGAGCCGGATCTCGAATCGGTGGAGGCGAGCTATCTCTACAGTGACAGCGAGGGCTCGTACTTTCTGGACCAGGAGACGTTCGACACGCTGCGCTTGCAGGAGAACATGATCGGCAACGCGCTGGAGTACCTGGTGGAGGGCGCGATCATCAAGCTGAACAAGTTCAACGGCAACCCGATCGGGCTGGAGCTGCCGGACAAGGTGGAGCTGGAAGTGACGTACACCGAGGCGGGCGCGCAGGGGGACACGAGCGGCAAGGTGACCAAGCTGGCGCGGTTGGAGACCGGCCTGGAGATCAAGGCTCCGCTGTACATCAAAGAAGGCGAGCGGGTGAATGTGTACACGGAGACGGGGGAGTTTGCGGGCCGGGCGTGAACGGCGCAAGGCGTGGCTCGGCCGCGCGTATGGGAAGTCGCGGGTGATGCAGGAGGCAGCGAGGGAATCAATCTGCGATGGCGCTGTGCAGTGCGAACCAGTAGTAGCGTCTCCAGCAGAACATGCAGCGGACCGGGCGCAGGGCGAAGAGGCTGAGCAGGCCATCGAAGGGGCGGAGTTCGGCGGGCTTGAACTTGAGGGAGTTGCAGCGGGGGCACTCGTGGCGTATCCACAGCAACGCAGGCACCCAGCTGGGCCATGTGCGATTTGAGAAGTTCATATCAACCGATCCTTGCGCTGCGACCGCGCTCCCGGTTCCATTCTTCATCGGATCCAGAGTTTGCATCGAGCCATGCGAGCAGCGCAGTGATGCTGCCGGTGGCCAGGGCCATCGACGAGTCCGCCGCTCCGTAGTAGAGGTTGATGGTGTCACCGTCGGCGCCGATGGTCTGTCCGCAGGGAAAGACAACGTCGTTCACGTCGCCGTGGCGCTCGTACCACTCCTCGGGGCCAAAGACCCAGGAGTCGCCGCGTTGCAGGCAGATCTCGGGCTGCTCGAGATCGAAGAGGGCGAGGCCGAGGCGATAGATGCTTCCCGAGGCGGTGTGGCGGACGCCATGGTAGATGGTGAGCCAGCCTTTGGGGGTTTCAATGGGTGGAGAGCTGAGGCCGATCTTGTTGGCGTCCCACCATCCGCCGCGGCGGGCCTCAAGCATGATTTTGTGGCCTCCCCAGTGGCGCAGGTCGGGCGAGTAGGAGATCCACATGTGCGCGCCGAGCGTTGTGACGGGCCGGTGAATCAGGGCCCAGCGTCCGCCGATTCTTCTGGGCAGGAGCGCGGCATCCTTGTCTTCAGGCTGCATGATGACGCCATAGCGTTCGAAGGTTTTGAAATCCCTGGTGAGAGCCAGCGACACGCCGGGGCCGCCGCGCGCAAACGAAGTATAGGCCACGGCGTATTGCTCGAGCTCAGGGACGTAGGTGATGCGCGGGTCTTCAATGCCCCATATCTCCTCGGGAAACTCACGCGGACACGGGGCCAGCGTCGGCTGAGGATCGATGACCCAGTTATCGACTCCATTTGCCGAACGCGCGGCGCACAGGTGCGACAGTCCGCGCCTGTCTTCGACACGACAGAGCAGCAGGGTGTCGCCATCGGGCAGGCGTACCACCCCGGCATTGAGAACGCTGTTGATGGGGTAAGGCCAATGACTCTGCGTCAGGATCGGGTTCGCCGCGCATCGCGTAAACAGAGGCAGGCCTGTGTGCGATTCAACGTGAGACTCAGAGGTGTTGGAATCATTTGACACAACCGGTGAAACGATCGGATTCAAGAAGGCGCGCCCATTTCAAGCTGCAGTTGTTCTGCGTTGGTTACCCTGGCCCTCTGCATTTCGAGCAAAGCCATCAGGAATGAAAGTGTGGATTCGGCGCCCTGATTTTCATTGATGCGATCGGGATGCAGGCCATCCCGGCATCCGCCCGTGGTTGCGTCGTAGAGCGGAGCTTCGAGGTCGTTCTTTCCGAGAAACCAGCGAAAGACACGCTGCGCCTCTTCAAACCATAGTCCTTGTTCGGTAAGTCTGTATACCTCAAGGCAAGCAGCAATGGTGGCGCAGGCTTCGACCGGTTGCTGGTCGAAGCGCGCCTTCTCGCTCCCCTCGACAAAGAAGCCGTTGGAACCGATGGGGACGAAGATGTCGTTGTCATTGCGGTGCTGCTCTCGAATGAGCCACTTGAGGGAATCGATGCCGGCCTCGACCATGCGGTGGTTGTCGCTTCGCCATCCTGCCAGGATGAGTGCCTGCGCCAGCCGCGCATTCGCATAGGAGAGGCTCTTCTCAAACCATCGCCAGGTGGGGGAGTGGGTGCGCTCGTAGATATCGAGGAGCCGGTTTGCCAGGGTGTTGCGAACGCGCTGAATGTCCCGGTCGCCGGGAAACCAGTCCAGATAGGCCTGCATGCCGAGAATGCAGTAGGCCCAGGCGCGCGGGCTGGTGAAGGTGAGCGTGGCGGGAACGGCGGCTTCAAAGAGCCGGCCGGCCGCTCCCCTGAGGCCGGCATCCTGCGAGGCGCCGAGCACTGTTCCCAGCGACCATAAGGCACGGCCGTGACTATCGTCGGAGCCTACGTTTTCAAGCCAGCGACGGTCGTAGGCAAGGAAGTTCCGGAAGCGGCCTGTATCGGTGTTGAATGCCAGCCACAGGAACGCGAGGTAGCGATGGCGGAGCCTTCGATTGGTTTGTTCGTCCACATTTTCAGCAGATGCATGCATGAGCGTGGCAACAATCAAGGCGCGGGCGTTGTCGTCGGTGGTATAGCCTTCGCTTGAATTGGGGACGCTGAAGATGGCGTGTTGCAGAATGCCGGTGTCGTCGGTGAGGTCAAGCAAGTGAGCTGCGTTGAGCGCGGGAAGGAAGTCAACCGCGTCCACGGCGGCCTCGTCTTTCAGCGCGGCCTTGGGCTGGACGGTGCGCTCGAAGCGGGCGCGCTGGAAGCTTGCCATGTACTTGCGCGCGGTCTTGGGCCAGATGGTTTCGCGGGAATGGAGGTAGGCGCGCTTGCGCATGGCATGGCGCTCGCCGTCGTGATCGAGCAGGTGCAGCACGGCTTGAGCGATTGCATCGGGACTCTCAAAGGGGACGAGCACGCCGCGCTTGTCTGCCAGCAGCTCCTTGGCATGCCAGTACGGCGTGGAGATGATGGCCTTGCCGGCGCCGAGCGCGATGGCCAGAGTGCCGGAGACGATCTGCGCTTCCTGCCGGTAGGGCGTGATGTAGATGTCCGCTGCGCCGACGTGCTCGACCAACTCCTCCGGACTGACGAATCGATTGACGAGGATGAGGTTCGATGAGACGCCAAGTTGAAGCGCGAGGGCCTGTAGCTCCTCGCGATAGCGCTCGCCATCGCGCTTGCGGATGTGTGGATGGGTGACGCCGGAGACGATATAGACAACGTCGGGATGGCGGGCGAGGATGGCGGGCATGGCGCGGATGACGTTCTCGATTCCCTTGTTGGGCGAGAGCAAACCAAACGTGAGCAAGACCGATTTTCCTTCGACGTGGAAGCGGTCTTTGAAGTAGTTGGGGTCCATGAATTGAAAGTCGGGAACGCCGTGGGGAATGATGTCGATTTTTCCGCTGGGAACCGCGTAGATGTCGCGAAGGAACTGGGCTGCCTGCTCGCTCATGACGATGAGCCGGTCGGAGAGGCGGGCAACCTCGATGAGGACGGCGCGCTGGTCGGGATTTGGATCGCGCAGGACGGTGTGCAGCGTGGTGACGACCGGCATCTTCAATTTGCGGAGCAGGGCGAGCACGTGGCGGCCGGCCGGTCCGCCGTAGATGCCGTACTCATGCTGCAGGCAGACCAGATCGTTTCCGTTGAAGTTGAGAAACTCGGCGGCGCGTTCATACGAGGCCAGATCTTCCTGTTCCAACTCCAGACGAACCTGCTCGGGATACTGGTAGGTTGAGTCGGGATCGTTGACGGGAATGGCGAACAGGCGGCCCTCACCGTACTCGACGGTGAGGGCCGCGCATAGATCGGTGGTGAATGTGGCAATGCCGCACTGGCGCGGCAGATAGTTGCCCACGACGGCGATGCGGGTGGGCAACGGCAGGCCGCAGGCTATGGGCGCTGCCGACGAGGCGGGCGTTGATGGAAGTCCCCCTGGCAGCGGTCGGAGATGGTTTGTTTGAGCAACAGACATGGAGACCTGCCTTCGTTTGGAGAGGTGTTGCGCGACTCATCTCTGTGCCGGTTGATGGGCGACGCCGGTTGCGCGTCGTTTGCGGTTCGCGTTCACGGACGCGTGCGGCGGCCTGGATGAGGCCGCCGCATGTGTTGAGGCGAGTACCAGGGCCGGTTGCCTGATTGGCCCGAAACACCGGAGGAGTATCCCTCGGGGGCTGAAGCCCAATGTTTGCGCGGCGTTCACGGCTCGGCTGAAGCCGAGCCCTTCCAAAGCTGGTTACGAGACAGGACTAGAGGCTACCGTTTGCCGCTGCGACGGGTGTGCCGATTGCATCGCCGGAGACGACCAGCTCGACGCGCCGATTTTCCTGGCGTCCGCTGGCGTTGTCGTTGGATGCGACGGGCAAGGTGTTGCCGTAGCCGGTTGCGCTGACGGAGTTTGACCCGACGCCCTGTTCGACGAGGTAGGTGCGGACAGCGCCGGCGCGGTTCTCAGAGAGCCTCTGGTTCATGTCGTCGCCGCCTACGTTGTCAGTGTAACCGCCGACCTGGATGTTGAGGCTGGGATAAGCGATGAGGATGCCGGCGACCTTGGCGAGTTTTTCACGGGCTCCAGGCTTGAGCGAGTATTGGCCGGTGTCAAACAGAACGTCGGACATGCTGATGATGAGGCCGCGGGCGCTGTCTCGGGTTTCAAGAACCTTGTTGAGCTGGGCGGAGAGTTGGGCGCGCATGGCTGCCTTGTCAGTGACGGCTGCCTGTTCGCCCTGCTGGGCCTGCTGCGCAGCCAGACGCGCATTGTCGGCGTCTGCCTGGGCCGCGGTGACGGCCGCAGTGGCTGCCGCCTGATTTGCAGCGGCTGTGGCCTGGCTTGCGACCATGTCGGCTTGTGCCCTGGCGGCATCGGACTGGGCCTGATTCTTGAGGCGCGTTGCATCGTCTGCCTGGGCCTGCGAACGGGCCTGCGCATCGGTGGATGCGCTGCGCTCGGCGGCAAGGCGGTCTGCGTCGATCCGCTTGACGGCGATCTCGCGCGCGTCCTCGGCAGTCTGCACGGCCTGGCGCGCGGCGGCGATGAGGGGCTTTTTATCGACATGTCCGCCGATGGCGTAGTCGTCGGCCGTTTTCATCTGTTGCTCGGCGTGGTGATAGCTCTCGCCGGCATACTGCTCGGCGCCTTCGGATTGGGCGATGCGCAGGGCATTGCGCGCCTCGTAGAACTCGAGCGGGAGGTTGGCGTTGAGGACGATGGGATCAAACTTGTAGCCGGTGGGGAGGTAGCCGCCGCGCTCCATCAATTCATATTTGGCATTGACGGCCTCGGTGGTTCCCTTGGTGTCTTCAAGAACGACATTCTCGAGGACGACAACATTGCTGGGCTGGCGGACGGCGAAGTAGGGCTCGGCGGTGACGATGAGCGCGAAGGCCTGAAAGTCGGTGGTTGCGGTGAGCTTGCTGCGATCGTTGCCGCCGACCAGGACTTCACCCAGGTTGGCAGCGTGGCCCTCGGGCGAGATGGCCCACAAGACGTAGGTGAGATACTCGCCGCCGAAGGTGGTGGGAGTCTGGAGATTGCTGAACTCGGCTTCTACTTCCATGGTGCCGCGCTTGGTGCGCACCTTGGCGTTTCCCTGGGCCGAAGGCATGAGCGCAGTGCCGGCAAAGCCGATCTCCGACGCTCCGCCGCGATGGCGGTAGTTGACTGCCTGGACGGTGCGGCTGATTTCGACCACACGAAACGACGGCGTGGAACCTGCGGGACCATCGGCAATGACTGCCTGCCCGTTGACCTGAGCAAACGCGCTCAAACTGAGTGTGCTTCCAACGACGAACAAGAGAATGGTTCTCATGAAACTTCCTTCTTTGCGGTGCGCTTGCATGGTGCGCGGTGTTGGTGCGTGATTGACGGATACGGATGCCGCGCGGAGGAGGGTGAACGCTCCAAGCGGCCGACGCGGCTCTGGTTGTGGCAATTTCTCCCAGGCGCCGCGGCTCGCGGTTCAGTCTCCGGGGTGGAACGGGACCAGGCCTGAAGCGAGGATGGCAGTACGGGAGCGAAATAGATGGTCAGATTTGCTCCGTCTGGGAAGGCACCGGCCGTGAGGGGGCCTAAAGATGATTGGGTTTGATGCACGTTTTGAAGGGTTTTGCAGCGATTGTGCGGGGCGGGGGTGGTTTGGCTCAGCCGGCATTTCATGCTGGGGTATTCTCATGCGCTCCCTACGGGAGATGAGGCACGGGGCTGAAGGCCAGATTTTTGGGGACCCTTTTCAGTGGGCTGAAGCCCACTGCTCCCTCCGGGCGCTTATTCAACGGGCTCGAGGTGGGCGGTGAAGTGGCGGAGGAAGGGGGCTTCATAGGCCAGCTTGAGGCCTTTGATTTTTTCGCGGCGGGCGAAGACTCCAAGGATGATTTCGACAACGTAGTCGATGTGGCTCTGGGTGTAGACGCGGCGGGGGATGGCGAGGCGGACCAGCTCCATTTTGGCTGCGGCGGCGAACATGAGGCTGCCGATTTCAACGGAGCGGATGCCGCCCTCGAGATAGAGCTCCGCGGCCAGGGCGACGCCGGGGAACTGCTGCGGCGGGATGTGCGGCAGGAAGGCTTTGGCGTCGATGTAGATGGCGTGGCCGCCGGGCGGCTGGACGATGGGGACGCCGGCTTCGGCAATGTGGTTGCCGAGATACGCAGTCGAGGCGATGCGATAGCGGAGGTAGTCTTCGTCGAGCGATTCCTGGAGGCCGATGGCGACGGCTTCAAGATCGCGGCCTGCGAGTCCGCCATAGGTTGGATAGCCCTCGGTGAGGATGAGCAGGTCCTTCTCCTGGCGGGCGAGGATGTCGTCGTTGGTGCACAGGAAGCCGCCGATGTTGGCCATGCCGTCTTTCTTGGCGGACATGGTGCAGCCATCGCCGAGGGCGAACATTTGCTGCGCGATTTGCTTGGGCGTGTGGTTGGCATAGCCAGGCTCGCGCTCGCGGATGAACCAGGCGTTCTCGGCAAAGCGGCAGGCGTCGAAGTAGAGCGGGATGTTGTTTCGCTTGCAGACGGCGGACACGGCTTGGGCGTTGGCCATCGACACAGGCTGGCCGCCGCCGGAGTTGTTGGTGACGGTGAGCATGACCAGCGGGATGCGCTCGCGGCCGACGCGGGCGATCAACGCTTCGAGCGCGGCGACGTCCATGTTGCCCTTGAAGGGGAGGATGGTCTCGGGGCTGCGGGCCTCGGGATAGACGAGGTCGACGGCCTCGGCGCCGACAAATTCGACGTTGGCGCGGGTGGTGTCGAAGTGGGTGTTGTTGGGCACGACGTCGCCCTTTTTGCACATGACGTTGAAGAGGATGCGCTCGGCGGCGCGGCCCTGGTGGGTGGGGATGACGTGGGTGTAGCCGGTGATGTCCTGAATGGAGCGCTTGAAGTGATGGAAGCTCTTGGACCCGGCGTAGCTTTCGTCGCCTTCCATGACGCCGGCCCACTGATGAGTGGACATGGCGCCGGTGCCGGAGTCGGTGAGCAGGTCGATGAGCACGTCGTCGGCTTCAAGCAGGAAGAGATTGTGGTGCGCGGCGCGGAGGAGCTGCTCGCGCTGGGCGCGGGAGGTCCAGCGGATGGGCTCGACGCTCTTGATGCGGAAGGGCTCGATGATGGTGCGGGTGGGCATGGGAACCAGTCTCTCACAGCGGCTGCTGGGCGGGCGTGGCCTGGCGAGCGCTGCGACTGTGCGGATTTGACCACGCCTCGACCGAGAAGCGACCTAAAGTCAAGCCAGTAGCGTGTTCTGCTTGTCCGCACGGAAGAAATCTGCATCACAACAGTGAGCAGGCGAAAAGGAGCCAGGCAGCAGTTGATGCCGGGCTTGAAGCAACGCACATAGCCATGATGCAGAAGAGGCGGGCCCTTTATCCGTCGCGATCAGCATTGTGGACACGATTGGAGAAGATGAAATGCCCCTTGTGACTGTAGTGCTCACACTTTGCGTAATTGGCGTTTTGCTCTGGCTTGTGAACCGCTTTATCCCCATGCAGAGCCAGATCAAAGGCATTTTGAACGCGGTGGTGGTGATTGCCGTGGTTCTGTGGCTGCTGAAGATCTTCGGCCTGTTTGATTACCTGACCCAGTTCCGCGTGGGCCACTAGAGCAGTTTAAGAACTTGCGTGGCCCCCGGGAACGGCGCGCGGGTGGCGCCGTCTCTGATTGTCGATGCTGCGGGAAGAGCGGTGGCTGATGCCCGAATCCGTCTGCTCACTGCCCGTTCCAGAGCAGTTCTCCAATTCACGTGCTCTGTTTAGTTGCGTGCAAGGTGACTCTTTCTTAAGGAAAAAGCCACTTATCATCGTGCTTTCGGTGTACAGCAATTGGAGAACAGCTGTAATCCATGTCGATCCGAGCCGGGGCAGGCAATCGCTGGGCCGGCGCGATCGACCCTGCGACTGCCTTGCGCGCGGTGTGCTCGAACGACGGGAACCTTTGCATGCGGTGTGGCGCCGGCAATCGTGGGAATTCCATCGCGAGGGCGCGAGTTTTCCCAAAGGCGCTGGCAGATCGTTGTCAAGGAAGAGAAGTCACTTCGTTCGAGAAAACTGTGAAGGCGGCATCATGAAGCATGCACTCGGTGTTCTTTTTCTGGCTCTGACGCTGACTGCTCCGGCATTGGCGACGGTCACGGTGACGAGTCCGGCCAACGGCGCCACGG
>Ga0302267_10003035_pt1 | contig 19626 bp, 19 predicted proteins | sample III_Bog_E1_3_FD_194555 | JGI IMG/M metagenome (GOLD analysis project Ga0302267, IMG submission 194555) | Peat permafrost microbial communities from Stordalen Mire near Abisko, Sweden - III_Bog_E1_3 | ecosystem: Environmental > Terrestrial > Soil > Wetlands > Peat | place: Sweden: Abisko... | reverse complement strand
CTGCTCCGCCGCGACGGCAACATCACCATGGTGGGCGCGCCGGAGAAGCCGCTGCCCGTCGCCGTTTTCGGACTCATCTTCGCGCGCCGCAGCTTCTCTGGCTCGCTGATCGGCGGAATCGCTGAGACCCAGGAGATGCTCGACTTCTGCGGCCAGCACAACATTACTTCGGACGTTGAGATCATCCCCATCCAGAAGATCAACGAGGCCTACGAACGGCTGGCCAAGTCCGATGTGAAGTACCGCTTCTCCATCGATATGGCTTCGCTCAAATCCGAGTAGCGGATGAGCGGGCGGCTCCTCAAGTCAAAATAATGCAGTTCAATCAAACACAGTTCTAAACAACTGCCAGGAGAAACAATGCAAAAGCGCAATTTGGGAAACAGCAATCTTGAAGTATCGGCAATTGGACTTGGCTGCATGGGAATGACGTTTTCCTACGCTCCGTTTCCGGAAAAGAAAGATTCGATAGCGCTGCTCCAAGCGGCCGTCGAGCAAGGCATCACCTTTTTTGACACCGCCGAGGTCTACGGGCCATTCAACAACGAAGAGCTTGTGGGCGAGGCCCTGGCGCCATTCCGTGCACAGGTCGTCATCGCCACCAAGTTCGGCTTCGACATCAATCCCGATGGAAGCCGCGGCCCTAAGCCAGTGAACAGCCAGCCGGAGCACATCAAGCAGGCCGTGGAAGGCTCGCTCAAGCGCCTGAAGACCGATGTCATCGATCTTTACTACCAGCATCGCGTCGACCCCGAAGTGCCGATTGAGGACGTCGCCGGCGCCGTCAAGGACCTCATCCAGCAGGGCAAGGTCAAGCACTTCGGCCTCTCCGAAGCAGGCGCGAAGACCATCCGCCGCGCCCACGCCGTGCAGCCCGTGACCGCACTACAGAGCGAGTACTCGCTCTGGTACCGGACGCCCGAGGAGGAGATCATTCCCACGCTTGAGGAACTCGGCATCGGCTTCGTTCCCTTCAGCCCCCTGGGCAAAGGCTTCCTTACCGGCAAGATGGACGAGGGCAGGACGTTTGAGAAGACCGACATCCGCAGCTCGATCCCGCGCTTTTCTCCCGATGCCATGAAGGTGAATCACGCTCTTGTCGATCTGCTGGGCAGCATCGCAGCGCAAAAGAAGGCGACGCCCGCGCAGATTGCGCTTGCCTGGCTGCTGGCCCAGAAGCCCTGGATCGTCCCCATCCCCGGCACCACGAAACTGCATCGCCTGGAAGAGAACAACGGAGCCGCCGCGATCGAGCTTTCCGCCGAAGACCTCGCCGCGATCGAAACCGCCGCATCAAAGATCAAGGTGGAAGGCGCGCGCTATCCCGAGCACCTTGAGAAGATGGTTGGGCTCTGAGGCTTCGGTGAAGTCGCTTGCCGTATCAGTCGTCCACCGGCGCTGCCGACCCACCGGAAGCTGAAACCGTCTGCGTCTTTCTCGCGTTAAGGGGATGAAACCGCCTACCTCTTCCCCAGGGAAGCTGAAACCGTCTGCGTCTTTCTCCCGGAGGGAGTATCGATATTAGCCCAGGACAAGCGCAGCGCAGTCCTGGGTAAGCATCAACATAGGCCTCAAAGTCCCGTAGGGACGGTGCGACATCCCCAAAGGAAGCGCGTTTCAACATAATCGGCGCTTGCAATCCGTACGAAAAGAGATTTCATTTCACAAGAGAGGAATCAATGGAGATCAAACGAGTCGGTTCACAGGCTTCGGGCAAAGGCCCGGCAGACTATTTCACGGGCACGGTGCGCATCGATATGCTGTTCGACGCGCACGACCCCGCGCGCGTCGTGGGAGCCAGCGTCACCTTTGAGCCTGCCGCTCGGACGGCTTGGCACACTCACCCCCTCGGTCAAACCCTGATTGTCGTTTCGGGATGCGGCCGCGCGCAGCGCTGGGGCGGCCCAATCGAGGAGATCCGGCCCGGCGACGTGATCTGGTTTGCGCCGGGGGAAAAGCATTGGCACGGAGCGGCGCAAACCACCGCGATGACCCACATTGCCATCCAGGAAAAGCTCAATGGCAAAACCGTCGATTGGATGGAGAGGGTCAGTGACGAGCAATACGGAGCATAATCCCCCATGCACCCGGACTGAGCGGCCACAACCAGCACCGGCAGAGGCATTTTCGAAACATCCTGTAGCGCCCCGCGCATCGCCCTCCATCATTCCCTTCGAGCGACAAGGCGACCTGCCATCAGCGAAAAACCGCTCCTGACTCCATCGGCGTTCTTCGTTCCCGATCCTCAGTCTTTGTATGTAAACCACGCTGGATGAGTGACTCGGTGATTTTGCATTAACAGAGAATCTTGCGATAGAGATGGTTTCCTCAAGATGAGGGTGCCCCCGGTCCCTAGCTTTTGGGGACCGGGGACAACAGAACCATTGGATCCAGTTGATTTTTGGCCATTTCTCTATGGATGAAGCCAAAAATAGAAGAGGCCCGGTAGGGAGGGAGTCGGAGTGGATAATAATGCGTCGGCCAGTTGTCCAAATGGATTCGCTTCCGCTGACCCGATACGTCCTCTTCCCCGGTCCCCAAAAGCTAGGGACCGGGGGCACCCTCAACTTGATAAGATCGGCAGCATGAGACCGGGGTCACCCGCCCGCTCATACTGTGTGATTTAGATGACGGTAGCCGGATCTGTCCCGGCAAACGCCGCAGGGTCCGGGATTGATGATGCCCCTGGATCACCGCCAATCCGGAAGCTGCGCCACCGCCTCATTTTGAAACCCCATGGCATCTCACGCGCGCTCCGCGTATACTGTCCGCAAGGCGGCGCGCTCATTCCCGCGCCTGACCCCAAAGTGAGGTGCGTCTTCAGCAGTGACTCCGGTTCACTGACGTTCGACGTTCCACCATCGGAGACTTCCCGTTGGCGCGCAGTGGCCCGCGTGCTCCGAAGTCCCATGGACTCTCTGAGTTGTGCCCTTCTTCCCGCCTTTTGTACTCTCTGCGGCTCCCCTCTGCCGCAGCTTTCCTCTGTGCCGATTTGCGATTGCTGCTGGGCTGAGTTTCCTGCCCAAAGCGGCCCCTCGTGCGCGCGCTGCGGCGATTCGCTGCTGGCGCCGATGCCGGCCTCCGACCCAACATTGTGCCGCACCTGCCGTCTTGCTCCGCCGCCCTTTGTGCGCGCCGTGGCCTTCGGGCTTTACCAGGACCGGTTGAAGGCGGCCATTCACGCTCTCAAGTACGACAGGCTCCATCCCGCAGCCCACAAGCTTGGCAAGATGCTGGCAACCGCTATTGCCCAACTGGCAGCGGAAGCACCGGCCGAGATGCTGGTAGTCCCCGTTCCGCTGCACCGCTCCAAGCACGCCGAGCGCGGCTTCAATCAGGCCCGCGCTTTGGCCGTCTATGCGATTAGAGCGTTGCGCAGCTCGCACCCCGAGTGGCGGCTGACGCTGGCGTCGAGCACGCTCATGCGCCTGCGCGCCACCGCAAGCCAGGCCGGCCTTACTCCTCACCAGCGGCGATCGAATGTCCGTGCGGCCTTCTTGGTTTCCGATCCAACGGCAGTCACCGCAAAACACATCCTGCTCATCGACGACATCTTCACCACCGGCGCAACGGCGCGGGCCGCGGCGCGGGCGCTCATCCGGGCCGGCGCGGCCTCGGTGTTTGTGGCAACGCTGGCCAGGGCGCGCCTCATTAATGAGTTCAGCCGGGTTTCCTTTTTTGACGATTCGAAAGTTAGCTCCAACGACACGCCTGATGCAACCGTGCAGCAGGCAAGCATTTACTCATCGCAAGACCAACCATCTTTTTGACGAGGGGATAAGAGATGTCGCTGGGAAAAGCCATGATTCATGCACGCAAGCAGAAGTCCATCGCCAAAGCCGCCGCCTATTCCGGAGACTTTGCCGCCGTCCAGCCCGCCCACATGCTACAGATGCCCGTTCTGGTGCTCAATGCCTCCTATGAGCCCATCAACATCTGCGGCGCGCGCCGCGCTCTGGTGCTGGTGCTCAAGGGGATTGCGCGCACAGAAGAGGAACACGGCCTTACCCTCCATGCCCAGCGCACCCGCATGGCTATGCCTTCCGTCATCCGGCTTTTGGAATATCGCCGCATCCCCTACCAGACCCGCGCCCTCTCGCGCAAAAACATTCTGCTGCGCGACCGCAACACCTGCCAGTATTGCGGCGAGGTTCTACCCTCCGGCGACCTCACGCTCGATCATGTCATTCCGCGTTCGCGCGGCGGCAACTCCACCTGGGAGAATCTTGTAGCCTGCTGCCACTCGTGCAACCGCCGCAAGGGCAGCAGCATGTTGCACGAGCTCGACGACATGATGCTGATGCGCGAACCCCGCCCGTTTTCGCTGCACACGAGCCGCCAGATCATGCGCATGCTGGGCCGCGGCGACGACCGCTGGCGGAAGTATCTCTTCTATTGAGGGAAATGGAGGGTCGCGGATTGCGGAGGCCGAGTGCTGTGGAATCCCACCCCAGGCGCAAAAAGCAGAGGCGGCCCTCCCAGAGGGCGCCCAGGTGAGGCACCCAATTCTTGTACAACAACAAGCGGTCAGAGGCCTAGTTTACGGGATCTTTCTGGCGCGTGGCTTTCACAGCTGAAAGAATGCCGACGCCGATCATGACCACCGCGCCCGCCGCGATCCAATGCGTGGGCACATGCATCAGGCGCGCTACGTAAGCCAGGCCGGCGATGAGAATTGCGAATCCCGCAGCGTAAATGCCAAACGACATGAAAGCTCCTTATCGAGACAGCCGTCGGGCCGCCGATCGCTTACCTGGGTGTTGTGCGCCGGCGGAAGTGGGTTGACCGCCGCACGGAGGTACAAAGTGAATCACGCACAGTTGAAGCTTGGCATTGCGCCCCGGCAAGAGTCTGAGCCGTTTAGACCAATCGCAGTTTCGGCAACGCGGTTCGAGACAGGAGCATTCTTCACAGATCCCATAATTTGGAGCGCTTTTATTTCTGATGTAATGCGGGCACCCTGCCATCCCACCCATGCCGCAAAACAAGAACGCGCCGAGGGTGGGGCACCCAGGCGGAAAGCTGGGCAAACGCATCTAGATGCGCTCCCGAAAGAGAAGAGGAAAACGCCGCGCAAACTATTCAATTCATGCGCTTTGTAACAAAGGAACGACTTCAAAGCTTGCCCTGAGCCTGCCGAAGGGGGGCCGCACATGGACAAAGGAAACACAGTAGGCTTTAGCCCTTGGATGCGGCATCGGCCGGTAGTCGGCAAAGGGACTTGGGAAGGTTGGAATTGGCTAAAGCCATTTTTATCTGTTGTTTCCGCGGCGACGCGACTAAGGTCGTGCCCTGTTTCAAGTCCGACCGTGGATAGCGATCAAGGAGATTGAGATGCGTTTGCCGTGGTATGGGTCATCCAATCTGCTGAAAGAAACCAGGCGGCTGTTAGAATTACCCTTGAAAATCAAGGATTTCTGAGGCAAAACGACGTGTATCTGGAATTGCAGAAAAGGCTTGGAGCCCGGCTGCGCAGTCTGTTAGAGGAAAAGTACGGCCTTCAAGTCGAGAACATTCCGCTGGAGACTCCGCCCGACCTGAAATTCGGCGAGTTAGCCACACCCATTGCATTCGAACTGGCCCGCAAGCTGCGCAAAGCGCCCAAGATCATAGCGCAGGAGATCGTGGCCGCGCTCGAAGGACTCGATGGCTTTGCCGGTTTCGAGGTTGCCGGAGCCGGCTACATCAATGCCCGCATCGACCGCGCTAGCGGCGTTCGGCTGGTTGCATCAGAAAAGGATTCCCAGGTCCCCAAAAGCGAGGGACACTTCGGCAAGCTCAGTGCAGGCTCTGGGGCACCCATTCACTCGCTTGTCGAGCATACGAGCATCAATCCCAACAAGGCCGCGCACATCGGCCACCTGCGCAACGCGATTCTCGGCGACACCTTTGTGCGCCTGCTGCGCGCCGCCGGCCAGAAAGTAGACGTGCAGAACTACATCGACAACACCGGAGTCCAGGTCGCGGATGTGGTGGTGGGCTTTCAGCATCTTGAGGGCTTGTCGCTTACCGATGTGCGGCAGCTTCAGGAAGATCTGAAGAGCAAGGGGGAGCGCATTGATTTCTACTGCTGGGAGCTCTACGCGCGCACCTCGCAGTGGTACACCGCCGGGACAGACGAAGAGAACGAAGCGCGAAAGAAGCTGCGCTATGCCACGCTGCACGAACTGGAGCGCGGCAACAATGAGACAGCCGAGATAGCCGAGCTGATCTCGACGGCAGTACTCCGCCGCCATCTGGAAACCATGCTGCGGCTGGACATCGAATACGACTTTTTGCCCCGCGAGAGCGAGATTCTCCACCTCAAGTTCTGGGATGCGGCCTTTGAGCAGTTGAAGCAAACGGGCGTTCTCTACTTTGAGACGGAAGGCAAGAACAAAGGCTGCTGGGTGATGACGCGGCCAGGCGCCGAAACCACCGAGGGCGAGACAAACGAAGACGCCAAGGTGATTGTCCGCTCGAATGGCACCGTCACCTATGTCGGCAAAGATATTGCCTATCACTTATGGAAGTTTGGCTTGCTCGGCAAGGACTTTGGCTATAAGCCGTTCTTTACTTACCCTGCTCACGAGTGCTGGATCTCGGCAGAGCACGGCGAGGAAACACATCCGCACTTTGGCGGAGCGCAGGCGATTTATAACGTGATCGATTCGCGCCAGTCCGATCCGCAAGCCAACGTGATTCAGGCCCTGCGCGGCATGGGCTACACCGATCAGGCAGACCGCTATACGCACTTCGGCTATGAGATGGTCGCGCTCACGCCGCGCTGCGCGGTTGAGCTGGGCTACGATGTTTCCGCGGAAGACCAGGCCCGGCCATACATCGAAGTCAGCGGCCGCAAGGGCTTCGGCGTCAAGGCCGACGACTTGATCGACAAGCTCATCGCAGCCACTCGCGCCGAGGTGGATGCGCGCCAGACCGGCGGCGTAGATGCCGAGGCGGCCCGCCAGCGCATCGCGGAGCAGATCGCGATTGGCGCGCTTCGCTACTTCATGCTCAAGTTCACGCGTAACTCGGTCATCGCCTTCGACTTCAAAGACGCACTGAGCTTTGAGGGTGAGACCGGCCCCTACATTCAATATGCCGTAGTGCGCGTGCGTAGCATCTTCCGCAAGGCGGGAACCACGCCGGAAGCGGTGTTAGCGGAGTTTGCGAAGTTAGCGGAGTTAGATGTCTACCTCCAAGGCGAGGCCGTCGAAGACATCTGGGCTCTGTGGCTGCGCGCCGCACGGCGCTCACTGGTGCTGGAGCAATGCATTGCAGCCTCCGAGCCGGCCTATCTGGCCAAGCACGCCTTCCAGTTAGCCCAGGACTTCAATGCCTTCTTCCACAAACACCACATCCTCACCGAAGAAGACCCCGCGCGCAAGGTCTTCCTGCTGGCGACCGCGGCGGTGGCGTTGCGTGAGTTAGTTGCAGTGCTAAGCTGGCTGGGCATCGAAAGCCCGGAAGCGATGTAGAGCGCACTCCCAACTTCCGATTCAAAGAACCGACTAACGAGTGGCTGAGAGCTGGTAGCTGCGGACCCACTCCAATATCGACCGCACCGCAACGCCGCTGGGCCCTTTGGCGATGTACGGCTTCGAGTCTTCCACCCACGCCATGCCGGCGATGTCCAGGTGAATCCACGGCGTGTCTTCCGCAAACACATGCAGGAACTCGGCTGCCGTGCTGGCGCCGCCCCAGCGTCCGCCGGTGTTTTTGATGTCGCCGATGTCGCTCTTGATCTGTTCGGCGTACTCTTCGTCCAGAGGCAGGCGCCAGAACTTCTCGCCCGAAGTCTTCAGCGCCGCGTCGAACTTCGCAAACGTCTCATCGTGATTCGAGAATGCGCCGGAGTTCGCGTAACCGAGAGCCACCACGCAGGCGCCGGTCAGTGTCGCAGCGTCAATCAGGTGCGTTGCGCCCAGGCTCTTTGCATACGTCAAGCCATCGGCCAGAACGAGCCGGCCTTCGGCGTCGGTGTTGATGATGTCGATCGTCTTGCCCGGCTTGTCTGCGGAAATAGGCATGGCCGTCACCACGTCTCCGGGCTTGTATGCCTTGCCGTCAGGCATGTTTTCCGCCGCGCAGACAATGCCGATCACCCGCACCTTTGGCTTGAGCAAGGCAATGGCGCGCATGGCGCCGAGCATGGCAGCGCCGCCGGCCATGTCGTACTTCATCTTCTCCATGTTGTCCGACGGCTTGATGGAGATGCCCCCAGTGTCGAAGGTGATGCCCTTGCCGACCAATCCGAGCACCGGGCCATCTTTCACGCCCTCCGGCTCATAGCGCAGCACGATCAGGGCGGGCGGCTCTGCCGAGCCCTGCGAGACACTCCAGAATGCGCCCATCTTCAGCTCGTGCAGTTTTTCGGTGGAGTGGACCTCCCAGCCAAGGCCCACTTCCGCAGCCATCGCGGCAGCCCGCTGGCCAAGGATGGTGGGGGTAAGCTTGTTGCCCGGTTCATTGACCAGCGAACGGGTAAAGTTCTGGCTCTCGCCGACGATGATGCCCTCGGCAAAGGCGGCTTCGAGCGGGGCCTTCTCCAGATTGGTAGAAATGGCGAGAGTGAAGGACTGGACGCTCTGATCCTTGCGGTCGCTGCGATAGGTGTCCGGGTCGAAGTCGCCGACAAGGGCGCCTTCAACCGCGGCACGGATATCGAGCCCCATCGGCAGCGGATCGAATCTCGGCAGGTCGAATGTGTAATTCGGGAGCGCGAAGGCCAGCTCTCGAATCGCGCGCGGCTTGGCGAACCTGACAGCCGTTCCCGAGGCCCTCCGCACATCGTTAACCGTCGCCTTGGCCAGCTTTCCCAGGCCAACAATCAAGAGCCGCTTCGCTTTCAGTCCGGCAGGCGCGTGCAGCAGCACGGTTTCGTTGGCTCCGGCCTTGAATTCGCCGCTTGCCAGCACCGCCGCCGCCGCGGCCTTCACCGCGGGATCCGCAGTGAGCACGTAAGGCATCGGCTTTGCATCGGCTTCCTTCGATGATTGGGTATCGGCGGCCGTAACGGCCAGGAGTTCGGTTTCAATTTCGGCAAGGGGCGCAAAAGACAGTTGGGTCCGCATGGTCTCCATTCTTTCATCCGAGGGCCCGATCATGGCAACTCGGCACCGATAATCGCAGAGCCTATCAGATGTAGCGATCGAGAATCAATTGACATATCTAGTCTGATATGTCATTTTAATCGTATATGTCAACTGTTAATCATTCTGTCAAATCCGCTGTTCACGCCAAAGCCCCGCTCAGCGCCAATGGGCGTATCGTCATCCCTGCGGCTATCCGCGAAGAGATGGGCTTTACGCCCGGTGAGACACTCCTCATGGATGTTGAAGACGGCGTTCTGCGCATCGAGTCTTACCCAGCGCGCATCCGCCGCATTCAGCAGGAGGTTGCCCAATACTTCAAGCCCGGCCTGCTGGCTTCCGACGAGCTCATTGCGGAGCGCCGTGAAGAAGCCCGCCGCGAAGAGGAGGAGTTGCAGCGCGACCTGGCAGCCGACCGCGGGCGCTGGTTCAAGGCGGGGCAAATTGCCTAGCGCGCCGGTGCTCGACTCCTCCGCAGTGCTTGCTGTGTTTTTTCACGAGACCGGTGAGGAGGTCGTTTCTCCGATCCTTGAGGGCGCGCTGCTCAGCACTGTGAACCTGGCCGAGATCCATGCGCGCATGATTGATCGCGGCGCGCCGGCCCAACAGGCTTGGGATTGGATCATGGGTCTGGAATGCGAGGTCTGTTTGTTCACCGGCGACCAGGCGCGCCTAGCAGCGGAGTTGAAACCCATCACGCGCCCCTTCGGCCTGTCCCTGGGCGACCGGGCGTGCCTGGCCCTGGCCGTCGACCGCAAAGCGACGGCTTACACCACCGACCGCGTTTGGAAGCAACTCTCGCTGGGAATCGAGATCGAAGTGATTCGGTAAGGTCCGCCGCTAGCGCCCCATGCGGTGTTTGCTGGCGTTGACGGCGGCGCGGGCTTCGCGGTCAGCCTCGCGGCTGCGTTCGGTCTCGCGCTTGTCCCAGTCCTGCTTGCCCTTGGCCACGGCCAGTTCGCACTTGACCCTCCCGTTGCGAAAGTAGAGCCGGGTGGGGATGAGCGTGTGGCCCTTGATCTGCGTCTTGGAGAGTAGCTTGCGAACCTCTTCCGTGTGCAGAAGTAGCTTACGGGTGCGCGTAGCGTCGTGGTTGGCGATGTTTCCGTGAGAATAGGGACCGATATGCACGTTGAGCAAAAATGCCTCGCCGTTCTGGATGAGGCCGTAGGAGTCTTTGAGGTTGGCCTTGCCCTCGCGGATGGACTTGACTTCAGTCCCGCGCAGGGCCACGCCGGCTTCGAATCGTTCCAGAAGGAAGTAATTATGGCTGGCGACGCGATTGTGCGCGGCGTCCCGCTCGCCGCTGGCCACCGGGTCGCGGGGCCGGGCTTGCTTTTTGGGGCCGGAGGTGTCCGGCTGAACAATGACGTGGCTGGTTTGACGAGCCATTGGGAAGCATCCTCGAATCTTCATCCTAGCATTGGGCCGGGTTTTAGCCGCGCACCAATGGGGCTTTGCTAAAATGGGGCATCGCTGGATGGGAAAAATCGCCGACAGAAACCGCATCAGGATTTGCGTCAAGGGCCGCCAAGGTAGCCCGCAAGTGCCCGCTATGACATTCGGGCGGGCTGAGACGCCTGGGAGTTCGATGAAAAGCCGCGCTGCTGCTCAGGCTGCCTCTGGATATGTCTTCTCGGGAGCCGCTTTCTGGATTGCGCTCTTCGCCGGGTTGGCCGTCTTTGGCTTCTCCAGCCCTCCACTCCATGCCGAGTCGGCAGGCTCTTATTTCAAGAGCGGCGAAAGCGCCGAGGCGCGTGAAGACTACGACGCCGCCTTCGACAACTTCCAGAAGGCTTGCGCCAAGGATCCCAAGGATCTGCGCTACCGCACCGCGCTTTACCGGGTGCGGGTCACAGACTCTTCGATGCACCTGAGCAAGGGCCGCAAGTTGATGGAGGGCGGCGACGAGCAGGGGGCGCTGGTCGAGTTTCTGCACGCAGCGGAGATCGATCCCGGCAACGAGGCCGCGCAGCAGGAGATCGCAAAGGTTCGCCAGAAGCAAGGTGAGTCGTCGCCCAAGACGGATGCCGGCCTGCCCGAGGAGGCCGGCACACAAGACGGCGTGGAGTCGATGGGTGCGCCGGTTGAGCTCAAGCCCCTCTCCAGTGAGCCGCTCACCCTGCACATGACCGAAGACACCAAGGTGATCTACCAGGCGATCGGCAGGGCCGCTGGAGTAAATATCCTCTTCGATCCGGAATATACCTCCAAGCGTGTCCAGGTGGATTTGAACAATGTGTCCTTGCTCGACGCACTGCGGATTGTGGGCACGCTGTCCAACACCTTCTGGCACACGGTCACAGCGAATACGATCTTTGTTGCCCAGAACAACCGTGCCAAGCGTACCGAGCTGGACGAGCAGGCGGTGCAGACCTTCTACCTGTCCAACGCATGGCAGCAGAACGACCTGACCGACGTGCAAACTGCCATCCGCAATTTGCTGACAAATATTAAGGTCTACGCCGTAGCCGGCCAAAATGCCATCGTGTGCCGGGGCACGCCCGACGAGCTCCTGCTGGCACAAAAGCTGATCGACGACCTGGACAAGGCGCGCGCCGAAGTGGTGGTGGACATTGCCGTCCTCGAAGTGAGCAAGAACTGGGAGCGAACCCTGGGCATCTCATGGCCCAGCAGCGTGGGCATTGCCCTGCAACCGCCCACATCCAGCAGCACGACCACCACCACTGGCACAACCACTACAACCGGAACTGCCGCTACTTCGACGGCGCTGACTCTCTACGACCTTGCCCACTTGAAAGCGACGGACTTTGCGGTAACCATCGGTTCGGCCACTGCCAACCTGCTGCTGACAGACTCGAATACCAAGATTCTCCAGAATCCGCGCATCCGGGCTACAGACGCCCAAAAGGCGACCATGAAGATCGGTGAGCGGATTCCGATCGCCACCGGCTCCTACCAGACGGGCGCAGCCACCGCGGTGGTCAGTTCGCTCGTCAACACTCAGTTCCAGTACCAGGACGTGGGCGTGAATATCGAAATGACGCCGACCGTCCACTACGACCACGATGTGACCCTGAAGATCAAGATCGAGGTCACGTCGCAGAGCGGCTCGGTGACCATCAGCGGCGTAACCGAGCCTATCCTGAGCCAGCGCGTGGTAGACCAGGTGATTCGCCTGCGCGAGGGCGAGGCCAGCATCCTGGGAGGCATTCAAGACAAGCAGGAGCAGGTGAGCTGGAGCGGCATTCCAGGGTTGAGTTCGATTCCCATTCTTAAATACCTCTTCGGCTCAAAGGATCGCACCGTTTCCGACGACGAACTGGTTTTCTTGGTGGTACCGCACATCGTTCGCACGCAAACGCTGGATCGGGCGAATCTGCGCGCCGTCGATACTGGCACGAGCCAGACGATCGAGTTGCGCCACATGCCGCTGCCAGCGGCGGGCACAAATCCGGGCACGGACCCCGGCTTGAATCTATCGCCTTTGGCTGCTCCAGCGGTTCGCGGCTCCGCTCCTATGCGGCCTAACGTGGGCACGGTGCCGGGCCAAAGCGCCATGGCGGCAGCCCCGGCAGCGCTGGCGCAGTTGAGCGCCTCTGCCGATGCAAATGGGAATACCGCCTCGGCGGCGGCCGCCGCCCGCCCGCCCGCCCCGCCTGCTCAGCAGGCTGGCCGTGTCGTAAACCTGATGTTCAGTCCGATGGCTGGCTCGGTGACCGCGGGTTCCACCTTCCAGCTTCCTGTTGTGCTCACCGGCGGAACGGATGTCGCATCGGTTCCTTTGCAGATTCAGTATGATCCGGCTCAACTCTCGCTGGTTAATGTGACAACGGGTGACTTGCTGGGTCGCGACGGACAAGCTGTGGCGCTGGTCCACCGTGACGACGGACCAGGTTCGATCACGATCAATGCCGCGCGCCCGCCGGGAGTGGCCGGCGTGAGCGGTGCAGGGGTCATCTGCGTCCTTAGTTTCCAGGCGAAAGCCGCGGGAGAAAGCGTGGTAGCCATGACTCGCGCGGCCGCGGTCAACAGCGCCCAGCAGCAGATCCCGGTCCAGGGCGGGCGGCTCAGCATTCAGGTGAAATAGGTTGAAGAGTCAATGAAAGAGATGCAGCCAACCCGGATCGACCGCAAGGGAGAGCGGGGCCTTACCCTGGTTGAGTTGATTGTGACGGTGGCGATTCTGTCCATCCTTGCATCGGCGGCCGTCCCGATCGCCCGCTTTCAGGTGAAGCGACAAAATGAGCGGGAGCTCCGCCGCGACCTCTGGGAGATGCGCGACGCCATTGACCACTACAAGGACGCGGCTGACATGCACGCTTTCCAGACCAAGGTTGATAGCCAGAACTATCCGCCGGACCTGGATACACTTGTGAACGGGGTGGACGTGCAGGGCAAGAAGGTGAAGTTTTTGCGCCGCATCCCCGTGGATCCTATGACTGGCAAGACAGAGTGGGGGTTGCACTCCATGCAGGACGATTCGACATCGGACTCGTTCGGTGGGCAAAGCGTCTTCGACGTCTACTCAAAATCCCAGGGAACGGCCCTGGACGGCACCAAGTATTCGACCTGGTAAATGGTAGAGGAGCTGAGCCATGCTGCGACGAGCGCAGCGAGGCTGACCACGCTGGGATGGCGGGCAAGAGGTTTCAATGAGCGGCAGACGGAGACAAGACGCGGGCTTTACGCTGGTTGAGCTGATGATCGTGATGGCGATCATCGGCGTGCTCGCTGTCGTGGCCGTACCAAGCTATATCAGCGCCATCAAGCATGCCCGCGAAGCGGTCCTCAAGGAAGACCTGCACATTCTGCGAACCGCCATCGACTCCTATACGATGGACAAGCAGAAGGCGCCGCAGGCTCTGGACGACCTGGTCCAGGAGGGCTATCTGAAGACCATCCCGGAAGACCCGATGACCCGGAGTACGACCACCTGGGTTACCGATACAAGCGATACATTGAGCTCGGTGGACCAGACAGACGCCGGCATCGACGACATCCACTCCGGCTCCCAGGAGCAGGGTTCGGACGGACAGCCCTACAATACCTGGTAGGGGAAGAAGTGATCGCAGAGGGAATCGTGATTCGACAGACTCAACGGGTACTTTTCGTCTTGCTGTGCGTAGCCGCGTTATGCGCCCTTATTGGCGCGCAGGCTCAAAAAACCATTACCATCCGGATGCTGGATAGCAGGACTGGAAAACTCATTGCGACCTCGGCCTACCTGGTTCGCGTCGATCAAGAGCAGACAGTCCATGCCAACTGGGTGACCCAGAACGAGGACGGCACAGGCAGGTTGACCGTGCCCAGCAACGCCGCTGCCCTGTCGGTTCGCGCCACCTACGACAGCACCACGCGCTATTACTTCAATTGCGATACCAATAAGGATCAAGGGTCCTCGGATCGCGGCGCGGGCCTGGATCGATGGTACAAGGTCTCCGATATTCTTGAGCTGGGGGTTGTGGCCCCCAATGGCTGCGGCGGAAAAAAGGTTCCCGACAAGCTGCAGGTGGTGGCCAAGCCCGGTGAGTTTGTCTTTTTTGTCAGGAAGCTCAATGCTCTGGAGCAGTTTAGCGATTAGCCTCGACTGAAGCCGCTTCTTCCAAACTGGATTGCGGAGAGGATCTTCCCTTGGCGCTCAATCTCACCGAGCCGGCTGCCTTCGACTTCATCTCTCATGTGGAGCGGTTCTATCAGAGCCTGCTTGGGGCTGCGCTCCCCAACGCTGGCCGGGAGCCAAGCCTGGGCGGCAAGCTTATCTACGCAGGGGATCTCGACGGCGAGGGCCGCGGGCTGATGGTGGCTGGCAACATTGCCGGCGCGGCTTCGCTGGCTGCCACCGCCGATCTGGCCGTGCAGAAGCAGGCAATCCGCGATGGGGTCGCCGACTTTCTGGTCACCTCGCTCGACGAGGCCCTGCGCATTCTGAAAAACGAGATCCGCAAGCGCGAGACGGTTGCGGTTTGCGTCGCCGCCACGCCCCAAGCCATCGAGGGCGAAATGCTGGAGCGCGGTGTGCTGCCCGATCTGGTGCGGACGACTGCCGCTTCCGCGCCGGCCTGCCTGACCCTCTTCACCCAGGGCGCGCACCCGATTCAGCTTTCCTCCCCGGCCAACATACCCACTCTGCTAGCCTGGCAGGTGGCTGCCGCACCCGCTCATTGGCTGCCCATGCTCGATGCCCTTGCTCTCGATTGCCTCGATCGAAATGATTGGTCCGCGCGCCGCTGGCTGCGCCTTGCCCCGCGTTACCTTGGCCGCCTTGCGCAAGGCCTGCGCCTGCTCGCCTGCGATGAGGAATTTGCCGCTGACTTCATCGAGCGGGTTCGCTGTCGGGTTGAGTCCGGGGATATTGCTGTCGCGGTCCAGATTCAGCTGAGCCGCGCGGGAGTCTGCCAACTGAATCGGTTTGCGCTGCCTGGCGATGGGCAGAGCGGAGGCTGAATTCAGCCTTACACCTCGCCCGCAGCTTCAATCCGGGCCCAAAGTTCCTTGACCCCGTACCCGGTTTTCGCCGACACGGGCAGCACCTCGTCCAGTTCGAGGCCTTTCTTCAGGGCCAGAAGATTGCGCGTGCGTTCGTTGCCGCTGAGACGGTCTATCTTGGTTGCCGCAACGGCAAACTCCCGCCCTGCGGCCCGGAGCCAGTCGATCAGTTGCCGATCGCTCTCTTGTGGCGGCACATTCGAGTCCACAAGGCAGACGCACAGCTTGAGCGTCGATCGGATCGCCAGGTAAGGCTCGATAAATGCCGGCCAGCCTGCTGAAATAGACTTCGATATCTTGGCGTAGCCGTAGCCGGGAAGGTCGGCAAACATCAGTTTCGGCCGCTGACTGGGATCCAGCAGCGCAAAAAAGTTGATCGCCCGTGTCCGGCCCGGCGTTTGCGATACTTTGGCTGCCTTTTCCCCCACCAGCGCGTTTAGCAGGCTCGATTTGCCAACGTTCGAGCGCCCCAGAAAGGCAATCTCCGGCGTGCCCGGAGCGGGGAATTGTTCCGCGGCCATCGCCGAAAGCAGGAATTGTGTCGTATAGCGCATAGGGAAGTCGAAATACACAGATCAGAGGATCGCAAGGTGTTTTGGGCGACCCGTCCTTGCGACGCCTTGCTCTTGCAGCACGGGCAAGATGGCCGGTTCGGGCACAGTCTCAACCTTGAGGATACAGGAAGGAGCCGGACGGCTCTCACCGGTTATTCATCCATCCAACCTTTGCTCCGGCTTCTATCCGCCAATCGTCACAAGTTGAACAGTTCCCTCAGCCGTTTCGTTTGCGCGCGGCTGACCGGGATCTCGGTCTGGCGCTTGTCGTTCATGCGCAGTTGATAGCTCGACTTGAACCACGGCACCACTTCGCGAATGTGGTTGATGTTTACTACGAAGCCGCGATGCGCGCGCCAGAAAAGCGACGCATCCAGCAGTTCCAGCAACTCCTCAAGCGTGCGGCATTTGGAGTGTCCCTCAAAGGTCTGCGTGACCACGCGAATCACGCCCTCGTCGATGGCGGCGTAGCAGATGTCGGCCTGGTCGATCAAGAGCAGGCGACTCTGCGCCTGGACAATCAGCTTCGCAGGTTGAGGGGCGCGCGAAGCTCCCTGAGGGCGGTTGAGCAGCCGCAATAATGCGTCGAGCTGAGACTCGACCTGGGACTCCATCGGGGAATCGCGCAGCGGGTCTTTAGCGGTGATCGAGGCGCCGGAAGCGCCGCCTGCCATGCGGCTTCGAACCCGGTCTACGGCTTGTTGGACGCGGGTCTGGTCAAACGGCTTCAGCAGATAATCGACGGCGTTCACGTCAAAGGCGCGCACAGCGTACTGGTCATAGGCCGTGGCAAAGACGATCTGCGGCAGCGGCTCGGCCGCCTTGTCGCTGGGCGTTCTCTGCCGGTTGCGTTCGATGAGCCGCTGGATTGCGGCAAAGCCGTCAAGACCCGGCATCTGCACATCCAGGAAGACGAGGTCCGGACGGTACTCTTCGATCAGGTCCACGGCCTCAATGCCGTTGGCGCCCTGCGCCACCACTTCCACTCCGCCCACTTGGTCGAGCAGGTACTTGAGCTCGTCGCGGGCCAGTTGTTCGTCGTCGATGATAAGCGCGGATATATTCATGCTGGCCGGAAGTTCGATTGTAGGAAGGCAGACCAACCCCGTCAATCGCCGTCCGATACCAAGAAGCTGGAGGCACCACCCGCACGAAGTTCACCGGAGGAGCGGGTCTTATTCCCCCAGCACGCGCAGGCGCGCCGGCATGTGGTCGCTGGCCAACTCATGACCGCAGCGGGTACAGAACTGGTCGGAAGCGCGCACAGTTCGGAAGCAGTGGCCGCAATTCGCGCTTAGACGGTAATCGCATTGCGGGCAGAAGTGAAAGTCGCTCTGCACGTGCGTGGAGCAGCTTGGGCAGCGCGAAACCTCGGGCTGGCGCAGCAGGAAGTAAAGCACGGCGCCGATGCCGCCCGGCATCACGAAGCAGATCGCAATCCAGAAACGAGCACTCATCGCCCGGCGCGGAGCATCTTTGCTGATGTAGCCGACCATCAGAAAATAGAGCGCAGCCAGCATGCCCCAGGAGAGATTGAGGTAGATGCGGAATCCGATGGGAGGCGCATGATGCTGACTGGGCAGAACCATCCAGCAGTAATATTCCACGAGCAAAAAGGCCGCGGCTGCAACCACCATCGACCAGACGGGAATCAGCCGTGCATCTTCATTGGCGGATATGGCTTGTGGATCGCGCATAACGGAACCCCTCCCTCGGAGGGAAATTCAGAGGAATAAGCTTTGCTTAACTACTATTCAGATGGACGGGGAAGTGAACCGGGAAGTTGCGCTGATTTTCGAAGCTTTTGACCTCGCGCGGAGGAGTCTCCGATCAGGATTTGCGCCGTAGCCAGCCCGCCATCACGGCAGAAGCCAGCAAAGCGGCGCTGAAGAAAACAATCAGCACACCCAACTGGCTCATCGCGTTGGTCAGGTGCTCCTCTTCAATCAGAGTATCGGCGATCCACCATACCAGCGGAGCCAGCACAAGAAACGCTACCAACGCAGCGGCCAACGCCACGGCGCGAACGCGCTTGCGCCCAGCCTTCTGGTCCTGCATGACACCCATCGATGCGCACACCACACGGCGGGTGCGATAGGCAACGGCACATTCCCGGTTTGCTTGATTTCCGGCAAGAGCCGAAAGCAGATCGCGATCAGCTTCCGAGGCTGCCGGTTCATCGACAACCTTGCCCTCGGCCAGCCCCATGGCCTTCACACCGCCCCCTGAGGGTGCGGATGGGTGCGCTCGATCTTGGGCTTGATGGAGGCAAGACCCCGGTAAAGTCTCGATTTTACAGTTGAAAGAGGCGCCCGGGTGACTTTGGCGATCTCTTCCAGCGACAGCTCCTCGTGGAAGCGGAGCACCAGCACCTCGCGGTAAACCGTATCCATCTTGAGCAGCGCCGCCGCAATTCGTTCCCGGTCTTCAAGGTTTGAGAACCGGTCAAATGGCGTCGGCTCACCGTCGGCAATCTCGAAGCTCATCGGCCGGTCATCGTCACTGCCGCCTTCAAACAGCTCATCCAGGCTGGACATGGTGCGCTTGCGGCGGAAGTCGATCACCAGGTTGCGGGCGATGGTAAACAGCCAGGTATCGAACCGCGACTGGCCGTTGAACTGCGCGCCGCGCACCAGTACGCGCATCCAGACTTCCTGAAAAAGATCCTCTGCCATCTCGCGATTGCTTGTCAGATAAAGCAGATAGCGCATCAGCCGGTGCTGGTAGCGAACGATCAGTTCGTCCAGCAGGCCAGCGTCCTGGCGCTTCAGCCCTTCGGATACGGCGAGGCTCTCCTGCCGCACCTGATCCTGAACTGCGGTAGCTACACCTTGACCGAAAAGGGGGTGAACAGACGCGGCTGTACTCATCTCATTCCATTAGACGGCAGAACTGCCCCGGAAGTCGCTGAAAAATAGATCGAGCGCGACAATCTTCTCAAATCTGCAACCATTCGGCTGGTTGGGATTCCCGGTCAATCGGAGGTGCCCAAGCCTTTTCCTGCCACTCGCAAGGCATCTTCTACAGCTTTGGCAGCGCGGCGCTCACGGGCCTCGACGCTCTGGTAGCCGAAGATTCCCAGCAGGTGGCCGCGCCGTTGTGCGGGCGTCATCGCTTTCCAACCATCGCGTGCCTTAGGCTGGCGAAGAAAGGCAGCGCGCAGAATGGGCGGCAACTCGGTCTCGCCCTCCAGCGTGAGCAGCAGGCGCTCGGCCATTTGTTCCGCTCTCCGCACGCGCGCGTCCGGGCCCTTCGGTGCGCAGACCCAGGCGCCGATCTCCTTGCGCGCGCAGTGGCTCATCCCATCGAACCATTTTCGCAGCCTGCGGTCGCCTTTGAGCGCTGCCGCCAGCTCAGGCGGAATTACAGCCGTGCGCTCTTCCATATCCGGCCCTAGCAGAATCCGCACTTTCGACCCCACTCCGGCCCCTGCCGCCGCCTGCATCTTCTTGTTCACCAGCAGGAAGTGCCCTCCGCCGCCGGAGTTGGCAAACAGCGAAGTTCTAAATGCGAATCCCTCAATCTCGCCGCGCACCCGCAAACCCCTG
>Ga0302267_10003026_pt1 | contig 19650 bp, 18 predicted proteins | sample III_Bog_E1_3_FD_194555 | JGI IMG/M metagenome (GOLD analysis project Ga0302267, IMG submission 194555) | Peat permafrost microbial communities from Stordalen Mire near Abisko, Sweden - III_Bog_E1_3 | ecosystem: Environmental > Terrestrial > Soil > Wetlands > Peat | place: Sweden: Abisko... | reverse complement strand
AAGGGCCCGTTCTTCGTCGGGCACGTCGCGCATCGCGTGGCCGCGCGGGCGTGAAGGGGGTACCTACTTCGCGCTGACCAGCCAGAGGAGCGGCCGGCGGTAGTTCGTCACCATGCGGTCGCCCGGGATCTCGTGCCCGATCCCGGGCGCGATCCGCACCTTCACCGGGATGCGCTCCTTCTTGAGCTCCTCGCCGACGCGCACCGTGTTCTCCGCAACCTCGTCGTTCTCGCCCGTGAACAGGTACACGCGCTTGTACTGACGGCGGTTCTGCTTGAGCAGCGCGTCGGTGTCTCCCCACCAGTACTGGTCGTTCGCGGCGAGAATGAGCCAGCGGTTCCACGTCACCGGATCGTGCAGGCCGACCTGCATCGCGATGAACGCCCCCTCGCTGAAGCCGATGAGGACGTTCCCGCGCAGCTGGACCTTCCCCTTGTACTTGTCGCGCAGCGCGTGGAGCGTCGCGTCCATGATCTGCTTGCCGGCCGGAACGCTGTTGTTCCAGGCGCGCGTGCCGTCGCCGGTGTCTTCCGGCCCTTGCGGGCACACGACCCACCCGAACTGCGTGCCGACCCGCGCCCACTTGCGGCAGTCTTCCAGCGGGTTGCCCCCGCGGCCGTGCAGGTACATCAGCACCGGTCGCAGCCCCTTCACGTGCGGCCGGTAGTAGTACGCGTCGGGATACCCCGGCACTTCGAGCCGCTGCGGATCACCGACTCCACTCGTCCCTTTTGCGAACGCCGCGCGCGCCGGGAGCACGCAGGCGAGCGTCGTCAGCAGGGGGAGCAGAGCGAGGACGAGTTTCCGCACGAGCCCCGGAGGATAGTCCCGGGGAGCGATGGAGCAAGGTCTCGAAGGGCGAAGCGCGTCACCCGTGCCGCAGCGCGGCACCTATTTCCAGTCCGATGCGATGCGCTTCATCCTCCGACGCGGGCCACGCGAACGTGCGGTCAGCGTCGCGCAGGCGGCTGCCGTCTGGGTCCGCGATGAACGCGCGGAGGCGCAGCTGGGCGGCGTCGCGCTGGGCGAAGGCGGCAATCGGCGTCTTGCAGTCCCCTTCCAGCGCGATGAGCACGCCACGCTCGGCCGCGACGCAGACGGCGGTCGTGGGGTCGTGCATCGTGGCCAGCACGTCCCGCGTCGCCGCGTCATCCTCGCGGCACTCGATGCCCAACGCCCCCTGCCCCACCGCCGGGAGCGACACCTCGGGCGAGAGCACGTCGGTCGCGCGCCCCTCGAGCCCGAGGCGCACCAGGCCCGCCCGAGCGAGCACGATCGCGTCGTACTCACCGCCGTCGACCTTGCGCAGACGCGTATCGACGTTGCCGCGCACGGGGACCAAGACCAGGTCCGGGCGCGCACGCTTCAGCGCCACCGAGCGACGCAGGCTGCTCGTCCCCACGCGCGCGCCGGGCGGAAGCGCGGCGAGCGTCAGGTGCTTGGGGGCGACGAGCACGTCACGCGGATCCTCGCGCAACGGGATGCACACGAGCGCGAGCCCCGGAGGGATGACGCCGGGCACGTCCTTGATCGAGTGCACGGCATAGTCGGCGCGCCGCTCGAGCAGAGCCTCCTCGATCTCCTTCACGAAGAGCCCTTTGCCCCCCACCTCGGAGAGCGGGCGGTCCTGGATCCGATCCCCGCTCGTGACGACCTGCTCTTCGACGAGCTCGAGATCGGGACGCTTCCCGCGGAGAGCGGCACAGAAGGCGCGGCACTGGGCGAGCGCGAGGGGTGAGCGGCGCGTGGCATAAACGAGGCGCATGGGGCCCGAATCCTAGCCCGGATTTCGTCCCCAGAACGGCAAGCCGTGGGCGGAGGCCCCGTGCGACGGCGGCGATGGGTGGGCCGGGCTGGCCGCCGCCGCCGCACGGCCTCCACCCGCGGCACCAGCCCAGGCCAGCCTCCCCCCTGCCCGACTTTCGCGAGTTGCTCTCCCGAGTCGAGCAAGAGTCCCGCTCGCGTACGACCGAGATGACCCGTGTTTCGGACGGCTCGCGCTAGTGCCGCACGTGATCGTCGTCGTCTTCGGACCGCGCCGCCGGCGCCGCGGGGTCGTCCACGAGCGGCTTCGGAGGAGACGCCACCCCCGGAGGCAACGAGGCGTGCGTCGGCAAGTCGAACAGGTGCAGCAGCGCCTCGGCGTAGTCGGCGGCGGATCCATCGGACGCGCTGGCCTTGAGGCGCGTCGTCGGCGCGTGGAGCAGCTTGTTCACCGCGCTCTCCATCATCTGGCGGAGCGAAGCGCGATCCGGCTCGCCCAGGTGCTTCAGGCGGCCCCCCAGCGTCTTCTCGAGCTCCGCGAACAGGACCGCGTGCGTCTTGGCGCGAAGCGCAACCACCATGGGCTGCACGTCGAGCCCGCGCGACCACGCCTCGAACTCGGCCACCTCGGCTTCGACGATCCGCTCCGCCCCGGCGACCTCGGCGTGCCTCGCCTTGAGCCCCTCGGCCACCTGATGCTCGAGGTCGTCCACGTTGTAGACGTACACGTTGTCGATCTCGTGCACGCTCGGCTCGACGTTCCGTGGCACCGCGATGTCGATGAAGAACAGCGTGCGCCCCTTCCGCGCCTTCATCGCGCGCTTCACCATGTCGCGCGTGACGACGTACGTGGGGCTCCCGGTGCTGGTGACGACGACGTCGGCGATCGTCAGCTCGTCGGCCAACGACTCGAGCGGCGCCGCCGATCCCCCGAACTGCCCGGCCAGCGCCGCCGCGCGATCGAAGCTCCGGTTGCAGACCCGGATCGACCGGGCCCCCTTCCCCAGCGACTTCGCCGCCGCCTCGGCCATCTCGCCGGCGCCCACGAGGAGCACCGCATGGTCCGACAAGTCGCCGAAGATCTGCCGGGCGAGGTCGACCGCGACACTGCTGATGCTGACCGTCCCGGCTCCGAGCGCCGTCTCGGTGCGCACCCGCTTGGCCACGGTGAAGGCGCGATGGACGCAGCGGCCCAGGTAACTCTTGAGCGTGCCCGCCGCCATCGCGGCGTCGTAGGCGTCCTTCACCTGGCCCAGGATCTGCGGCTCGCCGAGCACCATCGAATCCAGGCTGGCCGAGACGCGGAATACGTGGCGGACCGCCTCGGTCCCGCTGCGCGCATACACGTACGAGTCGAGCTCGGACGCGTTCTCGAGCCCCGCATGCTCGCGGATGGCTTCGCGGATCGCGTGCGTGGCCTCCGCCTCGCTCGTGTTCTTGTTCGTGCACGCCATGACCTCGACGCGGTTGCACGTCGAGAGGAACATCACCTCCGACAGCTCCTGCCGTGCCGACAGGCGCGCGAGGACCTGCGGCAGCACGTCCGCGCTCGTCGCGAACTTCTCGCGCACGTCGACGGGTGCGCTCTTGTGCGAAAGACCGACGACGACGATCACGGGTGCATCGCCACCGCAGCATCGCTGGTCGGCGCCAAGAGGTAGACGAGCAGGAGCATCACGGTGAACCCGAACGCGGCGATCGTCCCGTACGCCGCGCGCCGCCCCCGCCACCCCGCGCCGGCACGGAGGAGCAGCACCGCCGCGCAGATGAACCACGCGCTGTAACCGAAGGCAGCGTGAAGCATCGGGAAGATGCCGCCGATCTCGATCTTCTTCGTCCACAAAGTGCCGGTCACGATGCCGAGCGTGAGCAGCGGGAAGCTGCCGAGCAACAAGCGGTGCTCCACGCGATCGAGTTGGTCGAGCGGGGGCAATCGCTGGAACACCCCCTCGAGGCGCTTCTTCTTCAGCTGCTTTTCCTGCACGAGATACGTGAGCGCGGCCCCTGCCGCGAGGCTGAAGAGAGCCACGCCGAACATGTTGACCGCGACGTGCAGCGGGAGGAGCGCGCCCTTGACGCGCGGGCCTGGCGCGAGCTCGCCGCCGCCGACGAAGCGCGACGCGAGGAGCGAAGAGAGCGCGAGCGGCGCGACGAACGACCCGACGACGTCGATGCGCCAGCGCCGGCGCAGCGTGAGGTACGCGACGCACGCCAGCAGCGACACCACGCTCATCGCGAAGTGAATCCCCTCCACGGGGCACACGCGGGCCACTTCCGAAGCGACGACGATGTGCCAGGCGTGGAGCCCAGCGCCGACCACGAGAAAGCGGGGCGCGAGCTTCGCCGCGGTGGCACCGAAGCGGGAGCCCGCGAGGTGCACCAGGAAGAAGACGCTCGCGCACGCGTACGCGACGGCTGTCGCGTAGAAGAGCGAGGTGGCGAGCGCGTAGGTCACGGGGCGAATCGTGCACCGCCTGCGTCGGCGGCGCCAGTATCAGAGGAGCTTCAGGAGGTACGTGGCGAGGAGGTCTTCATCGTTGCCGGGAGAGTGCGGGGCCGGTGCGGGGAGCTGCGAGCGCTTCACCACGTGCTCCTCGAACGACCCCACGGGGTCACCGAGCCAGCCGGGGATGACGTCATAGGCGTTTTCGCCGAGGATCATCGATGTTTCGAGCAGCTCTGCCCCTTTCTCCTGCAGGGCGGCCTTGGTCTTCACCCGCCCGACGAGGTTGTTCGCGTCGGCCGCGCCCGTCACTTCGTTCACGATACGTACGGACTCCGTGAGGCGGTATCGTCGCTCCTCGGCGACGATCGCAAGCTCGTCGCCGCGCAGGTCGACCGTCCCGTCGCTGAGCCAGAGGTCCAGGGCGGCTTGCGGGAAGAAGACGCGGTTATTGCTCATCGAGAGACCGACTTTACCATGACGCTGTTCGAAGCTTACGACGCCCTCCTCGCGCTCGGCGCGCTCCCCGCTCACGCGGCGCGGGTCGCTTCGATGCGCCGCGCGTTCGAGGAGCGGACCGGTGAGTTCGCTCCGGAGGATCCGTGGTTCGAAGCCCGCAGCCGCGCGTTCTGGGACGACGCGCTGGTGACGCAAGGGTTCGCGCGAACCATGTCGGACGCGCTCCCCGAGGCGGCGCGCGCGTGGGTCGAGCCCCTCGCGCGGGCGCACCGCGGGCTGTTCGTGATGAAGGAGGACCGGGACGAGGGGCGCGTCGTACGCGACCTCTGGAGCGGCGCAGAGTTCGAGGTACACGTCATCGACGAAGCGACGCGGCTGGCGCTCGATGCCGTGAGCGCCCCTTTCGACGCGCGGCTCGTGGGGAGCGACGAGCCGGTACGCGTCGCTATCCTCCCCGGAGCCGTGTTTCACCCGGCCGACGCGGTCGAACCGATCGCCAAGGTGATTGCCAAGGCGCGCGCCGAGTCGCGGACGACGGGTGACGTGCTCGACGCTCTGCTCCGAATGGAGCGGGGGCTCCGTGCGAGCGCGCGCGTGAAGGCGGCGTACGCCTACCGAGCAGAGAAGCTCGACCGGTAGCCCGAATCGGTTGACGCCCGCCTACTCGTCCGCGAGAACGTGAGAAGAGCGCATGCCGCCGCCGCCAACTTTCACCGTGGCCCTCGCGTCCGCGCGCCCACTGTCGCCGTCGGTGCGAGCCCTGACGTTCGAGCGGACGGACGGTGCACCGCTCGCGTTCGAAGCTGGCCAGTGGATCAGCCTCGTCATTCCGGGCGAGGCGGGCGAGCTTCGACGCTCGTACTCCATCGCGTCCGAGCCCAACGGAACGCCGCGGTTCGAGCTCGCAGTCACGCACGTCGCCCAGGGTCCGGGGTCCTCGTTTCTCCACGCGCTCGCGCCGGGCGCGGCGCTCACGGCCATCGGCCCCGCGGGGTTCTTCACGCGGCCGCTCGCGCACGCAGCCCCCTCCATCCTCGTCGCCACCGGAACGGGCGTGACGCCGTTTCGCAGCATGCTGCGCGCCGCCATCGCCGCCGGCAACACGACGCCGATGTGGCTCCTCTTCGGGGTGCGCCAGGAGGGCGACATTCTCTACCGCGACGAGCTGGAGTCGATGGCCGCGTCGCACCCGCACCTGCACGTCGAGGTCACGCTCTCGCGTCCGCACGAGGGGTGGTCGGGGCGACACGGCTACGTGCAGACCCACCTGCGCGAGCTGCTCGAATCGCTCGCCGCTCGGACGAGCACGGAGCCGCACGTCTACGTGTGCGGACTCACGAAGATGGTGTCCTCGGTCCGCGAGCTACTCCGGAAGGACATGAGCCTCCCGCGTGAGCGGGTGCACACCGAACGCTACGACTGAGCGCCCAAGAGGCGCGCGCACCGCGCTCGCGACACTCGCCGCTCAGTACCCCTTGCGCGCGACCGCCACGTCGTTCTGCTCTACCTCGCGCGACGCCCGCGTGACCATGCACGTTGCGGTAGCCTTCTGCACGGCAACGACCCGCAACTCGGCGACGACCTCTTCGGGGAGCGCCCCTTCGTTGCGCATGCGCGGCGTGTTCTCGACGACGGCGGGATCCTCGCGCTCGCCGACGATGCGCCGCGCGGTCTGGTCGGTGACCATCGACTGGCGCCAGGCGTCGCCGTGGCGAACCACGAAGAGCCGGTTGCCGAGCTTGAGCCCCGCGTCCGAGCCCTGGTCGATGAACACGACCTGGTTCTGTCCGAAGAACACGTGGGGCTGCGACGCGATGGCCACGTGCGCGGTCACGTCGGCGTCGTTGCGCTTCGGCGGCACGACCTCGAAGCGCCTCGGGATGGGTCCCACGCGCGCGCCTCGCTCGATGGCGTCGATCGTCTCCACGACCTGCGCTCGCGCGATGCGCGTCTCGGGGTTCCAATCGTCGACGCGCAGGGTCCCCTGGATCGAGATCGCCGTCCCCTTGCCGACGGGCCGAACCGGACGATAGACAGTGAGCTCCTGCCCGAGCTTCACGTCGTGCCCCGGTCCGATGCGCACGTACACTTGGTCGAAGTCCGACAGGTACATGTGGTCCTGAGGCGACCCGACGATCGAGCCCCAGTTCACCGTCTCATCGTCGTTCACGTAGCCGGTGTCGCGCAGGAAGACAGTGTCGGGTGCGACCCTCTGCTCGGGCCCCGAGATGGCGACGCCGTTGGCGTCCACGGGAGTCGTGAGCTGGGGCTGTGCGGCGGCACTCGTCAGCGCGACCCCTTGCTTCAGGCGGATCTGCTCGTTCGGGTAGATCCAGTGCGGGTTCTGGATCTGCGGGTTGTACGACCAGATTCGCGGCCACTGGTACGGGTTCTGAAACGCTTCGTCGCAGATGGCCCAGAGCGTCTCCCCCTTCTGGACGACGTGCGTCGACGGTGCGGCGACGGGAGCGCCGAGCGTCCGGGAGTGAACCCCTTCGTTGAAGAAGACGGGCCCCCCCCTGCCGCCGTAGACCGTGGCCGCGGTGCCTGTGGGGCCGGCCGTGTCGAAGCCGTCCTCCTTGTCGCCGGTGACGGGGCGCGAGGACGATTCGGTCGCGTTGCCTCCACCTACGGGCTCACCGTTCGGCGGCGGCGCGACGATGCCGGGGTACACGTTCGTCGTTTGAAGGGCTGGAGCCGCGGCCCCGTTTCCCCCCGAGGGTGCGCCGCCACCGTTGTCGGTCGGCCCTTCCTGCGCGAAAGACGTCGTCGCGAGCGCGGACGCGCACGAGGAGAGAGCGATCGCGGCCGCAAGCGAACGACGACTCATGGATTCACCTTCAACCCTTGCGGCTCGGTGGGCCCGGTCCCGCCCCCGTTCGCAGGAGCCGCTGCCGGAATGTGCTTCGCCGCGTCGCTGTGCGGGTACTCGTGCCGCAGCTTCTCGAACTGCGTCTGCGCGGCCGCCTCGTCGCCGAGGCGTCGCTGCGCAATCCCGAGCTTGAGCGTGGCGTCCGGCGCCTTGTTCCCCATCGGGAAACGAGCCAGCGTCGCTTCGAACTGCTCGGCGGCGTGCGTGTAGTCGCCCTGCGCGAAGTAGCACTCGCCGCGCCAGTACATGGCGTTGTCGGCGTTCGGGTGCTCGGGCCACTTCATCAGGAAGCCAGCGAGCGCATCGAGCGCTTCGGGGTACTTCTTGGAGGTCACGAGCGCGAGCGCCGCGTCGTACGAACGTCGTGCGTCGGGATCGAGCGCTGCCGGGCGCGCCTTCCCCTTCGGAGCGCCATCGTCCCCGAGCGACGTCGCCTCGCTGCGGGTCCCCTGGATCCGGATGTGCGGGCGCGGGCCGACGTCGTTCGGATCGTCACTGGTCGCGCCGGCGGTCTCGCCCGGCGCCCCAGACTCCTCGACCCCATCGGGCCCCAGGTGCACGACGCGCAGCTGGGGCGTGGCGACTGGAGCGGCGCTCGTGCGCAGGGGGGGTGCCTGGGTCGACGCAAGCATGTGCGGGTCAGGCGTATGGACGTCGGCAGAGTCCACTTCGAGCTTGTCGAGCCGCGACTCGAACTTGTCGCTCGTCGCCTGAACGCGCGAGATCTCGTCGCGGAGCTCGTCGAGCTGCTTCTCTTCGGCGCTCCTGCCGCCCGAGCAACCGAGCGCGAGAGCCGAAACGGCCACGAAAGCGGCGGCCGAGACCAGGACCGAAGGGCGAGAAGTGGCGTTCTTGCGCTGCATCGCGCCCTGGAAGGTAAGTCCGGCCGTCGGGCCGGGCCAATTTCCCGGTTCCTTCGCCCGCTTCTTTACGTGCCGGGCATCTTGCGCCAGGCTAAAAGGCTCGCGACCTTCGAGAGAAGCGAGAAGAGACGAGAACCGGTGCCCGCCCCCCGACGCAAACTGGACCTGAGGAAGACCCTCTTCCTTCTGCCCAACATCATCACGCTGTCGTCCATCTTCTGCGGGTTCGACTCCATCCGGCTCAGCTCGTCCGCGACCAGCGACGACGACTTCTACCGGGCGTCGCTCCTCATCATCTTCGCGCTCTTCTTCGACATGCTCGACGGGCGCGTGGCGCGAGCCACCAAGACGCAGAGCGCGTTCGGCCTCCAGATCGACTCGCTCGCCGACGTGATCAGCTTCGGCGTCGCGCCGGCGATGCTCGTCTTCAAGTGGTCGCTGTGCCAGCTGCCGGTCGCCGGGCTCATCGTCTCGTTCGTCTTCTGCGCGGCCGGCGCGGTGCGACTGGCGCGGTTCAACGTGCTGTCGATGGGTGAGAGCGGCAAGCCGACGAAGCCCACCAAGTACATCCTCGGCCTCCCGGTGCCGGGCGCGGCCGGAGTCCTCATCTCGCTCGTCATCGCGAACCACGCCATCGCCGGTTCGCTGGGCGGGCCCCGCTACCTGGGGCTGATGATGGGGCTGACGCTCTTTCTCGCCTTCCTCCAGGTCTCGACGATCAAGTTCCGCACGTTCAAGGACCTGAAGCTCAACGCGCGCACGCTGGCGCTCGTGTTCTTCGCCGTGGGCTCGAGCGCGATCGTCTCCGCGCAGACCAAACCGGCGTTCGTGCTCGTGTGGCTGCTCTCCTTCTACGTCGTCATCGGGCTCGTGGAGACGCTGGTGTCGATCCCGAAGGCGAGGCGCGAGCGCGAGGCCCGCCGGAGTATCCCGCCCGCCGTCTAGAGGAGCGTCGCGTGCTCGACGACCTCCACGACCTGACCCACCGCGCCCGTGCCGCGCTGGCCGAAGGGCGCGCCGGGGACGCGCTGGTCGAGCTGAGAGAAGCCGCACGGCACACACACGTAGCGGAGCAGGACTACGCCCCGGTCACGCGGATGCTCGGCGACGCGATGGAGATGTTGGGCGACGCGCGCGGAGCGCTGACGGCGCGATGGTGCGTGGCCATGAACGACAACGCCGCATGGGCGAGCGCGCGCCGCCTCGACGCACGCGTGCCTCCCGTGGATCGCGCGCGGACGCTCCTCGCCACGGGAGACGCGCTCGGGGCAGCGCAGGCGATGGAGGAGGCCGGGCTCCCGGCGGCTGCCGCGATCTACCGGGAGAACGCGCGCGATTGGAAAGGGGCGCGCGCGCTCTGGTCACGGCTGTCGGGCGTCGTCCCCTGCGCGAGCGCGGGCGACGCGTACGTGGCGGCGCTCGTGCAGTTCAATCTGGGGCGGTGCGCAGCGGCGTGCGGCGATACACGTCAAGCGCACGGCGCGTTCGTCTCGGCCGTGCGCTTGCTCGAGGAGGCGGCCGACACGTTCGAATCGAGCGGCGTACGGGAACGAGCGTTCGACTGCTTCCAGGTGCTCGTCGAGATCGGCCGGGCGAGCGAGCAGTTCGAGCACGTCCTCGAGGGGTACATCAACTGCGTACGGATCCTCCGGGAGGACCACCTCAAGTACTACGCGCTCCAGTACTACGAGGACGCCGCGGTCGCCGCGAAGGAGGCCGGCGAACTGGTGGCGGCGGCGACGATCGCGCGCGAAGCCGCAGAGTACGCCCGCTCGCTCGGGATGGCGGCGGCGAGCGCGCAGTACGTGCTCGAGCAGGCGGAGTCGTGGCGGCTCGCGGCCAAGCAGCATACGAAGCGCGGATCGCCGCCGGAGATCGCGGAGAACTCGCTGCTCGCGGCCATCCTGGCGTACGGGCAGCTCGGGCAGTTCGCACGCGCGGGGGCGCTGTACCGCGATCTGGCGACGATGGACCTCGAGCCGTCGCGCAAGGCGCACTACGAACGAGCGTCGAAGCGCTACGACGGGGTCCGCGACGAGCCGCTCGACGCCGCGCCGCTGCCGGTCCACATGCGTCACGACGCGCGCGTCGTCGAGGTGTGGCACGTCGACCTCGTCGAGTGGGAGCAGCGTGGAAGCGCGGCCGACGCCTGCGCCGAGGTGGTGCTCGACGCGCGATGGCCCGATCCGATCCGGCGCCAGGCAATGATCGCGCGGCTGACGGCACTCGCCGCCGAGAAGGACGATGGCGCGACCCTGACGGCGGTCCAGGGGCGCGTGAAGCTCGCCGAAGAGCTCGCGCAGGTGCCCCTGTTCGTGGTGCTCTCGCCACTGGAGAGACTGTTCACGCGGCCGGAGCGCGCCGTGAAGCTCGCCGTGCTGGTCGCGTTGAAGTCACTGTTCTTCAAACGGAGCCTGGCCACGGTCGTCGCGGCGACGCGTGACCCGGACCCAGCCGTCGCCCGCCAGGCGGGGGAATCGCTGAAGGAGATGGTCTTCCCGCACGCCTTCGACCCGCTCGCCCGCCTCGTGCGCGAGTCGGACGATCCGAACGCACGCTTCAGCGCACTCACGGCGCTCGCGCAGATCGAGACCCCCGCCGCAGCCGAGGTCCTCCTCGGGGTCATCGACCATGGCTCGCCGACCGACCGCGAAGCCGTGCGGAAGTTGCTCCAGGAAAAGGCGAGCCGCGCGTTCCTCGATCTGGCGCGCAACATGTACCGAACCGCGCCCGAGGATCTCCAGCGCGTGCTCCGGGACGTCCTCGCGAAGCGCGGCGGCCTCTAAAACGCGCACGCTCGGTACGCGAGCGGCGCTTCGAGGAGAGCCCCCTCAATCCCCGGCAGGGTGGTGAAGCAGAGCTGCGCTGGCGCCGCGGGCGGGGTCCGCGCGACGGCGGCGGCCAGCCCGCCCACGCCGCCGTCGCACGGACTCCGCCCAACGCTTACCGTCGATGACGAGATCGTTCGAACCCAAGGACACCGTTCAATCGTCGACAGCCCTCGGTGAGCCGCAGGCCGGGACCGAGCGCGCCGGCGGCGTGGGTGGGCGGGCTGGCCGCCGCCAGCGCGCTCGGTCCCGGCCTGCGGCGTGGGTCAGGCCTACCTTCTCGGCCTACGAGATTGCGGGCAGCACCTAGGTTGGTGGGCGCAAGCTGCGGCCGGGCCCCTGCGCCGGCTCGATCGTCGGCCGCGGGACGCTGTCGGCCACCAGCTGCCGCAGCTTGACGATGCTGTCGGTCTCCCCCATCACGATGAGCAGCGCACCTTCGTGGAGCACGAAATCGGGCTCCGGGTTGTAGGTGAACGCGCGGTTCGCATCTCGGACGGCGACGACGAGGACGCGCGTGTCCCCCGGATGGTCGTGTCCTTCAGCGCCATGCCGGCGATCGCCGAGCCGATGGGGACGGCGACTTCTTCGAGGCGGAGGTTCTTGTCCTTGTCGCGCAGCATCTGATCGAGGAACTCGTTCACTTCGGGGCGAATGACCTCGCTGGCGAGGCGCCGGCCGCCGATCATGGACGGGTTGACGATGCTGGTCGCGCCCGCCTTCAACATCTTGGGCGCGGCATCGACCTCGGTCACCTTGGTGACGATGCGCGCGGCCGCGTTGAGGCTGCGAGCGCTCAGAGTGACGTAGAGATTGTCCTTGTCGTGCGTGAGGGCGGCGACGACGCCGCGGGCCCGCTGAACGCCGGCCGCGAGGAGCACGTGATCTTCGGTGGCATCGCCGTGGATGTAGAGGAGCCTCCCCTCCGCGACCTCGTGACTGAGGCGCTCGAGGTGCCCGAGATCGCGATCGATCGCCACGAACGGCGTCTTCGTCGCGACGAGCTCCTCGACCGCATGCCTGCCGGTGGAGCCGGTGCCGGCCACGACGACGTGACCGTTCAGTGCTTCGATCGCCTTGCGCATGCGCGTCCTCCGGAATGCCTGACCGATGACCCCCTCGACGAGGAGCGCGGTCACGTTGCCTTGCACGTACGCCAGCGTGCCGACGCCGCCGACGATGAGACCGATCGTCAGCGCGCGCGCGCCCGGGACCCGCGCCATGTCGTTCAGCTCTGCGAAGCCGACGGTCGAGAGCGTGATGACCGTCATGTACACGCAATCCCCGAGCGACCAGTGCCCGTGCCCGAGCACGTCGTACCCCGCCGAGCCGATCGCCACGAGAACGATGAGTGCGAGCAGCGCGTAGAGCATGCGGCGGATCGCAGGGTTCATCGCGCGAGGTCAATCGTAGGAGACGCGCGGGTGCCGTGTCACATCGCCTGCAATGCGCCGGGCAACGCTCGCACGACCTAGCAGCGCACGATCGCGTTCATCGCGGCGTCGATCGTATCGAACGCGAACGTGAACCCGGCGCGTTCGAGCCGCGCAGGGACCGCCCTTTGCCCGGTGAGGAGCATCTGCGCGCGCCCCTCCCCGAGCGCCAGACGGAGCGCCAGCGGCGGCACGCGCATGACGCAGGGGCGACGAAGCGCACGACCGAGAGCACGGGCAAAGTCGTTCATCGTGACCGGTTTCGGCGCGGTGAGGTTGAACGGGCCGTCGAGCTCAGCGTGGTCGACCGCGAAGAGGAGCCCGCGCACGACGTCGTCGATGTGCACCCAGCTGAGCCACTGAACGCCGTCGCCGATCGGACCGCCTGTGAACGCCTTGAAGGCAGGAATCATCCGCGCGAGCACGCCGCCGTCCCTTCCGAGCACGATGCCGAGGCGCGCGATCGCGACACGCGATCCGGCTCGGCGCGCGGAATCGGTCGCGGCTTCCCACGCCTCGCAGATCGATGCGAGCGGGTCGTTCCCGTGCGCCGCCTGCTCGTCGAGCACGTCGTCGTCGAGCCGCATGCCGTAAATGCCGACGGCGGACGTGCTCACCCAGACCGGCTTGGTGAGCGCGCCCGACACCGCTTCGGCGATCGCCTCCGTCGTCTCCACGCGGCTGGCCCGCATGCGTCGGAGCTGTTCCGGCGTCCATCGCTCGTCCGCGACCCCTTCCCCGGCGAGGTGCACGACGACGTCGCTCGCCCGCACGCGAGCCCGCCACGAGTCACGCGCCGCCCACCCCTCCAGCTCCACCCCCGCCGGGACGACGCTGCGCGCGCGAGCAGGGTCACGGGTGATGACGGCCACATCATCTCCACGCGCGAGTAGCGCGGGCACGAGGCACCGCCCGATGAAGCCGGTGCCACCTGTTACGACGATGCGCACGCCTCCTAGGATGCCACGACCGCGTGGAAAGGAGTCGCCTCAGGCGGCTTGCTCCCGCCCCCGACGGGGCGCACGAAGGCAGGGGGCAACGTGACGAATCGGCCGTTTCGTTCTAGAGATGCGCCGCCCCCATGCTGCAAAGGCTGCGCGCCCTTCTGTTCGGCCCCCCGAAAGACGTACACGACGAGCACACGTTCCACTCGCTCTCGCTCGTCGCCATGCTGGCCTGGGTCGGACTCGGCGCTGACGGGCTCTCGTCGTCTGCGTACGGTCCCGACGAGGCTTTCCGGCAGCTCGTCAAAGGGGGCGACCACACGTCGCTCGCCGCGTTCCTCGCGCTCGGCACCGCGCTGACCGTCTTCATCATCTCGTACGCCTACTCGCGCATCATCGAGCACTTCCCGTCGGGCGGCGGCGGCTACGTCGTCGCCACCAAGCTCCTCGGCGAGAAGTTCGGTGTCATCAGCGGCAGCGCACTCCTCGTCGACTACGTCCTCACCATCACGACGTCGATCGCGTCCGGCGGCGACGCGATCTTCAGCATGATCCCGCGGAGCGTCCTCGGCGCTTCCGCCATGACGGTCGCCCCGGACGACATCGGTACCTGGCTCGATCCCGTTCAGCGCGTGAAGGTCGCCATCGAGATCGGCGGGATCGTCATCCTCACGATCCTGAACATCCGCGGCGTGAAGGAGTCGGTGCAGACGATCGTGCCGATCTTCGCGATCTTCGTCATCACGCACGTCATTCTCCTCTGCACGACGATCTTCGGGCACTTCGGCGATCTGGGAACCGTCGCCGCGCACACGACCGCGAACTTCCACGCCACGATCGCCTCGCTCGGATCGACCGGCGCGTTGCTCCTCTTCGTCCGCTCGTATTCGCTCGGCGGCGGCACGTACACCGGCATCGAGGCCGTCTCCAACGGCGTGCAGATCATGCGCGAGCCGAAAGTGCGCACGGCGAAGCGAACCATGGTCCTCATGGCGGTCTCGCTGGCGATCACCGCCGGCGGCATCATCCTCTGCTACCTGCTCGTCCACGCCATGCCCGAGGAAGGCAAGACGATGAACGCGGTCCTCTTCGACCGCGTCGCCGGCCACTGGCACATCGGCAGCTGGAACGCGGGATTCTGGTTCGCCAACATCGGCCTGTTCAGCGAGGCGGCGCTCCTCTTCGTCGCCGCTCAGGCCGGCTTCGTCGACGGCCCGCGCGTCATGGCGAACATGGCCATCGACTCGTGGCTCCCCCACCGCTTCGCGGCGCTCTCGGAGCGCCTGAGCATGCAGAACGGCGTGCTCCTCATGAGCGCCACGTCGATCGCCGCGCTCCTCTACACGCACGGCGACGTGGCACGGCTCGTGGTCATGTACTCGATCAACGTGTTTCTCACGTTCTCGCTCTCCAACCTCGGCATGAGCCGCTTCTGGATCACCGAGCGGAAGAAGCACGCCGACTGGCTGAAGCACCTCCCCGTTCACCTCATCGGCCTGGGATTGTGCGTGACGATCCTCATCGTCACCTGTTTCGAGAAGTTCGCGGACGGCGGATGGCTCACCCTCGTCATCACCGGCATCCTCGTGTTCGTGTGCTTCGTGATTCGCCGGCACTACCGGGCCGTCGTCGGCGCGATTCGCCGGCTCGACGTCGAGCTCCCCGATCCGCTGGAGGACCCGGAGCTGGCACGCGCTTTCGGTGGGGGCGACGCCGAGTCCGTCGGGGCGATCGACCCGGGCAAGCCTGTCGCCATCCTCTTCGTGGGCGGCTACGGCGGGCTCGGGCGGCACGCGATGCTGACCCTCCTGCGCATGTTCCCGCGACACTTCCACGGCGTCGTCTTCTGTTCGATCGCCATCATCGACTCGGGCAACTTCAAGGGCGTCGAGGAGGTGCACGATCTCGAGGAGCGCACCCGCGCCCAGCTCGCGAAGTACGTCCGCTTCGCGAACACGTTGGGGCTGCCGGCCCAGAGCGCCTTCGCCACGGGCATCGAGGTCGCCGTCGAGGCGGAGAAGCTCGGGCAAGAGCTCATCGGCAAGTTCCCGCACGGTCTGTTCGTCGCCGGCCAGCTCCTCTTCGATGAAGACTCGACGTTCAACCGGGTCCTCCACAACGAGACCGCGTTCCTCATTCAGCGCCGGCTGCAGCACTCGGGCATCCCGATGGTCGTGCTCCCGGTGCGCCTGACGCTGAAGGATCGCCCGCGGCTCTCGGGGCCCTCGCTCGCACGCGAACGCCCCGCAGCGTAGCGCTCGGCGGACGCGCGCACGTGAGACGCGATACGCTGGCGGCGGTGAAGAGTCGCCAACTCATCTCGGGGGTCGCGCTGGCGCTGGCGATGGCCGCCTGCAAACCGTCGTCGGTCGCCGACGCGGAAGCGAGCGGCAACGTGGCGTGGCTCGACACCGAGGCGTCGCCCTCGGCCATCGAAGCGCTCGGGCGGCTCGCCGACACGAACCCGGCAGCGGTGAGCGCGCTCCAGGAGCACACGCAGTTCGGCGTGCAGGCGTACATCGCGGCGTGGGGCGGCGTGAAGCGCGGAGCCAAGTGGGGCGGCGACATGCTGCACGCAGGCCTCCAGGATCCGTCGCGGGCGAACGACGTGGCTTCGGCCGTCGACGGGCGCGACCCCGTGATCGTGCCGTTCCTTCCGGACATCGAAGGCTCGTTGTCGCGACTTGCCGCGGGGGTCACGACCAGCTCGCTCGCCGCCGTGCTCGCGTCAGCCGGGAAGGCGTCGCACGACGCGGTCGTCCGTCGCCTGGCGGACAAGGCGACGCGCGGCGCGATGTGCGGCGGGATCGCATCGCCCGTGGCCGACGCGGATGCGCGTTCGACGCTGCGAAACGTCCCCGCTGAATCGCGCGACGACGCCTCGTGCGTAGGCGCCGTGGTGACGCTGGCGGCGACGGACGACGCGACGATGCGCTGGCTCGCGCAGGCGGCGGAGCCGGGGCTGCTCGGAGCCGCCAGCAAGCTGCCGACGCTGGACTGCGTACGCTTGCATCGCGTCTGGGCCGACGCACTCGCCGCGCGTGACTCGACGCAGGCGGCGGCGCTTGCCGTCCCGCTGTCGAACGCCGTGAAGCGGTGCCCCGCGCAGCTGGACGGTGTTCTCGCCGACGCGCTCCGCTCGCGCCCCGATGCGCAGGCCGCCGTCACCGGCGCGCTGGACCCGTTCTCCCCGGACGACGCCCAGCTCAAAGCGACCTGCGCGGCGCTCCCCATGGTGGCGACCGGGCGCGCGACGCCGATCGCAAAGGAGCGCGCCGCGGACACGCTGGCGCACGGGTGCAAGGGGACACCGTGAGCTTCGTCACCGCGTGCACGGGACCGTGAGCTCCGTCGCCTCACTCGCGCCGGAGACCGCGCGCCTCCTCCGGATGCTCGACGAGAAGGAGACGCGCAACCAGGACAACGTCTCGCGCACCGAGAGCTACCTCGAGCTGTATGCGCTCTGCCGCGCGTACGGCGTCGAGCTCCCGTGGGTCCTGATGGCGCACCTGGTCTCGCGGAACGCCGGCTACCTGATGACCGATCTGGCGCTGGACCGCGCCGCGTCGTTCTTCACGAGGGAGGCGCTGGACGAGCTGTTCCTGTTCCTCGAGCGCGCCAACTTCCTCATCTTCGACGACGCCTGGAGTCACGTCGTTCATCACGCGCTCGGCCGCGCGCCGGCGCCGGGCGACCGGACGCCGCGCTTCATACGCGAGGCCTGGTGTCGCTACGAGACCGCGTCCTCCCTCGGCATCACGCCGTCGCTCGAGCGGGCGCTGGTCGTCGATCTCGTGACCAACGAGCAGAACCTCATCGAGTCGCGCGTGGTGCACAACCCGCGGTTCGCGCGGGCGCGCGCGATGATCGCGTTCTTCGAGCAAGTGGACGCCGGCGGCTCGGTCGTCCTCCCACTCACCCGCGCGCGCATTCGCGTGAGCGCTTTCGCAGAGCTGGACCAGAGGATCGAGGCCGGGCGCCGGATCTTCGACGAGGTGCTGGCGGAGAAGGCGGCGCGCGAGGCGATCTTCGCCTGGGCGGTCGCGCACCCTCACACCGGGTCGCGGGCGGCGTACAGGAGCGGTGCGGATCCCAAGACGCTGCGCGAAGTGTGGCCCTCGGCGCACCTGCGCGAGCTATGGAGCGGAGTGCACGCGCCACAGGAGCTCGACCCGACGTGGCCCTGAGGTCCCGAGCCGGCGATCACTCGATCGTCTTGGTGCTCCCGTCCCCGCTCAGCGTCGTCTTCGTCGCGCGTGCGTAGGCGGTCGCTTCGGAGAAGACGCGCAGGAAGTTCTCCCCGAGCAGCTTCTTCACGTCCTCGTCGGACCATCCGCGCTTCAGGAGCTCCAGCGTGATCTTGGGGAGGCCGTCCATCCCCTCGAGCCCGACGGGATAGCTCTCCGCACCGTCGAAGTCGCTGCCGAGGCCGACGTGATCGACGCCCGCGATCTTGGCGATGTGCTCGATGTGATCGATGAGGACCGACAGCGGGGTCTTGGGGAGATCGCCGAAGCCCATCTTGGCAAACGCCGCTCGTCGCTCGTCCTCGGGGAGATTCCACGCGGCCGCGATCTCTTTGCCATGCTTCTTCGCGAGGGCGCTCATCGCCTGCGCGACCTTCGGGTCGAGGAACGCCGTGAAGAAGTTGACCATCACGACGCCGCCGTTCTTGGCGACGGCGCGCAACTCGTCGTCGGTCATGTTCCGCGAGACGTCGCAGAGAGCTCGCGCGCTCGAGTGCGACGCGATGACCGGTGCCTTCGCGACGCGCATCACGTCGTCGAACGTCTCGTCGCTCACGTGCGACACGTCGACCAGCATCCCGATGCGCTGCATCTCGCGCACGACCTCTTCGCCGAACGGCGACAACCCGTGGTGGGCCGGCTTGGGGTGCATGTCGCCGAAGCCCGCGGAGTCGGCCCAGTCGTTGTTACCAGTGTGGGTCAGCGTCATGTAGCGCACGCCGAGCCGGTAGAACTCACGCAGCGCGAAGAGGGAGCTCTCGATCGCGTGCCCCCCCTCGATGCCCATGAGGACCGCGATCTTCCCATCCTGCTTCGCGCGGCGAATGTCCTCCGCGCTCGTCGCCAGCACGAGATCCTGTGGATGCCGCTCGAGCTGCTGGTACGTGATGTCGATCATGTCGAGTGCGCGGCGCGCCGGCCCGCCCGCCTTCGACGTGGGGTGGTCGAAGTACTTCATGTCGACGTAGATGGAGAAGAACTCGGCGCCGATGCCGCCTGCGTGCATCTTCGGGAGATCCGTTGCGGTGTGACCGTTCGGCTTCGCAAGGTCGAACCCGTCGTCGAGGATCGCCGAGGTGATGTCGTCGTGCGTGTCGATGACGATCGCTTCACGGTGAAGCTTCGCAGCGTGGTCCTCCAAGGAGAGTGGCGGAGAGGGCGCGGGCGGCAGCGCTACGGCGGGCGCCGTCGTCGGTGCCGGGGGCGGCGGAGCGACCGGAAGCGGAGCGGACGGGGCAACCGGCGCGGGAGCCGCAGGTGAGCTGGCGCAGCCGGCCAGAACGAGCACGAGAGAGAGCGCGCGTTTCATTGCGGCGCATGGTGCCACGAAGCACGATTAGAGTTCGTTCCCAGATGCGGCGTGCGTTCGTTGGAATCGGCGTCATGCTCGGCGTCGTCGTAGGAGTCGGGCTCGCGGGCGAAGGGTGCTCGTCGAACCACGCGCTCGCGTGCCCCTCGTTGCCACTCGCATGTCCGTCGCTCGACGGGGTCACGATGTTCTGCGCGTGGAGCGACTGGGCGTGCCCGGCCGAGACGGCGTGCGGCGAGTACTTGGCGCTCGTCGACGTTACGGTCGACGCCAAGCTGACCTACTTCTACTCGGCGCAGTCGGGCGCGTACGTCGCGACGACCTCCGAGCCCCTGGGCGGCGGCGGCGCGAGCTGCACGAACGGCCCATCGTCGTTCACCCCCCCCTCGTCGTGCGACTACGAGACCCTCTTCGAGTGCGCCCCCGTCGAGCAGGACGGCGGTGGCGTCCCCCCCTACGACGCTTCGCACGACGCGGAGGACACGGGA
>Ga0302267_10003025_pt1 | contig 19650 bp, 11 predicted proteins | sample III_Bog_E1_3_FD_194555 | JGI IMG/M metagenome (GOLD analysis project Ga0302267, IMG submission 194555) | Peat permafrost microbial communities from Stordalen Mire near Abisko, Sweden - III_Bog_E1_3 | ecosystem: Environmental > Terrestrial > Soil > Wetlands > Peat | place: Sweden: Abisko... | reverse complement strand
CATGACCGCTGGCGCGGGCAGCGGCATCCTCCTCAGTGCCTTCGGAGGCTGGCAGTGTAAACCGTGGAATATAGGAGCCGGGTGGAATCAAAATGCGCAGCTCGCCCCGGTGAGACTCCTCAGCGTAGTAGACCGCCAGCCGCTTGCGCACCTCGCTGGCGGCGGTGCGAACAATATGGTCCAGATTCGGCTCGTAGGAGAGCGAGCGGCCAAAGACCTCCATGCCGATGGTCCGCTCCTTGATCTGGTCAGCGGCGCCCTTCAGCGTCACCCCGATCACGTGGCGCAAAAATGCGACCGAACGCTTGCTGGAACGGAATCCCTCATCGCCGACAACGTTTTCCAATTGGCTGCGAATCATCTCCGGAGAGATATTTTCTTCGGTTTTCGCTGGGGTTTCCACTTCGAGAGAGATCATCCTTCATCTGCGGGCTTCAGCGATATTAGCTCTAGCTCTAAGAAGCTGGCAACGTTTGTTTTAACCGTGAAGGAAAACAACAACCTGCTTGTGGCTCAACAAGCTGACGGCAGTGCCTGGCGGCCCGTCAGTCTTTCTGATCGGGCTTTGCTGCCGGGGAAGGTCTTCTCGAACTACTGCAGAATTCTGCTTCCGGTGAACGAAGATAACTCATTGAATGCAAATGCTTATCTTATACTTGGTATGCAATTGCTCAGAGAAGAGCAGGGGATGTCTGTTGCGGCGAGTAAACGTTCTCTCCCAATCTCTGGATGCGCCAACGAAATCAGAATTCGCAATGAGGAATCAGATGATAAGCAAAAGCCTTGGTTTGAATCGCAGAGATTTTGCAAAGGGACTCGTGTTGGCCCCCATCGGCATCGCGGCCACATCGGCGCTGGGCAACGTTGCTCAACTGGCTGGACAAACTCCGGCCGGAACAAGCGCCCCGAGCGAGCCGGGACATGCCAGGAAGGCGCCCAAGAGCGAGGGCGAATATAACCGGCATCCGCCCTTCCATGAAACAGACCCATTTGCAGAGCCACTTACATTTGCGCGCTCCGACGTGCGGCCCAGGATTCGTCCTTTTGCGCTCAACGAAGTCACATTGGACGCCGGTCCGTTCAGGCAGGCACGCGAATGGAACCGCGCTTATATGATGCGGCTGGGCAACGATCGGCTGCTGCACAGCTTCAGAGTGACGGCCGGTCTGCCGTCGTCGGCCGCGCCGCTAGGCGGTTGGGAGGCTCCAACGTCGGAACTGCGTGGGCACTTTGTCGGGCATTATCTTTCAGCCTGCTCTCTGTTGATTGCATCCACAGGCGATGCTGCGGTCAAGACGAAGGCTGACGCGCTTGTAGCAGGAATCGCCGAGTGCCAGGAGAAACTGAACGCCAGCGGCTACGTGAGTGCATTTCCCGTCGAACTCTTTGACCGTTTGGACAAGCGGGAGAAGGTTTGGGTTCCTTTCTATACGCTGCATAAAATCATGGCCGGCTTGTTGGACATGAAGGTAAATGGCGGTAATCAACAAGCTTTCGATGTGCTGGTGAAGTTAGCGGCCTGGGTGGACGCGTGGACTGCGACGAAGAGCGAAGACCACATGCAGGACATTCTGAATACCGAGTATGGCGGAATGAACGAGGTGCTCTACAACCTTGCCGCATTGACACAGAATGATCGCTGGGCAAGAACCGGCGACAGATTCACCAAGAAGAAGTTCTTTACACCGCTGGCCATGCAGCGCGACGAGTTGAAGGGACTTCATGCGAATACGCACATGCCCCAGGTGATTGGCGCTGCGCGTCGCTACGAACTGACCGGTGACCACCGTTTTGCGGACGTGAGCCGGTTCTTCTTTGACACGGTCACATCTGCGCGCACCTACGCCACAGGAGGCTCGGGGAACACGGAGAGTTGGTTGACGCAGCCACATCACCTGGCCATTGAAAAGAAGGTTAGCTCGCACCACCAGGAGTGTTGCTGCGCCTATAACATGATGAAGTTGACGCGGCACCTGCACGGATGGAACGGCGACGCTCGCTACATGGATTACTACGAGCGCAGTTTACTGAATCATCGATTGGGCACGATAGAACCGGAAACGGGTCGGACGAGTTACTTCCTCTCCATGTCGCCAGGCGCCTGGAAGACCACCTGCACTGAGGACGAGACGTTCTGGTGCTGTACCGGAACTGCGGTGGAAGAGTTTGCGAAACTGAACGATACCATTTACTCCCACGACGACGATTCTCTGTATGTGAATCTTTTCGTTTCGTCGCGGGTTCACTGGAGTGAGCGAGGCGTACGCCTTCGCCAGACCACCAGCTTTCCGGAAACAGACAAGACCGTGCTGATGATAGAGGCCGCTCCCTCAACAGCGTGGACTCTGCGCTTGCGGATTCCTGCGTGGACTACCGCGGCCAATGCTGTCACGTTGAACGGTAGATCGCTGGACGTTGCCGGAACGCCGGGCAGCTACCTCACGCTGACGCGTGCCTGGAAGGCTGGTGATCGCGTGGAACTGACGATGCCGATGCGCATTGTTGCCGAGCCTTTGGCCGACGACCCGACGCAACAGGCATTCCTGTTTGGACCGCTGGTGTTGGCAGGACAATTTCCCAAGGAAGGGCTTGAAGAGTACCTGGAACACAACCAGGGACCAGAGATCCAGGAAGCGCCTGAAGTGAAAGTCCCTGCATTGAAATCGCTAGGAACCGACCCTGGAACTTGGATTCATCCAGTATCGGGAAGCCGGTTGACGTTCCAGACCAGAGGACAGGCGCAGGATGTGACGTTGAAGCCTATCAACCAGAGTTGGGAGCGGTTTGCCGTCTACTGGACCGTAGCCTGAACGCGAGCCCCGGTAATCTTCTCGCAGAGTATCTCTCCAACACCGGAACGAGTACAACTCTTGCGTGACATTGTTCGTTTGTTTCTTGTTTGTTGCGGCCGGGGTGGGACTGCAAGGCCCCCTGGCCGCAACAGGAAAAATGCTCTATTGATCCGGCCTTCAAATAGAAGCACCGTGCCCCATCCATTTCGCAGGTTTTATCGCGAAATGGGTGGGAGGCCTACACACTCTTGAAGGGCCGGATCAATGACCGTCTTACTTGAACAGCTTCAGATCGATGCCTTCGCCCATGGCCTTGTAGCCAGCGTCGCCCGGATGTAGATGGTCGCCCGAGTCATAAGCCGGATTGAACTGCGGCGGCACTTGTCCGTTGCCAACGATCTTTTCAAAGTCGATCGTCGCGTCGAACACGCCGCTGGTGCGCATCCAATTATTTACAGCCGAGCGCATCTGCTCGCCCTTGTCACCCGCGTAGCCCGCGCCCGCATAGGGCGTCAGAGTGGCCGCATAAATCTTGATCCCGTGCGCGTGCGCCGCATCGGCAATCTGGCCCAGAACGTTTTCAAGCTGCCCGGCAGTTATGTCGTCTTCGGGGGCGGTAAGGTGCAGCGTGCGGCCGATGTCGTTGATGCTCTCCAGCACAATCAGATACTTCACGCCATTCTGCGCCAAAACATCGCGATCCAGCCGCGACAGCGCGCTCGGTCCCGCGCCCTCATTCAACACGCGATTCCCGCTGATGCCTTCGTTCAGCACGCTTACATGCTCAAAGCCCGGCGTCTTCTGCAGTTGCTCGGCCAGCACATTGGGCCAGCGGCGATTCGTGTCCGGCGTTGACCGCGCGCCGTCGGTGATCGAGTCGCCCAGCGTCACAATCGCCCGCGAGTCCTTCTCCGCCGGCACATCCACGCCGCTGATGAAGTACCACGAGTTCAGCTTGCCAGCATCGCTCAGCGTGGCCGCGCCCGCTACATCGCCCGTGGCTACGTAATTCGTCTGCAGTCCCAGCGCGTGATAGGTCTCCGAGTGGATCACCTGATTGGGCACATAGAAGCTGATCGCCACATCCGCCAGCGCAGGAACCGCCAGTTCCACCGGGTCAGAGTAGAACGCCGCGCCGGGGGCAATGCGCACACTCTCTTCGCCGCCAAAGGTTACCTTGTGGTCGGTGCCGTCCTGGGTGGCAGTGCCGCCCGCGCTCAGCGCCACGTGCGCATCGGCAATCAGCAGCTGATCGGTGCCGAACTCATTGGTAAAGCGGATGCGCACCTTCGCGCCGCCGGCTGAAATGCGCACAATCTCGCGCAGCGTTGTGCCCGTGAAGGCCTTCATGGCAGGGGTGGTTTGCGCCTGCATGGCAGAGGCCGCCCACGTGCCTACCCAACCAGGTTGAGGCTGCGCGCTCCACGCCGCGCCCGCCAATGAAAGAACCAGAACCGAACTCAATTGCAGCAGTTGTTTCAACATTGCGTCTCCTTGTTGTCGTTGAAGGGTACGGGCTTCAGCCCGTTCGTACCGGCCTCGCGAAACCAGCCGCTTTCAAAGGCCGCAAAAAACCTTAGGAAGCCAAGTTCTGTAACAGTTTCCCACCGACGCAACCAACCCGCGAGGTATGAAACGGTCCGGGTGGGCGGATTCAAGGTACAAGTGCAACGGGTGTGATTTTAGCTGACCAGTGTTGTACGAAGTCGAATACGCCTTCTGGCAGGAACAGTTCAGCAGGTGCTTTGCCAGCGTTCTTTGTTGAACTTGCACGCTTGTTTCTTATCGGGGGGAACTGCCGGGAGCCCCAGGGACCATAATAATTCCGCGGAACTTTTTTCCCGCCTCCGGGTTCTCACCCATGACGGCTTGCGTACCGCCTCGTCTAAACTGGCGGGCGCAAGCAAAGGGAATGCGCCCCGGCAGGCGGCATCTGCATCCAACAACTGCAGAGCAACGCAACGGGCAAGGAGAGGAACCTACGATGAATCGGCCATTGCTTCAGAAAAACCTATTGCTGGTGTTGGCCTGGGGTGCGGTTATGGCACTCAGTTCGGCTGTGGTGCTGGCACAGGACAGCGCTGCGGCGCAGCCCTCCGACGGCCAGATCGAGATGGACGTGGTGCACGCCCTCGACGCAGCTCCCCAGTTGAAGAACGACCTGATCACCGCTGCCACCATCCAGGCCGAGGTAACGCTGTCCGGTACCGTGTCCACAGAAGACTCGCGCAAACAGGCTGAGTCGATTGTGACCAAGGTGAACGGCGTGGCCAAGGTGCACAACAACCTGAAGGTGGGCGACCCGCAGGCGGCCAGTGAGGCGCAGAATATTCCCGCCCCGGCCACCGACCAGCCCGCAGATCAGGGACAACCCAACCAGCAGGCCGACGGACCTCAGCCGCAGCAACAGGGCTATGCGCAGCCGGCTCCCGGCCAGTATCCAGACCAGGGTCAGCCCGCGCCGCAAGGGCAATATCCGCCTCCGCCTTATCCGCAGGGACGTGGCCAGTACGCGCCCCAGCAGGGGTATCCACAGCAGCCTCCGCCGCCAGCTTTCCGAGTAGCGCCCGGTCCGCTCACCATTCCGCAGGGAACCCTGCTGGCGCTGCGTACCAGCGAGCCGGTTGAGAGCAAGCGCGCCAAGGACGGCCAGCCGGTTCAGTTCGTAGTCATCTCTGACGTGAACGCGGGCGGCTATCTGGCCATTCCGCGCGGCGCGGTGGTGCACGGGGTAGTTTCCGAGGTCAAGAACACGCATAGCGGCGATCTTGGCGGCAGCGCGGCGCTCACGCTCACGCTCACCTCCCTCGATCTGGGCGGCCAAAGCTATTCGCTGCAGTCCGACCAGTTCAGGGTCAAAGGCCCCAACAGGGCAGGCCGCACAGTCGGTAACGCCATCGGCGGCGCTCTTCTCGGAGCCATCATTGGCGGCGCGGCTGGCGGTGGCACAGGCGCGGCCATTGGAGCTGGCGCGGGCGCAGGTGCAGGCACGGCAGCCTCGGCGATCGGCTCCGGCCCGGGTGTCTGGATTCCGGCTGAGGCACGGGTTGACTTCCACCTCACGGCTCCCATCACCGTCAGCCAGGTCAACGAGCAGGAAGCGGCGCGGCTGGCCCAGGGGCTTTACCCTGGCGGACCCTCGCTCTACCGCCGTGGTCCGGCCTACTACGGCCGTCCTGTGGTTTATGGCTACCCCTACGGCTATCCGCCGGTTTACTACCGGCCTTACTACGTGGTCGGCGGCTACTACTCCTGGCGCTGATCCTTCCTCCATCCGGCATCTGCCGCGGGCGGCCTTCCCATGGGCCGCCCGTTTTTCTTTTCTCCAGGCGCTCGCCGGGTGGCGGGCAGCAACCCCGAGCAGAACGCCCCGCCCGTGCCCTCATCGGTCGTCTATAATTGCTGAGAATCGCATCGAGCGAGAATTGCGTCTGAGCGGCAACGTTGCTCCGCAGCCGTTGTGCTGCCCAGCAATGTTTATTCCGATCACGCATAGAGAGTTGAAGGTTTAAGTACATCCATGATCCGTTTCCTGCAAAGCAAGGACGACCGTCTCGTCAAGGCTATCTTCGTCGTCATCATCGGTGTGGTTTCCGTGGGAATGGTGGTGTACCTGATCCCCGGCCTCACCGGTCTCGGCTCCAGCTCGGCCGGCACCTACGCGACCATCTACCCGCATTGGTATAGCCGCCTGTTCGCCTCGGGCGACGCCATCAGCCAGGCCGAAGTGGACAAGGATGCGCGCCGTCAGTTGCAGGCCCGCAATCCGCAACTGGCCGACAATCCGTTCATCGTGAACATGTTTGAGCAGCAGATTGGCCAGCAGCTCATCCAGCAGCACGTTCTGCTGGCTGAAGCGGCCAAGCTGGGCATCACCGCCACCGACGACGATGTGCGCCAGTATCTGCGCTCCGGCCCCACCGGCCAGGTGTTGTTCCCCAATGGCCAGTTCATTGGCACGGACCGCTATACGGACCTCATCAGCCAGCGGCTCAACATGAGCGTGCAGGACTTTGAAGACGGCATCAAGCACGATCTCATCGTCCGTCGCCTGCAATCGCTCATTACCGCCGGCGTTACCGTCTCTGATCAGGAAGTGCGCGACCTTTACCGCAAGCAGAACATCAAGATCAAGTTTGACTACGCGGTGATCTCGGCCGACGATCTGCGCAAGACCATCAACCCAGCCGATAGCGATCTGGAGAGCTTCTTCAAGAAGAACGCTCCACGCTACGCGACGGGGGTGCCCGAGCAGCGCAAGATCACCTACTTTGCGTTTACCGCGAACCAGGTGCCGGGCGGCGTGCAGCAGCCCACCCAGCAGGAGATTCAGCAGTACTTTGCCGCCCACCAGAGCGAGTACTCGGTGCCCGACCAGGCGCGTGCTCGCCACATTCTCATCAAGGTGGCAGCCGGGGTTGACGCCAAGACAGATGCCGCGGCCAAGGCCAAGGCGCAGGCCATCCAGAAGCAGCTGCAGTCGGGCGGCAACTGGGCAGATCTGGCCAAGAAGAACTCCGATGATCCGGGCAGCAAGGATACAGGCGGCGAACTCGGCTTCTCCAAGAAGGGCCTCATGGTGCCTGAGTTCGACAACGCCATCTTCACCCAGAAGATCAATGACATTGGCCTTGTGAAGACCCAGTTCGGCTACCACGTGGTGCAGGTGGAAGAGCGCCAGACGGCGCATTCGCAGTCCATCAACGAGGTGCTGCCCACCATCCAGGCCACGCTGATCCGCGACAAGACAGCCCACGCGCAGGAGAACTTTGCCAAGGCGCTTGCCGCCGAGGCCATCAAGAGCGGCCTTGAGAAGACCGCTGCCGCGCATCACCTTGACTTGGTCACCACCCAACCGGTCGCAAACCAAGGCGTCATTCCGGCACTGGCTGACAGCGCTTCGCTCATCCAGAAGGCTTTTGAGGCCAAGCAGGGTGATCCGGCGCTGTATGCCACCACCGGCGAAGGCTACGCCATCTTCCAGGTCACCGGCATCGTCGCGGCGCACGCGCCCGTGTTTGCCGATTGGAAGACCCACGTGCTCGACGACTATCGCGACGACCAACTGCCCGGTCTGCTAGCCCAGAAGACCAACGAACTGGCCGTGAAGGCACACAACTACAACGACCTTGCCAAGGCCGCCAAGGAAGTGGGCGCCACCGTGAAGCAGAGCGATCTGGTCAGCCCCACCGGCCAGGTGCCTGACCTGGGCCAAGTGGCGCAGGTGGCTCCGCAGCTACTTGATCTTGCCGTGGGCAACATCAGCGGCCCCATCAATGCGCGCCGTACCGGTGTAGTGGCCAAGATCGTCGACAAGCAGGAGCCCTCCGCCGACGAGATTGCCAAGAACTTTGACCAAACCCGCGAGTCGCTGCTCGATCAGCGCCGTGGCGAGGCCTTCAGCGTCTTCGCCAGCGGCATCTTCGACGACTACAAGAAGCACAAGCGCATCCTCGTCAACGCCAAACCCGCCGATCAGCCCGCGCAGCCTACAGGCATGTAAGCCACCACAAGAAGCAAACAGGAAGGCCCGTAACCACCATGGTTGCGGGCCTTTCTGCATCGCGGCGAAAGAAACGCCGGCTTCCGATCCCCTCAGAATCCTTCGGCGGTACTGTGTATGTGCCGGAGTTGATCCAGTTCCGCCAGCAGATTCTGCCAGCGCGCGGGGTCTTTCCTGGTCTCGATCGGCAGCGACAGATCGCCATAGAAGTTGAGAATGTTGTCGCGTAACTCGTTCGTTGTTCCGTCGAACTTCCGCGCCGACAGCTGGGCCAGCAGCTTGGCGTAGGTCTCATCGGTCAGCGAGTATTCCGCACCCACGGTCACGTTGCCGCTGTCCAGATCGCAGTTGGGTAGCGTCACCGCGCCCGCCCGCACTTCTTCAAGATAGGCGTGGTATCGGTCTACGGTTGTATTGATGCTCTTGATGTACAAGTCTTCCGTTTGCGGAGTTGGGTTGTTGAAGCCGAGACCCTTGAAGGGACCGATCTTGGGAACAAAACGCAGTAGCGTGGATAAGATCCGCGTACCCAGGCCGGGCTTTGTGTAGGTCTTTCCCCATCGCCTCTCGTAATCGGAGCGGGAGAGACGATAGAGGAATTTTCGCCGGTCAAAGTTCGGTGTTTCGCGGATCATTTCTTTCTTGTGCACTTCAAGCGCGACCTGCGTCATCTTCGGAATCAGGCGGCTGATTGTGAAGCGATAGGAACCCACGGCCAGATCTTCGTGCGTGAGCACGTCTTTCAGGGGGAGCCCGTACACAACCGGGAAAACTCGCTCCAATAACGGCAGTGCAACCTCAAAGCCGATAAAGTCGTGGAACTGGTCGGGGGCATAGCGGTTCTTTGCCACCTGCAGAGTGTCGAACCCAAACTCTGTCTTCAAATGCGCGCTTGTGTCCTGGGCATAGCGAACGGAGCGGCCATATTTTGCGCGCAGCTTTGGGTATTGAAGAGAGACAGCCTGGTTGATCGCCGGATGGCCGTAAATGTCCGAAGTAAAGTGCGAGAGCGCGCCCAAGGCAAAGGCGTACTCGTCAACATTCTGGCTTTCGCGGATCAACTCAAGAACAAAATCCCCACTGCGCACGTAATGCACCAGATTGCTGAACTCCCGGCTGCCGAAGGGGTAGTAGCCCAGGTCCTGAATGACCGAGCCTCCATAGGCATAGGCGTGCGCTTCCTTCATCTGCTCTTCACTGATGCCGGGGAAGCGTTCGACCAGAAGGGGATGAATCTCCGATGTCCACAACAGGTCGACGATCTCCTCATGCGTCAGAACGGAGTAGCCAAACATCTGTCCGGAAAAGACGAGCACGGCCAGCAGCAGTGCCGCCGTGCGCGCTTGAACAAGATGCCGCCTGAATGCCATGGAACAGACCGTGCCGATCAAATCAAGCGGAGGAGCATTAGAATCACGATGATCACGAGAACCAGTCCGAGTCCGCTGCTCGGGTAATAGCCCCAGTTTCTGCTGTGCGGCCATGTCGGCAGCGCGCCAATCAGGAACAGAATCAAAATCACAACCAAGATTATTCCGAGCATGTTACTCCCCCTGTGTTCGTGCGCTCTGCTCCGAGCTTTGCTTTTTGCCGGAGAGCGGGAACGAAGCAAGTCTCGCAGATTGGGCGGCGACTAACTGAGCAATTGAAGACAGGGGAACAGCACGATTCTTAGGCGCTGTGCGTAAATAAGTGCTTCAACTGTTTGGCCCTGAATTGTCTCAGGTCCCGGAGGGACCGTCCGAAAATAGCCCAGGGTGGAGCGCAGCGAAACCCTGGGACCCAAGCAGAGGATCACAGCTTCGCGCCCCGGAGGGGCGCTGCGAAACCAATGCGCGAAGCCTCAAACGGATTCACTCAATTGCCTTGCCGACACGATCAACTGAAGCTACTATTTACGCACAGCGCCTCAGCCGCCATTTCTCCCATGAAAAGGAGAACTCCCCACCAGCGCAGCCGGTGGGGAGCAAGCCAACGCGATTGGCTATCGAGCAAGATCGACAGAGAGAACGGTTCACTGCCCGCCGTTTTACCGCAACCCTTCCGTGGCAAACGGCAGTCCCGTTACCGGCTGCAGTGCCGGGTCGGCGTCCGTGTTCGGCTCCACCAGCACCGGGCCAGGGAAGCGCTCCGAGGCAACGGTCGTGTTCCAGCCGTCGAAGACCACCAGCGCGCCTTCGCCCTTGAAGTCGTCGATGGCCGCGTCCAAGGTAATGGTGCGCGTCTCGCCGGGCGCGAGCGTCACGTAGTTGTCACTGGCGAACACCGGCAGCACGCGCTCGCCACTCTTTGCCCGGCGCAGTTGCAGGTGCGTCATCAGCGCTACGCTGGCGGTTGTGTTCTTGAGCTCGATGGTGACAATGCGGCGTCCGTTGGCATCGCTCTTGCTGGCCTTTACCGCGAGCGCCACCTTCTTCATGGTTTCGAGCGCGGTCAGGTCGTCAGGGTTGCCGGTCGAGCTCTTCCAGTAGAAGTTGCGCGAAAGCAGCTTCCCGCTCGCGTCCGTTAGTTCGAGCTTGACGAAGTAAGCCGGCGACAGCGTTGCCGGCAGTGCGATAGGCCCCAGCGTGGTGGCTGCGTCAGCTGTTGTGGTCACCTTCTGCGTGTTGTCCAGCGCTACCGAGCCGTCGAGGTTGAGCACCGTCACGTGTGCGGAAACATCCTTCACCACAGCGGGCAGGTTGTTGATCACCTGCACCTCACCCGTCTCTTCGTTCAGCTGAATGTGAACCAGTTCGTTGGCGCTTTTGGCTCCATACAGCGATGCATTTGGCTCGAAGTCGTAGTGGTAGAGCTGCCAAACGAAGCTCGGCTGCGCGGGATGGCTCATCCAGGTGATGAGCGCGCTTGTGGGATGGAAGAGCTTGGCGTTGCGGCCCTCGTACATGGAGCGGAAGGCTTCGTAATTCATCAGCTGCGCCTTGCGCACAAAGTCGGCCAGGTTGGCGATCTTGCCGTAGCGCGCGGCCATGGTCAGCGGGTACTGGTCGCCGCGTTGTGCGCCCTTGGCAAAGTCGTGCGCGGCCCAGTCGTCGTTGATCGTCTCCCAATCCTTCTTCGGCATCATGCCGTGGATTGACTCAAGCGTGGGCACCGACATGCTGCCGGTTTCGGTCTTGAAGTAGTCGTCCGTGATCTTGTAAAACTCGCGCGGCGTGCGCCAGTAGTAGGGCCCGTGCGAGCGCACGCCAGCGCCGTCGGTCGAGCTCGGCTGGTAGCGCCGCGTGGGCTCAAGCTCTGCCATTAGCTTGCGTAGTGCGGCGTCAATGGCCGGCGGCGGAAAGCCCTCGTTACGCGCGCACCACAGCATGATGGAAGGGTGGTTGCGGAAGCGCAGAATCTTGTCGCGCACGTTGGCTATGTAGGTGTCGAGATCGGTCGGGTCGGGCCCATCGCTCGGGTTCGGCTGGAAGAACTCGTCCCAGACGAGGATGCCGTATTTGTCGCAGATATCGTAGAAGTCCGCGCCCGTGCTCTGTCCCACCCAGTTGCGGATCAGGTTCAGGTTGGCCAGCCGGTGCATGTGGATCTGCGCGTCAAGCCGTTCGCGCGGGATGCGCTTCATCGCTTCGTCCAAGCCCCAGTCGCCGCCGCGGATGAATACCTCGACGCCGTTCACGGAGATGGTGAGCGTCTCCGCGCCCGGTACGCTGTACTCGATTTTGCGCACGCCGAAGCTAACATCTTGCGCGTCGGATTCCTGGCGGCCAGCTTTGAAACTCAGGTGCAGCGCGTACAGGTTGGGCTCGCCGTAGCCGTTCGGCCACCACAGCCGCGGATGCTCCATGTGCAGCGCGGGGGTCGTCTTCGCATCAAAGCGAATGCGCTGGCTTGAGTGCGGCGCAAGCTCGACGGCCTTCTCGAATTTGATTTGCTCGATCACCCCTGCGAGCACGCCCTTCACCGGCTGATCGCCCACGTTCTCAACCGTTGCTTCCACAGCCACGTCGCTTGAGTCCGTGCGCGGCAGCGGCAGATCGGTGGTTACCAGAGGGTCCTTCACCACCACCGGGCCCGTGGCCGAAAGAAACACCTTCTGCCAGATGCCCGCGTCGCGATCACGCACCGCGTTCAGCCAGTCCCAGCCGATGGTGGAAAGAAACGTCGGGCCGTCCAGTGCCGTATCGCCGCCGTTCTTGCCCACACCGTTGTGGATGGTGTGCTCGTGCGGAACGCCGGGCGTAGGCTGCGGCGCAACCAGCACGGCCACCACGGCCTTGTTGCCCGGCGTAACAAACTTTGTCACGTCGAAGATCCCGCGGATGAACGCTCCGCGCGTGGTGCCCACCTTCTGGCCGTTCACCCACACTTCCGACGAATAGTTAATGCCGTCGAAGTTGAGCCATACCAGGCGGTTCTTGTAGCTCTTCGGCACGTCCACCACCACGCGATACCACCACGAGGTGCGCGCCAGGCTCTCGGGGATGGTTTCCGGCCGGCTGTTTTCGCCGTAGAGCGGCTCGGGATAGACGTGGTTGTTCACCAGCGAGGTCAACACCGTGCCAGGCACGGTGGCCGTGTACCAGCCGTTTGCCCCAAAACCTGCGGTCGAGACCTCCGCGCCAGTGGCGGAGACCTTGCCGACCTCCTGCAGTTGCCAGCCGCTGGAGATGGTAAGGGGTTGAGGCGCAGGGGCGGCCAAAGCGGCCATGGAGGTGCATATGATTGGTATCGTTAACAAGAGCGCGGACAGTCTGGAACCAAGGCTGAGCTTCAAAGGAGTTTTCTCCCGTAGGTTTTCATTCATTTCCCAACCCCTGCGGGGCCGGTACAGGGGATTATAGACCTGATCTCTTACCTTTGGCCTCATCCTCATGCCGCGCAGTCGATAATACCCCCATGCGCTTTGAACGTTCTTCCGGAGTTCTGCTGCACATCACTTCGCTGCCCTCGGCGGGCGGCATCGGCGACCTTGGCCCAGCCGCGCATGCCTTCGTCCGGTTTCTGGCCGATGCGCGCCAGCATGTGTGGCAGGTGCTGCCACTTTCGCCCACCGGCTTTGGCAATTCGCCCTACGCGGCTACTTCGGCTTTTGCCGGCAACCCGGCGCTCATTAGCCTTGAGCTGCTGCGCGACTGGGGCTGGATTTCCGGCGAGCGCATCGCCGGGCTGCCCACTGCGACTCCCGCCGTGGACTTCGAGCGGGTGGAGCAGGAGAAGTTTGCTTTGCTCGATGAAGCGGCGGCCAACTTTCTCAAGCGCGCACCGCACCAACCCGCGTTTGAAAGCCAATGGCAGCAATTTCAATCCTTCTGCACCGATCAGGCCGCCTGGCTCAACGACTACGCGCTCTTCGCCGTGCTGCGGCGCGAGCTTGGCACCGGCGCGTGGGTGGAGTGGCCGAAGCCGTTGCGCCGTCGCGACCCCGCCGCGCTGGACGAAGCTGAGCGCGTACATGCGGTCGAACTGGCGCGCGAGAAGGCGCTGCAGTTTGCCTTTTCTCTTCAGTGGGAGGTCCTCCGAAACGCTGCTGCGCGCAGCGCCATCAGAATCCTGGGCGACGTAGCCATCTTCGTCAACATGGATTCCGCCGATGTGTGGCGGCATCCCGAGCTGTTTGAGCTGGACGGCGAACTCAAGCCCATCCGCATCGCTGGCGTGCCGCCCGACTACTTTTCGCCCACCGGCCAGCGCTGGGGTAATCCGCTCTACCGCTGGGATGTGCTTGCCGCGCAGGGTTTCCGCTGGTGGATCGAGCGCATCCGCCGCGCCCGCGCCCTCTACGACATTGTGCGGCTCGACCACTTCCGCGGCTTCGAGGCCTTCTGGGCTATTCCCGCCGTAGAGGAGACGGCCATCCACGGCGAGTGGATCAAAGCGCCCGGAGAAGCGCTGTTCCGCGCCCTGGAAGGCGCCTTGGGGTCGCTGCCGCTGGTGGCCGAGGACCTTGGGCTCATCACCAAAGAAGTGGACGCGCTGCGCCACGCATTTGCGCTGCCCGGCATGAAGGTACTGCAGTTCGGCTTTGGCGACAAAGGCGCGCACATCCACCTGCCGCCGCGCCACACGCCAGACACAGTGGCCTACACCGGCACCCACGACAACGACACTACGCAGGGCTGGTGGCAGACGGCCAGCAAAGCCGAGCGCGCGGCCGTCCAAAGCCTGGTGGGCCCGGTGAACGGCCGCCCGGTGTGGCCGCTGATCCGCGCCACCAACGCCAGCGTGGCAGAGATGGCGATTGCGCCCGCCCAGGACCTGCTGGAGTTGGGCTCCGAGGCGCGCATGAACACCCCCGCCGTTCCAGCCGGCAACTGGGCCTGGCGCGCGCCCGAAGGCGCATGGACCTCGGAGCTGGCCGCGCGGCTGGCCGCTATCGTCGAGATCACCGACCGCGATAATGACCCGCTTGCTGCACCGCAATCTGAGCCTGCCCAAAGCTGACCGGCGAGGGCAGGGAAGCGAGCGGCATCTCGCTCGATCAAGGTAGGTCGTCTGCCCCAGCACTTTCCATTTGCCCGGTGAGCCGTCAGAATGGTGCGTGGGCTATGTGCGTGGGTTGGTGGAACGATGATCGGACGGGCCGGAGCTGTGGCCATCACTGAAAACCGAAGGCTGCGGCGCCGTCTCGCATGGCGGGCTGGCGCACTGGCTGTCGTGACGCTGGCAGCGGGCGCGTTCCTTGCCGCCGCGCAGGACCAGGCTCCGGCCGCTGCCGCCACCGTGGACGGCAATGCGCCGCAAGCCAGCAGCCCTCCGCTCACCGTGGACACCGCGCGGGTGCCCGTACGCGGCGTGGTGCGCAACAGCCAGACCGGCCAAGGCGTGGCCCGCGCGCTGGTGCGCATTGAGGGCGATGCAGCCATGGGCATGTTGACCGACGGCGACGGCCGCTTCGAGTTCCGCGATGTGCCGGTGGGTCCACAGAGCTTTACGGTGAATCGTCCCGGCTATCAGGATCGGCCCTTCGGCGCGGCTGCCACAGACGCGAATGCGTCAGGCCAGTGGTCCGAGGACAGCCCAGGCGTGGCAGGCCACAACGTGATCGTGGCGGAAGGCATGGCGGAGCTGGCTTTTACGCTGGCCCCAGCCAGCGCGCTGCATGGCCAGGTGGTCACGGCCACGGGCGAGCCCGCAGCGGGTATCAACGTGGAGTTGGCCCACCGCACCATCGAGGGCGGCCGCGCCGTGTGGCAGATGCAGGCCCAGATGAAGACCCGCAGCGATGGCAGCTTCCGTTTTGGCGGGCTCGCCGAGGGCCAGTACACCGTCTTTACCGATCCGGCGGAGGAGCAGGACGGTGGCAACGATGCGGATGCCAGTCAGTCGCTGGCCTTCCCGACGGTCTACTACCCGGATGCGCGCGAGCCGGGCAGCGCAGGCCGCATTGCGCTGGCCCAGGGCGGCGATGCGCAGGTAAACCTCACGCTGGCCGCGGAACCCTTTCACCGCGTTACGGTGACGGTAGTGGGCAAGGCGCAGGCGTACTCCGCCTCATTGGCTGACAGCGCGGGCCGCACCCTGCCCTACACGGCCAAGTACGACGCCTCCAAACACGCGCTGGAGGCCATGCTGCCCGACGGCAGCTACCAGATGCTGGTCACCACCCTGCAGGCTGAAGAGCGTGCCCTCCACGCACCTGAAAGTCCGCAGGTGGGCGTGCTGGAGTTCACCGTGGCCGGCAAGCCGCTGGAGTTGCGCGTCACGCCAGTGGCCCAGCACTCGATCCCAATCGACGTAATGCTGCTGGCGGGTAGCCCGTCGCAGTCCGACGCCATCCGTAACAACCAGATTGTGCTGCTGGCCAGTCCCGCGACGGGCTGGCTGGACGACGGCGTGGCCATGGCCTTTGCCAGCGGGCCGGTGGGCGCGCCGCTGGAGGCTGTCCACACCGCGCCGGGCGCTTACTGGCTGCACGCGCAGATTCCGCAAAAGGGGCTCTGCGAGGGTTCGCTGACCGCCGGCGGAGCCAATCTTGCCACGGAGCCCCTGCGCCTCGACGCAACCGCCCCGCTAGCGCTGGCTGTGCGCCGCGACTGCGCCCAGCTTACCCTGGTGCTGCCCGCCACGGCCATGTTTACCGGCGCCGGCGAAGAGCCCTACTACACCGCGTGGGTGGTGCCGGATTTTGACTTTACCCAGGAGCTGAGCCCGGTCACGCTCAGGCCCAGTAGCGGGCAGACGGTCGCGCTCGAAAGCCTTACGCCGGGCGGCTATCACATCTACGTCTTCAAAGGGCCGTACACGCTTGAGTACCGCAACCGCGAGGCGCTGGCCGCGCTGCATGGCCAGACCATTGCGCTCGGGCCCGGTGCAACGGAGCAACTGGTTGTCGAGGTGCCCGCGCCATGACCAGGACCGAGAACAAAGGGACGAAGGAACGCTGGATCGCGCGGCCAGGGACCTGGGCGCAGGTATCGGGTGGGGGGCTTTTGTGGTTTCCCGCACTTGCGCCGGGAAAAAGGCGCAAATACGGGACACGGGACCATTTTGTGGAGTATCAACTGACGAGGAACAATACCGCAAATTCGACAAAAGAAATAACAGATGGAAAGTGTATGCACTCCCACCCTTCGCAAAGTGCGCGAAGGATGGGGCACCCAGAGTTTCATCTCCCGTGGATTGTGGCGATTGGGTTGGCGCTGTGTGCCGGGCCGCTGGTGGCACAGCGGCCCTCCTATCATCCCTCGAACCCAGCGCAGCAGTTCGCCGTGGCGGGTACGGTGGTCAACGCGGTCAGCGGCGATCCGGTGCGCGGAGCAAGCGTGACTCTGGCCGCCCAGCAGGACGATAGCGTGCCGCAGGCCACCGCGCGTACGGACGACGAGGGTCGCTTTGCGCTCACCCCTGTCGGGCCGGGCAAGTACCAGCTGGCGGCGGCGCGGCGCGGCTACTCCACCAGCCTCTACGAGCAGCATGGCAACTTCAGCTCGGCGGTGGTCACCGGCCCCGGCCAGGACACCGGCCACATCGTCTTCCGTCTGCCGCCTCAGGCGGTCCTGCGCGGCGTGGTGACGGCCGACGGTGGCGATCCAGTGGAAGGCGCGGAGGTGTTCTTGTTCAGCAAGCCTGCGGTCGAGGCTCCTGGCGAGCGAACCTACCTGCGCGAGCACACCATCGCCGACGACACCGGCGCATACGAGTTTGCCGATCTGCCGCCGGGCGACTACCTGGTGGCCGTAATCGCGCGGCCGTGGTACGCGCTGCATCCCGTGCCCGGCCAGTCGCGCGCGGACACTGAACTCGATGTGGCTTACCCGGTCACCTACTACGACTCCACTGCCGACGAGGCTTCGGCGCTGCCCCTCCGCCTTACCCCCGGCAGCCGCATCGATGCCAACCTGAGCCTGCACGCGGTTCCTGCCCTGCACTTTGCCGTACCCGGGGCCGGCAATGTCATCGCCGCGCTTGAGCAGAGCATCTTCGGCTTGAAGGAATTCGGGGTCTCGTCCAATGTGACCAGGAACGACGACGGCGAGGTGGAGTTCTACGGCGTGGCCCCCGGTCACTACCAGCTCTCTGCCGGCACCCCGGCCAAAGTACTGGAGATCGACGCCACCGGCAACAACCCGGTGGACCTGTCGACCGGAACGTCGGCGGTCACAATCGCGGGTGAAGTGGATACTGCGCCTGGAGTGCTATTTACCCAGCCGGCTGTGGTCGAGCTTAAGCTGGCCGATCCCGCTGAAGTGCAGCCGCCGCTGGTCACCGCTGTTCAGCAGGGCAAGTTCAGCTTTGACACGGTCGCGGCGGGCCACTGGCTGCTGACCATGGAAGATGGCTACGGCTACTCCATGCAGGTGGGCTCCATTGAAACTAACGGACGCAAGCAGGCAGGCGGCCAGCTCACCGTGCGTGGCCAAGCCATGCAAGTGGTGGTCACCGCGACCCAGGGAGCGCACACCATCGAGGGATTTGCCCTGCGCGAGGGCAAGGGCGCTGCCGGCGTCATGGTGGTGCTGGCGCCGCACGATCTAAAGAATTATCCGGCGCTGGCCCGCCGCGACCAGGCCGACTCCGACGGCAGCTTTTCCCTGGCCAACGTGCTGGCCGGCGACTACACGGTGGTGGCCGTCTCCGACGCATGGGAGATGGATTGGGCGCGCCCTGAGACGATTGTCCGCTATCTTCCGGGCGGCACAACCGTCACAGTATCAGGCGCGGCCGGCGTCATCAGCCTCAAGCAGGCGGTCAACGTCCAGCCACGTTATTGATTCGGCAATTAAATACTGTCAGGGTGCCCCATCCATTTCCGCGTTTTTTGCGGAAATGGGTGGGAATGCGATGTCACTGTTTTCTTGCCGGATCAATAGCGCAGTTCTCCACTCGGTATAGAGTTTCGGGTGCCCCATCCTCGCCGCGTTCTTGTTTTTGCGGCTGGGGTGGGGATAGCAACGAACCCCCAATCGAGCAACAGGAGAAATGCGTTAGAACCGAGCGCAGCTGTGGCACGAGCAGCAGCGGCTGGTTTTCGAGACCTGGGTTTCAAAGCCTGTCCGCTGCGGTCCCGGCGGGCTGCTGCAAAGTGTTTTTCTGCTCCGCCGGGGTGCAAGTCAGCCTCTGGTAGCGGAATCCTCCTGCCAGGGCTTCATGGAAGCAGGGGGAAGAGGATAGTCTATGTTGGTAGCGGAATTGCGCGTCTGCGCCTGCTGCCAGTGGTTTTTCCGGCTGCGGCGGTAATGGCCGAGCACGGCACATGAGGAGAGATTGATTTTGAAGAGCAAGATCCTGCTTTCAATTGCGGCGGCTGCGGCCGCGCTGATGCCCCTGGCGGCGGCCGGCCAGGTTGCCCCGGAGAAGCGTGCCAGCGTTGACCATGGCGCTCCGTCGTACAAGTACGAAGCGTATGCGGGCTTTGCCTACAGCAGCCTGAACCAAGTGAACCTGTCGCGCTACGGCCTGATGGGCGGCGACGTGGCTGTCACCCGCGACTTCAGCCACCACGTCGGCATCACCGCCAACGGCGCTTACTTTCGCGTTCCCACCGGCTCGGGCAACCCCGGCAATCCCACCGTCTGGTCCATCGCTGCCGGTCCCGAGTTCCGCGCCACGCTCTACGGCAACATGGACGGCTTCGCGCATGTCCTGTTGGGCGCCGAGCACACCGGTGGCGAAGGCATGACACCCAACGTCAGCTTCTCCGGCGGCTACGGCGGCGGTCTGCTCTACAACCTCAGCCAGCACTGGGGCCTGCGCGCTTCTGGCGACCGCATGTCGGATTCATTCTCGCTGGCCAACAACTCCTCGTCGCTGGCTTACTCGCCGCACTCGCATTACAACGCCCGCGCCACGGTCGGCGTGCTCTACCGCTTCTAACGGAATGCTTTCAAAGGGCACGGTTTCAAAGCCTGCCCAGTGCGTAGCCGAAGCGTACCGGTTGAATCAGCAAGGATAAGGGGCTTCGGTCCCTGAGGA
>Ga0302267_10003024_pt1 | contig 19656 bp, 12 predicted proteins | sample III_Bog_E1_3_FD_194555 | JGI IMG/M metagenome (GOLD analysis project Ga0302267, IMG submission 194555) | Peat permafrost microbial communities from Stordalen Mire near Abisko, Sweden - III_Bog_E1_3 | ecosystem: Environmental > Terrestrial > Soil > Wetlands > Peat | place: Sweden: Abisko... | reverse complement strand
GCGGAGCCAAAAGGCCTTCATGGCCGGGTTCGTCCACGTTGCGCGCGCGAGGGCGTACGTGGTGAGCAGCGAGCCTTCCAGTACGACGAAGTTGATGACTAGAGCGTGCACTGCCTGGACCCACGTGCCCGTGAGGAGGACAGCGGCGCTGCTGAGCAAGACGGAGAAGTGGAGCACGACGATGGGATAGATGAGCGGCGCGATGATCGCCTGGCGGAACTCGAGCTCGCGCTGCCAAAACTGCGCGATGTGATCGCAGATGGTGTCGAGATGGCCGCTGCGCTCGCCCGCGGCGATGAGATTGGTCTCGAAAGGTGGAAAACCGGCTGTGGCGAAGGAGTCGGCGAGGCGTTCGCCTTCACTAAGCTTTTGCGCAAGGACGGCGAGTTGGTTGCCGCCGAGGCGGTCGCGCAGGCGCTCGATGCTCGAGCGGATGGGCAGGCCGGCGCGCGTCAAGACCGCCATTTGCTGGTAGAAACGGATGCGCGCGCGGAGAGTCACTCCACGACCCTAGCTGACCATGCGCGCGTTGGCAAAGTAGTGCTGCGCACGGCAGTGCTTTCGCACGGCATTTGCTGCATATGCGGCGTGCGTGTAAACTCTTCATGCGACGCAGTAGCGGACGTGACAGGCCCGGACTAATTTTGTATGCTCCCCGCGTCGATATCTATAATGATGGCGTTGTCCTTGCGAACTTCCTTGCAGCGCGCAGCCCTCGCGCTCGGGCTTTTCGTCGGCCTCGCTTGGAATGTAAACGCTGCGGTGTCGCTTGGCATCGATGAGCTGGAGAAGTCGAATTTCGCCGTCTTGCAGGGCAAGCGGGTCGGGCTGGTGACGAATCCCTCTGGCGCGGATTCGCGCGGGCGCTCCGCGGTTGACGTGCTGTATCACGGCAAGGGCTTTCATCTCGTGAAACTTTTCGGGCCGGAGCATGGCCTTTACGGCGTGATCGGCGCGGGCAAGCAATACGGCGACACGCGTGACCACCGCACCGGCCTGCCGGTCTACGCGCTCTACAACACGCCCCAGGGCCAGGATCATCGCCACCCCACACGCGAGATGTTCTCTGGCCTCGACGCTATCGTCTACGACGTACAGGACCTCGGTAACCGCTCGTACACTTTCATCAGCACACTCGGTTACGTGATGGACGAGGCGGCGAAAGACGGCATCGAGGTCATCGTGCTCGACCGGCCCAATCCGCTCGGCGGCATCCGCATCGAAGGACCGCGGCTCGATTCATCCGTTACGTCGTTCGTCGGTCTCTACAACATTCCCTACGTTTACGGCCTGACGCCGGCCGAACTCGCGCTGTGGATCAACGCGAAGTATTTGGACCACCCGTGCCACCTGACCATCGTTTCCATGCGCGGCTGGACGCGGTCCATGGTGTGGGAAGACACCGGGCTGAGGTGGATCGCCACGTCGCCGAATGTCCCGACCGCCGCCGCCATGCGCGCCTACACGGCCACGGGCTGCCTGGGCGAAATCGGCATCGAGAGCGGCTGCGGCGGCCCGCATCCGTTCGAGGTTGTGCTCGGCCGGGACTGGAACGCGAGCGCGGTGACGAGCCATTTCAATGCGCTGCACATTCCGGGCGTCCGGGCCCATACGTGGAACTCTGGAAACGAAACGGGCATGTTCCTCAACATCGATCCGCACAACTCGGGCAACCTGACCGCGATCAATTTTCAGGTTCTCGATATCCTCAGCGATGAGGTCCGCCATTTCTCCGCCTTTGGCGATACCCGGGGCGACCAGCAGGACATGTTCGACAAGGTATGTGGCAGCCGCTCGTATCGGCACCGGATGGAAAGCGGGGCCTCGGGTAGCAGCATCGTGAGCTCGTGGAATTCGGGCGTGGTGCACTGGGCCGTGGAGCGCCAGCCCTACCTACTTTACGGGAATAAGGTGCCGAAGTCGGAGAAGAAGCCAAGCGTGGTGGCGGATACCGCTGAGTCCGGGCCGATGCCGTAGATCTGCGGCTTGGTTTCCTTGGAGGGACGGGCTCCTGCCCGTCCGCGCGGTCTGGAAGAGAAGCGTTACGGACGGGCTGGAGCCCGTCCCTCCAAAACGCCGCTAGCTAACGCGGCGCTTGTCCCACCATCGGCGCGGCATTGGTCGTGGCACCATTGGTGGACGCGAGCGGCTGGGCAGGCGGCTGCGGAGGATGCGCCGGCTTGGGGCCGGGTTTTGGCGGGGCAGGCGCGGGAGCCGGCATGGCGGAGGAAAATTCGCGGAAGAGCTGATCGTTCATCGTCTGCTCGCGTGCCTGATAGATGGGCTGGAACTGCTTGGCGAGGTCTTGGTCGAGCTTGAGGCGTTGGTCCCAATAGTCCTTCTCGAACTTGGCCTGCTGCGGGGGCGTCAGCGTAATCAGTCCCATGTCGTGCGCCTTTTGCATGGCCACGTGCGCGTGATAGTCGCGGAATTCCTGGATGCGCTGCAGCATCATGCCTTGGTCGCGCAAGCTCATCTTGGTATAGGCGGGCCACGCCGCGAGCTGCTTGCGGATTTCGTCGTCGGAAAGATTGGCCAGCGCCTCAAGCTTGGCGCGCTTGTTCATGTCGTCAGGCTTGGGAATTCGGACCTCGCCCTCGCTTGGCCCCGGCAAACGTAGGCGCAGCGGATAGGCTGCCTGGTCGCCCGGCGTGACGATGTTACCGTAACGGCTCAGCGTGTTTTGCATGCCGGGCGGCAGCACGGGCGCGGCGTTTGTCGCCGGCGGCTTGGCCGTGGCCACAGTGGGCGTGGGAGGCTTGGCGGACGGCGCGTTGGTGGAAGGCGGGGCAGCCCAGACGGCGCCACAACTCGCCATGAAACCGAGCGTGAATGCGCAGCGGGCGAAAACCGCGGAGCGAGGCCCCCGAGGTACGGGCCCTAGAGGGACGAGTCTTGCCATGACGTGGTGGGAGAGGAGGACGTGGTGTCGTTGTCGGAGTTGTCGCTCGAGGCCATGATCTCGAACGCCTCCTGCACGCTTTTCTGCTGGTCCGCATTCGGCGCCTGAACCGGCGCGACCTGCTTGACCTGCACCACGAGCAAGCTCACCGCCAGGCAAAGGCCGAGCCCGCTACCCAGCGCCCAGCGCCAGACGCGCGTCAGTGAAACCGTCTCCTGCTTCTCCGAACGGCAACGGGCCAGCGTGCGCGCGGCGAACCATGCGTCCGGCTCCGGCATCGGGGCACGGTCCAGCAAACGCTCCACGGCTTCGTGGCGCGGATCAAGATCGTTTCCCTCATTCCCATGAGGGCGATCGCTGGATGGTCCTGCGTTCATGTCGAATCAAACCCCAGACCGGTCGCGGAGTTGCGCACGATTTTTGGCCGGGTTAGCGTCGCTCTTTTCCGTCCTCATTTTCAAGATATTCCTGCAAGGCGAGCCGCAATGTTTCTCTCGCCCTAAATAATAGTGATTTCGTCGCGGGCACGCTCGTCTTGAGGATTTCCGCGATCTGTTCGTAGGAAAATTCGTCGTAGCGCCGCAGCACGATGGCCAGCCGCTGCTGGTCCGGCAGGGCGAGGATGGCATCGTCGACTTTCTTGAGCATCTCCTGCTGCAGGTAATATTCGTCCGGCGTCTTGTTGCCAGTATCGGGCAAGTCCATGCCGGAGGCGCCGACTCCGTGGCTGGCCTCACCCTCTGGGGGATGGAGCGAGACGAGCGTGGCGCGCGAACGGCGCCGGTGCTCGTTGAAGACCAAATTGCGCACGATGGTGAACATCCATGTGCGGAATTGCGCCGTGGCGCGGTACGAGCCGGCCGCGCGGTAGACGCGCACGAAGACCTGCTGCGCGAGGTCCTGCGCCTCGATCGGATCGCCGAGCATCTTCGCGATGGTGCCGTAGACCGCGCCTTGGTGCTTCTCGATCAACTCGCGCAATGCCGACTCGTCGCCTTGGGCGATCTGCACCATCAGCGCCTTGTCGTGCGCATCGGATTTCCCCCCGGGTCCGATCCCCTGCTCGTCATCTGCGCTACGGCTCTTCATGGAATAACGGTGAACACGTTAACGAGAGTCGGGTTTCGGCACAAACATCATCGGTGGCGATCAATACCTTGGGAGGGTCGCCGACAGGCGTGCCTGCCGGCCTGACCCTAACTCCGATCTGTGCAATACTCGTTCCATGGTCGAACTGAACCAAAGCCTGCTCGCGGAGCTGGGCGGCTGGCCCGCGCTGAAGGAGGCGCGTGCCCTGGTCGAACGCGGCAAGGTGCTGGAAGTGACGCGCGACGGCGCGGTCATTCGGGCGCGCGTGCAGGGAGCGGAGAAAATCCATGAGCCGCAGATCATGCTGGCGGATCGAGTGGCCAACGTGAACGTGCGCTGCACCTGTCCCGATTCGCGCCGCAGCGGGCGGGTTTGCGCGCATGCGCTCGCGGCGGGGCTGGCGCTGCTGCAGCCGCCGAAAGCGCAAACTTCGGGAGGGGCGCCGACAGGTGCACCTGCCGGCCTGCCCCCGAAAGCCACTCAACCCGCGTCGCCGAAACTTCAACGCACCCTGCTCGATGACGCTCCCCCTGGCACGCCACGCGTTGAGATCACAGTTCTTTTACCGCTTCAGCTCGCAGATGCTCTAACAAAAGATCCGGTCCGCGTGATTCTCGAGGCGCGTCGCGACAACGACGTGCAGCCGCAACCGCTGGATGCCATCCTGCCCGTGCTGCGCACGGGCTTTGCCGTCAGCGAGGAAGACGAGCGCCTCCTCACCGCGCTGGAACGAGTCACCGGTTCAATCGCGGGCGTGAATGCGATCCCGCGCGCAAAAATTGGCGCGGTTTTGCGCGCGCTCGACGCCCATCCGCGCGTGTGGATCGGCAAGAAGCAGCGCATTGGGGTGCTGGCTTCCAGCGAACGCCCGCAGCTCGTGCTCCGCACTCGCGAAGATCAATCTCTTGAGGTAGGGACGCGAGTCCCTTCGCGTCCCGTTTCAATCAGGGACGGCAGGGGACTGCCGTCCCTACCCTGGATTCTAGAGGGCGTAACGCTCACCGAATCCGCCACCCTCCCCCACCGCTTTCCTCTCTCCGGCACGCTCATCGTCCCGCGCGACGAGATTCCCGATTTTCTCTCGCGCCGGCTGCCCGAGCTGGAGCGCACGTGCGATCTTGCGTTCGCGCCCGGTTTCGAGGAATTCCAGCTTGAGGTGTGCCGGCCGGCGTTCGAAGCACGGCTCGAGGGCGCGCTTTCCGGACTGACGCTCGACCTTGTCGCGCACTACGGCGGGAAGGAATTCGTGGTCGACGGGAAGACCGAACCGAGGGCGTACCAGCGCTATGTGCCCGACCCGGCCCGGGCGAACCGCTTCTGGCGGCGCAACGTGATCGCCGAACGCAATGCGCTGGCCGAGGTTGAGCGCGCGGGTTTCACGCTGGTGCGCGGCGCCACTTTCAGCCTGATTCGCGAGCGCGATGTCGCACGGTTCCTCGCCAACACGCTGCCGCGCTGGCGGCAGGTTTGGGCCGTGCATCTCGGCTCACGGCTCGAGTCGGTGATGGCGACGATTGATATCGCACAGCCGGAGTTTTCGCTGCGGCGCGGCTCGGGCGAGGATTGGCTGAGTCTCGATCTCAAGCTCACCACACACGGCGTGCCGGTGCCGCTCGACGCGGCGGAAATCCAGCGCTGGCTGCAGACCGGCCAGACCCATGCGCGCATGTCGAATAATCGCACGCTGCTCGTGCCGACCGAGGCTTGGGGCGAGATGCAGGAGGTGCTTGTCGATTGCGAGGTCGTGCAGGAGCCGGGGGGGATTCGCGTGGCGCGCGCGTTCGCCCCCTACGTCGCGAGTGCTCTCACCGCACAGGGTTTTCACGCGGGAGTAAACGCCGCCGCCGAAACGCCGCCGCCGGACGTCAAGGCCTCGCTTGATCCGGCGCTCTGGACGCATCTGCGGGCATATCAGGCGCACGGCGTGACGTGGCTCGCGGGACTCGCGCAGCAAAAGCTCAACGGGCTGCTAGCCGACGACATGGGCCTTGGGAAAACGCTGCAGGCGCTGGCCTTCGCCGCCTGGCTGCACGCGACGCAGCGCGGACCAATGCTTGTCATCTGCCCCACATCGCTGGTCACGAATTGGCTTAGGGAAACGGCGCGCTTCACACCGCAAATGCGGGCGCTTGACCTCACGGGCGCTGACCGCGCGCAGAAGTTTGCCAAGCGTGGAGATTACGACCTGCTGGTGACTTCGTACGCGATCCTGCGCCGCGATGTGGAGATGTACCGTGCCGCGGATTTTGCGCTGGTAATTCTCGATGAGGCGCAGCACATCAAGAATCGCGGCAGCCAAAATGCGCAGGCGGCGAAAGCGCTGCGCGCGGAGCGGCGGCTAGTGCTGACCGGCACGCCGCTGGAGAATTCGGTTCTCGATCTCTGGTCGATCTACGATTTCCTGCTGCCCGGCTATCTCGGCACCGCGCCCGACTTCCGCGAGCGTTATGAGACGCCGCTGACAAAGTCCCCCGATGCGCGCGTAATGGAGCGACTGCGTCAGCGCGTGAAGCCGTTCTTCCTGCGCCGCACGAAGGGGGAAGTGCTCACCGAGCTTCCGCCGAAACTCGACTTCCCGACGCTGTGCGAACTGACCGATGAGCAGAAGGAAGTCTACCGCGCCGTGCTGGCGCAGGGCCGCCGCGACGTCTTCGAGAACTCTGGCAAAGGCGGCCAAGGGCGCGACCGACTCGCCGTGCTGACCACGCTACTGCGGTTGCGGCAGGTCTGCTGCCATCTCGATCTGCTCCCGTCGGGCGACACGAAGCGCACATGGAAGGAGCCTTCGGCGAAACTCGAGCGCACGTTCGAGTTGATCGACGAGGCGATCGACGGCGGCCATCGCGTGCTACTCTTCAGCCAGTTCGTCCGCGTGCTGCATCTTCTACGCGACGAGGCGAAGCGGCGTGAGATCGCGTTCTGCTACCTCGACGGACAGACTGCCGATCGGCAGGCGGAGATTGATCGCTTCCAAGCCGACGCGAGCATCCCTCTCTTCTTCATCAGCCTGAAAGCGGGAGGCACTGGCTTGAACCTGACCGGCGCGGACACGGTGATTCATTTCGATCCGTGGTGGAATCCCGCCGTGGAAGAGCAGGCGACGGCGCGAGCCCATCGCATGGGTCAGGCGCGCAGTGTTTCCGCCTACAAGTTAATCGCAGCGGGGACGGTGGAGGAGAAGATCCAGGCGCTGCAGGCGCGGAAGCGGGAGCTTTTTGAGGCGAGCTTGGGTGGAGATGAGGCGTTTGTTGGAAAGCTGAACGATGAGGATGTTGAGGAACTGCTTGCTTAGTCACCGGCGGTCATAGACCGCCGCTACATTTATGAAATTTGCGCACGGAGGACTTTGTAGTCGGTCTTGCCGGTGCCGAGGACGGGGATGGTTTCGATTTTGCGGACTTCGTCGAGGCGCATGATGCCGCGGTAACCGGCGGCGGTGAGGAGCGTGTTGGCGTCGGCGAGCGCGAGGTCGGCGGTGGTGAAGAGGACGATCTTGCGGCCGGTGGGGGTCTCGATGCCCTCGACGGCGACCTGCGGGCCTTTGTCGCCCGGCGGATACTTCGAAGCGAGCGGCTCCTCGAGCGCGGGCAGCGAGATCATTTCGCCGCCGGCCTTGAGGAAGCGCTTGAGGCGGCCGGCGAAGTGGATGAAGCCGTCGGCATCGACGCTGGCGAGGTCGCCGGTGATGTACCAGCGCTTGCCGTCCATCTCGTGGAACGGACTGGGGCCGTCGTAGTGCAGGTAGCCGGGGAAAACGGTGTCGCCGTGGACGAGGAGCAGTCCCCGCTGGTCCGGGCCGAGAGGCTGCATGGAATCGGGATCGACCGCACGGACCTCGACACCATCGAGCGGGCGGCCGATGGTGCCGTGGCGGACGTCTCCCGGGCGGCTGACTGACACGACGGGCGAGCACTCCGTAATACCGTAGCCCTCGCTGATGATGGCGTGTGGCGCCATCTCTTTCGCGCGGGCGAAGAGCGACTCGGGGCATTTTTCCGCGCCGGTCACGACGAGGCGCAGCGAGGCGAGTTGCTCCGGCTTTGCGGCGTTGAGGATGTAGCTGAAGAACGTGGGCGTGGTGAGAAGCAGCGTCGGCTTGCATGCCTCGATCTTGCGGACGAGGCCGGAGGCGTCGGTGGGATCGGCGTGATGGATGACGCGCACGCCGCCGACAAGCGGCAGGACGATGTTGCCGCTCATGCCGAAGCTATGGAACGGCGGCAGGAAACCGAGGATGATGTCGCCGCGCTTGAACTCGAGCGCGGAGGCACCGCCGCCAACAACGCCGAGGATGTTGCGATGCGTGAGCGGCACGGCCTTGGGCGCTTTTTCCGAGCCGGAAGTGAAGAGGACGACGGCGGCCTTGTCGGGATCGATCTTCGGCATGCGCGCGAGCTGCGCCCCTGGAAAAAGCCGAATGCCCAGCAGCGTGGTGAGCGCCTCGAGCTTGCCGATATCTTTACGAAGGTCCTCGAGATAAAAATACTCAACGCCCTCGATCTGCACGCCGATGCGGTCGATGAACTTTTGCGAGGTGATGACGTGGTCGAGATCCATCACGTTCGCGGCGTGGTTGAGGTTGACCGGGCCGGTCGTCCAATTAAGGAGCACGGGCAGTTTTCCGGCCATGAGCAGCGCCATGAAGACGGTATCGGCAGCGACGGACGCGGGCAGCATGAGACCGACGGCGTCGCCGTGCAGCCGCGCAAAGCGCTTGGCCATCAACCGCGCGCCCGTGAGCATCCGCCCGTAGGTGACAACGCCGGAGAGATCATCGACCGCGATCGCTTCGTTGGGATGCGCGGCGGCCGCGCGCACGAAGCCCTCGATGATATTCGGCGCGGTGACAGCATAAGGCGCGGTGGCATCGACACGCGGCGCGAACCAATTTTCCGCGACCTTGTAGGGCTCCTTCGGGCCGGCGTCGACGAAGCCCTGCGCCAGGCCCCAAAGTTCGCCGACGTTGGTGGCGACCATGTCGCTGCGGAAGCCGAAGCGCTGCTCGATGGCCTGCGCGACGTCCATGCGGTCGAGACTGTCGAGGCCAAGGTTTTCGAGAAGCGTCGCCGGAGTCTTTTCCGCGTCGGTGAGCGGGCGCTTGAGTTTTTCCTCGATGATATCGAAGACGGCCTTTTTCGTTTCCGGAGTGATTTTGTCGAGCGGGACTTCGTAGGCGCTCGGCGGCGGCGGATAGTCGAATGTGCGCGGGCCGAAGAGGAAATGGTACGGAACGAAAATGGGCTTCGTGCTGAGGCCGCGGTTGTACCACTCCTCCACGAACGGATTGAGTTTCTCGCGGGCGAGGCCGGGCAACTTGCCCTGGTCGAAGACCTCGATGGTGATCTTGATGCGGCGGCGCGGGGTGAAAAAAAGCAGGTTGGCGGCAAGGATGCCGATGGCCTGCACGAAACGCAGCGGCAGGCTCGGCTCGCGGCCTTCGGGCGCGAAGGAAGTCATGCTGCCCCAGACACCGACGGTGCGCACGAGCACGACGGTAGTATCGGGGCGCTGCGCGAGGATGTCGGGCACGGCGCGCGTGGAGCCGATTTGCTCGAGGCCGTTGCGCTCGAGTTTACCGGAGGGGTAGATGAGGAACTTGCCGCCGCGATCGAGGCCGTCGACGACGGTGCGGATTAGCGGCTCGACCGCCTCGCGCGCGCTGTGACTGTGCGCGACCATGTCGGGCACCTCGAGCGCGTCGATGAAGCGCATCAGCGGGTTGAGGTGCGGCGGTCGGTACATGAAGCTGACGACGAGCGGGCGCAGCGCCACTTCGCCGCCGAGGTGCGTCATGACGAGGACGGGATCGATGTGGCCGGGGTGGTTGGGCAACACGACCGCGGGCCCGCGCACGGCGCGCAGCTTGTCGAGGCCGTCGATCTCGACGCGGTAGCGCAGCCAGGTTAGTGGCCGGCCGATGTAGCGGAGAAAGAGGCGGGCGAGCATGGGCGTCCTTGCCAAACTATGGTGCCGGGGTTAAAGCTCAAGTATCGATGAAAACGTATGCGTGCATCATGGCGGGCGGGAGCGGGGAGCGGTTCTGGCCGCTGAGCCGGATCGCGAAACCGAAGCATCTCGTGCCGTTGCTGTCCGAGGCGACGCTGCTGGAAGAGACGGTGCGGCGCGTGGAGCATGCGCTCCCGGCTGAGAATATCTTCGTGCTGACGAACGCGGCGCAGATTGAAGGCTGCCGTGCGGTGCTGAAGCACCTGAAGCCGCACCAGTTCATCGCCGAACCGGCCAAGCGCGATACGGCACCGGCTTGTGCGCTGGGCACGGCGCTGGTGCGCAATCTTGATCCCGACGCGGTGGTGGTTTTCCTGCCTGCGGACGCGTTGATCAAGGATTCCGAGACGTTCGGTGCACAGCTCAAGGCGGGCGCGAAGCTCGCGTCGGAACAGGACACGATCGTGACGTTCGGCATTCGGCCGAATCATCCCTCGACGCGTTTCGGCTACCTGCAGGCGGGCGAGGCGCTGAAGGAGACGACAGCGGCGTGCCCGTTTTTCCACGTGGACAAATTCGTGGAGAAGCCGGACCTGGAAACGGCGAAGAAGTACGTTCATAGCGGCAATTTCTTTTGGAACGCCGGCATTTTCCTCTGGAAGAGCAGCACGTTCCTGCGCGAGGCGAAGCGGCTGAAGCCGGAGCTGGCGGAGTTCGTGGAGAAGTTCCCGAAGAAGGACTACGCCGCGTTCCTGGCGGAGAAGTTTCCGGTGCTGCCGAAGATTTCGGTCGACTACGCGATCATGGAGAAGGCGTCGCACGTGACGGTGGCTGAGGCGCGGTTTGACTGGGACGACATGGGGAGCTGGACGGCGCTGCCGGCGCACCTGCCGATGGACGAGCACGGCAACACGCTGCGCGGCTCGGTGGCGACGCATAATTCAAAGAACAACATCGCGCTCTCGCACAAGCGGCTGATCGCGCTTTGCGGCGTGAACGACCTGATTGTGGTGGAGACGCATGACACGATCCTCGTTTGTCATCGCGACGCAGCGGAGCAGATCAAGCATCTGCAGCCGAAGTTGCCGGATGAGGTGCGCTGAGATCGACCGGCGGTCATAGACCGCCGCTACATTAAAAGCTGAACTTCACGCCGCCGTAGCAGGCCATGCTGGGGCCGTAAAAGCCGAGAGCGGGCTGGTAGTTGCGGTCGGTGAGGTTTTCGCCGCGCACCCAGACGGACCAGCTCTTGTCGATCTGGTAGGTCGCACTGGCGCGGAGGATGAAGTAGTCGGGCGCGCCTTCCTGCAGTCCGGTGATGGCGTCGATGTCGTCGCGCCCGATGATGTAGAGTCCGCCGAGCGTGAGCGTCAGCGGCTTGATTGGATTCCATGTGCCGGTGAAGTTGAAGGTGTGCCTCGGGCGGCGGAGGAGAAAGATGTGCGTGTCTTCGTTCACAGCCGTGAGGTACGCGTACGAGCCGTTCAGCTTCAAATTCGTGAACGGCTGGACTGTGAGGCTGGTCTCCACGCCTTCGGTGACCACGTGATTCACATTCTCGGTGGTCTCGGCGAAGGGCTCGCCGGGCAGCGGCGTGGAGACGTCCTCGATGTCGTGGTGCACGTCGTTGTGGAAGTAGGTCGCGCTGGCCGTGATGCGGTTGTCCCAGAACGGCTGGGCCACGCCAGCTTCCCAGCCGAGATCGGTCTCGGGCACGAGATTGGGATTGGCGATGATGGGCCCAAGCGCGCTGGAGAGGAACAGGTCCTGGATGCTCGGCGGCGTGTAGGCCTCGGCCACGGAGGCGTGCAACTGCGTCTGCGTCGGCGCGACGAGATAGGTCACGCCCTGGCGCCATGAGAACGCGCCCTTGGACGCGGAGTACGAATCGTAGCGGCCGGAGGTCAGCACGTTCAGGCCGTCAATCGGCTGCCACTGGCTGGAGATGTAGCCGCCCATGTTGTTCTGGTTGCCGCTGAGGATGCGGCCGCCAAGGTTGTTGTCGTTGACGTAGAAGTCGCGGTTGTCGCCCTGGACGCCGGCGGTGATGGACCAGTTGCGCGCGAGCTGGAAATCGTTCTGCCAGTCGACGGAGTCCGTGTTCAACTGCTCGCGATCCTGAAAGCCCTGCGGCGAGAGACCGAAGCTGACCAATTGCTGCGCCTCGAACGGATCGTTGGAGGCCACACGCTGCTGGTCGCGGATGTAGTAGAGCTTGGTGGTGTAGAAATCGTTGACCTTCCACACGACTTCGGGCGAGAGGTTCCAGTCCTCGATGGCCAGGCTAGCGGTGGGATCGGGCGTCGTCCACTGGTTGGGCGAGCTGGTGTAGGCGTTGCTGTAGGCGGCGTGGAAGTCGACGTAGATATCTTCGCTGACTTGGTAGCCCATGTTGCCGCGGAAGCTGGAGTTACGGTACTGGTCGGCCTGGTTGGGATCGCCCGACGTGAAGAACGGCGCGTAACCCGAGCTGTCCGAGGGATAGATCGAATCCTGCCGCGAGCCGGCGACGGCGAAGTCGAAGTTGCCGACTTGGCCGCGGGACTCTGCTCCTTCGCGGAAGGTGTCGAACGAGCCGCCCTCGAACCAGGCATCGCCCTGCGGCGCGACGCCTTTGCCCGAGAGCGAAACGAGGTTGACCACGCCGCCCATGGCGCCGCCGCCCTGCGCGGTGGTGACGGGCGTCTTCACGACTTCGATCTGGTCGACGTTGTCGAGCGTGAGATTGGCGAGGTTATCGTCCGCGCCGGAAAAGCCGGAGGACTGGCGGCGGCCATCGACGGTGACAAGCGTCTGGCGCGCCTCGAGGCCGTGGATGAAGACGGAGGTCTGCGCGCCGGGCATGCCGCTGGTGACGACAGCGAGGCCGGGCACGGACTGGAGCGCGTCGGGCACGAGTGCGTACTTGTTGTTCTGGAGATCGTCGTGGCTGAGAACGGTGCTGGTGGTCGCGGTGGTGTCGAGCGGCTGGGTGTCGCGCGTGGGCGCGGTGACGTAGATGGGCGCGAGTTCGCGCACGTCGGACTCGGTGGCTGCGGTCGTCTCGGTGGTCGAGGTCTTACTCGTTGTGTTGCTGGAGGACTTCGTGGCGGACTTGGTCGCGACCGACTTCGTGCCAGAAGGCGCCGCCGGCTTGGCCGGGGTCTCGCTCGGAGGCTTCACGGGCGTGACCTCCGAGGGCGAGGACTGCGCGCCGGTAACGCCGCTGGGCAGGACGGGCGAGACGGGCTGCGTGGCCGTGGTAGAGGCGGTCGAGCTCGAAGCAGGCGTCGCGGCGTAGAGCGGGAGCGTGATCGATGTGAGGGAAATGAGAACGAGGGCGCGCCGGTGGAATCGGCGGAGGGAAATCTGCTGCATGGTGACCTGCTTTCTGGGCAATGCGACCGGCCAGGGCCGCTGTTTCTCGATGCAGGAAACGCGGGCATGAAAAAGCCTTCGTTCCCCGCAGGTGAAGGAGACGAAGGCAGGCCGGCCCTGGACTTCCAGGCCGGAAGGACTCCACTCCCATCCTGTCCATGGCGGGACAGCCGCCCGGACCACACGGCCCGGGACTTGATGAGCGCAGAAAAGCAGGTCTTCTGACTTCGGGGTCGCTCTACTCGCCTCGCCTTACCGCGCTTTCGCGCAGTGGCACTTATGAGGCTTTCGTCACCCGTTACAGCGGCGCTACCGCACAGGATTCTCACCTGTTTCCCTATTCTCCCCGGGATGAACCGGGGCACTTTTCTGCCGATGTCCCACGCCGAGGCGGGGACGCTATCAAAGAACAGGGAAGCGTGATTACGCCCCTTCGTCAGGGCCGTCAAGCGGATTGCGGGTGCGTAAGCTCTGTGGCTCGTGGTTTTCATTCGTGGGGAGTCTTGCTAGAAACGGGGATGTGGCGCTCCGTCTTTTTTGGCTTGTTGGTGCTAATGGCCGGCTTTCCGGCGGCCGACGGGCAGATGATTTTACGGCAGAATCAGATCGGCGTGCCGGTCTTCAATCTAGGTAGTGCGGGCATCGGCGCGGTGCTGATCACCCGCGATGGTGCGCCAGTGATCAGCCAAGTCATCGCGCACGGTCCGGCGGCAGGCGCGGGACTGCGGGCGCAGGACACGATTGTCTGGGTCAACTATCGCGACGTGGCCGGGATGAAACTGGATGAGGTGGTGAGCCTGATCCGCGGCCCGTCCGGTTCGAGCGTCGCCGTCACCGTGCTGCACCCGGGCGATCCCAAGCCACACACCTTCACGATGGCACGCGCGCCGATCGTGATCGGCGGACCGTAGCTACGCGATTTTTTTCGCGGCGAGCTGGGCCTTGATGCAGAGCTCCGCGGCCTTGAAGGCGTGCGCCTGCGTCATGGCGTTCTCGGTGCGGTTGAGGCAGTCGAGGATGAGCTGGCCGAAGAAGGGGAAACCGACTTTGCCGTGGAGCGAGAATTCCTTTTCGCCGTGAGCATTCGCCAGGAGGAGATGGTCGCCGCTGGCATCGCGTGCGAGGTCGATGTACTTGCGCAGCTCCATGAAGCCCTCGGTGCCGAGGATGATGGTGCGGCCATCGCCCCAGGTGCGCAGTCCGCTGGGCGTGAGCCAGTCGACGCGGAAATAATTCGTCGCGCCGTTGTTGGCGACGAGGTTGGCGTGGCCGTAGTCCTCGAGCTCGGGATAATCCGGGTTGGCGTAGTTGGCGACGGCGGCCTCGGTCACGGTCGCGTCGGTCGCGCCGGAGAAAGAGAGGAACTGCTCGATCTGGTGGCTGCCGATGTCGCACAGGATGCCGCCGTACTTCGCTTTCTCGAAAAACCACGGGGGACGTGAGGGCGCGTTGAGCCGGTGCGGGCCGAGGCCCATCACGCTGACGACGCGGCCAATGGCGCCCTCGGCGATGAGTTGCCCTGCGAAGATGGCGCTCTCGACATGCAGGCGCTCGCTATAATAGACCATGTACTTCCTGCCCGTCGCCGCGGCGGTCTTGCGCGCGGCCTCGAGCTGCTCGAGCGCGGTGAACGGGCACTTGTCGCAGAAGTAGTCCTTGCCGGCCTGCATGACGCGCACGCCGAGCGGCCCGCGCTCGGACGGAATCGCCGCCGAGGCCACGAGCCGGATGGCGGGATCATCGAGGATGGTCTCCAGCCGCTCCACCGGCTTGGCCTGCGGGTAGGTCTTGAGGAAATTCGTGACTTTCGCGGGATCGGGATCGTAGACGTAGCGGAGATCACCGCCGGCCTCGATCAGTCCGTTGCACTGGCCAAAGATGTGGCCGTGGTCGAGCGCCACAGCAGCAAAAGGAAATTCGCCGGGCTTCACCACCGGCGCGGGTTTGCCTTGCGGCGCGTAGTTCATTCCATCGGCGGCGGACATAGTGAGGCGACTATGGAAGTTTTGTGTCTGATTTGAAGACTTCTTTTAGGAATACGCCCCCCCGGGGGTGCGGCGTATACCGGTACCAAGTGGTATAAGTGGTTTGTCATTTTACATGCCAACTTTTGAAGATTTCTATTAATGCCCTCCAGCGAGGAATGATTGCACATAGGCCTTGTCGCCCTTGGCGAAGACGATCCAGACGATGTGAGTCTTGGAATCTACCGCGATGCTGTGCGCGCCTTGGGCGGAAGGGATCGCTTCAGCGATGTTGCCCTTGGTCATGGCTGAAATGACGCCAGTCCCGGACGAGCAGTAGACGTTTCCAGAATCCGAATCGTACGCGATTTCGTCCACGCGCGGCGCGATGTCCGTGGAAGTGACGACCTTGCCCGTCTGGTAGTCGAGGAGCACAAGCTTCCCGTTTCCGCCGGCGATGAAAACCTCGTTGTGGCCAAAGATCGCGAGCCCGTGCGGCTTATCGGCGGGTGCCGTAGGCCATTGATTCACCACGGCGGCTTTATTGGGATCGAACACGGCAAGCGAGTTGGAGTCCTTGAGATTTTGCACGAGAACGGTCCCGTCATCATTAAAGGCGAGGTCCTCCATGCCGACGCCTGGGTACGTGACGGTCTTCACGATCTTCTTCGCATCAGGATCGATCCACCATTGCTCGGGCTTCTCATCGTTGTCGACGACGACGCGGTTGAGGGCGGCGCTGTAGGCACAGACGTCGGCGGGGCCGGGGAGCGACACGGTACCGGTCGCCTCCAGCTTCGCCGCGTCGATAATCACGAGCTGCGGCGGCTTGCTGACGCTGACGAAATAGCGGCCACCCTTGTCGTCGATGGCGACGCCTTGCGCTGCGCCGGTCGGGATGCTTTTCAGCAGCCTCGAGGTGGCGAGATCGATGACGTCGAGCGAGCCGTTGCCGGTGTGGCAAGCAAGCAAGCGGCGATTCGCTTCGTCGACCTTGATGAAGTCGAACTTGCCGTGCGTGCCGGTGAGTTCGACGGGCGGCTGCGGCGCGAGGGCGGCGGCGAAAAGCGGCTGTGTCGTGGTTGCCAACACCGCGATAAAAAATAAGCGTGTGAACCGTGTCAGGCGTGTGAGGCGTGTCAGCCGTATGTCATTTTGCGTGCCAAATTTGCAATTCATCATCGAGAAATTATCTGGAACGAAGGCTATGCTAGTCGTCATGCTGCGCATTATCGCACACTTCCGCGAAAGGCGGTAGCGCTGCAAAGACTGGAGAGCCTCTATCACCTAATAAATTTATCGGTGCGATGTCGGCTTACCGTACATTGCTCATCGAGAGCCGGTGATTCACCGGTTTCATCTGTTCGGCGGAGATGACGGGCAGGCCGGGCAGGCTGTTGCGCTCGTACTGCGCGACCTCGGCGCGGCAGAGCGCCTGGAATTCGGTCCAACGCGGCCAGGAAGCGTCGAAGGTCGCGCCGGCGATCTGGCGCAGGAGGCTTTTCCACTCGATGAGCAGACGGTCGATGTCGCCGCGATGAACGTGCTCGTGGAGGTCCTGCATCGGCACATAGTTTTTCTGGCGCAGCGTGCGGACGATTTCCGCACCGCCCGCGCCGTAGTTCACAGGCATGCCGTCGACGAGGAAGCCGTCGCTGGTGAAGCGGCGGTAGGCTTTCTGGCAGGCGTACGCCAGGCGTCCGCCCCAGCGCGGCTCGTTGCCACAGAAGCGGTCACCGGCGACGAGGTTGGCCATGTCCTCGATCAAGTCTTGGAGCGGATATTTTTCATCCTCAAGTCCCGCGAGCACGCCGAGACCTTCCGCGCCGGAGAAGCAGGCCATGATGCGGCCGCGGCGCGTGAGCTGGAGATGCTTGTCGAGAATGCCGACACGATTCCAGAGCCAGAGCAGCGTGGGCTTGGGATCGAGCGCGAGGCATTCCTCGCGATGCGGGCACGTGAAGCAGAACGGCGCGGGATCGTTCGTGCGGCGCACGAGCCGCGCGCGGCCCGGATCGGTGCGCAGACCGCAAGGCAGCGGCTCCTGGATTTTTTGCGTCGACTCGATGCCGAGCGGGATGAATTCCGTGGTGAAGAGCCGTCGCTGGAAATCGGCGCTGACTTGTTCGATCGGGCCGCCTTTCGCGAGCGCCTGCAAGAGCGGCCGCCACGGGAGCGGCGCGCCGCGTCGCAGATGGCCCGTACGCGCCTGGCCGAGACGCGGCGAGCGTTCGCTGACGAGCACGTACCCTTGGTCGTCGAGTCCACGCCGGCCCGCGCGGCCGAACATCTGCAGCAATTCCGCGGGCGTCACTTCGCGCGGCAAGCCGCCCGCCGTGAAGCTTGTCGCGGTGACGAGGACGGAACGGAGCGAGAAGTTGATGCCGGCGCTCAGGCCGAGCGTGGCCACGACGACACGGAGCTGTCCGCCTTTCGCGAGCGGCTCGACAAGCCCCGCGCGTTGCACGTAGCTGAGCCCGCTGTGATGAAACGCGACGCGCTGGCCGAGCAGTTTCGCGAGATCGGGCCCGGCAGCGTTTTCCTGGTCCTTCGTGAGGCGTAGCGGTTGCGGACACGGGATGCGCGCGGCGACGTCACGGGCGATTTTCTCCGCTTCCTTGCGGTGCGGCGCGAAGACGAGGATGGGCCCGAGGTCGTCGCGTAAAGCACCGGCGATGCGGCGTGCCCAGTAGCCAGTGATGGCGTCGGGCACATTTCGCGCGAGCGACTCGATCTCGACTTCGTCCAATGGCACGGGACGCTCGCGCTGCTCGATGAGCGTGACCTTGCGTCCGCGGTCGAGCCGCACGAGCCAGTCGCGCACCGAGCCCGGATTGGCCACGCTGCCGCTAAGGAGCAGGAGTTGCGTCTGCGGCGGCAGCGAGAGAATCGTGCCCTCGTAGTGATTGCCACGAAGGGGATCGGCGAGCCATTGGTATTCGTCGACGACGTAAAGTGCGACATGGGTGGGCGTCTGCTGCGCCTCGAGCGTGGCGACGACGAGCGGGGCGTCGGCCTGGTACGAGAGATCGCCGGTGGTGATGCCGACGCGCCAGCCCTGACGTGTCCACTCGGCGAATTTGTCGTTGGCCAGAGCGCGCGTCGGCACGGTGTAGATGACCTGGCCCGGGCCGCGCTTCTGCTGAAAATATTGTTCAAAGATGAACGTCTTTCCCGCGCCGGTGGGCGCCTGGACGATGACGTCCTCGCCCGCGACGAGCGCGCGGATGGCCTCCGCCTGCCACGCATCGGGCAGGCGCAGTTGCTGCAGCGCTTCAAGACCGTTCATCGTGAGAACATAGCGCAAATGCGCTACGCGAGCACAAGCGTTCGCGCTTAAGGCGAGAACCGGTGCCTGCCGACGATGCGAAAATCGTACGGGCCGAGCGGCGAACCCGCCGTTGGCGCACTCGCGGAGGGATCGAGGTAGCGCTCGATCTCATACTCGCCGCGCCATTCGCCGAGGACGACGTCGATCCCTTCGCGCCAGACGTTTTGCTGCGGATCGTCCGCCAATTTTTTGAGCACCTGCACCCAGATGTGCACGGCGTAGGAATTCGAGCGTGTGGTGAGCCGGCCGTAGAGCTGCGCGTAGGGGAGCTCGCGCAGATTGTCCCCGGTGAGCGCGCCGTTGGCGTTGGCCCCGTTCGCGAAGGCGGTATTCCAGAAGGCGACAAGTGCGGCTTGCGCGTTGGCGACGCTGGAGGTGTCGAGCGGCGTCGGAAGCTGGGGCACGAGCGGCACGGCGCAAATTTCGCTTTCGCTCAGGTAGGCGTCGGCGCTGCCGCCGGCAAAGCGGTTCTCGATTTGCGCGACGGTGCCATTTTCATCGACGGGGTTCCAGATGGAGTTGGCACCGGCGCCGGCGATCTTGTAGGCCAGCGCGGCTTGGGAGGAGATCGCTGGGATGCGCAGGCTGTCGAGCACCGCACGCAGGGCCGTGCTGCGGTGGATGTAGGTAAAGGGCGCGACCTGGTCGTTGAGGTTGATCTTGCCGCGCGTGGCCATGCAGGTGCTGATCGGATACGGCTCGACGACGGGCATCCAGAAATTGTCGAGGAGGAGGTAGTCGGGCGGACTGGCCGCGCCGGGGTGCATCGCGTAGGGCGTGGCGCTCGTGTTGGCTGCGGGATAAGGGCAGAAGAGCAATGTGCGCCAGGGCGTCGAGGTTGCGGGCGCGGCCGGATTGATGCCGGCGGGGAGCGAACCGAAGATAACCGGCGACGGCACGAGTGCGTTCGGCGTGCGTTGCGTGGGCGCGCCGACATCATTGCCGCTGATCGATTGGTACGCCGCCGCGGGCGCGTTCGTCGTGCCTGCGTCGGGCCAATTGATGAGCGCGCCGTCGGGCTCGTAGCCGGGGCCGGTGTCCCAGTCGCCGGGACCGTTCTGCGGATT
>Ga0302267_10003023_pt1 | contig 19657 bp, 18 predicted proteins | sample III_Bog_E1_3_FD_194555 | JGI IMG/M metagenome (GOLD analysis project Ga0302267, IMG submission 194555) | Peat permafrost microbial communities from Stordalen Mire near Abisko, Sweden - III_Bog_E1_3 | ecosystem: Environmental > Terrestrial > Soil > Wetlands > Peat | place: Sweden: Abisko... | reverse complement strand
GAACTGCAAGCTCGCGGCGGTGGGATCGTCGGCGTCGATGGCGTTGAAGAGCGGGTCGTGCGGGTCCTGGTGGAGCCGCGCGGTGACGCTGGCCGGCACGAGCGTGGTGTGCTCGTCCTCGACGTGGCACGTCGCGCAGGAGCGCCCGTTGGTGTCGGGGAGCGCGTCGTCGAAGAGCACCTTTCCCACTATCGCCTGGCCGCCGAGGGCCTCGGCGCCCTCGCCCAGGGGGCCGTCTCCTCCGCCCGAGCAGGCGGCGAGCGCCGTCGCCACGAGGCTCAGCGTCGCCGCGCAGATTCGCGTCGTCATGGTTTCCTCCCGTCGATGAGGGGGGCGGCTCACGGGGCGCCCCCTGCGCTCGCGTCAGCCGTCCGTGATCCGGTGCAGCCCTGCTCTAGCAGGCGTGCGCGGCAGGCAGACCAGGCAGAGGGGCGCAGGAGCGGCCGTAAGGGTTCGAGCGTGAGGCCGGGGATGGCGCCGCGCCTCCCCGTTGCCTTCCGCCCCCTGCCACACGATAACCCGCCCTGATGCCCGCCCGGCCCGAGCGTCGATCCCGCGCCCCCGCGCTCGCGCTGGCGCTGGCGCTCGTCCCGGCCCGCGCGGCTGCCGCCGACAGCGAGCCCATCCGCATCGTCTTCCACGCCCCCGCCGCCTGCCCCGACGAGGCAGCGTTCACCGCGCAGGTCACCGCCCGCACCGCCCGCGCCCGGATCGCCGCCGCCGGCGAGGTGGCGCGCACGTTCACGATCTCCATCACCGCCCAGGAAGCGCGCACCCGCGGCACGCTGCGGATCGACGATCCCGCCGGCTCTCCCGCGACCCGCGTGGTCTCGGGCGTCACCTGCGAGGAGGTGGTCTCCGCGCTCGGGCTGATCACCGCGCTCGCCATCGACCCGAGAGCGTCGACCGCACCCACGCCGCTTGCGCCCGCGCCGGCACTCCCTCCGCCCGCGGCGCCCATCGCGCCCGTTGCGCCGCCGCCGCCGCGCCCACCGCTGCCACCGCCGCCACGCTACGATGCGCTCCCCTGGTGGGGCCCCGTCGGCGAGCCTCTCCCGGTGATCCCCGCGCCCTCGCCCGAGCCGCGGTGGCGGCTCGCCTGGGGGCTGCGCGCCGGCGCGGCGAGCGCGGTGGCCCCCGGGTGGGTGGTCACGTACGGGGGCTTCGCGGAGGTGGCGAGGTCGGGTGGGGGCGTGCTCTCGCCGGTGATCCGGCTGGGGTACCTTCATGCGGACAGCGGCTGGCTCGCGGTCGGCGACGGTCACCAGGCGAGCTTCGCGATCAGCGCCGGGCGCGTCGAAGCATGCCCGGTGCGCCTCGAGCTCTCGGCCACCCTGGCGGCGTATCCGTGCGCGCTCTTCGACGCCGGCGCGGTGCAGGCGAGTGGCGTGGGCAAGAAGTACGGGGCGACGCATCTCGTCGCGTGGGCGGCGCCCGGCGCGGTCGCGCGGCTGGGGTGGGACGTCCTGGATCGCGTGTTCGTCGAGGCCGAGGGCGGGGTGAACTTTCCCCTGTTCCCGGACACCTTCTCCTTTACTACGCTTCCCGGCATGCTCCAGGCGGTCCACACCGTGCCCGCGGTGGGCGGGTTCTTCGCCGGTGGGGTGGGGACGCGCTTTCCGTGATCAAGGCGCCGGGCTCCGGCCATGAGGAGGTCATGGTGCCGCAGACCTCCTCCGTCCTGCCATCCTGCGGGACGCCCGAGAGCGTCCCGCGACGGGAGCACCTCGAGGTGCCCCCACCCGTCGCGGCTCGAGCGAGCGAGGCGCGCTCCTCGGCCGCCGACGCACGGCTCCGGGCGATGGTGGCGGCGCACTACGACTTCACCTGGCGGTCGCTGCGGCGGCTCGGGGTGCCTGCCACCGACGTCGACGACTGCGCGCAGCAGGTCTTCTGGGTGGCGGCGCGCAAGCTCGACCTGATCGCCGAGGGGAGCGAGCGGGCCTTCCTGTTCAGCACGGCGATGCGCGTCGCCGCCGACGCGCGGCGATCCCGCTCGCGGCGGCGCGAGGTCCACGAGGACGACGCCGCCGAGCCCCTCGATCCGGGCCCCGATCCCGAGCAGCTCGCCGATCGGCGCCGGGCCCGCGCCGTCCTCGACGAGGTCCTCGACGCGTTGCCCATGGAGCTGCGCGCGCCCTTCGTCCTCTTCGAGCTCGAAGAGATGCCCACCGCGGAGATCGCGGCCGTGCTCGACCTGCCCCCGGGCACGGTCGCGTCCCGGCTGCGCCGCGCCCGGGAAGAGTTTCAGTCGATCGTCGCGCGCCTCAAGGCGCGGGACGGGTTCCGCGGAGGCAGGCCATGAACGAGCCGCGCAGGTTGCTGGACGAGGGAGGGAGCGACCTCGAGCTCTCGATCCTCCGGGCGGGGCGCGCGGACACGCCGTCGCCGACGTCGCGGCGCAAGGCGCTGGTCGCTCTCGGCCTCGCCGGCAGCGCCACGGTGACGACGGCGACGTCGACCGCCACCGCCGCGTGGGTCAAGTCGGCGGGGACCGTGGCGCTGCTCAAGTGGATCGGCGTCGGCGTGATCGGCGGGCTGGTGACCATCGGCGTGGTCGCCGTGCGATCACCGTCGAGCGCGGCGCCGCCGCTGCCCCACGGTCGGGCGGCGAGCGGACCGGGCCCACGCCCTCCTGCCGAGCTGCTGGCCGCACCGATCCCGGATCCGGTCTCCACGGGGGCCCCGGTCCCTCCGGCTCCTGCGCCCAGCGGCGCGGATGCGGTGGTTTCCCCGCCGACCGCGGCATCGTCGCCGGCCGATCCTCGCCCTCGTGCCTCTGCCCGGCCGCCGGCCACCACCCTCACCGAGGAGATCGCGGCCCTCGACGCAGCCAGCGAGGCGCTCGGGGCGGGGGACGCGTCCCGTGCCCTGCGCGCGCTCGACGATCACGACCGGCGCTTCGCCGGCGGCATGCTCGGCCCCGAGGCCGTGGTGCTGCGCATCGACGCGCTGGTGCTCCGCGGCGATCGCGCCTCCGCCGCCCGCCTCGGCGAAGCGTTCCTGGCCGCGCACCCGCGCAGTCCCCACGCGAGCCACATCCGTTCGTCCATCGGAGCACCGGCGCCCGCCGCGCCATGAGCTCCGCCCGACGGTCAGGCCGGCAGCCCACCTTCCCGCTCTCGATCCGCTGGGGGCTCGTCGCCTTCGGCCTGCTCGCGGCGTGCACCGGCGAGCAGATCATCCTCGGCGGCGATCCCGGCCCGCCGCCCTTCGATCCCTGCGCTGGCAGCTCCTGCGGCGTGCCCTGCGACCCGTGCGATCCCAGGTCCGACGGCGGTTGCCCGCCCCCGCCCCCGAGCGCCGCGTGCGACGTCCACGGGGCGTGCGTCTCCGGCGGCGCCGCGAGCTGCCCGCCCTATCAGCCCTGCGGGGGCAAGCACTGCAACGACGCCTGCCACGCCTGCGATCCGGACGATCCCATGTGCATCGAGCCACCAGGCCCGAGCGCGTGCGACCCCATGGGGACGTGCATCGCCGGCCCGGTGATGTGTCCGTAGCGCGGTCGAACAAAGCGCCCGCCGTCCGCAACGAAGGGGACATGCGCACACTGCCTTACCTCCTCGCCGGCGCCGTTCTCACCGCGGCATGCAGCTCCACGCCGTTCGCCAGCTCTCCTGCTCCCGATCCCTGCAACCTCGCCTCGGCGCCGCTGCGGATCCAGCTCTTCGGCGGCATCAAGCGCCCGGGCACCCTGGCGTACGAGCCGGGGCTGACGGTCTTCGGGGCCATCACGCGCGCGGGCGGGCTGGAGCAGTCGGCGGTCGCGCGGCAGGTGCGGATCTCGCGTTGCGGGCGGGCGATGGGTCCCTTCGCCGTCCCGGCCGCGCCGGGGGCGCCCACCGATCTCCCGCTGGAGAAGGGCGACGTGCTCGATATCCCGGTCGACCTCTTCTGATCCTCACCGCACCGGCCGCGCGGTGCGTGCCCCGAGCCCGCGTAAGAGCGCGTGGGAGGCGGCGAGGCTCCGGTCCGAGGCGAGCGCCACGAGCAGATCGAGCCCCACCAGCACCGCCAGCGTCGACATCGCGCCGAACCCCAGGATCCAGTCTCGTCGCATGGTGTCCTCCCCCGGTCTCCGGCGAGGACGATACGATGACCGGTCGGCGCGCCTGAAGCCGGGGGGAGCGGCAATGCGGGGTCGGGGACGCCCCCCGAACGATGCGGGGCCGCGCCGGCGCGCGGCGAAGCCAGCCTAGTGGCCCGTCCGTGTCGCTCACCGGGCTGGGTCCAGGAGCGAGCCTCCAGGGCCCGTCGCGTCTCGCTCGCGTCGCGCGGCCGTCCTCGACGGCGCCGCCGCCGTCTGTGATAGGATCGCCCGCGATGAGCCAAACGAGCGGGGACGCGACGATTGGGACGGCTGCCGCGGACGACCTGTCGGGCGAGACCGTGGCCGAGGTCTACGACAAGATCGCCGACCTCTTGATGGTCCTCTCCGACGTCGCCACCGGTGACTTCTCCAACCGCCTCAACCCCGGCCTGCCCGAGAGCCACCCGCTGGGCGCCCTGTCGGCCGGGATCAACGACATGATCGACTCCCTCCAGCGGGAGCAGCAGCGCAACGCCGACTACCAGCGCGATCTGGAGGAGAAGCTGAACACCATCGAGCAGCAGCGAAGCGCGATACGCGAGCTGTCGACGCCGATCATGGAGGTCTGGGACGGGATCCTCTGCCTCCCCATCGTTGGGATCATGGACTCCGCGCGGAGCGCCGACATGACCGACGCGCTGCTGCGGGCCGTCGTGGCGACGCGGGCGCGCTGCGCCATCATCGACATCACCGGGATCGAGGTGATGGACACGGGGACCGCCGACCACTTCATCCGGATGGCCAAGTCGGTCCGGCTGCTCGGCGCCGAGTGCGTTCTCACGGGCATCAATCCGCAGATCGCCCAGACGGTCATTCACATGGGCGTCAACATGGAGAACGTGGTCTCCCACCGGAGCCTCCGCGATGCGCTCCAGTACTTCATTCGCCGCCGGCCCGCCGCTCGCGGCCTCGGGTGAGGGGTCGCGCCGCCGCCCGCTGGAGCCGATCTGCCGGCGCCGGTAGCCGCCTGGGCGGTTGAGGCCGCCCCCGATCCGTCTTCGTCCGCATTCATCCACCGCTCGTCGAGGGATCGTTCCCCGACAAACACTCCCCACCACCGAGGAAATTCCGCATGGAAGGTATGGTCAAGGGCTACATGATCGTGGCCACTGGGCGGTTCATCATGGGCGACGCCGCGATCCGTGCGCGCGTGTCGCCGGCGCTGCTCGACGAGATCGCGAAGCACGAGAAGACAATCAAGCCGAGCGAGTGGATTGGCCGCCCGGACCAGATGGTGCTCTGGCGGGCGATCGCGGCCGGCAGCGACGACGCGACCGCCTACGGCGACCTGGTTCGCTGCGGCGAGTCCATCGCGGACTACGCGTCGGGCACCTTCCTCCGGTTGCTCCTCAAGATGCTCACGCCGGGCCTGTTCGCGCGGAAGTTCCCCGACCTCTGGGCGCATGACCATCGGGGCGGGTTCATCGAGAACGACAAGATCGATGCCAAGGGCATGCAGATCACGATCAAGGACATCGAGGGCTTCGACCACATCGGCGGCGTGGCCCCAGGCTTCATCCGCTTCGCGCTCACGGCGATCGGCCTCAAGAACATCGTCACGCGGTCGCCCAACTGGTCGATGACGACCCCGGCCCCCCGCGACGCCACCATCGTGGTGAGCTGGGACTGAGTCGAGGTCCCGAGGCCGGCGAGTGGCCATGCGACCAATGGGGCGAGAAGCGCCTACCATGTCCGCCCAAGCTCGAATCCTTTGCTTGATTGGGAGAGCCAAGTAGCGGTAAGATAGAGCACATGCTCATTGGCGTGGCCTCGCAGCGCTTCGGCAAATTATGCCGAAGCGAATTGTCATTGTGGGTGGTGGCTCGTCGGGGTGGATGACCGCATCGTATCTCGTCAAGGCCCTAGGAAAGGCCGCGACAGTCACGCTGGTCGAATCCGCGAACGTCGGCACCATCGGAGTGGGCGAGGCCACCTTCAGCACGGTCAAGCTCTTCTTCGACTTCCTCGGGCTGCGCGAGGAAGACTGGATGCCTCACTGCAGCGGCGCGTACAAGCTCGCCATCCGCTTCGTGGACTGGAGGCAGGCCAAGGGCCACTTCTACCACCCGTTCCAGCGGTTCGAGACCGCGTGCAGCGTCAGCGGCGGCGAGTGGTGGCTCAAGCTGAAGCCGGCCGGCGAGCCCTTCGACTATGCGAGCTTCACCGTCCCCTTGCTCTGCGACGCGAAGCGCTCGCCGCGGTACCTCGACGGCACGGTCTTCGACGAGAACGTCAGCACCTTCTTTCCGTCGGGATCCTCGCCCGGCGCGGAGGAGCTCCCCAACGTCCTCATCAGCGGTCACCACGTCCAGTACCCCTACGCCTACCATTTCAACGCCGCGGAGCTGGCGAGCTACCTGCGCAAGCTGGCCGTCGCTCAAGGGGTCGTGGGGCTCGTCGACGACGTGGTCGAGGTCCCCCTGCGGGAAGATGGCTCGATCGAGGCCATCCGGACCAGGGAGCACGGCCTCATCGAGGGCGATCTCTTCATCGACTGCACGGGCTTTCGCGGCCTGCTCATCAACCGGGCGCTCGGCGAGCCCTTCCTCTCGTTCGGCGACCAGCTGCTCAACGACAGCGCCGTCGCCATCCAGGTCCCGCGCGACGTCGAGCGCGAGGGGATGAAGCCCTACACCACGGCGCAGGCGCACCGCGCCGGGTGGTCGTGGAACATCCCCCTCTATGGCCGTGACGGGACGGGGTACGTGTACTCGAGCAGCTTCATCACCGCGGACCAGGCGGAGCGCGAGCTCCGTGAGTTCCTGGGGCCCGCCGCCGAGGGGAGCCCGGCCAACCACATCAAGATGCGGATCGGACGCTGCCGCAACTCGTGGGTCAAGAACTGCGTGGCCATCGGGCTGTCCAGCGGCTTCGTCGAGCCCCTCGAGTCGACGGGGATCTTCTTCATCCAGCACGGCATCGAGGAGCTCGTCAACCATTTCCCGAGCGGGCCCGGGTTCGATGAGCACCTCGTCGCCAGCTACAACAAGATCGTCGGCGAGTGCATCGACGGAGTCCGCGACTTCCTGATGGTCCACTACCTCGCGAGCGATCGCGTCGACACCCCCTTCTGGCAGGCGTCCAAGGCCGTGCCGGTGCCGGACTCCTTGCGCGAGAGGATGGACCTCTGGAAGGCCCGCCTGCCCGGGCCCCGCACCATCCCCCAGCAGTTCCACGGGTTCGACACCTACTCGTGGGTCGTCATGCTGCTCGGGCTCGGTCACCTGCCGGCCGGGTATCCCCCGCGCCTCGACGCGCTGGACGAGTCGAAGGCGCGCGACATGTTCCAGCGTATCAGGCAGCGTGCCACCTATCTGGTCGAGACGCTGCCGAGCCAGTACGAGTACCTGACGCACGTGCGCAGGCACTCCTGATCCCGATGCCGCGCGGCGGCGATCCCAGAGAGGTCATCGACATGAAACACTTGCCTGAACCCTGGCGCGTCAAGGTCGTGGAGCCGGTCCGGCTGCTCAGCCGGGAGGCGCGTCAACAGCGGATGATCGACGGGGGCTTCAGCCTCTTCTCCGTCCCTTCGGAGGACATCTTCATCGACCTGTTCACCGACTCCGGCACCTCGGCCATGTCCGACTGGCAATGGGCCGGCCTGATGCAGGGCGACGAGGCCTACGCCGGCGGCCGCAACTACTATCACTTCGAGCAGACCATCCAGGAGATCTTCGGCTTTCCCCACCTGCTCCCGGTCCATCAGGGCCGCGTCGCCGAGAACCTGCTCTTCACAGCGCTGGTCCGGCCCGGGATGATCGTCCCCAGCAACAACCATTTCGATACCACCCGCGCCCACGTCGAGGTCAACGGCGGCCTCGCCCTCGACCTGGTGATCCCGGAGGGGCGCGACCCGACCGCCGACCACCCGTTCAAGGGCAACATCGATCTCGCCCGCGTCCGCGAGCTCTTCGCCAGGACGCCGCGCGCCAGCATCCCGCTGGCGATGTTGACCCTGACGAACAACTCCGGCGGCGGACAGCCGGTGTCCCTGGCCAACGTCCGCGGGATGTCGGCCCTCTGCCGGGAGTTCGGGATCCCGTTCTACATCGACGCCTGCCGGCACGCGGAGAACGCCTGGTTCATCAAGCAGCGCGAGCCGGGGCAGGGGGCGCGGACGGTGGCCGAGATCGTCCAGGAGATCTTCAGCCTCGCCGACGGTTGCACGATGAGCGCGAAGAAGGATGGCCTCGCCAACATCGGAGGCTTCATCGCCAGCCGCGACACCGAGCTGATCGAGGCGCTGCGAGCGCGGCTCATCCTCATCGAGGGTTTCCCGACCTACGGCGGCCTCGCCGGCCGGGACCTCGAGGCGATCGCCCGTGGCCTGCGCGAGGCCCTCGACGAGGAGTACCTGCGCTTCCGGGTGGGCCAGGTGGCTGCGTTCGGCGATCGGTTGCACGCGCTGGGCATCCCCACGATCCGACCCACCGGGGGCCACGCGGTCTACCTGGATGCGGCGCGGTTTCTCCCCCACATCCCGCAATCGCAGTTTCCGGCGCAGGCGTTCTCGGTCGCGATGTACATCGAGGGTGGGGTCCGGGTGTCGGAGATCGGGAGCGTGATGCTCGCGCACCCCGATCCGGAGACCGGGGAGATGGTTTATCCCGCGCTCGACCTGGCGCGGTTCGCGATCCCTCGACGCGTCTACACCGACGCGCACCTCGGCTACGTGGCCGAGGTCGCCGAGGCGGTCCGCGATCGCAAGGAAGGGATCAAGGGGCTGCGCATCACCCACGCGGCCAAGATCCTCCGACACTTCACCGCGCGCTTTGCGGAGGTCGGGTAGGCTGGCCCCGCGCTGCCGGACGGAGCAGGGCTCCGTCCGGCGCGGGCGATCAGAGGATCTGGAGGAAGGCCAGCAGATCGGCGCGCTGACTCTGGCTGAGGTGGATCGGGAAATTGCTCCCGTCCTTCGAGTTGTTGTAAAAGTCGCTATTGAAGTAGTCGACCACCTCCGCCAGCGTCGCGGCGGAGTTGTCATGGAAGTACGGAGCGTTCTTCGCGACGCCGCGGAGCTGCGGGACCTTGAAGCGTCCGACGTCCTCGAACCTGCTGGTGATCAAGCCGAGGCCGGGATCGTAGGTCAGCGTCACCTTGGTCGTCGAACCGTCCTGGTTCGCGAGCGGGAGGACGATGGGCGAATAGGTGCCATCGCCGTTGTCGTGGCTGAACCGCAGGTCGAACCGGTTGCGCTCCGCCACCCCGACGTTGAAGTTCCGCCCGACCGCCGGCGCGAACGAGGGGTAGTTGGGCGGCCTGGTTGCGTCGGCGGCACCGAGCGGCTCCACGTTGGAGAGGTTATTGAACACGTTGGGGGTGTTGTGGCACGTCATGCAGCTCGCCTGGAACACAGCGCTGCCGCGCCGCTGCGCCGGCGTGGTGATGGCCACCGTGTAGAACGGATCGTCCACGAGCACCTGGTACATCGGGTCGCTCGGGTTGCGGAGGGCGGCGAGCCGCGGGTCGGACAGGATGCTGAACTGGAACGCCTCCATGTCGTTGCCGTCCGACACCGTGAAGAGGTCGTCGAACCGGTTGTCCGAGAGCTGGGTGTGCGCGAACGCGGCCCCTCGATCGACCTCGAAGATCACCCTGCCACGCGCGTCGTTGAGGAAGCCGTGGGCGAAGGCGACGTTGACGAGCCGGATGGACTTGCGCCAGCCAAACCCCTGCCGGAACGGATCGGACTCGCTCCGCGCGAGGTTGAACCGGTTCGGCCGGATCTTGACGAGCCCGAACTGATCGAGGTTGTACATCGTGTCGGGGTCCCCCTGGCCGTCGGCCTCCAGACCGGCGAAGAGGGGATCGGTGAGCGGGATCGTCGCGGAGAGCGGCCCCGGCGGCAGGCCGAGCCCCGTCGCCTGCACGCCGCGGTGGCAGGTGAAGCAGGTCCGACCGTTGGAGACGACGGTGCCGCCGAACGCCACCGACGGGCCCTCGAACAGGGCCAGGGTGGGGTCCGAGGTCTCCAGGTCCGCCGCGAGGCCGAAGAGCGCCCGGCCATGATCGACGTTCGCGCCCGGCTGGGTGACGTTGAAGCGGACGGTGTCCTCCAGATGGAGGTTGTAGGTGCCGCCGTTGAACGCGGTGAACGCGCTCTGGGTGACGCCGATGGCCTCTCCGCGAGGGGAGGTCTGGCACGCGGCGAGCGCGGTGGAGGCCGCGAGGGTGAGGAGGAGGGTGAGCGAGCTCGTTCGGTTCATGGGGTCTCCTCCTTGCTCACTGACCGCAGAAGTTGAGGTTCGGGTTGTGCTGGGGACTGAAGTAGTCCTCGCACGTCCCTGCCGCGGCGAAGGGACGAACCGGTGGAGCGTTGTTCATGAAGACCGCGTCGAAGTCGACCGCCCAGTTCCGCGGGATACCCCCGCCGATGAGCGTCGCGCCGCTGTAGGTGGAGGTGTTGGTGAGCACCGGCGGGTAGGTGTAGTACGTGGGCGGCTCGACCGTGGAGTCGAAGAGGAGCCCATTCTCGAGGTAGTCCGAGAAAGACAGCGCGTCCGTGGCTGGCTGCGGACTGCTGACGTATGGCCGCGTGGTCGACTGGTCGTACCGGTACGGGTTCGCCAGGCAGAGGTTCGTCGGCGGAAAGGTGGTGTAGATGTGGGCGAACGCCGGGAGATCGCCGCGCACGACGTGGTCGTAGGCGAAGGTCCAGTCGAGGGAGACGTTGCCCTCGGCGTCGGGCTCGAAGAACGGCGTCGGGAAGAACTTGATGCCGGGGACGGGCACGGGGATCGCCCCTGCCGGCGGCGTGGTGAAATCGAACTGGCTGCCGACGAGATCCAGCGTGGTCGGGTCGTAGTAGAAGGTGATCATCTGCGCGGGCGAGATGATCCAGAATTGATAGCGCCCATCGTCGAAGCTCTGGGGCTCCGGAGAGAAGGGGTTGGGGAAGAAGTCCACCCCCTCGGTGCGCTGGATGGACGGGTGGGGGGTGAGCACGTGCTGCCCGGTGAGCTGGACGTTCACCCAGTTTGCCTGTTCGTCCCACGAGAGCTGGACGACCATCTCACCCTGACAGTTCGAGGGCAGGGCAGGGACGAAGGTCTCGAATGGCACCGCGCCGCCGCGGTGGAGAGGCATGGTCAGCGACCCCTTGTGGTAGGTGCCCCAGGAGCTCGGCGCGGCGGGGCAGTCGGCGAGCCCGGTCGTGCCGAGCAGCAACGCGCTGACGCCGACCATTGTCGCCGCGAGGTGCGTGCGCTTGCCGCGGTCGGTGTCGCTCATCGAAGCCCTCCTTCCCGGCGAAATCCGGAGTACCGGTGGACGTGGCTAACCCGAGCACTGGCCGATGGAGAACGGCCGCAGCGATGCCGATACGCTCGACGCATGGGGAGAGCTCCTCTTCGAGAAGGGGGCTCACCTGGAGTGATGTCCAGGCGATATGACTCAGGCAGGGGCGACTCACCGGTTCGCGGCGGGTCGGGTCACCGCGCTCTGTCGCGCGGCGTGGCAGCAGCAATGTGCCAAGATTATGGTACGGGCCCCCGTTCCCATATTTCAATATCTTTTTCATGCGGCGCGACCTTCCGGTCGCGCGCGTCGCTTTGCATTGCGTCAGCCCACACTCACCCACTCGCGGCCACCGTGGCGGTGTGCGTGGAGCCCCCGGCTTTCTTGGTGCGCTCAGGCGAGGACTCAGGCGAGGACAGCCAGCTTGAGGTAACGCCCCTCGGGCCAGGCGGCCAACGTGGGGTGATCCTCGGCGTGGCCGAGCAGCTCGCGGAGGCAGAGGTCGCTGCGCCCGAGGGCCGCGTCGTCGAGGGTCGCGGCGAAATCCTCGGCGTTGACGTGGCTGGAGCACGAGGAGGCGCAGAGGATGCCCCCCTCGGCGAGGACCCCCGCTGCCGCCCCGTGGAGGCGGCGGTAGGCGGTCAGAGCGCGCTGGCGCGCGCGCTCGCTGGGGGCGAAGCTCGGCGGATCGGAGATCACCAGGTCGAAGCGGTCGCCGCGGGCGCGCGCCTGGTCGAGGAAGGCGAAGACGTCGGCGCTGACGAAGGCGTGCGCGCCGGGATCGAGCTCGTTCGCCCGGAAGGTGCGCTGGGCGGTGGCGTGGGCGGCGGCGGCGATGTCCACCGAGGTGACCCGCGTCGCGCCGCCCAGCGCCGCCGCGACGGAGAAGCCGCCCGCGTAGCTGAAGAGGTTGCACACGCGCCTGCCGCGGGCGAGGGCGCGGACGCGGGCCCGGTTCTCGCGCTGGTCGAGGAAGGCGCCGGTCTTCTGCCCGTGGCCGAGATCGACCTCCATCGCCATCCCGCGCTCGCGCACGAGGAGGCGATCGGGCGGCGCGGGCCCCTCGATGGGGCGGAGCTTCTTCTCCTCGCCGGAGACGCGCAGGCCGATCGATCGCACGCCGCGCGCCGCCAGCGGCCCGCGCAGCGCGGCGACGACCCCGCCGAGGTGCGGCGTCCAGGCCTCGGTGTCGAGGCGCAGCACGGCCACGTCCCCGTAGCGATCGAGGACCAGCCCCGGGACGCGGTCGCCCTCGCCGTTGCAGAGCCGGTAGGCGGTGGTCTCCGCGTCGAAGCGCCCGTCGCGGCGCGCGATCGAGGCCAGGGTGAGCGCGCCGAGCGCCGCCGCGTCGAGCGGCCCCCCCTTCGATCGGACGAAGACGCGCACCGCGATCGGTGACGCGGCGTCCCACAGGCCGCGGCCCAGGAACCCTCCCTCCTCGTCGGCGAGCTCGACGGTGGCTCCCGAGGTCAGCCCCTGCGGCGGGCGGGCCAGGCCTTCACGGAATACCCAGGGGTGTCCGCGCTTCACCGCCAGGGCCGCTGCGCGCACGAGCTTGAGGGTCATGAGGCGGGCTTCTGTCCCGGGACCGGGACCCGTTCAACGGAAATGCGCGCCCCCGCCGAGGGGTCGACCTCGCTCCGGGGCGGGTGTACCCTCCCGCGACGGCGCTCCGTCGCGACGTCGTGAACCGGCATGCCCGCTCCTCCTCTGCCCGCCAATCCGCTGGAGATCGAGATCGATCCCGAGGATCTGGTCGCGGACGCGGAGCCACGCACCAACTCGCAGACCCGGCGCCTCGGCTCCAACGTGAGCGCAGGGATCGAGCTCGACGCCACCGTGCCGGCCACGTCGCCGCTCTTCGCCGACGACCTCGAGGTCGTCGACCTCGAGGGCCTCGAAGACGACGTGGGGGCTGCGGGCGAGGGGCCGAAGCGGGAGGCCAAGCCCGCCCACACGCCGTACCTCGCCGGCGACGTGATCGACGACAAGTACCGGCTCAGCCGCATCATCGGGCGCGGCGGCATGGGCGCGGTCTGGCAGGCGCACAACATCCCCCTCGACATCGACGTCGCCATCAAGCTCATCCGCCGCGACCGCACCGCGCCCGGCGCCGCCAGCCGGTTGCTCACCGAGGCGCGCGCCGCAGCGCGCCTGATGCACCCGGCGATCGTGCGCGTCTTCGACTTCGGCGAGACCGACCAGGGCGACCCGTTCATCGTCATGGAGCTGCTCCACGGCGAGTCGCTCAGCGCCATCCTCCGGCGGAAGAAGCGCCTCACTCCGGCGGTCGCCGTGCAGACGATGCTGCCAGTCGCCGCCGCGCTCGCCTCGGCGCACGGCAAGGGCATCGTCCACCGCGATCTCAAGCCCGACAACATCATCGTCGTCACCGACGAGAGCGGCTCGCTGGTGCCCAAGATCGTCGACTTCGGCATCGCCAAGCTGCTCTCGCCGGATTTCGACCGCCAGGTGACCCTCGCCGGCGAGGTGCTCGGCAGCCCTGACTACATGTCTCCGGAGCAGGCGCGCGGCGCCGACAACGTCGGCGAGGGGACCGACATCTGGGCGTTCTCGGTGGTGCTCCACGAGCTGGTGACCGGCCGCCGGCCCTTCGACGGCGCCAACTACAACGCGCTCATCGCCTCGATCCTCACCGACGAGCCGCCGCCGATGACCGCGCATGGCGTGGGCGACGCGGCGCTCTCGGGGATCGTGCAGCACGGCCTCGCCAAGGACCTCGCCGTGCGCTGGCCGCGCATGCGCGATCTGGGCGCCTCGCTCGCCTCCTGGGCGGTCGCCGCGGGCATCGAGGACGACGTCATGGGCAACTCGATCGCCAAGCAGTGGCTCTCGGGCGGCGCGCGCCGGCTGCTCACGGTGCAGCCCGAGACGGGCGCGCCACGGCTGCACTCGGGCCTGGTGGAGGCGCCGCCCTCTTCCCAGTGGGCCACGCCTTCGCCCGGCGCTCTGCACTCGTCGCCCCCGGGACCGCGGCACGAGCGACGCGCCTCTGCGGAGCGCGCGCTCCTGCTGGTCATCGCCATCCTCCTCACCGGCGCCACCGGCGTGGGCGCGTTCCTGATGCGCGATCGCATCGGCCGACTCCGCCATCCGGCCGACGCTGCCCCCCAGGAGACAGCGGCGAGCGTGGAGGCCACGGCGCCGAGCGCCCTGGTGATCGTGACCAGTGCCCCGACCCCCGCCACCGCTCTGCCCTCTGCCGCTCCCGTGGCGAGCGCCTCCTCGGCCGACGCCTCTGCGACCGCGGCGCCGGCGGGCAGCGGCCACGCGGGCCCGTTCAAGGCCCCGCGCCGGACCAAGGCGCCGGCGGCGCCGAGGAACATCAGGTTCTGATCGACACCGGCGATCCCGCTCGCGGCGCTACCGGGTACCCACCAGCACGCCGATCACCACCCCCACCGCGGCAGCGAGGAACGCCACCACCGCCCACAAGACGCGGGTGCGGCGCGGCAGGTGCGCGGAGTCGGAGCTGGGTTCGTCGAGGAGCTCGGCGTGGTCCGCGTGGAACCGGTCGATCGCCCCCGCCCGGGCGTCGTACCGGGGGCTTTGCAAGGTCGGCGCGCTCTCGGCAGGAGGGGCTCGGGGGCCCGGATCGGGGGTGGGGGCGCCCTCGTGGAACACCTCGGTCGGCGCGGTGACGCGGGCCGGGGGCATGCTGGAGCCTGGTCCCGCCCGGGCGGCGGCGAGCTCGTCCGCGCGCAGCGTCCGGGCCTCGGCGAACGAGGGGCGGACGACGTGGAGATCGGTGTCGCCGATGCCGAGCTCGTCGGGGCTCTCCACGGCGCGAGGGGCGATGACCAGGGGCTCGTCGCGGGCGGCGGCGATGGCGCGAGCGAGGTCGCGGGCGGAGGCGAAGCGGTCGGCGGGGCTCTTGGCCAGCGCGCGCAGGATCACCGCCTCGACCGCGGGCGTGATGCTCGCGTCGGGGCGGGCGGTGCGCGGCGAGAGGGGCGCCTCGCAGAGGTGCGCGGTCATGGTCCCGAGCGCGCTCCGGCCGCTGAACGGTGACTTGCCCACCGTCATCTCGTAGAGCACCACGCCGGCGGCGTAGAGATCGGCGCGCGCGTCGACCTCGTCGCCGCGGGCCTGCTCGGGGGCCATGTACTCGGGGGTGCCGAAGATCATCCCCTGCTCGGTGAGCGCGGTGGTGCTCTCGCCCTGGAGCACCTTGCTCAGGCCGAAGTCGACGACCTTGACCCGGATCCCGGCGGCCGACGCGCCGGGGAGATCGACGCTGCCGTCCTCGCGCGGCGGGGGCCGCTCCACCAGCACGTTGGCCGTCTTGAGATCGCGGTGGACGATCCCGTTGGCGTGGGCGGCACCGAGCGCCGCGCACACCTGGAGGGTGATCTCGATGGCCACGTCGAGCGGGAGCGGCGCGCGCTGGGCGAGGAGGGCCTCCAGCGAGATGCCGTCGACGCGCTCCAGGGCGATCGCCAGGAGCCCGTCCTCCTCGACGAAATCGAGCAGCCGCGCCACGTGCTCGCCCGAGAGCCGGCGGAGGATGCTGGCCTCCCGCTCGAAGCGCCGCGAGATCTGGGGATCGCCGCAGAGGTGACGGTGGATGACCTTGAGCGCGACCTCGTCGCCGCCGGGCTCCCTGCGGGCCTGGTAGACGACGCTCTGCGATCCCTCGCCGATCACCGACTCGACGCGGAAGCGGGCCCCGACCAGGGTGCCGGGCGGCAGGACCGCGTGCCGCAGCGGCCTCCCCGAGACGCGGGTGTCCGCGTCGCTCATCGCCCGCCGCCCTCGCGGCGCCGGGGGGGCTCGCCGCCCGCGGGGGAGCGGCGCAGGGAGCGCAGCGGCGTCGGCTCGACGGGGGCGGTGCTCGTCGGCTCGGCGGTGGCGGGAGGGGGCGCGGGGCGGATGCCGGCGGCGGAGACGCAGGCCCGGAGGATCTTGGGGGAGAGCTCGACGGGATCGAGCGTGGCGGCGGGGTCGGCCTCGCGCCAGGCGGTGCAGGCGGTCTCGGCGAGGCCGGCGGCGTCGAGCGCGACGTACGCCTCGGTGAGGCCGCGCTGGATGGCGGCCACCTCGGGGCGGGCGAGATCGCCGTAGCCGAGCATGCGGTTGCCGCGGGCGACGGCGTCGGCCCAGCGACCGCCGCGCACCTCGGCGGCGAGCTGCGGGAGCTCGGCCTGGACCCGTCGCTGCGCGTCGCGCGCCTTGCCGGCGCTCTCGGTCCGCACCAGCGCGCCCGCGCTCGCCGCCTCGGCCTTGCCTTCGGCGGTGAGCGCGAGATCCGAGAGGGGCACCAGGACGAGATCGCCGGCGCGGACGGGCTCCCCTCGGCGGTGGTTGTAGCCGTCGAGCATCCACGCCTTGTCCCGGGCGCCGAGGTACCGGTAGGCGATGGTGAGCAGCGAGTCGTTGCCGCCGGCGACGACCCGGAGGTTGTACGGGATGACGATCTCCTGCCCGTCGGCCGGCGTGAGCCAGGGCATCGAGGCGTTGGCGAGGGCGAGCGCGTCGCTGCGCCGCTCGTCGCCGAGGAGGTCGAGCGCCAGCGCGGCCCAGGTCTCGCCGGCGCTGACGCGGTGGTGGCCGAGCGCCGGCACCTCGAGGCGCATCCCCGCGACGATGGGGACGCCGCCGCCGGCGTCGAGCCCGTTGGCGGCGACGAGGAGCTGTTCCATCTCCACGCGACCATAGGTGCGCTCCGCGATCTGAGCGAGCGTCTCCCCCTTCTTGATCACGTGCGGAAAGGCGCCGGCGTCGCCGCCCGCGCCGACGAGCGCACCGCCGATGGCGAGGAACAGGAGGGTACGGCCGCGGACGAGCACGCGCGGAGGGTAGCAGAGCGCCGCCTCCGCGGGGCAGGGCCGGGCCGCCCCCGCGAGCTTGGCCCGACGGTCCGCGCTCTGCGATCCTGGGGCGATGCGTTCCGAGCCCTCGCTCTCCGCCAGGCCGCGCTGGAGGGTCGCCGGTCTTCTCCTTGCCACTCTGGCAGCGTGCTCCACCGGCCGGGCCGCGCCCCCCGAGCAGGCCGAGCCCGGCCCCCGCCCGCCTCTCGCCGCGGCCGCGCCCCCCGAGCCCCCGCCGAGCCGCTGCTCGGCGGTGCAGTGCGCGTCGATCGAGCTCTGCGACGAGCGCACCGGCCAGTGCGCCCCGAGCTGCCCGGCGGGTGAGGTCTACATCCCCGCCACCGGCCCCGCGGGCTACACGATGGGCAAGGGCCTCACCGCTCATGCCACCGGGCGCCACGTCGGCAAGGGCCACCGCGCCGACTCGGATCGCCCGCACAAGGTGGTGCTGACCCACCCGTTCTGCATGGACGAGACCGAGGTCACGGTGGCGGCCTACAAGGAGTGCGTCGACGCGGGCACCTGCGCGGCGCCCAAGATCTACGAGGTCCGCGCCAACTACCCGAAGAAGGCGGACCACCCCGTCAACGAGGTGGCCTGGCCCAAGGCCAAGGCATTCTGCGAGGCCCGCGGCAAGTCGCTGCCCACCGAGGCTCAATGGGAGTGGGCCGCCACCGGCGGCGACGGCCGCAAGTGGCCCTGGGGCGACGACTTCCCGGCATCCTGCGAGTTCGCCGACTTCACGATCGGCAACCTGGTCTCGCCCGGCGGCGACTCGGGCTGTCACGGCGGCGGCTCCTCGCCCGTCAAGGCGCACCCGCGGGGCAACAAGACGTGGCCCACCGGCGCGCTCTACGACCTGGCCGGCAACGTGTGGGAGTGGTGCCTGGACAGCTACCTGCCCTACGCCGAGGGGGACGCCACCGATCCCCTGATCACGGTCCCCGACTCGCAGATCCACGTGGTGCGCGGTGGCGGCTGGAACCGCTCGGTCCGCGGCATCCAGGCCGCGTTTCGCGGGGCAGCGGTGTACACCTACGAAGTGGGCGGGCTCGGCTTCCGCTGCGTGCGCAATCCGGCGCCCTGAAACCGAGGATCATCGCGGGTTTGCATGATTGTGTTTCACTCTTGCGATGCGAGCCGGCGGGCCGCGGCTGCAAGTGCTGGCAGTTGCAGGGAGGGTGAGTTGGCCCGTCGGCTGCATAGTGTGTTGTCCGAAGCGCCTGCGGACGAGGCCCCCCCCATCGTCGAGCGGGCGCTTCTTTTTTTTGTAGAAGCGCCTGCGACGGGTTGCCCCCCCAACCGTCGAGCGGGCGCTTCTTTTTTTTGTCTCACGCCGGCAGAGCCCGCCGTCGCGCCAGAGCGTGCCCCCGGCGCAGCGCCCCTTCCCAGAAGGCGGCATCGCTGCCCACGCCTCGGAGCACCGCGTCGAGGAGCCCCACGGTGAACGCATCCCCGGCTCCCAGGGCGCTGCCCGTGGCCGCCGAGGCGGGCCCGCGCTCCACCGCGCCGAAAGGACCGAGCGCGCGTGCCGGGCCGGGGCCGGCCGTGACCACCAGCACTGCGGAGGGACGCATCACGCGCTGCAGGGCGTCGTCGTCGAGCGCCATGGCCTCGAGATCATCCTCGCTCGCCTTGACCAGATCGGCCTCTCCGAGCCACGCGGGAGGAGGCGTCGCCTCACGGCCCCTCCACATCCGCGGCCGCGCGTTGAGATCCACCGCCACCCAGGCGCCCCGTCGCCGCGCCTCCCGCGCCGCCGCGCCGAAGCTCCGGGCCTGCGCCTCGGAGGGCAGGAGCCCGGTGATGAGCAGGGCCCGCGCCTCCCACGCGGCGGGGAGCTCGGGCGGCGCCTCGTCCGGCGGCCGGTAGCTCACGATCCGCGACGACGCCCCCGCCCGCTCCGCGAACACCAGCCCGGTGCGCGCGGGCGCGTGCTGCACCAGCGAGGTGCTGACGCCGCTCGCGGCGAGGCGCGCGGTGAGCGCCTCGCCCAGCGCGTCGTCGCCCACGGTCGCGGCGAGCGCCGCCCGGAAGCCGCGCCGCGCCAGCCCCAGGGCGACGTTCACGGCGGCGCCTCCGGGGTCGAGGCGCAGCGACCGGGCTCGGGTGAACGGCTGCCCTCGCGGCGCGACCAGATCCCAGAGCGCCTCTCCCAGACAGACCGCGTCGAGGGCTTCCACCACGTCCGCGCGGGCATAGCGAGCCACCCCCTCGGCCGCAACGGCGCGCGGCCGGAGGGGCTCGACCGGGCGTAGAACGTCCGATCCGAGAGCGGACATGGTCCGACCGAGCGAATCACCGTTGTCCACCAGACAGAGGGGATCGCGCTGCTAGATTCGTCTCCAGGTCGTTGACTCCGCCGGCGAGCGTGGAGGGCCGACCGGGAGAAGGGCGCATGGCACAACGGGTCTACAATTTCCACGCGAGCGAGGCGACGCGCGAGAGCATCCTGCTGCGCGCCGCGATCTGCGGGCCGACCGGGAGCGGCAAGACC